>Ga0129299_1001098_pt1 | contig 18003 bp, 16 predicted proteins | sample ConPoolayeCmetaG_FD_94477 | JGI IMG/M metagenome (GOLD analysis project Ga0129299, IMG submission 94477) | Hot spring microbial mat communities from California, USA to study Microbial Dark Matter (Phase II) - Cone Pool mat layer C metaG ...
GCTCCCGTGCAACAACGGCTTCGAGCGGCGACCCCTGGACACAAGCTCCCGGAAAGACTACAAGAAAAACTGAATGGTTCAAAAACGTGGACACACCTCCGAGCCAACCCTCGACTACGACCCAGAAAACGGGTTCCAGCGAGGTGCCTGTCCCCGTTTTTGAACCATGCCAGAAAAACGCAAGGGCTGACCATGCACCGTCACTTCAACGCCATCCTGACCGCAATGCTGTGTCTCTACGGTGTGGCCGTCTCAAGCGGGGCTGAACCGGAGAGCGTTCCGATCCTCTACACGACCGACTTGTACCACCCACATGACGACCCGGACGACCACTTCGACTTGGCCACACTGTTTGCCCTTCGGGAGTTCGACATTCGGGGGATTGTAATCGACACGGGAACAGCCGGGGTCGGGAGACCCGGCCTTGTGGCCATCCAACAGATGATGCATATCACGCGACGGACCGTCGCGTACGCCACCGGGTTGACCGCAAACCTGCGGTCCCAAGGCGATCGTGCGGAGGATCAGCCCGGCGCCGCTCAAGCCGGCGTGGACTTGATCCTCAAGGCGCTCCGCGAGTCTCCAAAGCCCGTGACCATCTTCACCACGGGAAGCCTTCGCGACGTGGCCGCTGCGTACAACCGCGATCCGGTGCTCTTCAAGAACAAGGTCTGGCGGTTGTACATCAACGCCGGACACACGGCCGGCGAAATCGAATGGAATGTCAAACTCGACCCGCATGCCTTTGTGCGAATTCTCGACAGCCCCCTGCCGGTTTACTGGGTGCCTTGCTTCGGCACCGACGGATTCGAGTCCTACTGGCAGTTCCGCCAGGGCGACGTGCTCGAAACAGCCCCGCGGGTCCTTCAGAACGTCTTCGTTTACGCCTTGACCAAGGCGTCGCCCAAGGAACGCGACCCGATCGCCTCGCTGACCGAGCCGATCGCGCAAGAGACCCGGCAGAAGATCGGGGCGCTTCCGCGCAACATGTGGTGCACGGCGGCGTTTCTGCACGCCGCCGGACGGGAGGACCGGACGTTCACCTTCAGGAAGGTGTCGGTCCACCTGGACAACAACGGCACGACGCGAATCACCCACGGTGTGGACGGGTTGCAGGTGATGACGTTTCATCGCGGCGATCCGGCGGCTTACGCCGCCTTCATGCAGCGAACGCTCCGGGATCTCTTCGCGCACCTCGGCGCCGATCGCTGAATTGCCGTAGACTGTGGCCTATAAGGACGCCGCATCAGGTCTGGCCGATTTGCGACGAGATCGATCGGGACGAGGTAAGGGGGGGATGCCTCACGTGTTTCGGTGGGAGCCACACATGAACAAGGCCGGATGGACGTTTGTGGCGGTGGCGTTGTTGGCGACCCGCGCGTGGTGCCTGGCCGCGTCGGGGTTTGAGGACACGCATGTCGTCAAAATCCCCAAAGGTCCATACGGACCTCGCGGAATGCCCGGTGACATCATCGAGCTGAAGAACGGCACGCTCCTGATGTGCTACACCATGACACCGAGCCATGGACCGGCCCCGCACGGAATCGTCGGGCGCAAATCCCTCGACAAGGGCAAGACGTGGAGCGAGCCGTTCAGCCTTGTACCCAATCCGCAGGCCCCTTCGACGAAGGGTTACTACTGCCACCCCAGCTTTCTGCGTCTGGCGAACGGCGACATCCTGCTGTCGTACATCTATGCCGTCGAGGCGCTGCCGTACTATGGGCACAACTACTACAAGCGATCCAACAACGAAGGCCTGACCTGGAGCGAGCCCTTCATCCTGACGCCGCATCCGGGTTACGTGATCATGCACAACGCCAAGCTGATGAAACTTTCCACGGGCCGGATCATCGCCCCGACCGAATACAAGGCCCGCTGGCCGAGTACCGAGGACCACAACGGCTACGTCAGCCTGGTGTTCTACTCCGACGACCAGGGGTATAGCTGGCAAAAGGCCAAAAACGCCATCGACATGGACCCGCACGAGGCGCAGGAGCCGCACGTCGTCGAACTCAAGGACGGTCGCCTGCTCCTGATCTTCCGCACGTACAGCGGATGCCTGGGACGGGCGTATTCCACGGACAAGGGCGAAACGTGGTCCAAAGGCGAGCTCGTTCAAGAGCTGAAGCTGCCCCGATCGGGGGCCGTCACGGTCGTGCGGATCCCGTCGACCGGCGACCTGCTGCTGATCCGGATCACCGGCGGCAAGGACGGCAAGCGAAGCCCGTTGACCTCGGCCATCTCCAAAGACGAGGGAGCGACCTGGACGAACGAGCGACACATCGCCGCCGATCCCGACGGAGATTACGGCTACCAGAGCGTGACCTTCGTTGGCGACGTGGCGGTCATGAGCTACCACGCCCTGGACGGGTTGCACGTCGCGCGAATCGGTCCCGACTGGTTCTACGGAAAGGACTGAAACGAGTCGTGGTCGAGCGTCGGGGGGAGGGCGAGCGTACCCGCGAGACGAGACCCACCCTAGTCCCGCAGCGCGCGGATACGATCGCCCTTGCTGTCCAAGGTATCCAAGACGTTTTTCTAAACGGTCAGCCAGTGGTACCCACACCACCGGTGTGATCTTCACTATTGAAAACGACCTGGACAGGTCCCTGTTGAGGAATGGCCGGTTATAATGAAGGGCGATCCGTTCATGAGCATGGTGAAACCACAGAGAAGGAGGAGCTGCACATGTCCCCCGCTCAAGATGCCTCGGCCGGTCAATTGACGCGTCGCGAGTTCGTGCAGGCGGCGGGTGCCTCGGGTGCCCTGGCCTTGACGGGCCCGCTTAGTTCGTCGGGGGCGGTGGCGGAGCAGAAGATACCGCCGGCCACCGGACCGGCCACCGAACTGCCCACGCGGATCTTGGGCAAAACGGGTCTCCGCGTCAGCGTGATCGGCTACGGAAGCTACAACCTGTCCAACCCGAGGTTGTTGGATGCGGCCATCAGTCAGGGCGTCACGCTGGTCGAGACGGCGGCCGACTACCAGAACGGGCGGGCCGAGGAAACCATCGGGCAGGTGATGGCCCGACGCCGAAAACAGGTCGTTCTCGGAACGGGCAAGGAGTGCACCCCCACCATGACCGTCCAGGAGGTCCTTCGGGAGATCGACCGGAGTTTGCAGCGCCTCCAGACCGACTACCTGGACCTGTGGCGGGTCCACTACGTGAGCGATGCGAAGGTGCTTCGGAACGAGGCGATCTACGAGGCGTTCGATCGGGCCAAGCGGGCGGGCAAGGTCGGGCACCTGGGGGTGTCCACGCACAGCTCACCGGCCACCGGCGAGGTGGTTCAGACGGCCATTGCCGCGAAGCGGTTCGAGTTCCTCATGTCCAAGTACAACTTCATGGAGTTCCCCGAGGACTACGTGCCGTTCAAGAACGCCGTCGATGCGGGCATGGGGGTGATCGTTTTCAAGATCGGCGCAGGCAAGCGGGACGACGAGCTGGCGGACTTGCAGCGGCGCCTGAAGGTCACCGGAGAACAGGCCAAGATCAAGTGGGCGCTTCGCAACGCGAATGTGACGGCCATCCTGAGCGGGGCGCGGAGTTTTGAGTCCATCCGTGAGGCGTGCGAGGCCACGCGGAGCCCGCTCAGCCAAGCCGAGCGGCGCTACCTGGATGCCTACGCCGAGCGGTTCAAGCGGGAGTACTGCCGGTACTGCGGACGGTGTGTCGCGGCGTGTCCCTATGGCGTTCAGGTGGACGCGGTCATGCGGTTCGCGATGTACTTCACGTACTACGGCGCGGAAAAAGCCGCCATGCAAGAGTACGCGGCCCTGCCGGCTCGGGCCCGGGCGGAACCGTGCGGGCGGTGCGAGGGCCCCTGCATGCGGGCGTGTCCGAACGGCGTCCGCGTCCAGCCGCAATTGGCCGAGGCCCATCGCCTGCTGACCCTGGAAGAAGGGACAAGGCACCATGCGTAGCGAGGGCGGGTCGAAGTCATACTTCGAACGAACCCGCGCCGGAGCGGGCGGGATTTGCCCTGTGAAGCCGGCCGCGTTGCTGTTAACCACCCTTGCTGTCCCGCCGATGTGGAGCGGCTGTGCCGCGCCCGAACCGTTCCGGTGCACGCCGGAGTGGCTTCTGCCGAAGGCGGTTCACGCCAACCCCTGGGAACCCGTGGGCGAACCGAAGATCTACGACGCGAACACGCTCGAGGAGTACATCGACGGCGCGGCCCGACCCTACCTTGAATACGGGTTGACCAAGCTGATCCATGCCGTCTACGCGCACCGCGCGGACGCGCAACGTCAGATGGTCGTGGACGTGTACGAGATGGTCTGTCCGTTGGCCGCCTACGGTATCTATTCGGCCCAGCGGCCGGAGAAGGCCGAGGAAGTCCGCCTGGGAACCTTCGGGTACTGGGCCGACGGTGAACTGAGCTTCGTGAAGGACGCCCTCTACGTGACGATTCGCTCACCGGGTGAGGGGGCGGCTGACATGGCCGCCGCGATGCTGATCGGCGGGTACATCGACAATCGGATCACGTTGCCGGCCGTGCCGCCCGCGATGCTGAGCGTTTTCCCGCCGGAGGATCTGGTCGCGCGCAGCCAGAAATACCTGGCCAAGGATATGTTGGGGCATCAGTTCCTTGGTGCCGGTTGGCTGGCGACCTACCGCTACCGGGGGGTGAACCACGCGTTGTTCCTGATCCCCTGCAAGGACCCCGCGGAGGCCATCCAGCGCTACGAGAAGCTGGCCGAATACATCGCCGCCCACGGAGAGGTCATCCGCAAGGTGCCGCAGGTGGGTCGGGCGGCCCTGATCGGCACCGGCGAGTCGGTCGGTCGGCTATTCGTGGCGTGTTTTGAGGAGAACCTGGTGGGTACGGTCGACTGCTTCGATGACGACAGGTCGATCCGGCTGTCTCGGACCTTGATCGACAATCTGCAGCGACTGAAATCGTAGCGAGCGGTGGAGGCTGGGCGATGCTCCAATGTAGTCAATGCGAGTTCTTTGTCCGTGGCCCCGGCAACCAAGTCGGGTTCCGCTGCGACCCGTTTTCGACGATCAAGGAATCCGAGTGCCTGATCAAGTGGCAGCTCATCAAGGCCGGTGAGTTGGCGCACCATATGGTCCGGATGGTTCAGGCCTACGAGGCGACCGTCAAGATGTACGAACGCCTGGCGCCCCTTCAAGAGAAGATGTTCCGCCACATGGAGCGAGAGATCGACGATTACGACGAGGCGGAGCAATGGAAGTACGGCTCGCTGGAGGAGGGTGAGGAAGAGGACGAGGAAGAGGACCACGACGAAAACGACCGTCCCGGCTTTTCCGTCTAAGCCGCCCGCCGCGGGCCATGTGTGTTGGTGATTTGCCCCGCCGCGTGCCGTGTGTGTTGGTGATTTGCCCCGCTGCGAGGGTTGATGATTTGCCCCGCCGCGTGCCGTGTGTGTTGGTGATTTGCCCCGCCGCGTGCCGTGTGTGTTGGTGATTTGCCCCGCTGCGTGCCGTGTGCGTTGGTGATTTGCCCCGCTGCGAGGGTTGATGATTTGCCCCGCCGCGTGCGGCGGGGTTGAACGACTTGGCCTGTCCGTCTAAGCCGCCTACCGCAAGGGTTGGGCGGACCGGCCGGGTGGATGATCGGGATGTGGGAGTGCGGCCCGGGCGTCTCGCAGGTGCAGTTTGTGGGTAGTGCGTGCGCGTATCACGCACAGGACAGGAGCTAACCATGAAGATCGGAATCATCGGCGCGGAGAACAGTCACACGGTGGCCATCGCCAAGGTCGTCAATATTGAAAAACGCATCCGGGGATGTTCCGTGGACTACGTGTGGGGGGAAACGCCCGCGTTCGCACGTCAGGCGGCGGAAGCCGGACGAATCCCCCACGTCGTTCGATCGCCCAGACAGATGCTCGGCAAGGTCGACGCGGTCGTCGTCGATCACCGTCACGCCAAGTACCACCTGCCGGCCGTGTGGCCGTTCGTCGAAGCGGGGATTCCCACGTTTGTCGACAAGCCCTTCTGCTACCGTTCAAGCGAGGGCCGGAGGTTCCTCCGCGTGGCCGAAAAGAAGGGGACGCCCGTCACATCGTTCAGCGTGCTGCCGCACTACGACGACTTCGAGATGTTCAAGAAGAAACTCACGGGGCTCGGAACGATCCTTTCGGCGTACAGCTATGGTCCGTGCGACCTCAAGAGCAAGTGGGGCGGGGTGTTTTTTTATGGCGTCCATCAGGTGGAGGCCATGCTGCGCGCCTTCGGATACGACGTTCAGGCCGTCCGGGTGATCCGGAACGGCCAGGACGCCGTAGGGCAGCTCTTTTATCCTTCCGGCCTGATCGCCACGATGGCCCTGATCAAAGAAGGCTGTCCGGGCTTCGGCATCGGAGCGGTGGGCAGCAAGGGCTCGTTCTTCACGGCTCTCAAAAGCGCCACGAACCCGTACCTCAAGGGGGCGAGGATCTTCACCCGCATGTTCAAGACGGGCAAGGAACCGCTGACGCACGAGCAGATCCTGCGCCCCGTGCAGGTCTTGGAGGCCGTCGAGAAGTCGGTCAAGTCGGGCAGGACCGAGAAGGTCGGGAAGTAAAATCGCCGGTCCCACCGCGGGGAGACGAGGGGGTTATGAACACCGCGAGGTCTTTGCGGGTGGTTTGCTGGCTGGTGGGGTTGTCGCATGGCCTCTCAGGGGCCCTCGGGACGGGTACGACACGTGCGGCACAGACCCGGGAGGACCTCAGGGCCGGCCCCCAAGAGATGGCCCAGTGGCGGCAGATGAGATTCGGCATGTTCGTTTGTTGGGGACCGGTGACCCTGACCGGACGGGAGATCGGATGGTCCCGCGGCGGGAAGCGCTCGGGGACCGGTGGGACGGAAGGACCCACGCCCGTCGAGGTGTACGATAACCTCTATAAGAAGTGGAAACCCGATAAGTTCGACGCCCGCGAGTGGGTGCGCGTGGCCAGGGAAGCCGGCATGAACTACATGATCTTCCTGGTCAAACACCACGACGGCTACTGCCTCTACGACACGAAACTGACGGAGTACAAGAGCACGAGTTCCCAGGCCGCCTGGCGACACGACGTGATGGCCGACATCGCCACCGCCTGCCGCGAGGCCGGTCTGAAGCTCTTCATCTACTATTCGCAGCCCGACTGGCATCATCCCGACTACCGCACCGAAAACCACCCGCGGTACATCCGGTATCTGCACGGGCAGATTCGGGAGCTGTTGACCAACTATGGCCGCATCGACGGGCTCTGGTTCGACGGACTGGGCGGCAAGGCCGAGGACTGGGATGCCGAGAACTTGTTCAGGATGGCGCGCCGGATCCAACCGCACCTGATCATCAACAACCGGTGTGGCCTGCCCGGTGATTTCGACACGCCGGAACAGCGGATTGGTCGATTCCAGACCGACCGTCCCTGGGAGTCCTGCATCACGCTGGGAACACAGTGGTCCTGGAAGCCGGACGACAAGATCAAGTCGCTCAAAGAGTGCATCGACATCCTCGTCCGGTGCGCCGGTGGAGATGGCAACCTGGCGTTGAACACAAATCCCATGCCCGACGGACGGATCGAGCCCAGACAGGTTGTGCGGTTTCGTGAGATCGGCCAGTGGCTGCGCCAGTACGGTCAGAGCATCTACGGAACACGCGGCGGACCATTCAAGCCCGGCGGTTGGGGTGCCAGCACCCACACGGGCCATACCATTTACGTTCACGTGCTGGTTTGGCCCGGCGACGCCCTGGAGCTGCCGCCGATTCCCAGGAAGATCGTAGCCGGCAAGCTTCTGACCGGTGGCCGTGTGGACGTGCGCCAAGACGAGAAGGCCATCACCCTCTTCGTATCACCCCGCGATCGCCGCGAACTCGATACCATTGTGGAACTGGAACTGGATGGGCCCGCCGACCGGATTGCACTCTAGGCCAGACCCGTTTGCGGCAACTCAGTCTGCATATCGGTCCGGTGGACCGATAACGCCAATCGGGGCGCGCTCGCCGGAAACCCCGTCAGACTCAGATCCCGCATGCGCGACTGCAAGATCACGGGGCGCCCACATGTCGGCATAGACCTGACAGTCGAACTGAGCGGTTGGCGGCGCGCGTTGGTAGACATCGGCGGCGCCATATTCCCGACGGTTCTGGGGTACGTTTCGTTTGCCGTTTGGATGAGCGGGGTTGCGTCGAGGTGGCGGCAGCAGCGTCCAGGATCAGACCTCGGGTGGTCGGCCTTGACGGCTGCCCTCCTGTTTCCGCAGGTTGGGGCGACGCCGATCTGGCTGGCTGTCGCCGACGACAACGATTACCTGGGCTTCGTTGGAAACGTGGGTTGGTCGAGTTGGGCATCCAATGGGGCGCTGATCGCGGTGGCGTTGGTGAACCTGGTCTTGGTCGCGGTATTGGTCAAGCACGTCGTGCGTCGTCGCCGAGAGGTGCTCGGGATGATCAGGAGCGGTCCGGAAGGCGGGCAGAACTTGGGGGCCTGACCCCAAGTCCAAGTCGCGGGTGAGCTATTTGCCCGACGTCAATTCGTATCGCCCCGGCTCGGACGGTGGAAGCATCCATTCCAGGATCGTCCTGTCGCCGTCGAGCTTGTATTGGAACGGACCGTTGGTAACTGGATGCCGGAGGGATGGGAATCTCACGGATGTCGCTCAGCGAGGCGGGGAACCTGCCGTCGTGGCTCGCGGCATAGAGTCGGATGGCCTCCACACATCGCAGCGCCGCGATCCTCCGGTCGAGCTTCGTGCAGAGGTAATAGACCCTGGAAAGGGCCGGCAGCAAGGTCTTGGCAAGGAACGCGGCTTCTATGCCCTGCCGCAATCCCCGCCGCTCCTCAAGCAGTTGCTCAGGATCGGCGGCACTTACGATGGGTACCCCATCGACCGTTACTTCACCACCAAGGCCGTAAACGGCGGCAGGTACGCCTGGCAGAGTACCAGGAGGCCCACCAGCGCCGCCAAGCCGAGGCTGTGGAAGAAGACGTATCGCAGGATCCTGCCCTCGTGGCCGTACCACTGCGTCGCCGTGCTGGCCACGACGATGCTTTGGGCATCGATCATCTTGCCCATCACGCCGCCGGAACTGTTGGCGGCGGCCATCAGGACGCTGCTGACGCCGACCTGTTCGGCCGAGACCCTCTGAAGGCTCCCAAACAGGACGTTGGACGACGTGTCCGATCCGGTCAGGGCAACACCCAGCCAGCCCAGAAGCGTACCGAAGAACGGATAGAGCGCGCCGGTCTTGGCAAAGGCCAGGCCCAGGGTCACGTCGATCCCTGAGTACCGCGTGACGTAGCCCAGCGCGAGCATCGCCGCCACCGTGAGCAGCGAGTACCCCACGCGCTTGAGCGATGCCCAGTAGGTCCGGACGATCCGGCCGAGCGGCAGACCCATCACGAAGGCCGAGGTCACCGCCGCCAGGAAGATTCCCGTGCCCGTGGTCGACAGCCAGTTCAGCTTGTACACCGCCGGTTCGGGGGTGTTCTGGCGGACAACCGGCGGCACCCGCAGAACCCGGTTGTCCAACCGTGGCACGCGGATATGGACCGAAGAGATGCCGTCGAGTGTTTTCCTGACGCCCTGAAGTCCCCACACGAAAACCAGCGCGCTCAAAATGATCCAGGGCAGCCAGGCATGCAGGACCTGACCGCGTCGGTACGTCTTCGCGGAGGGATCGGGGCGTCTTGCGACCTCCTGCCTCGGCACCCACGTTCGGCGCGGTCGCCACAACACGAGCAGGGCGGTCAGCGCCGTCATCGACGCCACCGAGGCCACGATATCCACCAGCCATGGACCGTGGAAGTTGCTCATGATGAACTGGGGCACCGCGAACGCGACGCCGGCCACCAGCGTCGCGGGCCAGACGTCGACCATTCCTTTGAGGCCCGCATAGGCCCACACCAACCAGAATGGGACCAGGACGGAGAAGAAGGGTAGTTGACGTCCGACCATGGCGCTAAGCTTGTGGAGTTCCAGGCCGGTGACGCCCTCCAGCGTCACGATGGGGGTTCCCAAGGCTCCGAATGCCACAGGGGCCGTGTTGGCGATCAACGAAAGCCCGGAGGCCGACAGGGGATGGAACCCCAGTCCGATCAAGATGGCCGCGGTGACGGCAACGGGCGTACCGAAGCCGGCGGCGCCCTCAAAGAACGCCCCGAAGCAGAAGGCGATCAGCAGCAATTGGAGTCGCCGGTCGCTCGTGACGCTCGTCAGGCTATTCTGAAGCACCGTGAAGTGCCCCTTCTCGTTCGTCAGGGTGTACAGGAAGATCACGTTGAGGATGATCCATCCCACCGGCAGCAACCCGAAGGCCGCCCCGTAGACCGCCGCGGAGGCCGCCTTGTCCGCGGGCATCCCGTACCCGAGCGTCGCGACCGTCAAAGCGGTGGCCAGTCCGGCCAAAGCGGCCCAGTGGGCCTTTAATTGAAGGAACGCCAGCGATCCCAGGAGGACAAGGACGGGCAGTCCGGCCAGGAACGTCGAGAGGAGAGGGCAAGCAAAAGGATCATAGACCTGTGTCCAGACTTGGTGTGCCGCCGGCATGGCATTCTCCCGGTCTTTCAATTCGCCAAGGTCCGTTCCGCCCTCGGCTCCTCCGGAAAGCTCTTCTTATACTGATCGTTCAGCGCCACCCTCGAGCCTACGACCTGCACGGCCGCACCCAACATCGATCCCTCGTTTTTCAAGGGTTCTCGAGGGGGGATTCCGGTTCCGACTCGCCCCATCTGAAGCCGCCCGAACAAAAAGGGGTTCACCGCAACCTACCGCCGCGGAGAACCCCCGCAAATCATGCAGACCGTCGCGCCCGCCCGACGTCCCCGTCTGCGGTCCTTGGGTTCCGGCAGACGGCAATCGCGGCGGACCTCATCCGCCCAGTACACCGGAAAGGGCGCCCCCTTACTTGAGTAGTCCCTGCTCGGACAGGGCCTTCTCGATGTCCGGGCGCATGAACTGAGGTATCTTCTTGATGTCGAACTTGCCCTCCTTGGCTTGCTTGACTGCCGATTGGATGGCGAGGTCTTTCTGCTCGCTGTACCCGCATTTTGGACAAACGTCTGTCCAAGAGGTCGGCAGGAGCCCGCCCGACTTCTCGGGTCTCTCGAAGTACGTGTTGCACTTGGGGCACTTGAGCCCCGGCACCAAGGTGAAATGGCCGGTCTTGGGGTTCTTGAGCATGATGCGCTGCCCGGGGTTCGCCTTCGTCGCTTCACGCGTCAGCTCGCGGATCTTGGTCGGTGAGAACGTGAACCCCTCACTCGTCTCCGTGCAGAAGAAATGCCTGTCTCCCTCGGCCGGGCCGCTTTCGGGGCCGAGTTGCCACACGATGATCACAATGACCACCACCAGCACCACGCCCACGATGGTGTAGCTCACCCAAGGCGGAGCCTGATTCAGCGCGTCTCTGATCCTGCCTACCATACTGGAATCCTCCTCGATAGTGTTTGATCTTAGACTCGTTCCGACGGTCTATTCGGCCCCAAACGGGACGCCGAACTCCAACGTCACCCGGCATTATAGACGGCCGTTCGGAAAAATACAGATCAAAAGTTCCACCCGGTCGCATTCTCCCTGTCGCCGCTCCGCCGGATGCTCAGATCTCCCATCCTCTCCGCACGGCGTCGTGCCATCGGTTCAGGGTTTCGTCAATGTCTGCTGCTTGATGTGAGAAGTTCACGTAGGTCACGGTGTAGATACTGACGCCTCGCCGGAACAACGCCCTGAGAAGACCGATCCTCCAGCGATGATTCCGTTCGGTGTCGCCGGAGTCAAACACCAATTGGGGGCACGCGGGACAGCCGCGGTACCCGCCCGGGAGGCCCGCCTCGGCAAAAATGCCGTTCACCCCGGCGACCAACCGTTGCCCCATTTCCCAGAGGTGCCCGATGACATCCTGGCGGCGATACGTCTCGATCGTCGCCCGGGCGGCCGCCAGCGACAGGACCTCGCCGCCGAACGTGGAGGTGACGGTCGTTTTCTCCAAGGTTCGCATGACCGGTTCGCGACCGACCAGCGCGCTGATCGGCATCCCGTTGGCCATCCCTTTGCTGAAGACCGCCAAGTCGGGGACGACCCCGTAGTATTCCTGGACCCCGCCGACCGCCACGCGAAAACCTGTTACGATCTCGTCGAAGATCACCAGGGCGCCGTGTGCGTCGGCAAGCCGTCGGCACGCGTGGAGGAAGGTGTCGTTCGGCACGAGGTGCGGATACGACGCGGCGATGGTGATGGCCGCAACCCGACCGGCGTAGCGCTCCAGCAGCCCGGCGAGTCCCGCCTCGTCGCCCCAGGTAAAGGCGGGCAACAGCTCGCCCACGCCGGTGGGGACACCGGGCTCCCCCGTCGTCTGGAGCCACCCGTGATACCCACACCGCAGAATCACGTCGCGTCCCGTGGCGGCGCGGGCGGTCTTGAGGGCGGCGGCCATCGCCTCACCACCCGTCTTGAGAAAACGCACCATCTGGCAGCAGGGGATCAGCTCTCGGAGCCGCTCAGCCACCTCCACCTCGAGCGGGTGCGGGTAGCCGAAGACGATGCCGTCCTCGAGCTGGGATCGAACCGCCTCGACCACGGCCGGGTACCCGTAGCCCAGTGTGACCGGACCGAGGGCGTTGCGATAGTCGATGTACTCGTTCCCATCGAGGTCCCAGACGCGGCAGCCCTTCGCCCGGACGACGAAGCACGGTTCAATGCCCTCCAGCTCGGGCAGGGGCGCCTTGCTGTTCGTCTGGGTGCCTCGAGGGATGACCTGACAGGCGCGGGCCCTCATGGCCCAGGATTGGGTGACGGACCGGGTGCCGAGGTTTGTCTCCGCGCTCATGAGGAGACCTCCGACGAAGGACATGCGGCCGTCACGCGGCGACCACCTGCCGGTCGCGCAGGGCGGTCAGCAGTGCCCGTTTGACGGTTCGCGTCGCTCCCGCGGCACTGACATGCCCCTGAGGGATCTCGTAGTGTCCGATCCGCTCGAACCTCTGCCATAGCTCCCTGGCCCGTCCGATGCGAAAGTACGCATCGTGAATCCCGTTGATCATCACCAGCCGGCGCTGGGCGGCGGCGGCGAGCCGATCGGCATCAATGCCCAGTCGAACCAGATCGAGCGGGCAACGGGCAAGGAAATCGCGGTCAACAAGGTGCCGGAACGCCGTCGCACTGATGACCTCCACCAAGTCCAGGTGGGCGATCAGGGAGACATTCAGGTCGAAGGACCCGGACAGGGCGGCCTCCGCGATCGCCACGAGCCCGCCCAGACTTGCCCCGAAGCACACGACACGGTCGTAGTGCCTTCGATACGCCCGCGCGATGGCTCGCATGGCCATCATGCCATCGCCCACGAGTTTCTCAAAACCGCCCAATGTGCTCAGCAGGTCGTTTAGTTCCCTGAGCGTATGATGCCCCGTCGCATGGTAGCAGATCAGATCGGCGGGGATTTCCGGCCCGCGACCTCGCAGGAGCAGCCACCGGAACGTCATGTCTTGGGGGATTTCACCCAGTCCGTGGTGGTACACGATCAAGACCCGGCCGCCGTATCCCCGCGCGAAGTAGTCAAACCGCGTCTCGACGAGCTCGCCGCCGCGGTCGATCTGCAGCCGGTACGTCGCGGTCGGAGGGGCCCGTCGTCCCTCCGCCGTCCTCGGGTCCCCCGTGGCGACGCGAGGTGGCGGGTCGATGCGCGGCATGTACTTCAGGCGCCCGCGGAGATAGTCGTGGAAGGACCTTCGGTAATCCGATTCACCCGTCCGCCCGAAGAAGCGGGCTTGATGCCCGGCCGAGTAAGCGACCGCCACGTCGAGCGCGCGCGCCAACGGACCCCACATCCCTGCACCCCTGTTCCCCCAACCCGGTCAGACGGTCAGGACACCCACCACCTTGTCCGAGAAACCACCGCCCCCACCGCGGCGCACCACGCCACGGTGTCGTGGTGCCGAAGGCGGTCTCAGTACGGGACCTCCAGGGCCCTCATCGTCTTGCGGACGTGTTCCTCGGGGTCCTCCACCCGGAACTGCTCCTTGATCTTGCCGTCCTTGTCGATGATGAAGGTCTGGCGGTCGATCAGGAGCGTCGGTTGGCCACCCAGGGTCTTGCGCTCCAGTGGCACCCCGTACTTCCGCGCGATCGTGCCGTCGTCGGAGATCAGGGTGAATGGAAGTTTGTACTTGGCCTTGAAGGCCTTGTGCGAATCGACCGAGTCCATGCTGACCCCGACGACCGTGTACCCCTTCGCCTGAAGCTGCGAGAGGCGATCCCGGAACGCACAGGCTTCCGTGATGCAGCCGGGGGTCTCGTCCTTGGGGTAGAAGTAGAGGACCACGCCCGTCTTGCCCTTCACGTCGCTCAGCTTGAACGTCTTTCCCTCATCCGTCGTACCGGTGAAGTCAGGTGCCGTCGTACCCACCTTCAACGGTTGCTGACAACCCGCGGCTGCCATCGCCAAACCGCCCGCCACCACCACGCGCCACAACGTCCTGATCATGGTCATTTCTCCTAAACGGCCTGTCGCCGACGTGTCATAACCCCCGTGGTCTATTCGAACAGTGATATGAGTTGCCCGGTGCATCCGCATCCGGCCCCTTCATATGCCGGAATCACCCGCCGGGTGTGTAGTATAGCGCGACCGGTGGGGCGGTCAATCACGCGGGAATCGGAAAGATTCGGATGGAACGGCGGCGCCTCCCATGCGGGGGTTCGGCGGGTGGCCCCATCTGCGCGTCCTCCTGCGCGCGCCGGGTTGCAATGGATGGGGGGAGGACCTACACTCTCGGCGTGCGTTGGTTCCGACGACGTGCGAAAGGATCCGGCATGTCCGGCAAGAACATCGTGGTGGTGGCCCTGGTTCCGGTGGCGCTGTTGGTCCCGGTCGTTCTGGTCAAGTTGCTGGTCAAGCAGAGCGACCCGTTCCTTCCGCCCGAACTGCTTCGCCACTACGAAGTCGTGACGGCGGAATACTACGGCGTGAACCTGGATGCGAAGGCCACGCCCCGCGATGTCACCTATGTCCTGCTGCGAAGCATCGAGGACGGCTCGAAGGCCGCCGTGATCCCCGACCGAGAGCAGCAAATCGACGGATTGCGCCGGGCGCGGGAAATCCAACTGGCCGTCGCCGCACCGCAGACGATCCTGAACCACTACCTTCAAGCCGGGTACGCGGTGGAAGGCGAGATGGCGGAAGAGAGACTTATCCTCAACGTCGTGCTGAGTTGGAGCCGAATGTTGGGATACTACGCGGGCGGGTTCGGACTCGACCACCGTGAGAAATGGGTTGAGGTCTACGAACCTTCGCCGAGCGGTCCGCCCACGCGGGCGTTGGTTCAGCTCGAAGCGAACAAGGGGGAGTTCAAGACCGGCGTGGTTGTCCGACTGGCGAGGGAATCCGACCGATGGCGGGTCTACATGGTGAACTACGGCGACCTCCCGGCTCGTCCGGTGGTGGCGACGACTTCTGCACCGGTGACCCGACCCGCCCCCACGCCCGAACCACCGTCTGCGGCCGACAAGCGGACGGAGCCCGCTTCCACCGCGCCGTCTCGCGTTGAAGGAGGTCCACCCCGGACCGAAACGAAGCCTATCGCGACGTCGGCATCGGTACCGGTACCGCCCTCTCAGCCGGCTTCCAACCCGACGACGACCCCGGTCGTCAAATAGGGAGTCTTGTCACCGATGGTCAACGCACCTTCCATGAACTCCGCCCAGCAAACGGCCGTCGCCGACGAGCAGATTGCTCGATCGGCCACGCTCCGCGACATCCGCGAGGTGGCGGGCAGCATCGGGCTCGAATCGAGCGACCTCGAGACGCACGGGCCCTACGCGGCCAAGGTGTCTGCGACGGCGATCGATCGTCTGGCGGGGCGTCCGAAGGGGCGCTACATCCACGTCACCTCGATGACGCCCATGTTGGGGTGGGAAGACCCGACGATCACGACGATCGCACTGGCGGACGCGCTGCGCCAACTGGGCAAGACGGCCGTGTGCTGTCTTCAACAGCCCTCGCTGGCCTGGGTACTGACGGGCGGGCCAATTCGTGCCGGTGCCGGGCGATGCCAGGTGGTTCCCCGCGACGTCTTCGCCCTCGGGTTGACGGGCGATCTGAATGCCGTGGCCGCCGCCCATCAGTGGCTCAGTGCCCTGGCGGATGGGATGCTGGTCCGTGCAGGTCCCGAGGGGTTGGACCCTCGCCGGATGGTCCTGCGTCGGTGCCAGGACGTCGCCGACAATGCGCTCCGCCACGCGGTGGTGGGTCTGGGGGGCGGGGTGCCCAGGGAGACGGGATTCGACTCGACACCGAGCAGCGAGGTAATGGCCATTCTGACGCTTTCGGCGTCTCAGGCGGAGTTGCGGCAGCGCCTCGGTCGGATCGTCGTCGGGTACAATCAGCACGAGCTCCCGGTCTTTGCCGAGACGGTCAAGGCCGCCGGGGGAATGGCGGTCCTGCTGCGGGATGCCCTTCGCCCGAACCTGATGCAGACGCTGGAGGGCACCGCGGTCTTCGTCCACGGGTCCAACGCCATCGACCTGAGCCACGGCGGAACGAGCGTGCTGGCCGACCGGCTCGCCCTGAGGTGCTGTGAGTACGTGGTGACGACCTCGGTGGCCGGGGCGGAACTGGGGCTGGAGAAGTTCTGCGACATCAAGTGCCGTGCGAGCGGGTTGAGCCCCGATGCGGTGGTCTTGGACGCGACGGTCCGCGGCGTGAAGTACCAGAGCGGGCGCTACCGGGGACACAACGACCCTCGCCTGAGGGAACCCAGCGTGCAGGCCGTTAAAGAAGGCAGCGCGAACCTGGCCAAGCAGCTCGAGAACGTGCGCTACTTTGGTTTGCCCTGTGTGGTGGTGATCCACCGTGATCCGAATGACACCCAAGAGGAACTTCAGGTGCTCGCCTCCGTCGCGAACGTCAGTGGGGCCACGACCACGGTGGTCTGCAGCTACCGGGACAGCGGAGGGCGCGGTGCGATTGAGCTGGCCCAGGCCGTGATCGCCGCCTGCGAGGCCGGGTCGCTCGGGTTCAGCTACCTCTACGAGACGAACTGGCCGATCACCCAGAAAATCGAGACCATCGCCACAACCTTGTACAACGCCGGCCGGGTCCAGTATTCACCGCGGGCCGCGGCGGCCATCGAACGGTACACGCAACTGGGCTGGCAGGAGTTGACGATCTGCATGTCCAAGACGGTGTACTCGCTCTCCCACGATCCGCGGCTTCTGGGTCGACCCTACGACTATGTCCTGCCCGTTGAGGACGTCCGCGTGGCGGCGGGGGCGGGGTTCCTGATCGTCCAGTTGGGGCCGGTTCACCCCCTGTCCGCTCCCGCTCGGCGACCGCGAGCGGTAGACATGGACCTGACGGACGATGGGTGGGTGAAGGGCTTGTTTCAGTAGGTCGGCGCGACCGCGCGGACGTGATCTCCGCAGGATAGGGCTCGTGGATAAGGTGTGACGGCATGGCCCGCGCGACCCAAAAGAAGGGCGTTCCGATCGTACCCCCCGGGGTACCGGTCCGCCCGTCGCGACTCCGCATGGTCCTGATCGGGGGCGGGTTCGTGGCCGCGGGCGTGATCGGCATTCTGGTCATCCGCGCCCGAGTCGGCCTCGGTCCGCCCGTCGTCGATCTCGACCGGATCGAGCGCGAGCAGGACCTCCGCCGACAATCCATCGAAGGTGTCACCCGGTCCGAGCAACTGATTCGCGAAGGGAAGATCGACCAGGCGCGGCAGGTGCTCGAGCAGGTGACCGAGGCGGATCCGAAGTTCTTCCCCGGGCACCTGGTGCTGGGCTTCCTCTTCATGCGGCAGGGCAAGCTGCCGCTGGCCGAGCAGGCCACCCGTCGGGCCTACGAGCTGGAGCCTAACGATGCGGCGGTCAATTTCCAGCTCGGGCAAGTCGAGTTGCTCGGAGGCAAGGTCGAGTCGGCAATCGACCTGCTGGCACGTGCGATCCGCCTCCAGAAGGAAACGAACGCGCCACCCGACGCGAGGTACCACGTGACGCTGGGCGAGGCGCTCCTTCGCAACGGTCAACCGCAACACGCCGCCGACCAACTGAACGCGGCCTTGGACATTGAC
>Ga0129299_1001100_pt1 | contig 17984 bp, 15 predicted proteins | sample ConPoolayeCmetaG_FD_94477 | JGI IMG/M metagenome (GOLD analysis project Ga0129299, IMG submission 94477) | Hot spring microbial mat communities from California, USA to study Microbial Dark Matter (Phase II) - Cone Pool mat layer C metaG ...
ATGCCGTAGTCAACAATGGCCGCCAGCGGCCTCGACATAGCGACACGCCTCCCACTGGTCCGCCGCCTCCGGCCCCGGGCGGCAACGAACTCCCCGAGCAGCCAGACGCCGTTTCAGGCTGGGCAGGTCCGTGGGTCTGATCGTGGCGGCAACCACGCCCGCCGCCTGCGGAATCTCCCGGCCTGCCCAGGGCGGAGCGTCGTGGTCATCCCTTCCCGCCGACGCGTCCGTGTACGCGTAGTGCAGCAGGGAGGCCACCGCCACGGCGTCCGCCAGCCCCTGCTCGATCACCTCCGCCACATGCTCGCTGGTGCCGGCCCCCCCGGAGGCCACGACGGGAATGGGCACGGCCTCCGCGACCCGCCGCACCAACTCCAGATCGAAGCCGCGGCCGGTGCCTTCACGATCCACGGACGTCAGCAGCAGCTCGCCGGCACCCGCCTCCGCCGCCGCGCAGGCCCAGGCCACGACCTCCCGCCCGGTTCGCTCGCGGCCGTTGTCGCAGTAGGCTTCATAAGAGCCGTCCGGCCGCCGTTTGGCCTCGATGGACACCACCACGGCGGACGAGCCGAAGCGGTTCGCGGCCTCGCGAATCAACTCCGGCCGCTTGAGCGCCGCGGTGTTGATGGCCACCTTGTCGGCGCCGGCGGCCAGAACCGCCCGCATGTCTTCGACCGACCGCAGCCCCCCTCCGACCGTCAGCGGCACGAACACCTCGCGGGAGGTCCGCAGGATCAGATCCAGCAGGCTGTTGCGGCCGTATAGTGAAGCCACCGCGTCCAGATAGAGCAGCTCGTCCGCGCCCTGGAGGTAATACCGTCGGGCGAAGTCCTCCGGGCGACCCAGGATCCGCACCCCCTCCATCTGGACGCCTTTGACCAGGTTCGGCCATTTGATGTCGAGCCGCGGAATGATCCGGACCAGGCCGCTCATGGCCGCTCCCCCATTTCTCCGGTCCCGGCCCCAGCCGCCCGCCGGCTCAAATGCCACTCCGCCCATTGCAGATCCCAAGGGGTATCGACGTCCAACGACCTCTCCGGGGGCATCAGGTAAGCCACCGCGCCAGCCGGTGTGAACGTGCCGGTCCGCTCCAGACACGAAGGGCGGATGAGATAGATCGCCCCGTTGGCGGCGTACAAGGGCGGGAGGTCCTGTCGGCGGGCGTATTCCAGACCATGTTCGACGAACGGCGTCAGCCTCCCGGCCGCGTCCAGCCGGTACATCAGGTAAGGATGCTGTCGAACCTCGGTGACCCCGACGACGGCCTCCGCTCCGGAACGTTCGACCAATTCGATCGCCGCATCGATGTCCGTCGCAGTTCGCAAAGGCGACGTCGGTTGCAGGAGCATGACGAAGTCCGGATCGCGGACACCCTGCCCCCGCAGCCAGGCCAGGGCATGTCGCACGACGGCCACATGCGACGAGTCGTCCCCGCCCAGTTCCGGCGGCCGCATGAACGGAACCTCCGCGCCTTCCCCCCTGCTGATCTCGGCGATGGCGGCGTCGTCCGTCGAGACCATCAGACGGGTCAGGAGGCGGCTCTGCCTTGCGGCGGCGATGGTCCAGGCAATCAACGGACGACCCGCAACGCGAGCGATGTTCTTCCGCGGAATCCCTTTGGATCCTCCGCGAGCCGTGATGATGCCGAACACCGTGGGCATGGTCATACCGGGCAGGCCGCGAGGCCCCCTCGGAGCGACGCGCTCCGTCGCGTCGCCGGACCGTTTCCGTCCGGCACGGCCTTGGCGCACCGCTCCCTGTTCAGATTTATCGGACGACTGCGGGCCAAACTGCACCCGTCCCGGCGTAATCAAAGCCGCTGGCGGATGAAGTCCAACAGGGCCGTCACCATGGCCGTGGTGGTGTACCGGGCGATGACGGTCTGCCGCATCTGGTCCGCGATACCCTGTCGGGCGGCATCATCTTCCAGAAACCGATCGGCCAGCGACTCGAACGACTCGCGATCGGCAAAAGCCACGTCGCCATATCGTGCGAAGGCGGCCCCCGCGACCTGCCGAAAGCCGGTGCTTTCCATGCCCGCGAAGTGATCGAGATCGGCCGCCCGCAGGACCACCTCGGAGGCCGTCACGGTGCTGGCGTGGGAATGAGACAGCCTTTGCAGGGCCTCGGCCGCTTCCGGGGCCGCGGCCGGATCGACTGCCTGCCCGGCGGCGAGTTGACGCCGCCGCACCGCCTCCAACAGCTTCCGCACATCCTCGTGGCAGGTGTCAAACGGCGACTGCCGTATCAGGAAGAAGCCGCCCGCCGCCAGACCGTCCAACAGCCGCTGGTGGATCGCGCCGTAGGTGGTGCATTGCAGGTTGATCCGGGTGGCCTGGTAGATCGCCCGGAGTTCCGGGCCGTTGGCGGCTGTTCCACAGGCGTATCGCGCCAAGCGGTGGTGTTGATCCCAGCCGTGGCCGTAGAGTCGCAGCGTGCGGCCGGTCCGATCGCAATAATCGGCCACCCATTCCAGCGTAGCCTGTCGAAACATCAGCTCGCGGAGCGGTTGATAGTAGAATCGGCAGAGCTTGTCTTCGACGTCCGGCCGCAGCTCGCCGACACCCAGTTGCTCGCGGACTTCCGCCAGCACGGTCATCGCCCGACGGCCTCCCGCCGTTCGGGGCTGGCGGAGTACTTCTTCTTCGGCGACGAGATAAAGCTTTTCCACAATCGGCCTCAGGCCCGGCACGCCTCCGTGCCTGGACAGGAACTCCTCGTGAAATCGGCGAGGGGGCTGACTCTGGTTGCTGACATAGGAGAAATCGCAGCGATGCGGAGCCAGCTCAGCCTCCGACATCGGCTCGTTGCGGTAGACCCGCGGGTCGGTGGCCATGGACCAGAGCAGGCCCTGTCGGGCGGGATAGCCGTACTCCTGCACGAAGTCCCGATAGGCGGGCACGATGTAGAAATCCAGCGGGCCGATCGAGCGGCCGGCCTCGACGTTGGTCAGGTTCGGCAACTGGTCCTGGATCCAGCAGACCATCGGAAGGTTGGGCGGAATGACGCCGGGGTATTCCCGCCGCAAATGATCGATGTAGAACAGCAGATCCGGTTTGAACTGATCGATCGCCTCCGTGACGCGAACCGGCGGCAGCAGGTCGTGGTCGTTAGGCTCGATGAGCAGCCGAAACTGATGCCCCAGTTCTTCGAAGGCGGTCTTCACGTCGCGCATCGAATGCTGAAGAACCGTGGTAAACCGGCTGGTGACCCCGAGAACCCGGAAAGAGCGGTTCGCGGCGGCAACGTACCGGGACCGCCAGTGACCATCCGGCAGGCTGCCGTAGAATTCGTGAACTCGGTTACTAATGGAGATGGCCGCCTGTTCGCGGCGGGCGGCAAGGTCTCGCAGGGCGGCCACACACCGTTCGTGGCTTCCTCCGTCCCCGCTCGTGGGCCGCAATACGTAATCTGGTATGGCGCGATCGGGATGAGCTTCGAGCAGTTGCCTCAGCGCTTCGACACAATCCGGGCCAACCAGCAGCGTCACTCGCTCATCCACGAATCGCTCGACCGATTCGAGGGCGTGGAGCATCGCCCCGAAGACCTCCGGCTGCGGCTCGAGGACGTAGATCCGCGGGGTGAAGCCCAGAAACATCCGCTTCGTGCCGTCATAAATCCGGCTCAAAAGCCCGCCGAATTGATCGCCCACGACCACATACGGCGAACAGAACATGCTTCCCTCGGCATGGGGCAGTCTGATCTCGGAAAGCAGCCGCGCCATATCGCACAATGGCGGCAACCAGCGTCCCGGGCCGGCGGTCGCCTTCTCCCGCAGGTGGTACTGGCCGTCGATCGTGCGATAGACATCGTATAGTTCCGCGCCCCGGCGGAAGGACGCGTCGTAATGCCGTAAGTCGGGATACCGAGCCTGCAACATGGCGGCATTTCGTTGATAGCGGGTCTGTAGCGTCCTGGCCGTCAGACGCCCGCCCGGCATCGTCGCCAATTGCTCGCGGATCGGCCGCAGTTCCGTCACCCCCGCCAGCGGCCCCGGAGGCTCCAGCATCTCCAGAGCCGGGCCAAGCAGTCCCAGGGCCACATAGCCGCGGAAAGCGACAAACGCAGCCTCGGTATCGCTGGGGTGTTCCGCCAACCGCCGCTGCGCGGCCTGCACCGCGACATACTCCTCGTGCAGTCCCCTCGTGCCCTCCGCAACCTGCCGGGGCACATCCATCGTCGTGCTCATTGAGCTGTTCCTGCGACACGCCGTCGTCTGGCCGGCCAGCGGCAAACGGCCCGAGAATCAATTCCGGCCGCCGGCGGCTCGCGGCCCGGTCGTCACTTGCCGCGGTGGATTGCAGTACCTGCCGTTGATTATCGGCATAAGCCTGGCTGCCATCGGCCTTGATTCCGGCGAGAACGGTATTCATTTCGCGGCTGCCGCAAGCCGATCATGGGAAGGTTTCTCGGCACCCCTATTGCCGATAATATCCTTATCCCCCGACGCCGAACCGGATTCGAGACCGTCCACATGCCCCCCAAGAAGCCCATTCCGACTGTCAGCATCGTCATTGCCACCTATGCCCGACTGGATCGCCTGCAACGTTGCATCGATAAGGTGCGGCAAAATGTCGGCATATCCCATGAGACCATTGTCGTCGGCGGGGCCGGCGGTGACGGCACGGCCGCCTGGGCGGCTCAGCAACCCGATTTGATCTTCATCCACGAAACCCGCCGTGAGGGTGCCACCCGTGCCTACAACAAGGGCTTTCGGGCGGCCACCGGCACGTTCGTGATGTGGCTGAATGACGACTCCTACCCCCTTCCCGGGGCGGTCGAGGCCGCCGTGGAGATGATCGAGACGGCCGCCCCCGGCGACATAGGCATGGTGGCCTTCTATCACAACTACGCCCGCACCTGGAACCGGCTGGATTCAGTGCAACACGAGGGACAAACCTACAGCATCTACAACGTCCGGGGCGTGCCTTACGCCAATTTCGGGCTACTGCGGCGGGACTTGCTGGAGCGGCTGGGTTACCTGGACGACCGCTACTACTTCTGCGGCTGGGACCCGGATCTGTCCTTGAAAGTCCAACGGGAGGCGGGCCTGAAAGTGGTGGGTTGCCCGAAGGCCCTGATCTATCACGAGGAATTGCTGGACGATCGCAAACAGGAGGACCTGGCCATCGTGGACCGCGATAACGCCGCGCTCTTTGCCAAGTGGCGACTCCCGGCCCGCTTCAGCTACCCCGATCCCGCTCCGGCCTATAAGGAGATGATGCGGCAACGGATGAGCGTCTAGATGATCGCCGGCCGCGGTCCCAGGAACCCGCCGGAACCGTGAACCCCGGCAACCGCTCTGCCCGCCACCGCCTTCAGGCTAGCCCCTCCGACACCGTCCCCAAACTCACGCCGCCTCCTGCCAGGGACCGCCGATTGCGGTCATCCCGCCGGTTTACTGCGGCTCGGGATCACCGGCGTCCGAGAGGAACGCACTTTCTTGATCCAAGCTCCCCGTATGTTATGATTCAATTGGGGTGCGGCAGGGACCGCCCCAGCATTCGAACCCCGGCGTCGGTCTTACGGTCATCCAGCCGTCGCGGTTCGTGCTGTGCGTGGGCGGGGGAAGGCCCTGCCGAAAACGCCACCGAGGGGGCACTCGTGGCCCGGCTGGGCCACGTTTCCCGCCGGCTCCCTGACCCGCCACAACGGCTGGACCGCACGCGGAGGCTCGCAATCCCGTGGTTCGCCTGGTCGCCATTCTCAGTCTGCTGGGCTGGCCCGCGGCATTGGCTGCGTCAACGGCAGCGGATAAGCCGGAGCACGGCCCACCCAACATCACTTCCCAGCCGGCAGCTCCCGGACAGAGCAAAGATCTTTCGGAGCCGACCCACGCCCCACGCTACCCGACGCCGGCTCATGCCGCTCTGGCGAACGGAGAGCCGCGACGAGTCCTGGAACTGCTGGACGCCCACGCCGCGCGGCTGCCGCTGGCGGAGCGACGTTCTCTGGAAGGTCGAGCCTACTTCCTCCTAGGGGACTACTCCAAGGCCCGTAAACACCTGGAGTCGGCAGTCGGTCTGCGGCCCAACCACGCCGAGGATCTCTACTGGCTGGGACGCGCCTACGCCGCCTCCGGACTGCCCTCCCTGGCCGCCGCCCGCTTCGAGGAAGCGGCCTGGAACGGGATGCAGACGGCCGACCTGCATTACCATTTTGCCACGGCGCTGTTGGCGATGAACCAGCCGTTGGGCCGGGTCTCGCAGAAACGTGTTCCCGAGAAGTCGGCCGAAGCGGTTGAACCCGGCACGTTCGCCTTGGGCGGCTTCGTCATCGGAACGGTGATCACCCGGCCGGGCCGCGTCGTCGTCAGCCCGCCGAACTCCGCGATCTACCAGGTTTACCGAGCACTGGCGTTGGACGGCGAGCGGGGCGAAGCCTGGCTGCTCGCGGGCCGAATCTGGTCTGGCGCTGGGCGTCACGAGCAGGCCGTGGCCTGTTTCGCTCGGGCCGCGCACAAGTTGCCTCCGGAGCAGGCCGCAGCGGCCTATGAGGGCTGGGCGGCGGGGCTGCTGGCCCTGGGCGATCTCGATGGTTACCTGGAGCAGAGCTGGCAGTGCCTTCGTCTGAAGGGTCGGAACGAAGCGGCGGAACTGGCCAGGTGTTACGATCGCGCCGCCGCCGAAACCGCGCGCCGCGGAGACCTCAAGGGGCAAGTCCGCTACCTTAAACTCGGGGCCGACCTCGACCCGCAGGTGGACCGCCTGCTGGCACTGGCCGATGCGCTCCTACAGGGGCGTAAACCCGACGAGGCCATCCGGTATCTCCAGTTGGCGAAAGAGCAGCAACCGGACCGCGCCCAGCGTCAGAAGATCGAACAGAAGATGCAGATCGCCACGTACCTCGCCGCCCCACGATAGCAGCGGCCTCCGCACCACCCTCGATCAGACGCCCCGCATTGCCGCCGCCACCGTATTGGCCAGAAGCATGGCCACGGTCACCGGGCCGACGCCCCCGGGCACCGGCGTGATCGCTCCCGCGATCGGGGCCACCTCGTCGAACCGCACATCGCCGATGGTCTTGAGCATCTTCCGCCCGCCCGGCCCCGCGACTTCCAGCCGGTTCGTGCCGATGTCGATTACGACGGCCCCGGGCGACACGTGTTCGGCCCCGATGAGGCCCGGCGATCCCGCCGCCACCAGCAGGATCTCCGCCCGCCGGGTGTGACGCGCCAGGTCGCGGGTCCGCGTGTGGCAGTGAGTGACCGTGGCATGCGCCGCCAGCAGCAACATCGCCAGCGGTTTGCCCACGATCACACTGCGGCCGATGATCACCGCTTCCCTGCCGACCAGATCCACGCCGGTCGATTGGAGACAAGCGAAGGCGGCCGCCGCGGTGCAGGGAACCAGCGCGTCGCGACCCATCGCCAGGAGACCGAGGTTGGCCGCGCTCACGCCCTCGACGTCCTTGGTCGCGGCGATCCGCTGCTGGAGAGCGAAGGCGTCCAGAGTCCGCGGCACGGGCAGATGCAACATGACCCCGCTGACCGCCGGATCCGCGTTCAGGCGGTCGAGCTCCGCGGCCGCCTCCCCTGGAGTCGCCTCCTCGGGCAGCAGGATCAGCCGGTGCTCCACGCCGATCGGTTCGGCGACACGAGCCTGAGCCTGCGCGTAGCTGACCGCCGCGGCGTCGCCGCCGATCAGGACGGCCGCCAGACAGGCCGGTCGTCCGTTCTCCCGGAGCCGTGCCGCCTGCTCGGCGGTCCGCCGGCGGATGCCCTCCGCCAACGCTTTCCCATCGATGACTTTTCCAACCATGCAGCCTTCACTCCGGCGAGTCCGCCTTTCGCGCGGGCGCGGACGTCGAGGCCCTGACGCCGCTGCGGTCCGCCACCGCCTCCATATGCCGCCACAGCCCCGCCACGAAATCCGCATCGAGGAGGAACGGCAGTTGCTTGTCGGCCGAAGCGGGCGCCGAAGTCGGCCCCCGGCCCCTGACGCAGGAGACGAAATCCGCGAGCCGCGACTCGGACAGATGATAGACCAAGGCCCAGGAGGCGGCGTAGGCCGACTGGGATTCGTCGCCCACGGTGTCGAGAAAAGCGGCTTCAAAAACCAACCGCCGCCACCAGGCGGGATCGCGCGCGGAGTCCGCCGCCAGAAAGTCATGAAGACGCGGCAGATTGACCGCCTCCGGCGTCTCAAACCGCATGGCGAGGCCCTCCTCCAGCCAGCGGCGCTGCGGCCCATGCGGACCGGCCGGCAAGTCCACGTTGTGCATCACCAGGTGGGCCACCTCATGGCGAATCGCCACCCGCCGGGCCTCCGCCTCCACACCGGGCCCCGCGGCGGCCGACGCGGACGAACGCGAATCCCACACCACGCCCCGGTTGTGGGCCGCGTCGAAAAAGCCGGGAACCAGCGGGCTTGGCGCCACGCCGGCCCGTTCCCGCCACGTCGCGAACATCCGCTCATCACTCAAATAGACAATGGTCATTTTGCAAGGCGGGCGGCGCAGCGGCACCCGCCAGACCGCCGCCGCCTGGCGAACGCACCGCAGTGTGTCTTCCGCCAGGCCCGCCAGGGTTTCAACTCGGTCGATGGCGACGTCGGAGATGATCGCGAAGGCGGGGGTCCGCACGACGCGATAACCCTCGTCCAACTCGGCCAGCAGGCCACGGATGGCCGCGGCGTCCGGAGGTAGCTGCCACGCCTCGATCCCGCCGGCGGCGGAGCACGGCCCCGCTTCCCGACCGGCCTCCCGCGACGTCGGGCCGGGGGGCGGCGGCTCACCCAGACAAACCTCGAAAGGATGAAGACATATGGCGAAGCCGCCGATGGTGGCGGCCGCTGCCGCCAGAAGGACGAAGCGCCGTATCCGCGTGCCGCTCCCGGTTGACCGTGACCCGTTCATCAGTCGGCATGGCCATAGCGGTTGAACCAGGCCCTGGACTCGAAGGGGAGTTTCTCCTTGCGGGTCATCTCCTCGGCGGGCACGCCGATCGGCAGCAGCACCCGGATCATCTTGCCTTCCGGCAGCCCGAGCATCTGCCCGATAAGCTCCGCCCGCCCCCCGATTCGCAGCCAGCCGTCCACCCACACGGAGGCGTAACCCAATGCCGTGATGGCCAGAAGCATGTTCTGGACCGCCGCGGCGCAGTCCTCGACCTGGAAATGATAGCCTTCGTAAACCGGCTCGGGACGGACATCGACCACGCAAGCGATCATCGCCCGAGCGGTCTGCACCGCCGAACTCGCCCCCGGCAGGCCGCCGATCCGCCGCAGCAGATCGGGCTGGTCCACGATCACAAACCGCGTCGTCTGAGCGTTCTTGCCGGACGGGGCCTGGAGGCCCGCCAGGACGATGCGATGAAGATCATTCCGCGACACGGTCTGCTCCCGAAACGTGCCGCGATAACTGCACCGCTGCGCGATGGCGTCAAACAAGTCCATGATGCACGCGCTCCGTCTCGCCAGGTAGGCACGCCGACCACCGCTGGGACGACCGTCGTTCGAGCCACGCCCCGCTCCCCAGGCGGCCACGCCGTCACGGCGCGGGGACTTGTGCCGGGGGATTGCCGGACTCCGTTTCAACCGCCAAAGGAACGTCCGCCGGCGGCGGTGGATTGTGCCCGATCACAATCCGCCCGCAATCCGGGCAGATCGTATCGCCGGGCTTGCCCAACGATTCATTGAGGATCACATAAGTCGGCGTTTGCTTCCGCTTGCCGTCCCGGGTCCAATAGCACCGTTCGGCAGGGTAGCCCGTGCGTTCGTTGCTGTACGGAGACATCACCGGCCAGTGTTCGCCTTCCTTCATCGCGTAGGAGAAGGTTCGACCGGTCTTGGCGCACATGAAGGTGGTCTCGATCGGCAGCGGCTGCGGCGGCTCGGCCGTCGTCAGCGTCTTGTAGCTCAGGTACGCGGCGGTTCCCAACAGCACAATGATGACGAAGACGCCCAACCCGCCGGAGAGGGGTCCTCCGCGGACCGGGCAGCACACGCCGCCGCCAGAGGCGGTCTCCGGGGCGTTCGATTCGGGCGTGGAACTCGGATCGTGATGCGGAGATGTCATGGGGTCTCCTTCTTAACCAATTCGGCTGGGCCGGCGGTTCGGTTCATCATATCAAGGAGGCCGTGGGGAGCCAAGCGCGGGCTTGCGGCCTCGCCGCCCCCCTTGCCGGGCGAGCCGTGCGGCCCCGACTGTCGGCCGGCCGGCGATTTGGCCCACGCCCCCGCAACCCTACAATAGCCCTGGTTGGCGAGCAGTCCGCGGAAAGGAAGGCCATGAATCGATACTTGTCGCTCTCGGCGGCCGGCCTGGCCGCCATCACGGCGATCGGCAACCCCACGGCAGCCTGCACGAACCTTCTGGTCACCAAGGGGGCCAGCGCCGACGGCTCGGTCATCATCACCTACACCTGCGACGGCGAATTCCACCCCCGCCTGCGTCTCACGCCCGCCGCCGACCACGAGCCGGACAGCGTCGTGGAGGTGAAGGACTGGTCCGGCAAGGTCCGCGGACGCATCAAGCAAGTTCCCCACACCTACGCCGTGGTGGGCTTGATGAACGAGCATCAACTCGCCATCAGCGAGACCACCTTTGACGGCCGCGCCGAACTGGAGAACCCCGACGGCCTGTTGCACTACTGGGATCTCATGCAGTATGCCCTGCAACGCGCCAAAACGGCCCGCGAGGCGATCAAGGTGATGACCGACCTCGTGGCCGAATACGGCTACCGCTCCACCGGCGAGTCCTTCTCCATCGCCGACCCCGAGGAAGCCTGGATCATGGAGATGATCGGTCCCGGCCCCAAGGGTCGGGGGGCCGTGTGGGTCGCCCGGCGGATCCCCGACGGCTGCATCTCCGCCCACGCCAACAAGGCCCGCATCGGCGAATTCCCCCTCGATGATCCGGAGCACTGCCTCTACTCCCCGAACGTGATTTCCTTCGCGGTGGAGAAAGGCTACTACGACCCGAAGTCCGGCTCGCCCTTCCGCTTCTGCGACGTCTACTGCCCGCCCACGCCCCGCAACCAGCGGTACGCCGAAACCCGCGTGTGGAGCCTCTTTCGGCGGGCCGCCCCGTCGCTGAACCTGCCGCCGGACTTCCACCGGGCCGTGCCGGGCGCCAAGCCTTATCCGCTGTGGATCAAGCCGGATCGGAAGCTCTCGGTGCAGGACGTGTTCGCCCTGATGCGCGACCACTACGAGGGCACGCCGTTCGACATGACCAAGGGCCTCGACGCCGGGCCGCACGGCACGCCGAACCGCTGGCGTCCGATCGACTGGAAGATCGACGACGCGGTGCACACCTGGGAAAGGCCGATCTCCACGCAGCAGACCGGCTTCACCTTCGTCTCGCAATCGCGGTCGTGGCTACCGAACGCGATCGGCGGCGTGTACTGGTACGGCGTGGACGACACCTACACCACCTGCTACGTCCCGCTCTACTGCGGCATCGACGCCCTGCCGGAGGCGTACACGGTCGGGGAACTGGGCCGCTTCTCGTGGGACTCGGCGTGGTGGGTGTTCAACTTCGTGGCCAACCACGCCAATGTCCGCTACGCGGAGATGATCCAGGACATCCGGGCGGTGCAGCGCGACCTCGAAAGCGGTTTTCTGGCCCTGCAACCGGCCGTGGAGAAGACCGCCGTGGAGTTGTCCAGGACCGACCCGGCCCTGATGACCCGCTACCTGACCGATTACTCCGTGACCCGCGGCGAATTGACGGTCAAGCGGTGGCGGGCGTTGGGCGAGCACCTGCTCACCAAGTACAACGACGGCTACATCAAGGACCGGCAGGGTCGCCCGCAGGAAGCGGGTTACAGCGAGGAATGGCTCCGCCGCGTCCTGAAAGAGCGGCCCGAGCAGTTCAAGCTGCCGCCGAAACCCGACGACTTGCCCGAGTCGCGGCTGATCGACTGAACGCCCCACGACTGCGGGACGCTTCGAAAAACAGGACCTTCGGTAAGAGAATCAGGAGTAAGCCCCGCGCCGCCGCCTCACGCCTCGCCCGGACGGGTCAGCTCCAGGAAGATGTCTTCCAGCCGGTGCTCGCGGGCGGCCTTGCTCCGCAACTCCGCCAACGCGCCGCAGGCGACGATCCGGCCGTGGTGGATGATGGCGATGCGGTCGGCGATGGACTCGGCCACGTCCAGCGTGTGCGTGGACATGAACACCGCGCGTCCGGCGTCGGCACGCTCGCGGAACAGCGATTTCACGGTATGCACCGACCGCGGGTCCAGCCCGATCATCGGCTCGTCCACCACCAGCACCTCGGGGTCGTGCAGCAGTGCCGCCGCCAGAACCGCCCGCTGCTTCATGCCGTGCGAGTAGCCCTCGGCGAGCTGGTCGGCGTACTCCGCGACCTCCAGACGCGTCATGAGCCCGCCGGCCCGCTCCTCGATGACCTCGGGCGGCAGTCCATACATGGCCCCCACGAACCGCAGAAACTCCCGCGCCGACAGCTTTTCATACAGAAAGGGCTGGTCGGGAACGTAGGCCAGCTTCGCCTTCGCCAGCCGCCCGTCCGCGGCGGTCAGCTCGTGCCCGCAGACCGTGATCCGCCCCGTGTCGGGCAGCAGCAGCCCGGTGATCATCTTGATGGTGGTGGTCTTGCCCGCGCCGTTCGGTCCCAGAAAGGCCAGCACCTCGCCGGCCCGCAAGTCCAGGGAGATGTCGTCGACCGCCCGCTTGCGGCCGTAACACTTGGTCACGTGTTCGAGCCGCACGGCCGGGACGGGTTGTTCAGCCGGAAGCACCAAGACGGACACCCTCTATTCGGCGGGCCGCGCCACCGCGCCGCCGGCGAGCCCCCAGCTTACCTCGACTTGGCGGCCGATGCCATGCCCGACCCGAGGCGTGACCTGCGCGGGGAGCCTCCGGCCCGGAGGCGGTTCCGGATTCGGCGGCTCAGCGCGGGCCGGTGAAGCTCCGCTGGACGACCGCGAAGTCGGCCAGATCAACGTCGCCATCGCCGTCCAGGTCGGCCTCCCCGCAGCCGGCGAGGGCGGGGATCTCCGGCCCGGTCCAGCAGTCGCGGAGTACAGCGAAGTCCGCGAAATCGACATCCACGTCGTTGTCCAGGTTGCCGCCCCGCACGCTCCGCCACTGACGCTCGCCGTACCCGCGGATCGCCACCGCGAGCTTATGCAGGTGGCAGAGGTCGCCGATACACATGGGCGCATCGACGTGGGCACGAAGGTCTTCCGCATTGTCGCCAAAAACGTACGCGCGGAGCAGGAAGAAGGTCCAGGCGAAGTCCGGCGTGTTGTAAGCGTTCTCGCCGCCCTGCCAGTCGTCGGCCCAGTTCGGAATCTCGCCACCCTTGTAGATGTACCCGGCATCGCAGAACTGCACGCGGAGGCCCATCCAGCCCGGCTGGCTCGCCCGGGCGTGACTGTGCCGACCGAGGCCGCCGATGCGGGGACTGGCGTGGGCGATCGCGGCCGCGGCGCTCCGGTCGGCGATGAGCCGGCCGATTTCGGGGCCGAACGCGACCGCCACGGCCGGTTCGGAGCGATATTCATGGAAGACCGGGTAGCACCAGTCGTGTTCGCTGCGAGTCAGTTCGGCCTGACGGGCGTTGACCCAGGCGACGTAATCGGCGGCCGCGATGGCGGCGGTCGCCCGCGTCACGGCGTCGTCCCGCCAGCCGCGGAGGCCCTCGTGCTCGGCGATGCGGGCGGCGCCGATGAGACCAAGCACCTCCCCGTAGTACGACGGTGTGCCATCGTAGGTGTTGTACAACGACTGAAGCGCCGACAGCCGGGCACGGAGATACGCCCAGTCACCCGTGGCCTCGGCATACCGCCACAGCGCGTACAGCGCGCTGAGCGGAACCGTGGGCGGCGGCCAGATGTTCACGCCGGTGGGCGGCATGGGATAGAACTCCCGCCGGTTCCGCTCCATGAGTGTGTACCCCCAGTTGTCGGTGCCGTGCACGAACGACCGCTCCAACGGAGGGAACGTGTCCAGCAGCAAGGCGAGATACGACGCGAGCTGCGCACGGACTGCCGGGCTGAGCAGCGGCAGAATGTCGCTGAGCAGCAGCACCGACTCGCTCGGCGCGCCGTATAGCAGGAAATCGCCGGCCAACCCCGGGCGGAACAGCGCCGGCTGGAGCAGACCGTTGTCAGTCGCCGGGTCGCCGGCGCCGATCATCTCCAGAACCAAAGCATCAAGCTCGGTTCGTAGATCGTCGGCCGCAGGCGGGATGTGTGGCACGGATTCCGTGCGCCAGATGTATTCCGCCGCCGGTTGCCCAAGGGCGGGGGCGGCGAACGCGAGGGTCAACACCATCAGCATCAGACCGGTGCGCATCATGGGCCTACTCCTCCTCACCGTCAGTCGCGTTCCACGCGAACCAGCAATCCGTACCGTGCAAACCAGAAGACCGCGTTGTCGGCGACGGCGGCGCCGGAGATGATCCCGGCGCCCGCGCCACCACCCGCATTCACCGAAAAGTAGGGATACTCGCTGGTCCCGTAGGCCAAGGGCGAGTCGGGGTGGGCGTAATCGTCGATCGCGGTGGGCACGCTCGACAGAATGTGTTGCGCGGTCTGCGGGTTGTGACGAATGTAGCCGAGCGTGCCCCGCCCCGAGACCAGCAGCCCGTAGTTGTCGGCCGTCAGCAACGAAGACTCGTCGCCGATCAGGTGCACGCCCGACCCGCGGTTCGCGTGCGTGGACAGGAGCGTGGTCGCGCCGGTCAGCGGATCAAACTGCATCGGCTCGCAGCCGTAGGCCCGCACAATCGAATTGCTGTCCCAGCGGGCGAAGCGGCTCCGGCCGATCAACCAGGCCCGGCCGGTGGCCGGGTCATAGATCGGCGGCACGGGCGTCGTGTTGCCGCCGGCGGTCATGAGGACCGGGGCGACATAGCGCTGGCTCCCGTTGGCGGTGTTGAGGGCCCAGAACGTCTGCCGGTCGGGGTTGGAGGCCAGGTAGTTGCGGATGACCTGCTGTTCAGCCGCGTGCTGGGCCGGCGTGCCGTCCTCTTCCACCGCGTTGCCGTCGCCGAGCAGCTCATCGCCGCTGTTGAGCATCTCATGGAAGCCGAAGGCAGCCTGCGTACGATAGAAGACCGTGTTGACGGAGGGCATCACGACGGGCCAGTAGCCGAACAGGCTCTGCCCCCGCAGCCGCACCCGCCAGACCAAGGTGCCGTCGCCGGCGTTCAGGCAGAAGGCGTACAGGCCCTCGTCGCCGCAATAGACGCGGCCGTCGGCGTAGGCCGCGGTGATTTCGATCGGCCGGCCGGACTCGTAAGACCAAGCGACCGTGCCGTCGGTGTTGATCGCCAGGAAGCGGCCGCGGGAGTTGCCGATGAAGAGGCGGTTTCCGGCGAGACACGGCGCGTTGTGAATGGCCCGGCCGGTCTGGACCGTCCAGGCCAACGACCCGTCGCCGACGTTCAGTGCATAGACGCGGCCGTCCTGACAACCGAAGTACACGTGCTGCGCGTCGAGCGCGGCCGTGTGGCTGATCGCCCCGCCCGCCTGAAAGACCCAGCGGACCTGTCCCGTGGTGGCGTCGAGGCCGAACATGCGGCCGTCCAGGAACCCGACGCACAGCAGGCCGTTGCGGATAACCGGCTGGACCCGGCTCGCGACGCTGGTGACGCGGTCGGGATGCCAACGCCAGACGACCCGGGCCTCCCCGCCGGGCGGGAGGCCGACGGATTCGGGCGAGAAGCCGCTGCGGGCCGCGTCGTTTTGGAGCTGCGGCCAATCAGCGGCCGGAACCGTGGAGGCCATCAGCAGAGGAAAGGCGGACAAGGCCGCCAACAGTGGGATTCTGGGCATGGGGAACCTCCTCCTTCGACTCAGTGCGCGGGCAAACTGACCGCCCCGCCGCTCGATATAATAGCGGTTCGCCCCGGTGGGTTTTCAAGGCCGATTCCGCGCAACGCCCGTGCTGCGCGCCGAAGGCGTGACACCCACATCGGATCATTCGCTCCGAATAGCGACGCGATGTGCGGCAACTCGACCGGCTGCTTCAGGCCGATCGCCGCGCCGCGAAAAACCCCCTCGAGAGACCGCCCGCAGGCCGGCCCATCAGCCGCAGGCCCACCGAATCACTCGTCGCACCGCACGCCCCATCCGTCGAGTTCGCGGCGGCAGAGGACGACGTGCAGGCCGGCTGGTCGAGCAGGGCACACTTGTTGCCGGAAGGCCGTTTCGGTGAACGCATCCGTGTACTCAATGGCCAGCACCGGTTTGCCGGCCCTCAAAAACGGCTGCCACAGGTCGCACCAGCCACCCGCGAAGCATGACTCACTGACGGCGAAATCGAAGTCGGGCTCCAGCTCAGCCCCTTGTTCGGGATCGTTCTTCAGACCGACCGCCAGGCCCCGCCGATGCGCCTCCTGAGCCAGCCAGCGATTGAACGCCAATTGATGGGCGGCGGTAAGGCCGAAGCCGGTCTGGTTCGTGTATCCATCCACGTTGTCCGGATCCACGCCGTCAAACCCCTTCTGTGCCGCCAGGTCCAGCCGGGCGGTCAAAATGGGCGCGAGGACGCCGACCGCTCGAATGTCCAACCAGCGTTCCCCGGGCCAGCCCTCGTAGGCCGCACCCAGCACGCTGGCGGGGTACGACGCGGCGTCCGGCCGCCACTCCTCCCAACTGCCGGCGGAGAAATAGGCGACGACCCGCGCGCCGGACTGCCGCAGCATCGCGACGGTCTCCGCCGGCGTGTCGAAGAGGTCCAGCACATACACCTGCACCCCCGCCCGCGGGGCCTTCACCGGTTCGCTCAACTGGTAGAGCCACACCGTTTCCTGCTGCGGTCGCCAACGAGCGGGAAACGGACCCGGCGGCGGGCTACACCCGGCCACGCTGACCATCATGGTCACGCCAGCGACTCTTGAAAACAGATAAGGTAGTGTCACTTTATGTGTAAATGAATCTCAGGGCGGCAATCGCGTTCATTCACGCCGCTGGAAACTTCGTCTTCGTTTCGCCCATCTGGGCCTCCGGCAGGGCCGGCTCGCCGCACAGGTGAGCTACCTGCGGGTGTCGCCGAATCCGCGTCAGCCGCAGCCGCACCTGAAGCACCGGGGTACACGCCGCTCCCGATCTTCTCGAACCGCCGGGCCGCGTTGGTTCACCGCCGCACACCCGCGAGCGGGAACTCGATCGCCTCCGTCCCGGACAGGGAACCCGTGCGACTCCGGAAAACCGGCAAAACGTCGAGGAGCGGCCCCCATCGCCCGCCGGCCACTCCGCGCCTACTCCAGCCTCCGGGTCGTGAACTCGGCGACGGCCGTTTCGCCGCCTCCGGGCTGCTCGCCTTTGGGCGGATTGTCGATCACGTTCATCGTCTCGTGATCCGCACCGCACCCCCGAGCGGACGGCACTCCGTAACGCCACAGTGGACACCGAATATAAACCAGCCCGCCGCGGGCGATCAAGCCCACCCCAGACCGGAAGCCCTGCCTGCTTGCCACGCAGCCTTGTGTGCATTCCGACCTTCACCAAACAGGACTCATGGCAAGGCTCGCCGCAGGCTATTCCGCCCCACGCGGCGGCGGATCGAAGCCGCCCCAGACTGCTGGTGCAAGCCGCCGCACCGGCCGGCTCTCGTGCGCTGCGGCGGACAACGTCTCCAATGCCACCGGCAGCGGCATGATGGCCGCCCAACGCACGCGACTGCCGGCCGTCGCGGGACCGGATCCGGCTGCGGATCGTCTCCGCCGCCACCTTCAGCAGCTTCGCCGCCGCGGCGACCGTCAGGGCGCGGATGTCGAACGGGTCAGTTATCGGAGTCGTCATATCGAACCCCGGCCGTCGGCCCCTTGACAATCAGAATAACAACGTATATACTTTGTGATAACAGAGCGGGAGGTGCGCCATGACCAAGACCTTGACCAGGCACGGCAACAGCTACGCCCTGGTGATCGACAAGCCGATTCTGGAGCTGCTGCGGGTCACGCCGGAGACGCCGTTCGAGATCATGACCGACGGCCGCTGCCTGGTGCTGACGCCGGTGCGGGATCCGGCTGAGGAGCGGAAGTTCCAGCAGGCGCTCGAGAAG
>Ga0129299_1001101_pt1 | contig 17977 bp, 15 predicted proteins | sample ConPoolayeCmetaG_FD_94477 | JGI IMG/M metagenome (GOLD analysis project Ga0129299, IMG submission 94477) | Hot spring microbial mat communities from California, USA to study Microbial Dark Matter (Phase II) - Cone Pool mat layer C metaG ...
CGGACGGCTCACCCGGCGTGCCTCGCCGTAGCGCGAAGCGCGAAGGCGGGAGGGTTCGCCCTACCGATCCGGGTCTATCGCCTTTGTAGAGGGTGCAAGAAAGGTAGGGCGAGGCGTCCCGCCAAGACGTGACCGCGGGTTGAGCAGGAATCCGTTGCGGGGGCAATAGGCTTAGGCGAGGATTTGGGGAAAGGTTGACGCATCGCAGATCCGCGGAGTAGAAACTCGATCGGACTTCGCCGGCTGCGCGGTTGGCGAGTCCGCAAACGCAAGCGGGACGCCCCGTCCCGGGGAGAATGCAGAACATGAAGCGCATCATGAGCGTGTTGGCCGTTGTTCTTTGGGCGTCCTTCGCGGCGGCCCTGGAGGATTCCCCGGCGAATCGGGCGGCGCAGGCGGACCGCTATCTCAAGGCCACTCCGCCGGCCGAGATGTTCAAGGACATGGCGGAGCAGATGTCGCGGCAGATGCCGCCGGAGCAGCGAAAGCTGTTCGTTGATTTGATGACGAAGCACCTCGACATCGAGAGCGTGACGAAGGTCATGAAGGCCTCGCTGGTGAAGCATTTCACGGCGGACGAATTGAGCGCGCTCGCCGATTTCTACGGCTCCGCCGTCGGCAAGGCCGCCATGAAGAAGATGGGCGTGTACATGGCCGATGTCATGCCCGGCATCCAGGGCGAAATGGCCAAGGCGCAGCAGCGCGCCGCCCAGGAAGCCGTTCCGCCGCAACCCTGATTCGGGGCCGCTTCAGCGGAACGCGCGGGCGCCGAGGTCCGGAGGGCGGTCCTTCGGACGCGGCAGGCCGTCGAAATCGTCCGTGACGTTGTCCAGCGGCAGACCGGCGCCGATCGCCGGACTTCCGGCGCGCAGGCGATAGTCCCGCTTGGCGGGATCCGCGAAGATTTTCCCCAGGTCGTCCTCGAACAACTCTCCGTTGCCCAACTGCCGGTCCTTCTGGTTGGGTCCCCAGCTCGTATAGAGATTGTGCTCATAGACGGCCGGCAGATTTCCCGCCAGCCCGTCAATGATGTTGTTCCGGAAGACGAGGCCTTCGGGCTTCGTATTGTTGCTGAACACCGCCGCCGCCCACGTCGAATTTCTGGGGCCGCCGACGATGGTGTTGTTCAGGAAATGCACGTCCTTGAACGGCGTGGCGACCCAGATGCCCACCACGGTGTTGCGCCCGCCGCCGTCCAGGATGTTGTTGCGGATGACCATGTTCTCCGCCTCCTGGATCGTCAGCGCGATATTGCCGTCATAGACCTCGTTGCGCTCGACGACCATGTCGCGGCAACCGACGTAGAACGTCAACCCGTTGGCATGGGTGCCCCGGTGCCCGGTCAGCACATTTCCGGCGCAGACGCCGCCGCGGACGGTGTAGTGGCCCAGCGCCGTGGAACCGTTTCGGTGGAGCCGGCAGTTCAGGGTCGAAACCAGGGTTCCGTTGCGATGGAAGATTCCCCGGTTGCGGTTGTGGTCCGCGCGGCAGTTCCGGACGACCAGGTTCTTTGCGCCGACGGATTGGAACCCGACGCCGCTGACCAGGCGCGCCGCGCAGTCGTCAATGACCACGTGGTTCGAATCGCGCACCATGAGGCCGCTGGCGTTGGAACCGCCCTGTCTCCGCACCAACAACCCGCGCACGACCACATGGGAGGCCTTGTTGATCTCCACTCCGACGGACTCGGACGCAACGCCGACCTCCGCCGGCTGATCGCCCGCCACTTCCTTGGGCCAGTAGTGCATCCGCCAGACCTTCGGGTCCGCCGTCGGCTCGACGCTGAACTCGCCCGGCCGGCCGATGAGTTTCACCGAGTTGAACAGCGCAAAGCGGGTCTGCGCGTAGGTGGCATCGCTGAAGTGGTCGAAATAGATGCGATGGGTCTTGGGATCGAATCGCGCGATGCGGCGGTACGACACGAAGTTATTGCCGGCGTGGAATCCCACCGTCATTCCCTCGTAGGCGGCCGGATCCGGCGAATTCAACACGTCCGGGGCCTCGATGAACGACTCGATGTCGCCGCCGACCAGGTTCCGGCCGTCGGGCGTGAACGCGCTGACGCGGACGAGCCGAGTCCACCCCTGGGCGACCCCCTCTTGCGCGGAGAGCAGCCGCCACGTGAGTTTCTTCACTCTTACCGGCGCGGCGAGATCGAGTTTTTGGGGCCCCGTTGCGTCCGCGGCCAGCGCGCCCCGCGCCAGCACCTCGCCGTCGCCCAGGATCGCATAATCGCGGAGGTGCACCGGGCGGGCGGATTGCAGACCGACCGCGGCGATCGTCACCGGCTCGTCGAATTCGATCGAGAACGCCCCGCCGACGATCGGTTGAATGACGCTCGGTGTGCCCCGCAGCAGCCCCGTGAGCGGCGCCTGGCTGTTCCCGCGCGTTCCGGGTTCGAAGACAAAGCGGCCGGGGAACGTCGAACCGATCCGGATACGGGACAAATAGAAGTCGCCGGTGCGGTTGTAGAAGAACGGGTCGCTCGGCTTCGGCTGCTGCGCGATCGAAAGCATCTCTTCCGTTGTGGTCAGGTTCACATTTTGCCAGTTCAACGGGCCGGGCAAATCCACATAGTAAATCTCGCGCCAGTTCGGATTGTCGCGGGCCTCCGCGGCGGACGCGCACCGTTTCCACCCGGTCAGCAGGCGGGACCCGTCCACGATCGCGGGGCCCTTTCCGAAGGCGCCGGCGGAGTTGCCGTCAATCGTTATGGGGCGTCCTTCCTCTCCGGAGGCCGTCACGTTGATGCGTCCGCGATAGACCACGCCGCCTTTCAGGACGACCGTGTCGCCGGGGGCGAGCTTCACCGCGGCGGCATTCGCGCCGGCCTTGGGATCTCCGGGCGCGCGCTGGAACGGAGCGTCGGGCGTCGTGCCGGCATTCCCGTCGGCGCCGGCGTCGAAATCCACATAATAGACGGCGGCGCGCGCCGCGGCGAATGCCGAGATCGCGAGAACGAACAAGCTGGCCAACCATCGGACATTCATGTCAAAGTTCCTCTTGCAGGCGACGCGACGCGCCGATGTCTTAAGACCAACTCGCATATCTGCGCGGGCTTTACAACAGAGAACGCATCGGGGGCTATTCGGAACTGACCATGAAATCGAGAGAGCGCGTCGAACGGGCGGTCCGTCATCAGCCGGTGGACCGCGTGCCGATCGATCTGGGCGGCATGAAGGCCTCGGCGATCGGAATCAAGGCGTACAATGCCCTGAAGAAGGCGTTGGGCATCGCGACACCGTCCCGGATTTGGGATCCCAAGTTCATGATCGCGCTGGTGGAGGAGGAAATCCGCCGCCGCCTCCGGCTCGACGTCGTCCCGCTCGACATCTCCTCCGTGGCCGACGAGGCGCGGCCGGATCGGGAATGGATGCCGATGGAACTCTACCCGGGCGCCGCCGGTCTCCTGCCGCCCGGCACTCGTATCGGGACCGACGCGGACGGGTCGTGGCGGTTGCTCGATCCGGACGGAAAGCCGACGGCGTACCGAATGCCCCGCGAAGGGTACTACTTCGACGACACCTCCTTCGACGCGCCGGGCGCGACCGTTGATCCGGCTCGATTCCGGCCCGTCACCGGCTTCAGCGACGAGGCGCTGTCCGCCCTGCAGGCGCGCGCGCGGCATCTCTACGACCACACCGACTACGCGATGCTGGGGTGGGGCGGGGGCGTATGTTTCCTCGGCCTGAGTCTCATCACCAACCGGCTGAGCAACGTGACGATGGGCTGCCCCTCCGAGTGGATGGTGATGTTGATGACCGAAAAAGAAACCTGCCATGAAATGATGGGGCGCTCCGTGGACGCTTCGATCTCCTGTCTGAAGCAGCTCCATCAGGCCGTCGGCGACCGCGCCTTTGCCTGGGGCATCGCCGCCGACGACAGCGGCACGCAGCGCGGCGAGTTCATACGCCCCGAGTTGTGGGCCGAGATGATCAAGCCCCACTACGCGCGGCTGTGCGAGTGGATTCACCGCAATACCCGCTGGAAGACCTTCCTGCATTGCTGCGGCTCGATCTATCACTTGATCCCGCACATGATCGAGGCCGGCATTGACATCCTGAATCCCGTGCAGACTTCGGCGGCGAACATGGACCCCGCCCGGCTCAAGGCCGAATTCGGCGACCGTATCGTTTTCTGGGGCGGCGGTTGCGACACGCAGCACGTGCTGGGGTCGGCCTCGCCGGCGGAGGTCCGCGCCCACGTGCGCGAGCGTCTGGCCATCTTCAAACCGGGCAGCGGTTACGTCTTCAACCAGGTGCACAACATCCAGCCGAACGTGCCGCCCGAAAACATCATCGCGATGCTCGACGCCGCGTTTGAATTCGGCTGATCCGCCCACACGGACCGATCGCGCCGGAGCCGGCCGGCCTTTCGGCCTCCGGTGATCGGAACGTCCGCTCCGTCCGCTTCCGTTTGACACGGGCCGCCGGCCGCGTTTGAATGGCGCGATGAGAACGGTTCGCCTGCTGACGATCGGAAACAGTTTTTCGCGGGACGCGACGGCGTATCTGGAAGCCATTGCCCGCAGCGGCGGCGCGGCGGCCTTCGACATCGGCCGCGCCGATATCGGCGGCTGCTCGCTGCAGAAGCACTGGAATCTGGCGCAATACACGGCGCGCCATCCGGACTACAAGCCCTACCGGCTCCGCGCGAGTCCCGACGGCGGCGCCGTCGAGGCCAACCTTCAGGAGGCGCTGGCCGCGGCGCCGTGGGACTTCGTCACGCTTCAGCAGTTCAGCGGCTGGAGTTGGATTCGTTCCACCTTCGAGCCGTACCTTGGACAGTTGATCGCGTTGGTGCGCGCCTTGGCCCCGACCGCGCGGGTGATGTTGCACCAGACGTGGTCGTACCGGAGCGACTCGCCGTTTCTACCCGAGCATGGACTCACGGACGAGACGATGTTCCAGCGCATCCGGGAAAACTACGCGCATTTCGCCGCTCGGTACGGGTGCGGCATTCTGCCTTCCGGCGAGGCGATCCAACGGGCGCGCGGGGCGCCGGGTCGGGCCTTTCGCTGGCCGGAGCCGGATTACGCCTACGAGCAGGCCGAACCGCCGGCCCTGCCGCGTCAGGAGCACTCGCTGGCAGTCGGCTGGTATTGGGCGCTCGCTCAAACGCCCGATGGTCTGCCGAAGTTGATGCTGGACGCCAACCACCTCAACGAGCGCGGGCGCTACCTGGCGGGTTGCGTCTGGTACGAGCGGCTGACCGGCGGGGACGCCCGCGCCGTGACCTTTGCGCCCAACGGCATCGCCGGGGAGGATGCGCAATTCCTCAGGGAAACGGCCCACGCCGCCTGTGCGGATGACGGAACGACTCAACCGGCGTCCGTTCGCCGGGGCGCGGCCGCGGAGCGCTCGCAATAGAGAACGATGCCGGTGCCCGCGCGGGACGGCGCGAGCGAACCGATCCGGTTGAGCACGCGCGCCCGCAGCGACCACGTGCCGAACTGGTATTCCCGGCGAGTCACCCGCCAACCGCCTTCTTCCATCAATACGGTCGCCGTGTACGCCGTGAACGAATACAAATGACGGAACCGCTGGCGTTCCTCCATCCGGCGCGCCGCCCACGAAAGCGCATTCGGCAGCGTGACGATCAATCGGGCGCAGGGAATCCAACGAAGCACCTCCACGGGTTGTTTGAGGTGTTCGAGCACGTCGAATGCCGCGGCGACCTCGAAGGCCTCCTCCAGGCGCGGCAACGGCCGGGCGTCCAGGTCGGCGACGATGTCCGCGGATGGGGCGCGATCCAGGCGGACCCGGCGACGGCAGGCCGACCAGGCGGCGGCCAGTTCCCGCTCGTACGCGTTGGTCTCGCCGTAACCCGCGCCGCCCAGGTCCAGCACCGATTTTCCGGCCAGGTGACGGCGAATGATTTCCGCTTTGGAGATCATGGCCGACGCCCGCGCGCCCGGTTCCGCTGGCCGGCCGTTCGTTTCACACGGTCGAACCCCGCAGATGAAGCTTCTGCCGCAGCAGGGCGAAGTACGAATAGCCGGGCAGGTGGAGCAGGCGCACCGGCGTCCGCGCCCGCGTGATTTCGACCCGATCGCCCTCGAGGATTTCGTGGTGGTCCTGGCCGTCAATGACGAACAGTTGCCGCTTGGTCGAGCGTTCCACGACGATTTCGATGCGGGTGGAGTCCGGCACGACCAACGGACGGTGCGCGAGCGTGTGGGGGCAGATCGGGTTGATGGCGAACACGGGCGCCTCGGGATGGACCATGGGGCCGCCGGCCGAAAGCATGTGTCCCGTGCTGCCCGTGGGCGTCGAGACGATCAGGCCGTCGCAGACGAAGCGCCCGACTTCTTCGCCGCCAATGCGCAACTGCAGGGTGACGACGCGGGATGAGCCGCCCCAGCCGATGACGACGTCGTTCAACGCCCGGTAGGCGCCGAGGGTTTTGCGCCCCCGGCGCAGGCGCGCCAGTGCCACCGAACGCAGCGACTGGCGGCACGACCCCGCGGCGAGCGCGCGCACCGCCTGTTCGAGGTCCTCTTCGGCGACGCTGGTCAAGAAACCCAGGCTGCCGAGATTCACGCCCATCAGCGGCACATCGGCGCCCGCCAGCAGACGAACGGCCCGCAGCATCGTGCCGTCGCCGCCGAGCGCCAGCAGGGCGTCAATCCGCCGTCCGAACAGGGCCGGCGTCGTGCGGCGCGCTCCCCGCAGGCGCCGCGCGGTGTCGTCGCAGACGACCAGTTCCAGCCCCAGCGCCGCGGCCGTCGAACGCACGCGCGACAACGCCGAGGCTGCGTCCGCCTTCTCGCAATTGGCGGTGACTCCCAGCCGCTTCATGCTTTTCTCCAGTGCGCCAGATATTCGACGTTGCCCGCCGGACCCCGGAGCGGGGAAGGGCATACGCCCCGCCACACGAAACCGAGCTGTTCTCCGAAACGGCGGATTTCCTGAACGACCTCGTCGCGAATCCGCTCGTCGCGCACGACGCCGCCGCGGCCGACCTGCGCGCGGCCGGCCTCGAACTGCGGCTTGATCAGTGTAACCGCTTCCCCGGGCGAGGTCAGCACCGGAAACACCGCCGGCAGAATCAAACGGAGCGAGATGAAAGATACGTCCGCCGTGGCGAACGAGGGCCTTTCCGGAAGATCGCCGGGCGTCAGATTCCGCGCGTTGACGCCGTCCATGACCTCGACCCGGGGGTCGGCGGCCAGACGGGGATGCAGCTGGCCGCGGCCTACATCGAGCGCAAAGACGCGCGCCGCGCCGTGTTGGAGCAGGCAATCGGTAAAGCCGCCGGTGGAGGCGCCGACGTCGAGACAAACCCGGCCCCGGACATCGAGCGGGAAGACGCGGAACGCCTCTTCCAGCTTCTCTCCGCCGCGGCTGACGAAGCGCGGCGGGGCCCGGACCTCGACGATCGCGTCTTCGGCGTATTCGCGCCCCGGCTTGTCCGCGAGCCGTCCCGCCACGCGGACCTCGCCGGCGCGAATCAACCGCTGCGCCTGTTCGCGGCTTTCCGCGAGCCCCCGCGCCGCCAGGATCTGATCCAGGCGCATTTTCGGCGGCGGTCTCATTCCACTCCGCGGCGGCCGCAACGCAGGCTCACCGATCCATCTGATCGAAGTCCGGCATCCGCTCGGTCGGGAGCTTGAGGTTCAGCGTCCGATCCCCGCGCCGCACACTCAAGTTCACGGTTTCGCCGATCCCGCGCCGCACGATCACGCGCAGCAAATCCTGCAGGGCGTGGATGCGCTCGCCATCCGCCTCGACAATGACGTCGCCGGCGCGAAGTCCGCCCCGCTCGGCCGGGGTATTGGCGAAGACTTCGGCGATCGGGAGCCCGCTGCCGTTCGGCGGCGGCGCGCCGCGCCGCGGGCGCTCGTCCGGTTCGAGCGGCCGAATGCCGATCCATGGCCGTTCGAAGCGCCCGGTCTTGATGAGCGATTCCGCGACGCGCCGCGCGAAGTTGATCGGTACCGCGAATCCGATGCCGATGTTGCCGGCGGCCGCCGGTCCGCCCGTCTGGATCACCGCGTTGATGCCGATCATGCGGCCCTCGATGTCCACCAGCGGTCCGCCGCTGTTGCCCGGGTTGATCGCGGCGTCGGTCTGCAGGAAATCCTCGTACGGCAGCACGCCCACGCTGCGGCCTTTCTGGCTGAGCACACCGAAACTGACCGAGCCTTGCAGGTTGAACGGGGAGCCGATGGCCACCACGAATTCGCCGATCCGGATGGCGTCCGAATCCCCGAGCGCAATGGGCGCCAGCGCGAGGCCGCGCGCGTCCTCGAGTTGAAGCACCGCGACGTCGGACGCCTCGTCCATTCCGACCAGCCGCGCTTTTCGGATGGTCTCGTCGTGGAAGACGATGTTGATCTCCTGCGCGCCCTGCACGACGTGGGCGCTGGTCAGGATCCGGCCTGCCCGGTCGTACACGACCCCGGAACCCTGTCCGGCCAGACGCTCCGGCACCGCGTAGCCGCGCCGCAGGAACGGATCCACGAAGCGGCGGTAGCGGACGGCCGCGGTCTGCACGACCACGACGGACGGCAGCGTGCGCTCGACCACGTCGGCGACGGCCGTGCTCAACTGCCGCGCCGCGGCGGCCGCGCGGGGATCCGACCCCTCGGCGCGGCGCAACGGCGACAGCGCGAACAGCGCCGAGGCCAGAATCCGACAACCCCACCCGCAGCTAGCTCTCATGGGTCCTCTCTTTGGGCGGATCGCCGGCGGGCGCCGCGTCGAGCGGCCTCGCCGTCCATTCGCCCGACGGTCCGTTCTTTTCCAGCAATTCGATTTTCTTTTCCACTTCGTTCAGTTTTGCCCCGCAGAGATCGAGCAGCTTTCGGCCTTCCTCGTAAGCGCCGACCATCCGCTCGAGCGGCAGATCGCCGGATTCCATCTGGCGGACGATCTCCTCGAGCCGCTTCAGGGCATCCTCGAAGGATACCTCCGCGGGCGCTGTCCTGCTCTTTTTTTCGCTCATAATGGATCGCTCCCGGTTTCGAAAAGTTCAAATTGCCTGGGGTCGGCCCGCGCCGTTTCGTGGCGGCGGCGGGACGCGCCTTCAGCGTTTACGACGACCGAAGCCACCTCGCCGGCCAGCAAACGGGTTCTCAAGCGGGCGCCGGTCGGCGCCTCGGCCGGGTCGCGCAGCGCGCGGCCGTCCGCGAGCAGCGTGATGCTGAAACCGCGGCGCAGCACGGCGTCCGGACCGAGCGCGGCCAGTTGCGCCCGCAGCCGGTCCAGCGTTCCGGACGCTCGTTCCCGGCGCCGCGCCCACGCCTCGCGGAGCGCGGCGGCGGTTTCGTCGAGCCGTTGTTGCGACGTGCGCGCCGCGGCCTCCAGCGCCCGGCGCAGGTCCCGGCCCAGGACAGTTCGCTCGCGCCACAGGGCGCGAATCCGCTCTTCGGGGCGATGGCGCACCAGCCGGCTGCGCAGGTCGCCGAGGCGGTTGCGGCACTGCAGTCGGCCGCGGTCCATTTGCAGGCCCAGGTTATGGGCGATGCGGCGCAAGCGCTCCTCGAACTCGTCCTTGCGGCCGACGAGCAGCTCGGCCGCGGCCGACGGCGTGGGCGCGCGGACGTCGGCGACGAAATCGCAGATGGTGAAGTCCGTCTCGTGACCGACCGCGGAGATGGTCGGGATCGCGGATCGGGCGACGGCGCGGGCGACGATTTCCTCGTTGAAGGCCCACAGATCCTCCAGGCTGCCGCCGCCGCGGCCGACGATCAGCGCATCGAAGCGCGCCGCGCCCTGGCGATGCCTGCGGTTCGCCTCGTCAACGGCGGCGGCGACCTCCTCGGCCGCGCCCTTGCCCTGGACCCGGACCCCGAAGATGACCAGGTGCAGGTTCGGAAAGCGGCGCCCGGCAATCTTCAGCATGTCCTGCAGCGCGGCGCCGGATGGCGAGGTCACGATGGCGACGCGTTGCGGCAATAGCGGCAGCGTCCGCTTGCGCGCCGGGTCGAACAGTCCCTCGGCGGCCAGCCGACGCTTCAATTGCTCGAAACGGATCTGCAGTTCGCCGATGCCGCATTCCTTCAGGCGCAGCACGTTGATCTGCAATCGTCCGCGGGGTTCGTACACGGTCACCCGGCCCAGTACCTGGACGCGCAATCCGTCGCGCGGCGCGGCGTCGCCGGCCCATTGGAGATTCTCGCCGCGGCGCCGGGCGCCGGCGAAGAACACGGCGTCCAATTGGGCCGCTTCGTCCTTGAGGGTGAAATACCAATGACCCGACGGCTGCGCGCGGAAGTTCGAGATCTCGCCCTCCAGCCAGATCTCGCCGAACGCGCCCTCGAGCGAGTCTCGGATCCGGCGGTTCAGCTCCGAAACTCGCCAGATTTTGGGCGATGCGGCGGCCGAGTCCGGCGGCGCGGCGGAGGTGTCGGCGCGAACGTCCATTCATTCCTCCGGGAGTTGCAGTCGCCGGATGGCCGTGGCCCGGCCGTTCGCGGGGTCCACGTCCACCAGGGCGCCTTCCAGCCAGACATCGCGTTCGGCGATATCGAACCGGACGGGCATGCCGGTCAGGAAACGCCGGATGATGGGCTCCTTTTCGCGTCCCAGAACGGAATCGCGCGGCCCGCACATGCCGAGGTCGCTGAGGTACGCCGTGCCGCGGGGGCGGATGGTTTCGTCCGCCGTCTGGACATGCGTATGGGTGCCGACCACGGCGGCGGCGCGTCCGTCGAGATGCCAGCCCAGCGCGATCTTCTCCGACGTGGCCTCGGCATGGACCTCCACGACGACCGCGCCGCCGCGGGGCGGCCCGCGGAGCGCCGCGTCGGCGGCCCGGAACGGACAGTCGGCGAGGGCGCCCATGAAGGTCCGTCCCAGCAGCGAGAGGACGGTCACCGGCCCGGCCGGCGTCGGAAACGTCGCGATCCCGCGGCCGGGGCAACCGGGCGGCAGGTTCAGCGGGCGCAACAGGCGCGGTTCGCGTTCGATGTGCGCGGCAAGCTCTTTTTGGTCCCAGACGTGGTCGCCCAGCGTCAGCGCGTCGGCGCCGGCGGCGAAGAGTTCGTCCGCCAGCGCGAGCGTCACGCCGCGCCCGCCGGCGGCGTTCTCCGCATTGGCGATCACGAAATCCACCCGCTCGCGCTCGCGCAGCGCGGGCAGGAGCCGGGCGACGACCCGGCGGCCGGGCGATCCGACGATGTCTCCCAGCAACAGGATGCGCATAGGTTCCTTTACCGCGCGTATTCGACGCAGCGGGTCTCCCGAATGACCGTGACGCGAATCTGGCCGGGATACCGCACCTCGTCCTCGATGCGTTTGCTGATGTTCCGCGCCAGGTCCATCGCCGCGTGGTCGTCCACGGCGGACGGCTGGACAATGACGCGCAGTTCGCGGCCGGCGTGGATCGCGTAGCTGTTTTTCACGCCCTCGAACGAATTGGCGATGCCCTCGATCTGTTCGAGGCGCTTCAGATAGATCTCCGTGGCTTCGATCCGCGCGCCCGGCCGGGCCGCCGTGATCGCGTCGGCGGCGGCCGCCAGCGTGCCGTATATGTTGCCGGCATCGGATTCGTGATGGTGCGCGCCGACCGCCTGGCAGACCAGGGGCGATTCGCCGCAGCGTTTCAGGAAATCCGCCCCGATGGCGGCATGATTGCCCTCAATCTTGTGGTCGAGCGCCTTGCCGATGTCGTGAAAGAGTCCGACGCGCCGCGCGACGGACGGATCGAGTCCGATCTCCGAGGCCATCATACCCATCAGGTGCGCGGTTTCGATCGAGTGTTGCAGCACGTTCTGGTTGTAGCTGTGGCGGAACTTCAGGAGGCCGACCGTCCGCGCCAGGTCCGGCGCCACGCCGGTCAGTTTCAATTCCGCCAGCGCCGATTCGCCGGCCTCGCGGACGATCGCCTCGACCTCGTCCTTGACCGCGGCCGCGATTTCCTCGATGCGGCCCGGGTGAATCCGCCCGTCTCCGATCAACCGTTCCAGCGCGCGGCGGGCGATCTCGCGCCGCAGCGGATCGAAGCCGGAGATCACGACGACGCCGGGCGTGTCGTCAATGACAATGTTGCAGCCGGTCTCCGCTTCCAGCGAGCGGATGTTGCGCCCGTCGCGGCCGATGATACGCCCCTTCATTTCCTCGCTGGGCAGGCTGACCGTGCAGGTCGTGATCTCGCCGGACTGATGGGCGGCATATCGTTCGATCGCCAGCGCGATGATTTCCTGCGCGTAGCGGCCGGCGTCGCGGCGAACTTCCTCCTGCATTTTCTTCAGCAGGTGGGCGGCCGCGGCGCGGGACTCTTCCTCGGTGCGCTGGAGGACGAGACGTCGGGCCTCCTCGACGGTCAACGCGGCGGTCGCTTCCAGCTTGGCGCGCGCGGCGGCGATCTGCGCGTCCAACTCCGCCTTGCGCGCGGCGATCTCGGCCTTGCCTTGCTCCAATTCCGCCAACTGCGCGTTCAACGCGGCGTCCTTGCGTTCGAGCATGGCGGCGCGCTGTTCCGTGCGGGCATCGCGCTGGCTGAGGCGCTCCTCGAACCGCTCGAGCTCCCGGCGGCGCTCCAGCACCTCGCGCTCGCCCGCCTCCCGCGCCTCGCTGGTGACGGTGCGCGCCGCGGCGCGCGCGTGTTCGACGATGGCCTCGGCCTCGCTGCGCGCCGCCGCGCGGATGTCCTCGGCGCGGCGGTGCGCGTCCTTTTGCAGCGCGCGGCAGAGCAGCGCATGCAGCCCGTACCCTGCGCCGATGCCGATCATCAGAATCAAGGGCGGCAGCAGCCAGGGTACGACCAGTTCCATGGCGGTCTCGTTATCGGCGGCGGCCGCCAGCCAGGGCGTCAGCCCGAAACCCATCCAACCGTTCGTCATGTCCGTTTCTCCCGCGGCGCCCGCGGGGCGCCGCGCCGGCATTTTCTTTTATTTCTGCGCCGGAACGGCACGGGCCGAGCGTCCGGCGCTCCGTCACAATGAAATCCACCCGCTCGTCTTGCGCCGTCCCCGGGACTTCGGCGACGACCTGGCAATCGAAGGCCCACCCGATGCGCGGCGCCGTCGCGCCGAAGAGCAGACGGTCGTACCAGCCGCCGCCGCGGCCGAGGCGTCCGCCGCGCGCGTCGAACGCGAGGCCGGGCACGATCCAGAGGTCGAGCGTATCGGGTTCGATCCACCGCGGGTCCGCCGGCTCCCGGATGCCCAGTGCGGCGGCGCGGAGCGGGGCCGCCGGATCGAACTCCGCCATTCGGTACCGCGCCGCGGCGGCGTCGAAGGCCGGCACGGCCATCGCGCGCCCGTCGCGCGCGCAGCGCTCGATCAACGGCGCGGTGGGCATCTCGCGCGGCGTGGCCAGATAGAGCGCCACCCGGCGCGCGGCGCGGAAGGCCGCCAGCGCGGCCAGCCGCTCCGCCGCGGTCGCGCCCGCGGCCGCGCGCTCCGCGGGCGCGATCGCGGCCAGCGCGGCGCGCATGCGCGAGCGCAGTTCGGCTTTGGCGTCGTCCACGTTCATAACCCGGTCTTCCGATGCCGGAACTCGGTGTGCGCGCCGCCGGTCGTTTCCGGAGACCGCGGCGGAGGCGACGGTCTTCCAAGCCTTGGAAAAAGGGCGGGGCGCGCGTTCCAAGCCTTGGAACGCGGCGCGGCCCTTCGGCAAATCGGCCGGTCAGGTCTCTGCGTCATTGTTCCGTTTTCCGTTGACGCGCGGATGCGCACGCTGCGATTCCCAGTGCAGCATTCGTTTCCGGATCGTTTCCTCGTAACCGGCATCGGTCGGCTCGTAATAGACCTTCGACGTCGGAACGTATTCCTGGTCCACGAAATGGCCCGGCGCGTCGTGCGCATAACGGTAGCCGGTGTGGCCGAGCGTTTCGGCGCCCCGGTACCCCGTGCCGCGCAGATGGAGCGGCACCGGCAGCGTCCGGCCCTCCCGGACGTCGGCGAGGGCGGCCTCGACGGCCCGGTAGGCGGCGTTGCTCTTCGGGGCCGTCGCCAGATAGGTCGTCGCCTGCGCGAGAATGATGCGGGCCTCCGGCATGCCGACGAATTCCGCCGCCTGCAGCGCGGAAACGGCCACTGTGAGGCCGCGCGGGTCGGCGTTTCCAATGTCCTCGCTGGCCAGGATGACCAGCCGGCGCGAGATGAACCGCGGATCTTCGCCGGCATACAGCATTTTCGCGAGCCAGTAGATCGCGGCATGCGGATCGGAGCCGCGCACGCTCTTGATGAACGCCGAGATCGTATCGTAATGGCCGTCCTCGTCATGGTCGTACACGACCGCTTTCTTCTGGATCGAGTCCTCGACGACCGCCACGCTCAGGAGGATTTCGCCGTCGGCGCCGGGCGGCGTGCTGAGCGCGGCGATTTCGAGGGCGTTCAGCGCCCGGCGGGCGTCGCCCTCGCATACGCGCGCCAGGTGCCGCAGGGCGTCCTCGTCCGCGCGGACGCGGCGATCGCCGAGGCCGCGCGGATCGGTCAGCGCGCGCCGCAGCAGCGCGATGACGGCGGCTTCGTCGAGCGGCCGCAGTTCGAAAATCTGCGAGCGCGAGACGAGGGGGCCGTTGATGAAGAAGAAAGGGTTGTGGGTGGTCGCGCCGATCAGCGTGACGCTGCCGTCCTCGACGAAGGGGAGCAGGACGTCCTGCTGGGCCTTGTTGAAGCGGTGGATCTCGTCAATGAACAGGATCGTCCGTTCGCCGGCCCCGCGCAGCCGCAGGCGCGCGGTCTCGCACTGGCCGCGCAGGGCGGCGACGTTCGAGGTCACGCCGCTGGCGCGCTCGAAGCGGCGGCGGGTGGCGCGGGCGATGACCTCGGCCAGCGACGTCTTGCCGCAGCCGGGCGGCCCGTAGAGGATCAGGCTCCCCAGCCGGTCGGCCTCGATGGCGCGGGCGAGCAGGCGGCCGGGTCCCAGCAGATGGTCCTGTCCCAGGATCTCGTCCAGCGACCGGGGCCGCATCCGGGCGGCCAGCGGCTCGGCCTCGCGCCTTTTTGCCGCGGGCTGCTCCGGCCGCGGCGCGGCGTCCGTTGTTTCGAACATGTCCATGCGTCATCCCGCCGGTGCGATTCCCAGAAAGGAAAAGCCCCGCCATTGCCGTAGGGCCAACATCTCTGAACCTGGTTGTCCAAGTCGGGAATCGTGCCGCCGGTTGACCGTTCCCCCGAGGGGGCATCGGCGCCGCGGCGGACTCTTGGTTCCCATTCAGAGCAATTAATGGGACAGAGAATCTGGCCGTTCGCGAACAAGGCAGGGCAAAACCCCGGGGAGCGGCCGGCTCCCCTACGATCGGTCAAAGAACAAAACCCGGTCCCGCGTGCGGTCAGGCGCCGAAACCGCGCTGTCTGCTTCGGCTTGTCCGGACGCCGTCGGTTTCAACATATCGGTCGGGCCGCCGAATCCTGCGCCCGAACCGAAGCGCGCCGCCGGTTCCGCCGGCCGCGCGGCCGGTCGCTCGATTTCTAGCCATGCGATCCACATGGGTTTATACTCTGCCTTGACAGCTTCGCGGAGACACGGTCACGCGTCCCGAATCTCCGCCTTCAAATCCTTCTGCAGCGCCTCGATGACCCGCCGGTGATAGGCCTCCACCTCGTCGTCGGTGAGGGTGCGTTGCGCGGAACGGTAGGTCAGCGAGTAGGCCATGCTCTTGCGCCCCTCCGGCACTCCGCGCCCCATGTAAATGTCAAAAAGCTCGATCGTTTCCAATTCCGGCGGCGCCGCACGCCGCGCGCTCCTCATAATGTCGGCGTGTCGGACGCTCTTGTCAACGATCAAAGCGACATCGCGCGCCGACGCCGGATAGACCGGCGGGGGGCGGGTGGGGCGCACGCGGAAGGCGCCGGCCAATGCCGGGCCGATCGAGATTTCAGCTGCGGCGAGCGGTTCGTACACGCGCCATTCGGCGGCAATGTCCCGCCGGACGATGCCCGCCGCTCCTGCCGGCGCGCCGTTCACCGAGAGCGCGAACGAACGGCCGGCCTCGAACACCGGATGCGGCGATTCCTCGAAATCGAACGCCTCCGCGCCCAGCGACGACAGCCAGTGCTCGACCAGCCCGCGCAGCCAGCGCCACATTTCCTCGGCCGGCACCGCGCGCCGTCGATCCAGTCGCGGCCGTCCGGCGGCGCCCATCAGCGCGAGGGCGGTTCTCGTTTCCTCGGCGTAATGCCCGTCGTCGGCGCGCCGGAAAACACGGCCGATTTCGAAGATCGCGCCGTCGCGCGCCTGACGGAAGCGATTGCGCCCCAGCGTCTCCACCGCCTGCGGGAGCAGCGAAGGCCGCAGGACCGAATATTCCTCGCTGAGCGCATTCGGAAGCCGGATGACCGTTCGTTCGTCGTACAGCCCGAAGCGACGCAGGAGCGCGGGCGCGGTCAGGCTGTAGTTGAGAATCTCGACCAGCCCCAGCGCGACCCATTGCCGCCGCGCGGCCGACAGCGCTCGCGCATCCGCATCGTCGGCGTCCGGGACGATCTCGGCGCGCGGCGCCGGCGTCGGTATGCGCTCCAGCCCGGCGATTCGCGCGTATTCCTCGACCAGATCCACCTCCTCGCGCAGGTCGCCGCGGAAAGAGGGGACGTTCACCGCGATTTCGTCCGCGCCGTTCGGCGCGGCCTCCAATTCGAGGCCGCGGAAGATCGCCAGCGCCCGCGGCATTTCCGCCGGGGCCCCGGTCAGCGCCGCGAGCCGCGAAACGCGGCACCGGATCGCTCGCCGCGCGGGCGGATTCGGAAAGAGGTCCCGGAAACCGCCCGCGCGGCCGCCGCCCGCGAATTCGGTCATCAGCGCCGCCGCGCGCCGGCTGGCCGCCTCCGCGCCGCCGATGTCCGTTCCGCGGGCGAACCGGTAGGAGGATTCGGAAATCAACCCCAACCGGCGCGACGCCGAGCGCACGAGCGACGGCTGGAAACAGGCGCTCTCGATCAGCACATCGCTCGTGGTTTCGCCGATTTCGCTGCCCGCGCCGCCCATGATGCCCGCGATGGCCACCGCCCCTTCAGCGTCGGCGATGACCAGCGTTTCGGGGCCGAGCGCGCGCGCGACGCCGTCGAGCGTGACGATCGGCTCGCCGGCGCGGGCCCGCCGGACGACGACGCGCCGGCCCCGCAACCGGCCCAGGTCGAAGGCGTGCAGCGGCTGGCCCGTTTCGAGCAGCACATAGTTGGTGATATCCACCAGGTTATTGATCGGGCGGATGCCCGCGAGGGCCAGGCGCCGCTGCATCCAGGCCGGGGCAGGGCCGACCCGAAGACCGCGCAGCACGCGCGCGGTGTATCGGGGACATCCTACAGCATCCTGCACTTCGATGTCGGGGAACTCCGGCGACGGCGTCGGAGGGTCCTCGAACACCGCGGCCGGACGCCGCAGCGGCCGGCCGAAAACGGCGGCCAGTTCGCGGGCCACGCCCAGCAGGCAAAGGCAGTCGGGCCGGTTCGGCGTGATTTCGAGGTCGAACACCGTTTCGGGCGGGCCCAGTATCTCCGACAGCGGGCGGCCGGCCGCCGCCTCCGCCGGCAGGTCCATCAGGCCCGAATGATCGTCGGAAATGCCCAACTCGTCCTCTGCGCACAACATGCCCAGCGACTCGACGCCGCGCAATTTGGCCCGGCGGATGGCCGTTCCGTTCGGCAATCGGGCGCCGACGGGGGCGAACGGATACTTGCCGCCCGCCCGCACATTGGGCGCTCCGCAGACGACGGCGCACTCGTTCGCGCCGTCGAATACGGTGCAGACGACGAGCCGGTCGGCGTTTGGGTGCGGGGCGACCGCGCGCACCTCGCCGACGACGATGCCGGGGAAATCGCCGCCAATCGTCTCGATCGCCTCGACCTCGATACCGGCGAACGTCAGCCGTTCGGCGATGTCCGCCGCCGTTTCGGGCAATTCGATATAGTCTTTCAGCCACCCGAGTGGTACGCGCATTCGATCGGATCCCCGCCGCTGCTGCGAGCGGCGCGGTCGAAATTGGCACCCGGACGCCGCGGTGTCAAGCGGACGCCGCCGCGTCGGAGCCGATTGCGCCGTGGAAAACGGCGCTGCCGGCGTGAGCGAGGGAAGAGCGAGGGAAG
>Ga0129299_1001102_pt1 | contig 17968 bp, 14 predicted proteins | sample ConPoolayeCmetaG_FD_94477 | JGI IMG/M metagenome (GOLD analysis project Ga0129299, IMG submission 94477) | Hot spring microbial mat communities from California, USA to study Microbial Dark Matter (Phase II) - Cone Pool mat layer C metaG ...
CTCAATGGCCGAGTCGCGGGCCAGTTGGCCCAACAGCGTCCCCCAGTCGACGTGCCGGAAGCGGCCCAGGCGGGTGGCCTGGCTCTCCGCCAGCGCCTGCAGCCGGCCGGCGGCACCGACCTCGCCGTAATAGAACGGCGCCAGGTAGACGGCCTCTTCCTCGCGCACGGCGCCCGGCGCAGCGTCCACCAGGGGATAGGCCAGCCGTTCCTGGCGAACGACCTGGTCCTCATCCAGCGCCGCGATGGCCGGCGGCACCAGCGCCACATTGACTTCCAGCAGCTCCGCCGCCCTGCGCACCAGCTCGTCTCGCGGCACATAGACATGCCCCTCGTCGGCCATCTGGCTGAGAGCGTAAGCCACGCCAGCCTCGATGCGCGCCGGGGCATCGGGCGGCATGCCCAGGTTGCGGGCGATCTTGTCTGCGGTCTTGAAGCCGATGCCCCAGACATCGCGCGCCAGGCGGTAGGGATTCTCCTGCACCACCTGAAGCGCCCCGTCGCCGTAGGCCTTGTAGATCTTGACCGCCAGCGCGGTCGAGACGCCATGGCCTTGCAGAAAGAGCATCACCTGGCGGATCTGCTGCTGCTCCTGCCAGGCCTGGAAGATCGCCGCCGCCCGTTTGCTGCCCACGCCGGGGACCTCTCGCAGCCGCTGCGGTTCCCGCTCGAGAATCTCCAGCGTCTCGGCCCCAAAGCAGGCCACGATCCGCTCCGCCGTCACCGGCCCCACGCCGCGGATCAGCCCTGAGCCCAGGTAGCGGCGGATGCCCTCGACGGTGGCCGGCAGCAGTTGCTCACAGCGCTCGACTTTGAACTGGAGGCCATAGCGGGGATGATTGGTCCAGACTCCCTCCAGCCGCAGCCGCTCGCCGGGCTGGAGTTCGGGCAGATTGCCCACCACCGTCACCAGGTCAGAGCGGCGGGGGACGCTGAGGCGCAGGACGGTATAACCGCTCTCCTCGTTATAGTAGGTGACCCGTTCGACGCTGCCTTCGATCTGCTCGGTCATCCAGGCCGCGATTCCAGGACTCGTCTGGCGTCCTGGTAGCCCTGCTCGATCAACCCCTTGCTGACCGCCGGATCGTAGTGAAAGATGCGCAGTGCGCTCATAGCTTCCTGAGGCGCGATCACATGGCAGCGTACCTGGCGGTGGCCGGTGTCCATTCCTGCCATAACCAACCTGTTGACCCTCTCCAACTGCTTGATGTCGTTCTCAAAGGTGGCGATGAGGAACATGTCCAGCATCACGGCGATGGCATCCCAGGGCCAGCGGGGGAGCTGGATGCGCCGCGCGCCCACCGGCGAGAGCAGCACCACCAGCACCTCGTCAGCGCCGGCGTCGATGGCGCTGGCCAGCGGCGTGTTGGCCATCACCGCGCCGTCCCAAAAGTGGCTCCGGCCAACACGGGTCCAGGGGTAAACCAGCGGCACAGAACAACTGGCGATGATATGAGCCGGGGTGATGGCGATCTGGCGATTGTCGAAGACGTGCAGCGCCCCACCCTCGACCTCGGTGGCCGTAATCAGCAGGTGTTTGTCCGTCTCGGCCAGGCGGTTGAAATCGATAAAGCGACGCAAGGTGCGATACCAGGGGGTCGTGTCAAAGATCGACCGCCAGGGGCGCAGGCGCAGAAAGCGTTGGATGTCGCGGGAGCGGGTCTGCAGCCAGGCCGCCTCCAGCTCGGCAGCGCTGCGCCCAGAGGCGATGGCCGCCGCCGTGATCGCGCCGATGGACGTGCCAACCAGGATATCCACATCCAGGCCGGCCTCTTCCAGGTACTTGTAGACGCCGCACTCATAGGCTCCCCGGCCCCCTCCGCCGGAGAGAACCAGGGCGCGTTGCGGCCGATTCCCGCTCATCCTTCTCCTCCCCTTCGCCACGAATTGACGCGAATTCGCGCAAATCTTCGGCTGCCAAAGACATCTGCTCACCCAGTGCCACTACAGGCCCTGACAGCACCCTCCTCCGTCTCGCCGCTCACTACCTGCGGCCCGGCGGTTGCCGCCTGCGCATGGCGCGGCAGCAGGCCAGGGCTGGCCGTAACCAGGCCATAGACCTCCTCCAGGTCCTGGCGGGTCAGCACGCCCCGAAAAACCCCGTTCTCCACCACCGGAACGGCTTCGATACCTTCTTCGGCCATGCGCTGCTGGATCTCGAACAGGTCATCGCCCGGCTGGGCGACCAGGAACTCGCGGCGCATGGCCTGGCTGACAGGCGCGCCAGGCCCCTTCTCCTTCAACCCCAGCAGCAAATCAACGCGGGTCAGCATGCCGACCAGCCGCTCGCCGTCGCAGACAGGAAAGTCGGACTGGAAGCCGGCCAGCGTCAGATCGACAGCCTGCTCCAGCGTCGCGTCTGGCGAGATTGTGCGGGCCGACGGGAGAACGCCTGCCCCACGCGCAACCCGGCCAGGGCCGTCTTGATGCGCGCTATCCGCCCTTCCTGGGCCGCGCCAACGTAGACAAAGACGGCGACCAGGATCATCGGCACGTTGCGCCCCATCAGCCCGATCAGCCCCAGCAGCCAGGCCAGCCCCTGCCCCACCGAGACAGCGATGGCCGTTGCCCGGCTGAAGGGCATGATCGTCGCCAGCAAGGCCCGCAGCACGCGCCCACCGTCCATCGGAAAGGCCGGCAGCAGGTTGAAGCCGGCCAGGAAGAGATTGACGACAGTCAGGTACGGCAGCAGATAGGCCCAGCGCAGGCCGCCCGTCGCCATGGAGCGGGCAAACTCGGCCAGCGTTCCGAGGGGGATGAGCAGCAGCGTCAGCAAGCCCAGGGTGATGCCGATCAGCGCGCTCATCGCCGGTCCGGCGACCGCCATCAGCAGTTCCTGGTAGGGCTTTTCGGGCATGCGCTTCATCTGCGCCACGCCGCCCAGCGGCAACAGGACAATGTCCTCCACCTCTGTCCCAAAGGCCATCGCCACCACGCTGTGGGCCAACTCGTGCAGGACGACGCCGACGAAGAGGAACAACGTCGCCACGACGCCAAAAAGCGCCCCTTGCAGCCAGTCCGATTGCCCCAGCGCAAACTGGAAGGCGGCCAGGATCAGGATGAGAGGGAAGGTGATATGCATCCGAATCGGGATTCCCCGCACAGTCAGCAATTTGATCGAAGTCACTTTGTACCTCCCGCCTGTCTGTCGGACTCACTATAGCATGTCCAACCACCCCTGTCAACTGAACCCCATTCGTACAGTTGCGCTCACTTGCCATCACGCGCGGTTGTGGTAAACTAGAAACAGCCTTTCATCGGAGCCGACAATGCTAGCCAAAATCACCAGTTGCGCCCTCGTGGGGCTGGACGGGGTGCTTGTGCAGGTGGAAGTGGACACATCCCCCGGCCTGCCCTCCCTCATCGTCGTAGGTCTGCCCGACACCTCGGTCAAAGAAGCCAGCGAGCGCGTGCGCGCGGCGTTGAAAAATTCGGGCCTGCTCTTTCCGCGCAAGCGCATCACGGTCAACCTGGCCCCGGCCGACATCCGCAAGGCCGGCCCGGCCTATGACCTGCCCATGGCGGTAGGCGTCCTGATCGCCTCCGAGCAGGCCTGGCCGGAGGCGACGGAAAACGCGCTCTTTGTCGGCGAGCTTTCGCTCGACGGTTCGGTGCGCCACGTCCCCGGCATTCTGCCCGTCGCCGCGATGGCCCGTCAGGAAAAGATCCAGCGCATCTTTGTGCCGGCTGAGGATGCGCCGGAGGCAGCGCTCTTGGACGGGCTGGAGGTGCTGCCGGTGACGAATCTGGCCCAACTGGCAGCGCACCTGCAGGGACTGCGCCAGATCGCTCCATACAAGCCCGACCAGGACCCGACCGCACAACCCCCGCCGCCCTACACCGTCGATTTTGCCGACATCCGCGGCCAGGAACACGTCAAGCGGGCGCTGGAGGTGGCGGCAGCGGGCGCGCACAACGTGCTGATGACCGGTCCGCCAGGGGCCGGCAAGACCCTGCTGGCCCGCTCCACGCCGTCGATCCTGCCCGACATGACACTGGAGGAGGCACTGGAGGTCACCAAGATCTACTCGGTCGCCGGGCTGCTGCCGGCCGACACGCCGCTCATCCGCCAACGGCCGTTCCGCGCGCCGCACCACACCATCAGCCACGCCGGCCTGGTCGGCGGTGGCCACTGGCCCCGCCCCGGCGAGATCAGCCTCTCCCACCGTGGCGTGCTCTTCCTGGACGAGCTACCGGAGTTTGGCAACCGTGCCCTGGAAGGACTGCGCCAGCCGCTGGAGGACGGCGTCGTGTCGATCGCCCGCTCCACCGGCACGCTCACCTTTCCGGCCCGCTTTATGCTCATCGGCGCGCTCAACCCATGCCCCTGCGGCTACTGGGGCGATCCCGTGCGCCCATGCACGTGCAGCCCGGCCATGGTCACCCGCTATCAGAAGCGCATCAGCGGGCCGCTGCTCGACCGCATCGACATCCACGTCGAGGTGCCGCGGGTGGACTATCAGAAGCTGACCGACGAGCGGCGGGGGGAGCCATCGGCAGCCATCCGCGCGCGGGTCGAGCGCGCCCGCGAGATCCAGCGCCGCCGCTTCGCCGGCACCCCGCTGACGGCCAACGCCGAGATGGGACCGGCAGAGTTGCGCCAGTTCTGCCCGCTGGACGAGGCCGGGCGGTCGCTGTTGCGGGCGGCAATGCAGCAGCTCCAGATGAGCGCGCGGGCCTTTCACCGCATCCTCAAGCTGGCGCGCACCATCGCTGACCTGGCCGGCAGCGACAAGATCGAGACGGCACATCTGGCCGAGGCCATCCAATACCGCCCGCGGCAGACGGGATGAGGGTTCCTGCTCCGGCGGGGTCTGCGACCCCGCCGCCCTGCCTGTTTACAGCTCAACCTACCTCAGCAGCGGCCGCTTTCTGCTCCGGCGGGGTCTGCGACCCCGCCGCCCTGCCTGCTCTGCGCGCGCTGGCGGGTCACAGACCCGCCAGGAGCAGAGGGAGATTCGCCAGCAGCGAAGGGGGATTCACCAGGAGCCAAAGGGGGATTCACCAGGAGCGAAAGGGGGTTCGAAGCAGATTCGAGCTCAGAAAATGGCCAGTTGCCACCAGGCCCTAATGCTGATATAATGAGCAGTGTTATCCCTTATCTAGCCTTTTCAGGGGGCAAGATGGACGTCGGAAAAGCCTTTGGCTACGTCTTCGAGGACGAACGCTGGACGACCAAACTGATCACCACTGCGGCCATTGCGCTCATTCCCATCTTTGGCACTCTCTCGCTGATGGGATACGTCATCTGCACCATTCGCAACGTCATGGCCGGGCACCCCCGCCCGCTGCCCGAATGGCAGGACCTGGGCGGCTATTTTATGGACGGGCTCAAGATGCTTGTCGTGAACCTGGTCTATAACCTGCCTTTGACGCTGCTCTCATGGCTCATTGTTGTGCCCATCATTTTGCCCTTCCTGGGCGGGCAGAACGAGGACGTGATGACAGTGCTGGGCATTGTCGCCATCGTATTGGTCATCCTGATCAGCATCGTGCTCCTGCTGGCCTGGCTGCTGATGATCATCCTCTTGCCCATGGCGCAGATCGTCTTTGCGGCCCGTGGCGAGATCGGCGCTGCGTTGCGCGTCGGCGAGGTGCTGCACCTGGCCTTTGCCAACATCGGGCAGCTCCTCATCGCCCAATTGCTCATCGTCGTCGCCGGTTCCACAATCATCGGCCTGATGAGCTTTATCCTCTCTGCCCTCAGCCTGGTCCCCATCTGCGGCTGGATCTTTGACGTGGTACTGGCATTGTTGATGCTGCCCGTTGGAACCTGGGTGGCGCTCTTTGCGGCGCACCTCTATGGACAAATTGGTGCGCACGCTGGCCTGATTTATTCGTAGAGACCCCAAAAAGGAGAGGGATGTGATGGATCCGCAATACGGTTATCAGCAGCCCGTATACCAGCAACCCCCTTACCAGCCGCCCTATTCGCCGCCGACCAACACCCTGGCACTCATCTCGCTCATCGCTGGCATCCTCGGCCTGACCATTCTGCCCACAATCGGCAGCATCGCCGGCCTGATCATGGGCTATATCGCCAAACGGCAGATCGAAGAGAGCCGCGGCGCGATGGGCGGCGAGGGGATGGCCAAAGCCGGCATCATCCTTGGCTGGATTGGCGTTGCCTTTCTCATCCTGGGCCTCTGCGCTCTTCTCGCCTATATTCTCATTATCTTTGTGGGCGTGGGCGGGATGAGCGCCTGTGGCGTGTGCGCCACGTTGAGCAACACGACGTACTAGCCCCTGGTTGAGCAGCGCTCCCCGCACACCGCCACCCTGGCTCTGGCGGTCGGCCTGGGTAGTCTGGCTCTCCTGCCCTTTGTCCCGCTCCTGCCGGGGCTGGGCAGCCTGGCAGCCGTGTTGCTGGGAGCAATGAGCTATGGGCAGGAGAATGCCCGACAACGCCGGGTTGCTGTCGCGGCCATCGTTGCAGGGGTATTGGGGGGCATGCTGGCATGGATTCAGTTGCTTGCAGCCTTGCTCTATCCGCTGACCAACGCTGTATGACAAACTAAACTCAAGGAGAAAAAAGATGGCAGAAGAATATACATCCCCAGAAAGCTATCAGTACGAGGCACCGCCAGCAGAGAAAAAGAGCAACAAGACACTGATCATTGTCCTTGTCGTCGTCGCCGCCGTACTGCTGCTGTGCTGCTGTTGCGCCTTGCTGGCAGGCGGCATCTGGTATCTATCGAGCGAGGGATACTTCAGCCAACTGCTTCCACAGATGCTCAGCCTGCTCTAGAGACAGCTTTCGCAGCCGTCCGTCCAACTGATTCCCCCCGGCCCACACAGAACCCGGCGGCGGGTTCTGTGTGGGCCGTGCGAGGGGTGTGAACGTGGCCCCCTCTGAGCGCATCCAACAAACGCTCAAACAGCTTCCCGCCCGTCCCGGCGTCTATCTGATGCGCGACGCGCGGGAGGACGTCATCTATGTCGGCAAAGCGGTCAACCTGCACAGCCGCGTCCGCTCTTATTTCACCTCATCCGCCCAACAAGACCAAAAGACACGGCGTCTGGTCGCCGAGGTCGACGCTCTCGAGTTCATCGTCACCGAGACCGAGCTGGAAGCGCTGATCCTCGAAGCCAATCTGATCAAGACCTACCGTCCCCGCTTCAACGTGCGCCTGCGGGACGACAAGCACTATCCCTACGTCAAAATCACCTGGGCCGAAGCCTACCCGCGCGTCCAGATCACGCGGCGAATGGAGCGCGACGGCAGCCGCTACTTTGGCCCCTACTCCTCCACGCCGACGCTGCGCGAGACGCTGGACATGCTGCGGCGCACTTTTCCCTTCCTGACCTGCAACCGCGAGATCAGCGGTCAGGACAAACGGGCCTGTCTCTACTATGACATCAAGCTCTGCCTGGGCCCCTGCATCGGCGCAGTGAGCCAGGAAGAGTACCGCGCCATGATCGGCGGCCTGATCCGCTTCCTGGAAGGCCACAGCGAGGAGGTGCTGCACGACCTGGAGGCGCGCATGCGCGCCTCTGCCGAGACGCTCGATTTCGAGCGCGCCGCCCGCCTGCGCGACCAGCTCCAGGCTGCCCGCCGTGTGGTCGAGCGGCAAAAGATCGTCGCCGCCGCCGGCAGCGACCAGGACGTCATCGCCTTTGCCCGCGACGATGTCAATGCCTGTATGCAGGTGTTCTTCATCCGCAGCGGCAGGCTGCTGGGCCGCGAGTTCTTTATGCTGGAGGGCACCGAAGCCGAGGAAGACCGCGCTGTGATGGCCGCCTTCCTCAAGCAGTTCTACAAGGATGCCGCTTACATTCCCCCTGAGGTTATCCTGCCCGACCATATCGACGAGGCGCTGGTGATCGAAGAGTGGCTGCGCACGCGGCGCGGGGCCAAAGTGGCGCTGCAGGTGCCCCGCCGTGGCCGCAAGCGGGAACTGCTGCGCATGGCCGAGGAGAACGCCGCTCAGATGTTGAATCTGGTGCGCGCCCAGTGGGAGGCTGACGCGCATAAGCAGGAACAGGCGCTGGACGAGTTGCAGGAGGCGCTCGGCCTGCCCCGCCGGCCGGCGCGCATCGAGTGCTATGACATCTCCAACACCCAGGGCGAATACCCAACCGCCAGCATGGTTGTCTTTGAGCAGGGCGTGCCGCGCAAGGCCGACTATCGCCGCTTTGTCATCCGTTCAGTCGAGGGGCCGGACGATTATGCCAGCATGGGCGAGGTGCTGACGCGGCGACTACAGCGCTGGCAGGCCGCCACGACAGGCGAGGCCAAAGGAACGCGAGGGAGCAAGGGCTGGGCGATCCTGCCGAACCTGCTGCTCGTCGACGGCGGCAAGGGGCAGTTGAACGTGGCGCTCCAGGTGCTGGAAGCGTTCGGTCTGGGGGGGCAGGTCGCTGTGGCTGCGCTGGCCAAGCGCGAGGAGGAGATTTTCCTGCCAGGCAGAAGCGAGCCATTGCGGCTGCCCAGGGCCTCGCAGGGGCTCTACCTGCTGCAGCGCATCCGCGACGAGGCGCACCGCTTTGCCATCGCCCATCACCAGCAGCGGCGCACGCGGGCCAGCCTGGCCTCAGAGCTCGATAGCATCCCCGGCGTAGGGCCGGCACGTCGACGGGCGCTGCTCAAGGCCTTTGGCTCGCTGGAACGCATCCGCGCCGCCAGCGTCGACGAGCTGACCGCCGTGCCGGGCATCCCCCGCGCCGTGGCCGAGGCGATCAAGGAAAACCTGTGACAGCCAGGTTCCCCTCCCCCTGACAATTCACCGGCCACTACTCTCCCGCAGGTTAGAAAGAGGCTGGCAACAGAGCAAACAGCCTGTGGCGGCGTACTCTGATGGGGTGTTCGAAGCAAAAGGATAGAGCACCCCGCCCGCCCTGCTCCCGCCGGGTCTGTGACCCGGCGGCCCCCCACTGGGGGTCACAGGCCCCCGCCGAGCAAGGGTTGCCCCACGTCGGCGTTCTGCTGCGAACACCCTGATGAAGGTGCGTTTGCCTCCGCGATTCCTCTATGGTACAATCTCTGGTTGAAAAAGCATCCTGATACCGGTTTGCATGCCTGTGAGGGAGAGCTATGCCCATCCTGCGCGATCTGGCAATCATTCTGTTGGCCCTCGAAGCCGCCGTTTTGACGCTGGCGGTCCTGGCTGCGCTGGCGCTGGTCAATTACGGCCTCTTCCGCGCCCGCTGGTGGCACACCCTCCCCTTCTATTTCTCCATCGCCTGGAAGTATCTGACCATGGGCATCTATGGCGTCAGGCGAATCTGCCAGCTTCTGACCGCGCCGGTTTTTGCCCTCGCCAGGCTGCAGGCGACCGTCAGCGGCATAGCGCGGGGAGCGGCAGAAATGATCGACCGTCAACGTTGAGCGCATATCGCGCCGCGTAAGGAGGCAAAGGTGAATCTGAGAACCAAAGTTCTGCTGTTCGGCGGCATCGTCGGCGCGCTGTTGGGAGTGGGAGCGGCCTATCTCTATCTGCGCGAGTCGGGCGTCGAGGTGAACGAGGAAGGCCGCGAGTCGCTCCCCGCGATTCAGCCGGCCGACGCGCTCAAGGTCACGCTGGGCGTGCTGACCGCTATCCGTGGCATCGTCGGGCTGAGCCGCCCCGGCTCCTGAGCCGCAACATACCCCCATCTGCATGAACCGCAGAGGACGCAGAGAGCGCAGAGGAAACCAAATCTCGGAGCGAGTCGTTGCACGGCTGGGAGCATCTCTGGAGCGCCAAAGCGGCAGGCCGGCGCTGGCGCGTCTCTCTGCACCGCGCGCTGGCCATTGCCCGCAAAGAGTTCCGCCATATCCTCCGCGACCCGCGCACCTTTTTCCTGGTCGCGGTCTCGCCCGCCTTTCTCCTGTTGACCCTTTCCTATATCTTTGCCTTCGATGTGGAACGGGTCGATCTGGCGCTTTGGGACCTGGACCAGAGCGCCCTCTCGCGGCAGTACGTCGCGGCGCTGACCGCCGATGGCGACCTGCACATCCGCCGCTACGCCGATTCGTACCAGGCCCTCGACCAGCTCTTCCTGGCCGGACAGGTCAACGGCGCGCTGGTCATTCCGGCGGGCTTTGAGCAGGCGCTGCGCGCCGGTCAGCCGTTCCAGATCGAGGCCGTGATCGACGGCTCTGACCCTATCGCCGCCAACCAGGCAGTCGCCTCGCTGAGCCAGCGCACGGCCGTTTTCGCCAGCCGCTTCCAAAGCCCCCTCCCCTCTGGAGGCGGGCTGGAACTGCGCAGCACGGTCTGGTATAACCCGGCCCTCAAGTCGCTGGTCAGCATGGTGCCGGGCCTCTCAGCGGTCGTGTTGAACATGCCCGCGCTGGCCCTCGCGCTGGCCCTCGCCCGCGAGAAAGAGGCCGGCTCCTTCGAGGGGCTGATCGTGACCCCCGTCCGCGGCGCCGAGTACCTGCTGGGCAAGCTCTCCGCCTACCTCTCCACCGGCCTGCTCAGCGTCCTCCTGGCCTGGCTGGTTGCCGTCGTCTATTTCCGTGTCCCTTTTCGCGGCAACCTGGCGCTCTACCTGCTGCTGGCCAGCGCCTATCTGCTGGCCAGCATGGGATTCAGCCTGCTGGTTGCCAACTTTGCCCGCAGCCAACAGACGGCAATGTTTCTGGTGCTGCTGATCTTTTTCGTGCCCAGCTTTTTCGTCGCCGGCCTGATCTACCCGGTCAGCCACGGCCACCTGGGATCGCAGCTCGTCGCCTACAGCCTGCCCACCACCCACTTTATCGCCATCAGCCGCAGCATCTTTCTCAAGGGCACAGGCTTTGCTCCTCTCTGGCTGCGCGCCCTGGCCCTGCTGGGCATGGGACTGGGCGGCCTGTGTGCGAGCCTGCTCTTGTTCAAAAAGCGCCTGAGGTGAAGGATGACTGCCCTGTTGCGCATCGCCAACCTGGTCTGGAAAGAGGTCATTCAGTTTACCCGTGACCGCCTGCTGACGACGTTTATCTTCCTGCTGCCCCTTGCCCAGCTTCTGCTGCTGGCTCAGGCGACAGGAGAGCGTATCAGCGACCTGCACATCGCCGTGCTCGATCTGGACCGCTCGGCGACGAGCCGCCGCCTGGCTGTGGAGCTGGACAACCGCGAGGAGCTGGCCGTCTGGCGTTTTGTGGAGACGGAAGCAGAACTGCGCCGCCTGATCGATGGGGGGCGCGTCGATGGGGGGATTATCATGCCGCGCGGCCTGGAAGAGGCGCTGGTCGACCCGCGACGGTCCACGCCGTTGCAGGTTGTGATCGATGGCTCCAACAGCGTCGTCGGCGCAGTCCTCGAAAGCGCCGCCCTGGCCACCCTGACCCATTTCGGCCTGGAGCGCAGCCGCGAGATGGGGCTGGCCACGTTTTCGCCCATCGACCTGCGCGTGGTGACCTACTATAACCCCGCTTACAACGTTCGCTCCTTTGCCATTCCCGCCCAGGTCGGCTTTATCACCTACCAGATCACCCTGGCCGTCGCCTCGCTGGGGCTGGCGCGAGAGCGCGAACTGGGCACACTGGAGGCGCTGGTGGTCACCCCCCTCAGCCGCCTGGAGATGGTGCTGGGCAAGGCTATCCCCGCCCTGGTCATCGGCCTGGTCAACTTTGTGCTGCTGTTGGGAACGACCGTCTATTTCTTCCACATCCCCATGCGCGGCTCGTTCCTGCTCCTGCTGGGCCTGACGGTGCTCTTTGCCGTTGCCGAGATCGGCTGGGGGGTGCTCATCTCAGCTTTCTCCCGCACCCAGCAGCAGGCCATCCTCCTCGTCTTTATCCTGGCGATGGTGGACATTGCCTTTTCCGGCTATCTGGTGCCGGTCAAGAACATGCCGCGCCTTTTCCAGTGGATATCCCAGATCGTGCCGATGTACCACTACCTGCTCGTGCTGCGGGCGGTGATGCTCAGAGGGGCCACGTTTGCGGCCATCTGGCCGCACGCGCTGGCGCTGGCGGGGCTGGCCGGGGCGATCCTGGCGATTTCCGTGCGCGGCGTGAGCGAGCGGCTGGACTAGAGATGGTAGGCGTCGGGCCGCCGGTCCTCGTAGACGGTGAGGTAACGGCGGGCTGTGCGCATCTCTTTCCAGTCGATGCGGGCGATCAGCAGCCCTTCCTCCTCGCCGCCCTCCACCAGCGCCCGCCCCCAGGGGTCGATCACCGCCGAGCGGCCCGGAAAATCGACCTGGCCATCCGTGCCGACGCGGTTGCACGTCGCCACAAACAGCTCGTTCTCCACCGCTCGCGCCCGCGCCAGCAGCGTCCACGCCTCGATGCGCCGCACCGGCCACTGCGCCGGCAGCAGGAACAGCACCGCCCCTCCCAGCGCCATGGCGCGGAACAGCTCGGGAAAGCGCAGGTCATAGCAGATTGCCAGCCCCACCGGCCCCCACGGCGTCGGGCAGAGGACCGCGCGGTCGCCAGGGGAGAGGTAGCGCGGCTCGTTCATCAGGCGGAAGAGGTGCACCTTGCGATAGCTGCCCAACAGCGCCCCGTCAGGGGCGTAGAGGACCGCGGTATTGGAGATCCCCTTCTCGTGTCGCTCCAGAAGGGAGCCGGCCAGATAGAGGCCGAACTGGCGGGCGATGGCGCTCATCTCGGCAAAGCCCCCTTCGCCGGGCAAGGCGGCCCATTCGCCAGCCCGCTCCAGGTCATAGCCGTGCAGCCACAGTTCGGGCAGGAGCAACAGCTCGGCGCCCGCCTCCCGCGCCTGCGCCGCCAGCGCCCGCGCCTTGTCCAGCATCCGTTCCGGCTGGCCCACCAGCACATCCATCTGCCCCAGGGCAACAGTCAGTTCGCTCAGTCGATTGTCCATCGCCTGGATTGTACCATCATCAGCAGCAGGCGCAAGGGAGGACAACTGCGAGCAGTTGTCCTCCACCGCCCGCCGCAATCAGGCTGTAACGCGACTGTCATTGCCTTACCTCCCATTTGCGGTATAATCCTGAAAAGACAGGGGGCAGGGGTGGAAACCAGCGGCAGCATCAAGAGTTTGATCGACATCCTCCGCTCCGCGCCAGAGGCGGAGACGCGCGTCTCGGCGGCGCGGGCGTTGGGAGAATCAGGCGACCGCCGCGCCATAGCGGCCCTGGCCGCCGCGCTGCAATCCGACCCGCACCTGGAAGTGCGCCGCGCCGCTGCGACCGCCCTGGGCCGCATCGGCAGCGAGGAGGCGGTCGAACCGCTCACCCAGGCCCTCAAAAACCAGCCATGGCCCGTGCGCCGCAGCGCTGCTGCCGCTCTGGCTGCCGGCCCCCTGGCCGCGCGGAAGGAGCGCATGCGCGCTGCCCGTCAATACCGCCGCGCCGTCGCCGCCTACCCCGACATCGCTCAGGCGGAAAAGGCCTGGCTGCCGCGGCGGGCCTTTCCTGGCGGGCCTCGTTCCGCCGATGCCGGCTACACTTTCCTGGTCCGCCTGCGCCGTCAGGGCGAAGCTGAAACGGCCGCCTTCACCTCTCTCGTCGACGCGGCCACTGCCGCGCCGCGCGTCCTCTTCAGCGGCCGGCCCGGCGCGGGCAAAACGACCACCCTGCACGCCCTGGCCCTGCTCCTGGCCGACAGCGACGCCCGTCGCCGCTACCTCGACCTCCAGCAGCGCCAGCGCTTCGAAGAGGCTTTTGGCGAGCGCCTGCCCCTCCACGCCCGCCTGCAGGACTGGCGAATGGAAGGACATACTCTCAATCCCCTCGCCTTCCTGCTCGGTCAGGCCCGCCGCGTGGGCGGCGAGAGCGCCGCGCGCCTCTGGCCGGACGAGGAGGCGCTGCAGCGCGACCTGGAAGACGGCCGGCTGGTGCTCTTGCTCGACACGCTCGACCAGGCCCTGGCCGACCTCCCCTCCGAGCCGCGCCGGGCAGGGCTGGAACGGCTGTTCGCCCTGCTGAACGCCTCCCCCAACTGCCCGGTTCTGCTGGCTGCCCGCCCCAGTGCGCGTTTTCAGCCCGGCCAGACGTTCACCCTGCTGGAACTGGAGAGCGACCAGGTGCTGGCCCTTGTCACCCACCGCCTGGGCAGCGGGAAGCGGGCCGAGATGCTGCGGGCCTGGCTGCAACGGCCGGCGCCCGCCCTGTTGGCGCGCTCCCCCCTGACGCTGGACATGCTCATCACGCTGGTGGAAGCCAACCGCCTGCGCCTGGATCAGCCCCACGCCATGGCGCTCTTTCGCGCCTACAGCCGACACCTTCTGGAAACAGCGCGCGGCGAAGGTTCCCCCCCTCTCCCGGCAGTGATGGACGAATTGACCCGCCTGGCGCTGGCGCGCCAGGCGCGCCAGGCCGACCCTCAAGGCCCTACACATCCCGCTTACCAGCAGGCCGTGCGCGCTGGCCTGCTCAAGGTGTATGGCCGCCGCCTGGCCTTTGCCCATTCCCAGTTCCAGAGCTATTTTGCCGCCCGCGCCCCCGTCGTCCGCTGGCGCAGCGGCGAGCAGTTGGATCGCATCGCCGCGGAGGGATCGTGGCCGGAACAGGCCATCCGCATGGCCGGCGAGATCGAAAGCGCCGAGTTCAACCACTTTTTCGATTTCATCCTCCCGCCGGGCAGCGAGACGGACCAGGCGCGGCTGCGCCTGGCCTGCCTCTGCCTGCGCGAGAACGCCGAGGCGGAGGAAAGCACGGCCGGCCGTCGCCTGATCGGCGCGCTGGAGAGCCTGCTGCGGGGAAGCATCGAACAGCAGGTCATGGCCTCCCAACTGCTGGCCGACCTGGGCACTCCGTGGGCGCTGGAGCAGCTTCTGGCGCGCCTGAGCAACAAAGATTGGTGGGTCCGTGCTGCCGCGGTGGACGCCCTCGGACGCATCGGCGAGCCAGCGGTCAGGCCGCTGACGCTCCACCTCACCGACCAGGACGAGCGCGTGCGTCGCGCGGTGCAAAAGGCGCTGGGCCGCATCGGCAGCGCCGCATTGACCGCCCTCCTGCCCTTGCTGCAAGACCCGGACGCGGCAGTGCGCGCCGCTGCTGCCGAAGCCCTCGGCGAGACGGGCGCAGCCAACGCCGTCCCTGCTCTCGTCACAGCCCTCGGAGACGCCGAAGAAAACGTGCGCCGCGCTGCGGCAAGGGCGCTTGGCCAGATCGGCGACCCCCGCGCCATCGAGCCGCTCCTGGATCAACTGCGCCGGACAGACGATGGCCAGGCCCACGAGCCGTTCATCCAGGCGCTGACCGCCATCGGCGCACTGGCGGTCGAACCGCTCATCAGCCATCTGGCCCATGCCGACGCCCGCACGCGCTACGCCGCCATCGAAGCGCTGGGCAACATCGGCGATCCGCGCGCCGTAGCCCCCCTGGCCGCCTATCTGCGCAGCGCCGACGGACAGGCGCGCCAGCGAGCTGTAGAAGCGCTGGGCAAGATCGGCGACCGCCGCGTCGTCCCTGCCCTCGTTGCCTGCCTGGAGGACAGAAACGAGGACATCCGCGTCCTGGCGGTCGAAGCCCTGGGCAAGATCGCCGATCCGCGCGCTGTGCCTGCCCTCATCGCCCAGTTGGAAGGAGGGAGCCGCGCCGTGCGCGCCGCCGCAGCCGAGGCGCTGAACCGCATCGACGACCCGCGCGCCCTCGAAGTGCTCATCTCCCGCCTGGGCAGCGCCGACTGGTGGACCCACCGCCCCACCGTGCAGGCGCTGGTCCGCCTTGGCCCCGCTGCCGCCGGACCGGTGACGGCCCGTCTGTACGACAGCGACTATCGCGTGCGCCGTGGCGCGGCTGAGGTGCTCGGACAGATCGGCGACCTCCGCGCCATCGAGCCGCTCATCGAACGACTGGAAGACACGGACTGGCGGGTCAGCCAGGCCGCGCGGGACGCGCTGGTCCAGATCGGCGCCCCGGCTGTCGCTCCCCTCGTCGCCAGGATGGAGAGCGGCAGCAAGGGCATGCGCGCTGCCGCCGCCGATACGCTGAGCCGCATCGACGACCCGCGCGCCGAAGAAGCGCTCATCTCCTGCGTGGGCGACCCCGACTGGTGGGTCTACCGCCCGGCGGTGGAAGTGCTGAGCCGCCTGGGCGGCCCCGCCGTCGGCCCCCTCCTCACCCGCCTGAACGACCCCGACCAGCGGGTGCGCCGCCTGACGGTGGAGGCGCTGCAGCAGATCGGCGACCCTCGCGCCATCGTCCCGCTGGTCGGACAGCTGCAAGACCCCAGCGAGGCGGTCCGCCGCGCGGCGGTGAACGCGCTGGTGCAGATGGGCCGCCAGGCGCTGCCCGTCCTGCTGGCCCGGCTCAAGAGCGGCGACGAGGCCGCGCGCGTGGGGGCCATCGAGGTGTTGCGCCGCATCGGCGACCCCCAGGCCGAGCCGGCCATCATCGATCAGCTCGAACATCCCCACTGGAGCGTGCGCCAGGCCGCTGCCTCGGCGCTGGGCGAGATCGGCAGCGACAGTTCCGTCTGGCCGCTCATCGCCCGGCTGACCGATGGAGACCGCCGCGTGCAGGCGGCGGCGGCTGAGGCCATCGAGCGGCTGGGCGGCCTCTCGGTCGAGCCGCTGGTCAGCCACCTCTCCCATCGAGACGTCAACGTGCGCCTGACCGTCGCCCATGCCCTGCGCCGCGTCGGCAATGTCAGCGCCGTCCCCGCCCTCATCGGCCGGCTGGATGATGAAGACCAGCGCGTGCGCCGCGCTGCAGTCGAGGCGCTGCACGCCATCGGCGACCAGCGCGCCGTTCCCCACCTGCTGGAGCGGCTGGCCGATACGGATTGGTGGGTGCGCCGCGCCGCCATCGAGGCGTTGAAGGAAATGGCCCAACCGGAGGCGGACCGTCTGCTGGCCTGCCTGGAGGACCACAACTCGCAGGTGAGCCAGGCAGCGGCAGAAGTGCTGAGCGGCATGGGCCTGTCGGCGGTGCCGGCCCTCATCGCCCGTCTGGAAAAGAACCCGGCGATCTCTGCCGTCGCCGTCGACATCCTGCGCCAGATCGGAGCGCCTGCCGTGCCGCTGCTGGTCGAACGGTTGCGCCGCAAACCTGTGCCCCTCGCTCTGATCGAAGTCTTGGGCCGCATCGGCGACGCGCGCGCCATTACCCCGCTGGTCGATTACGGCCTCAAGTCGCCGGATCGCGCCATGCGCCTGGCGGCGGTGCAGGCGCTGGGACAGATCGGCGACCCCCGCGTCGCCGAACCTCTCATCAACGAGCTGAGCAGGGCCGATCCGCAATTGCGCCAGGCGATTGTCGACGTGCTGGGGCGAATCGGCGGGCTGAGCGTCGAGCGCCTGTTGCCGTTGTTGGAAAACCCCAGCGCAGAGGTGCGCGTCGCCGCCATCGAGGCCCTGGGACGTACAGGCAATACCCGCATCGTGCCCCGCCTGCTGGCGCAACTGGAGAGCAACCACAACGCCATCCGCGCAGCCGCGGCCAGGGCGCTGGGACAGATCGGCGACCCGCGGGCAGTGGAGCCACTCACCGCCTGCCTGGAGGATGCCAATGCCCAGGTGCGCGAGGCCGCCGCCGAAGGCCTGGGGCACATCGGCGAGCCCGCGGTGCCTGTCTTGATCTCCCGCCTGGGGCACAGAGACAACTATGCGCGCAAGGCGGTGGTCAAGGCCCTGGGCCACATTGGCAAGCCTGCCGTCGAACCGCTCATCGCTCGCCTGCGCAGCGTGGACGAGACCGAGCGCACCGCCGCCGTGGAAGCGCTGGCTGAGGTCGGGACGGACGCGGTCTTGCCGCTCCTGGGCTGGCTGGGCAACGAGAACCGCCTGATGCGCATTGCCGTCGCCGAGGCATTGGGCCGCATCGGCGACCCGCGCGCCGTGCGCGGGCTGATCATTCGCCTGGAAGACGAAAGCGAGGGCGTGCGCAAGGCCGCCGCCGCCGCGCTGAACCGCATCAACGACGCTCACGGCCTGGCTGCCGTCGAGCGGGCCTATCAGGAGGGAAGGCTATGAAAAAGCTCATCAGGTTGTTATTGCTCTGCACCATGCTGGCCGGCTCGACCCTGGCCTGCACCGGCCCATTCGGGCTGTGGGGACGTCCCACACCAACCCCGCCAGCGGTGGAATCACTCCCCCCCACCCGTCCCGTCCTGCTCCAGCGCTCACCAGCACGGGGGGAAGAAG
>Ga0129299_1001104_pt1 | contig 17955 bp, 18 predicted proteins | sample ConPoolayeCmetaG_FD_94477 | JGI IMG/M metagenome (GOLD analysis project Ga0129299, IMG submission 94477) | Hot spring microbial mat communities from California, USA to study Microbial Dark Matter (Phase II) - Cone Pool mat layer C metaG ...
ATATATGGCCCTCCAACTGAGACGAAGCACCGCCGACGTCGGCTGTAGGCGTTAATTGTCCGCGTCCCGATCAGTGCGCCAAGATACCCGACGGACCGCGCCAGTCAAGCACCGGCCGAGCGGACTTGTCGGTCGGCCTAGCTTGGCATCCGGACACGCAAACGGCAGACTCCGCCCGCATCGACCCGAAAAATCGGGCAACACCCGCGAACGACCCGCTCTCGGCTGACACAATCTGCGGCAAGATTGTCGGTTAGGGAAAAAGGGTCGTTTGGGCGAGTATTTCCGACGCATCGAACGCGGTGCGACGCATGAACTTGGCTGACTCCGCCAATTCCTGGGGGCGCGGGCATTTCTGCCACCCGGGCACACTCCGGCGCTTTGGCTGATGGCCGAGACGGCCTCGCAGCGAAGATCGCGCTCGGTTGCTTGGCGGTTTAGCGTGGCCACGTAGGCCGCCCATTACCAAGGCGGCAAACACAAAGTCCCGCCCTCCAAGTGCACCACACTCCCGTTGACAAAGCCTGCGTCGTCAGTAAACAAAAAGCCCACCACGTTGGCCACGTCGATCGGCCTGCCCATGCGCTGGACCGGGATTTTCTTGGCCACTTCGGCGTAGAGCACGTCTTTTGGTTTGTCAAAGCCTTTGCAGGAGTCAGCGAGCATGGGCGTGTCGATCGTGCCCGGACTGACGGCCACGAACCGCACCCCCTTGGGACTGTGATCCGTGGTGAGCGAGCGCATGAGTGCCACGACGGCGGCCTTGGTGGCGCAGTAGACGGCGTGGGCGGGAAAGCCGATCTCGGCTGCCACCGAGGTGGTGAAGCAGATGACCCCTTTGCCTTGCCGCTCCATGACCGGAATGGCATATTTGCACGCCAGGACCGGCCCGAGCAGGTTGACGTTCACCAGCGTGTAAAAATCGTCCAATGTCAAGTCGGTGATTTTCTGGTTGCGCAGCACTCCTGCGTTGGCATGGACGCAGTCGAGCCGGCCGAAGCGGTCAAGCGCCAGGTCCACGGCTGCTTTCACCTCGGGCTCCTTGCTCACGTCGCCGAAATGGAACAAGCACTCGTGGCCTTCGCTGGTCAGCCTCTTGGCTAGCGCGGTGCCGGCCTCTTGCTGGATCGACATGGCGATGACCTTGGCTCCGTGCCGGGCGAAAAGTTCGGTGCACGCCTCGCCGATCCCGGAGGTTCCGCCGGTAATCAGGATAACCTTGTCTTTCAGGTGCATGGCCGTTCTCCTCATCCTTTGTAGCCCGACCGCGGCCGCCTCGCCTGGCCGGATTGGCGAAACTCGATGGCATGGTCGATCAAGCCGAAGATATCGTATTTAGGCCGGTAGCCGAGCACGTATCGAGCCTTGGTCGTGTCGATGCAGAAGTCTTTGCCGACCGGGTCGACCAGCTCAAGTACGTCGATTGCCAGCCGTTTGGCGGCATATTGGGCTGCCTCGACGTAGTCGAACGGGTCGTTCATGGCGATCATGAAGGTCTGGCCTTCGATGCCCTCGCGGCGTAGCGCCAGCAGATAGGCCTGGACGCAATCTTCAACGGCGACGATATGGCGGCGCATGGGACTGCCGTCGGGATGGCGCAGGGCCACGGCCGCGTCGCGCCCGGCACCGTAGATCGTCCGCTGCTGCTCGTTCATCAGCTCGCGCCACACCGGCACCCCGAATTGCTCGCCGGCCACGGTCAGGTGGGTCAAGATGTCGTCCTCCGCGTGGATCCAGGACATGCGCAGACACACGGTGGGCACGCCCGCCTGATAAAAATACTGCTGGAACATTGCCTCCTCGATGACTTTGGAGAGGGGGTAGTAGCCGGGATAGGCGACCAGGGGCATGTCTTCGCGGATAGGGACGGGCTGGGGGTTGAAATAGATCCCGTTTACCGCGTCACCGCTGGCCAGAATCACCCGCTTCGGCCGCCTGGTGCGCATGGCCGCATCCAGCAGATTGAACGTGCCTTGGGCGCTTACGCGGATAACGGCCTCCCGGTCCTCTTTGCACGTGGCCAGATGGATCACCGCGTCGCTTCGGGAGACGGTTTCTTCGACGGCCTGGCTGTCGGCCACGTCGAGCATCACTTCTTCCACTCCGGGCACGCCGACGGGCAGTCGCCGGTCGCACGCCAACACGCGATAGCCGGCCGCCAGGAGGCCTTCGCACAGCGGGCCGCCCAGCTTGCCGCTCGCCCCGGTTACCATCACGGTTTCGATTCGCATCGCACTCACTCCTTCGGGTATTCCATGAACTCGATTACCGCGCCATCATCGGTCTGATAGAACCCGACCACAGCAATTCCCGCGTCGAACGGCTCCAGCAGCACCTTCATGCCCTTGGCCGCCTCGCGGATGCTCTCCACACGATAGGCCACATGGGGCATCTCGCGTACTGGGCCGGTCACCGGGCTATCCGGCTCGAACCGCAGCCATTCCACGCGGTACGGATGCTTCTGGAAATCCGTAATCCACACCCGCGTGGCTGGCACGAACATCTCGTCAGCTTTCTTCTGGGTGGTCACCATACCTACGTGATCGAATTGCATCTTCAGCTCCCTGTCTTGTCAGAAACGGATTACTTGCCCGGTCCGCGACGATTCCACGGCAGCGGCCAGCAAGGCCACCGCGTCGCGTGACTCTTGCGGGGTGATCCGGTCTGGCGGGCGGCAACCGGCCACGCAGTCGGCGAAATACCGCAACTCCGCCCGCAATATGCCGAAACGCTGCTCGTACACCCGCGGCCAGTAAAGCGTGTCCGGCATCCGGTTGCCTTTCGCGTCGTGGATCGTCAGGCCTGCTTCGCCGCAGTTGATGTATAAAGCCCCTTCGGTGCCCAGCACTTCCATGCGCGCGTCGATCTGGTAAGGCGTACTTTCGGGCAAGTGCCAGACGGACTCGATCACGGCGACTGAACCGTCATTGAGCCGGGCCATGGCCCAGCCTCCATCGGGATACTTATTTGCTCCCGGATGCACTTCCTGGGCGTATACGCTCACCGGTCTAGCCCCGCTGAACCACAGCATCAAGTCGCCGTCGTGGATGCCGTCGCCCATCAAGGCCGAAATCTTGTCGAGCACCATTCGACCGATGGTCTTGGAAAGGTTTCGCCTTGCGTGCATGGAGATGATTTTTCCGATGCGGCCCTCCTCGATCGCCTTTTTCGCCAGCACCACCCGAGGATCGAACCGGCAAATGTGCCCCACCATGAAGAACCCGCGCGCCGCGGCCGCCGCTTCGACAATCCGGTCGCAGTCGGCGACGGTGGGTGCCATGGGCTTTTCCAAGAACACGTGCTTGCCGCTGCGCAAGGCGTCGATGGCGATGTCGCGATGGTCGTCGATGTGAGTGACGATGTCGGCCACGTCGATTTCCGGATCGGCCAGCAGATCGTGGTAGTTGGTGTAACGCTTGCCGACGTGAAACCGGTCGGCCAGTTCGGTCAGCCGGTCCGGCCGACGCGTGCACAGCGCAGCCAGCTCGATTCCCGGCATGGTAGCTAAGGTCTCGGCGTGCACTTCCCCGAACCAGCCTAGCCCGATAATGCCCCAGCGAACAGGCTTTGTAGCGCTCATACTAGGCGTCCCCGTTGATCATTGCGGATGCTAAGTCACTGTTTTTTCAGAGTTGGAGCCCCGGGATTATTCGCAAAGCGTTCTTGAAATACACCTTTTCGAGTACCTCGTCCGGCAGGTGCAGGCCGTAGAGCCGCCAGCGCGTGTAGACGCCGAAGCGGCCGATATAGTCGGGATAGTCGAAATACTCGTCGCGCGTCTCCAGAAAGCGAAAATAGCAGCGATACGCTTCAGGGGAGACCGGCATGTCCAGCCCGAACAAGATCCGATCCTGGTACGCGACGAAAAAATCCCTCGCCGTGTAAGGCTGGCGCCCAAGCTCGTCGATACGCGCCGAGAAGTCGATGCAGACATTGGGCAGGGCATCGAGCAGCCGGGCAACCGAGGCGAGATCCTCGGGCAGGTTGGCCACATGCGGCAAGATGAACCGGGTGTTCGGGTGGGCCGCGATCATTCGGTTCCGCTGCTCCAACAGCTCAGCCTTCGAGAAGTGCGACCCGTAAAAGCTCCAACCCGGGAATTCACGCAACGTCAAGTAGTGTTCGTTTTCGGCGTCTACGGGCAGGAAGAAGGCGATGGGGTCGGAGACGTGGATGAGCACGGGAATGCCCAACTCGCCCGAACGGCGCCAGATCGCATACAACCGCCGGTCGTCGACGGGGATCATGTTACCGTGGCGGTCCTTGAAGCGCAGCCCCAGTTCCTTCGTGACCTTCAGCCCGCACGCGCCCAACGCCACGTCCGCCTCCAACTGCGCGATGCACCGCTCGGCGAAGGCGTCGTCTCGCAGCAGAACGGGGTCGTCCCACTGCGCGAAGTCTGACATCGTAAACGCTGCGAATCGGCCCGGATAACGCTTGACGTAGTTTTCCAGGAAGCACCCGAGCTCGCGTCGGGCGATAGTGTAGGTGTTGTTTACCAGCGGCATTGTAGTGTTGCCCGTGACATTCACCCAAACTCGAACGCCCACCGCGTCCATCACTTCGATCAACTTCTCCGGCGGCAGCTCGCCGAAGAGGTGATTATGGGCGTCGATGACGGGGAACCGGGCCTGCTGAGGGACGTGTGCCTCGACTTTCAACAAGCACTTGGGGCGGAAGTCCTTGAGCAACACTTCGCTCACTGCTATTCCTCCGGGCGGTAGGCTTGGCCAGCGAAATGGTTTTTCTGTAGCCGGCCGCTATGTCGCCCGCTTCCGAAGAGCTGCGGCAGCAACTCGAACTGGTCGCGCTCGATCCCGCCAGCCGCTTCCGGAAGCCAGAGCAAACCGAGTTGAAGAAACCACGGCATAATCACCACCAGGAAGTCCAATCCCCGCAGTGGATAATTCACCGCAACCGTCAGGCGAACCGCGGCAAGCGCCGTAAGCGCCAGGAGCGATTGCAGACCGAACTGCACATGCATTGACGTCGACTGTTTCGCGTCGGGGCCCTCTATCTGCAAGAGTACCGATGTCGCCGCTATGGCATAGGCGGCCTGTTCCGGCGGGAATGCGTTTGGCTCTGTTTCGGCCTGCGATTGCTCCGTCGCACCCTACGATTGCGTCTCGCACCCTTTGCGGTCAGGGCAGCACCGGTTCGATCCCAGTCATCTTGCAGAAGTCCACCAGGTCGTCATACAGATGCTTGCCGTAGCCCAAACACGCGTATTCATTGGTCCAGTGTTCCAGTAGCAGATCCAAATTGCAGTGGGCGGTGACGAAGCCGTGCGGCCAGAAGGGGATGCCGCATTCGCGTTGTCGGGCGGGCAACTGGTCGGCCGGCGGCTCGAAGATCGAGCAGCGCGTGATGACCATGGTGAAGCGGCCGTCGACGCGGCCGAGCCGGGCCAAAACCCCTTCGCCCACCTTGCACACCAGTTTCACCGACAGCCCTCCCGCCTCGCCCTCCGTGGGAATCCCGTGCTCCGCAAATCCCGCCGGCCCGAGCTTGCCGGCCAAGGAGGGTGGGCAGGCCCCGTCGCCAATGATCTTGATCTCCCCGTTTTGCTTGTTGATGTGCTGGAGGTCGCCGTAGTAGACCGGCTCCTTGCTCAGCTTCGTCAGCAAAAGCACGCTCAAAGCCGTGTTGAAATCGCCCAACGTCGAGGTGCCGTAGCCGTCTTCCAGCATCATGCTCTGGGCGAAGCAGGTCGCCGAGTAGTCGTCCCCCAGCCCGGGGAACGACTGTATCGTGTAGAAATCCCATTGGTTTTTCGCCACCAGCTTCTTGATGGCCAGATAGAGGCGCATGGATCGCTCGTTGACAGTGCTGGGCTCGGGCAGTGTGCCGAAGAGCTGCTTGATCCTGGGCTGCAACGCGGCTAGCTCTTCCGGAGTGATGGATTGGGCGGTCCGGATCAGTTCGGTGGTATCGCGTGAGTCGATGTCGATGCCGAACGTTTTCATCCACTGGCTGGGGTCAGCCACGCCGCAGGTCTGGCCCATGCCACGCCCGCCAAACGTGCCGATCGTCGACATGTTAAGCCATTTCTTCATGGCGGAGGCGCGGCAGAAGCTGGTGATTCTGGTCAATTCCTTTTCGTCGTCAGCCGCACCGTAGACGAACTTGTGTGGGATGCCCACCTCGAGCAAGGCCCCGTGCATGACCAGGCCTCCCACAGGCCGCCAGCCCTGAGAACCCGGATGGGTCCAGATCAGCACGCCCTTGCCCGTCATCGCAAAGTCTCGCACCGCAGCAATCAAATGCGCTGCCCAAACCCATGTGCCGGAAAACAGGATCACGCAATCCACGCTGTCGTCGTCTTTCATTTTCTTCAGGGCGGCGCGGGCCTCTTGTTTGCTGGCCACTACGATCGGGTGCTCGACCAGGTGGATTCCCCGGTCGACCAACGCTTTCTTGGACCGTTCGATCAGCGCGTCGTCGATGAACGGCTGGCCCATGGGATCCTTAAGCCCGTCCTTGTGAACGCCATAGACGATGAAACCGACCGTAGGTTCAATCATGCAAAGTCTCCTGCTAGATTCCGTCACTGGTCATCGGGGTTGGCCACTGGGGCTGTCAACTGCCGGATGGCCGGATAAAGCAGCTTGTACTGTGCGAAGCGGTCAGCGTAGTATTGGGCCCGGCGAGGGTCGGGTTCCACCACGCTGGTAACTTTCACCCATGTGCTTACCAGGTCCTGGGGTTTTGCACGGCTGTGGGCTGCGCAGGCGAGCATGGCTGCGCCGAGGCAGCCGGCCTCGGGCACAGCCAGCGTGGTAATGGGGCGGCCCAGCACGTCTGCCTTGAGCTGCGTCAGGGCGGGGTTCTTGGCCCCCCCGCCGATGGCGCGGAACTCCTGGATCACCAAGCCCGACCGCTCCAGAATGTCAACGTTTAGCCGCATCTCTAGGGCGACGCCTTCGAGCAAGGCGCGGAGCACTTGGCCCCGCGTGGTCGTCAGGCGCAGCCCGAGGATCGCCCCCGGCACCCGGGAATCGAAGTAAGGCGTGCCCGACGGTGTAAAGTAAGGCAGCACAAAAAGATCGGTCGGCTCGGCCGGCATGGCAGCCAGAATCAGGTCGTAAATGTCAGCGCCGGTGCGTGCGGCTTCGGCCAGTTCTCGTTGGGCCCACTGGTCGCGGAACCAACGCAGAAGGTTGCCGCCGGTGAGGCTGAAGGCGACCGTGGTGTACATGCCGGGCAGCGTGTAATCATAGGTGCAGAGATTGTGGCGGAATAGGTCGTCTGAGAAGACGGGCCGATCGAAGGCGGGGCAAATGCACTCCACCGTGCCCGTCGCGTACATCGCCCGCCCTGGCTCCACGATCCCCGCCCCCAGGGCTCCGCAAGGCTGATCGTGACCCCCGGCGACCGCCAGCGCGCCCTCGGCAAGCCCGAGGTCTTCGGCCATCTGCCCGGAAACCGCCCCAACCACGCTCCCCGATCGCACAGGCCTTGCCAGGCGCGACGAGTCCAGTCCGACGGCCTGGAGAACCTCTCCTTCCCATTGATGACTACGGACATTGAACATCATGGTCCGGCCGGCCAGGGGCCAACTGATCGCCGGCTCTAGGCCGAGGCGCGATTGCAGCAGTTCCTCGAAGCAATAGAACTTAGCTGCCTGGTGCCACACATCGGGCCGATGGTCGCGGATCCAAAGCAGCTTGTAGACCGTAAACATCGGATGCGGCGTGTGGCCGGTGATCTCGTACAAACGTCGCTGCCCGAACTGTCGGCTCCAAACGTCCACAATCGCCTCGGCCCGCGAATCAGAAGACACCATCGCGTTGCCGAGCACCCGGCCGTCCGCGGCTATGGGGGTGAATGCCTCCCCCTGAGAGGAGATGCCAAGGGCAGCCACAGGATCGTGCGGGCATCGGCCGGCCGTCTCGCGGATAACGGCCAGAGAGGCTTCGCATACCTTTTCGGAGTCGATTTCCGCCCAACCGCGCTCGGGAGTCAGCAAGGGATACTCGCGGTAGGCGAAGGCCAGCGGGCGGCCTTCGGCGTCGAAGATGCCCGCTTTGCAGCCTGTAGTGCCGATGTCCAAGCCCAGATAGCTCACCTGGCGGTCCCTCCCACAAGCAGTCTGCCGGCGAACCGGGCCAGCAGCCCGAGCGACGATTTGCTCACCACGATAACGGGTGCGGCAGCCGATGAAAAGCCCCTCCCGCACAAGTTGTCACTAGGGGTGTGGCTGGCGCACCGCTGCGGGCGAGATTAGGAAACCGACCGGGCAAGATCGCCCTGATGCCATTGCACAGGGCTCATGATCAGTTTGCGCGAGGGCCTTCAATGAGCCCGAGAACCGGCCAAACTCGCGCAACGCGAAGTTGGCCACGTCGATCAGGGCCAAAGCTCCGGCAGCAGACAACCGGTAAAGCGGCTGCAACAGCAACCGGCAACGCCCGCTTGGCGCCCCCTACTCCGAAAGCAGCTTGCGCACAGACTGCACCTTGGGCGAGCCTTCGCCGGTGACGCTTTCGGCGGGAAATCGCTGGCGTTCGCGCGGGTTTTGAGCGGCGCGGAAGGAATCGCCTTTAGCCAGGATCGGGCCGGTCTCCGAGATTCCGCCGAACTCCCGCTTGCCCGCCACCTGGCACGGGAACCAGTGGCCGACGCCTTCGTCATCCACCAGGTAGAACTCGGGATAGCAGTACTTGGGGACCCAGACGGTGCGTGCCGGGATATCGGCAGCGCGACACAGGGCGATGAAGGCGGCGGCTAGGTCCTCGTGATTGCCCACCCCGTCACGCAGGGCGGCCAAGGCCCCCTTCAAAGGTCCGCTCTTCTGTTGCACCTTCTCTCGCACGTAGTCGTATAGGGCCTCGACCTGCTCCCAAGCGTTCTGCTTCGTACCGACGATCTGCCTGGCAAGGGCCTTGATCTTGGGGTTGGTCGCCTCGATTTTAGGGCTGGGACCAAGGTAGGGCCGAATCTCGCGCGGCAGGCGCCGCGGATTGGGCAGCCGGTAGATGTCTGTCCGTTTCGGCGGCAAGAGTGGGCTGCGCTTGATCTCCAGCGTCACTAGGGCCTTGGCCTGCTGTCCGGCAGGGAGCCGCGGGATGCGGACCACCATCACCTTGACCGTCCCCTCGAGCATTTGATAAGTGATCTGGGCTGTCGGGCTGACGTCCTCTTCCGCTACGTGGACCTCCTGTTCCGGCCAGTCGATCGGGATGGCCGCCGTGCCGAGGATGCCGCTACATGGCCCGCTCTCGGCTGTCACCACGATTCCCGCCTGAAATCGCTGGGAAACGCCCTGCCCGATCCGCGGTCCCTTGCGGTCCTCAGAAGCGTCCTTGAATTGCCCCGCAGCGGAACTCGTCAACCCGACTGCTAACACCACAGCCAGCGCCAAGCATCGATATCGCACGGACAATACCCTGCAAGTCTGTTGCTGCGTTGCGGTCCTTCGTTATTTCTCCATCTCGCAGACCAGTTTGTGCTGAACGGCGCCTCCGGCTCCGACGGGAAAACCTGTGACGTTTTCCGGGAAATATCGGTATCTGGTCCTTTTTTTTGTTCGAGGGTCGGGCAGAAGCACGTTGTCGCCCCGCTGCAAGATGGGCCGCAGATCGGGCATGTAACCGAAAGACGGCGTACCGGCAGACTGGCACGGAAACCAACGGCCTTGCCCTTGATCGTCCAGGAGATAGAACTCGGGATAGACATGCCGGGGCACACGGACCGTCCGGGCTGGGATGCCCGCGGCCCGACACAAGGCCACAAAAAGCGACGTAATCTCGTCGCAATCCCCCTTGCCCGATTGCATCGCCTCCACAGCGCTGAGCACCCTTTTGCCCTGGTTGTCCTCGTACTTGACCTTCTCCTGCACCCAATCGTAGATGGCCTTCACCCGCTCCCACGCACGCTCCTTGCCGGCGACGATTTGCCCGGCCGCAGTCTTGACCTGGGTGCTGTTGCTCTCGATATAGGGACTCGGCGCGAGAAAGGGGGCGAGTTTGCGGTCGAGCTTTTTGGGGTCGGGGACCACGAAACCTTCAGTGGATTGCGGAGGCGGTTGACAGACGCGCTTGACCTCGAAGGTGAGAACCGCTCGGGCTTCACTGCCGGCTGACAGATGCGGCACCTTGACCACCATCTGTCGGCCCAAATCCCCGATCGCTTGAAAACTGTACTTCACACCCGGCGAAAGGTCTTCCTCCACCACCCGGACCCGCTGGTCGGGCCAGTCCATAGGCACGGTCACTGTGGCGGTGAGGCTATGGAGCGCTCCGCCGCTGGAGACCAGAACCACGCCGAAGCGCCATCGCTGGGTCGAGATTGTGGCCGGGCCGACCGGCGATTCCTCGCGCAATTGGCTGTAGACCGGCACGCACCAAAAGCACGCCACAACCCACAAAAGGTGCCGGCGCAAGTACACGTGAGTACCTCAAATAGGTTGCCCGGTGGAATAAGGCCACCACGAAGCGCAGACTTCCCTTCTTTCCTATTTTAGACCGCCCTCTGGCGTTGCGTAGGATCCTTGGCCTTGAGCCGATCCCCGCAGCCCGCTAGCGGCAACCCCGGACGTTTCGTCGGTTGGGCGTCAATCAACTGCCCAGGTTTGGGTGTATCCCCGCTACGGGGTCCGATCGCGCATCAGCACGCGCGGTGAAGGCGTGCTATGAATGCGAGCTACATAGCCCGAGCCCGATATCTGATCTGTAGCGACGGTTCGGGTTTTTCTTCGGGGCGAAGCTTGATGGTCGCACCTGGGGGTAAACGTCGTTCTGGGGTGATGCCGCGGGTGGTGGTGGAGAGGAACGGGTAGTAGCTGGCTGCCAGCCCCTCGGTGAACTCTTGCGACAGGCGGACAAGGATCTTGTTCCAGTTCAGCCCGCTACGGTAGATGAGGCGGTAGGCTGCTTTGAGTCGGTTGACTTCCTCGACGGGGTAGCCCGCCCGGCGCAACCCGACCTGGTTCAGGCCGACCACGTACCCGCTGCCGCCGTCGACGGTCACATAAGGGGGTACATCCTTGATGACGCGGGCGTGGCCGCCCACCATGGCCAGCGGCCCGATTCGACAAAACTGATGCACCCCAACACCACCGGAAAGGTACGCGCGATCGCCAATTGTCACATGGCCAGCCAAGCAGGCGTTGTTGGCGAAGACCGTACTGTTGCCGACGCGGCAGTCATGGGCGACGTGCGCGCCGACCATCAGCAGGTTGTTATCGCCCAGGATCGTCGCCTCGTCTTCATCTAGGGCGCGGTGGATGGTGACAAACTCGCGGATGGTGTTTCCGGCGCCGATGATGACGCGGCCGGGCCGCTCGGGCATGTTCAGGTGTTGCGGCATGCCGCCGAGGACAGCCCCTTCGTAGACGTGATTGTCCGGCCCAAGAGTCACACCACGCTTGATCACTACATGGCTCTCTATGATGCACCCATCCCCGATCACCACGTCCGGCTCGATCACACATAGGGAGCCGATACGCACGCGGCGGCCGATTTGCGCAAACGGACTGATAACGGCAAACGCAGGGTTTTTCAACGGAGAACCTCAAGAAAAAAGGCACTAAGCGAAGTGTCCGCCTGACCATCCCGCTGGAGATTATGCCGTGCGCGAACAAGAACGCGCCGTTTTCGTGAGCAAAAACGCCTCACTTTGGCCCACGCGGACTATAAGCCACAAGCCCCTGCGTTCGGGCGAGGTCCATTATTGGCCGCCGGATAAGCAGAGCAGCTTTCGGCGGGGTTAGCGCGGCAAACTGGGCCGACGCCGGTCCCCCCCGGTTGCATGGCTTCCCTCCGCGCTGGCAGGGCGTGTTCGGCGATTCCAATACGCTGTCAGACGCCCTTAGGCGATTTATCGGTCCGCCACGCGGTAGCAATTCAACCGGTTGGGTTGATTCTCCCGGTTTTGGCGAGTTTGACGGGCATTTCCGGGGGAGGGCGCCGAGCAGTCGACCCGAGACGCTGGGCAGCCAAGCGGACCCCGACAAGCTTTGCACGCCTGACGTGCGCACCCCAGCATCTACTGCTGGTCAGGCGGCCGTTTTCAACTGCCCCCTGGTCCCAGGTTAGAGCCCCGACTAAACTTCAGTAGCACAAAAGGAGGTCCTTATGCCGACTACCGCGGAGATGTACGACGTTGCCATCGAGTTGCAGCAGCAAGGCCGGTTGGAGGAGGCCGTGGGCAAATTGCACGAGATCCTCAAGCAGGAGGAAACCTACGCGCTAGCCCACGCCGCGCTAAGTGTCTTCTACAGCAGGCTCCAGCGGCACGAGGAGGCAACCGCGCACGCCCGGCGAGTCTGCGAGTTGGAGCCCGACGACCCGTTCAGCTTCATCGCTTTGAGCCTGATTTGCCAGAAGGCTGGGCGGTTAGAAGAGGCGGAGCGGGCGATGCTCCAAGCCCGGCAGACGCAATATGCCCAATATCTAGCGCGGCAGGATGAGGGGTCTGCGCCCTCTGAGTGAGCTCAAGCGCTTAGGGAGGGTCTGACGGCCCATTGATCCCGTCGCCAGTGCAAAGTGGAAAGTCCAAGGGCCGCGATTACCCGCGGCCCTTGTGGCTCTTTGGACGATCAGGTCCGTTGTGCAAAGCCCGGCCGCACACGCTTGTTCACATCAATCTCCAGCACGCCAAAGGTGGCCTCGTGTCGCTGGACCGTCAATTGGAGGGCATGGAGCATCCTCTTGGCGGTGTAAAAATTGGTGATGATTCTCTGGCTGACGGCAATGGGCTGCGTCGGAATTCCCACCGGCTGCGGATTCAGGCCGAAGTCGATGATCAGTTCCTCCGGTGTCCCCGTGACCCGGCAAAAGTTTGCGTAGCTGGCGATTACTTTGGAGTCGTCGACTTGCACCTGCACCCGTTGCGGCTGGGGCTGCGGCTGCTGAGCCGGAGCAGGTTCAGCCGTGGCGGCTGGCGCGGGGGTCTCAGCGGGTTGGGGTTCGCGTTCTGGTTCTGGTTTCTCAGGCGTTTTGGCCACAACTTCCTCCTTCTGTGAACAATCTGGTTGCCTACTGCGGATTGGCGATACGAATCAGCCGGCCCAAGCTAGTCAAGCCGAGCAAGTCTGCCCACAAGGCAATCGCATCCCATGCAGGCACATTCGCGTTATTATACGAATATACCACGTAAAGGAAATTTGGAAGCTTTGCGCCCTGGTAGTCCGGGCTCTGGATTAAGACTGTTGAGCCGGCTTCCGGGGACTACGTCTGTTCTGAGGCCGTTTCCAGGGCAAGTGAGGCTTTGCCGGGGTCAGACCGATTGTCGCGACGAAACCGTGCCTGCAAAGCCTAACGATTGAAACGATTTTGCCTTCACCACGTCGGTCAGCTTGAGTGCCGCCACACTGTCGAAAGGCACCACCAGCATCCGCGCACCGAGTGAATCCGGCGTAGAGCGCGAGATGATCAGGAAGCCCTCGTTGGAAAGAAATCCTTCGAATGGGACCTGCTCACCCCACGTGGTCACGACAACGCCCCGCCGTGGGATTTCAGCGGGCCAGGCTTGGAGCAGGTCTTTCCAATTCGCGGCGCCCATCGCATGCGCCCGTCGGCTTGTGCGCTCGTACTTCCGCCCTGCTATAAAACAATAGCTTGCGCACGCTTACAGGCTGCCCTTTTCCGCATACTGCCGATAGCGCTCAGCCACGCGGCCGGACTTGACGTCCCCACTATGCACCAGAATACCAACGCGCTGCCCGATCGTGTCCCCCTTCTTGATGGTAAAGGGCTTGCCGTTGCGCGGATCGGGCCGTCGCGGGCCGAAGGTGCCGTAGTCGCGCGTCAGCCAAGTGTGGGGATAGCCGTTTTCGGGATGGCTGAAGATGGCCAATCCTTCCGCCATTCCCGCGACCGTGTTGGAATAATCGACCCAATGGGCAGGCTTGCCGTTGGTGCCCTTCTGGTCGATGCCGCCGGCCGAGTTGGTGATCCGCCCGCCCTTTTGCACGGAGAACTCCGGGCTCATTCGCACGTACGGCCAGGCGTAGTGGGCCGCGTCACTTACAAAGCTCACATCCCCGTAAGCAGCCAGCAGCTTGAACTTCAAATCGAGAAAATACTCCCCCTGCTCCAGTGCCACGATTCGCATCTGACGGGATTCATCTAGCACGGGCGTATTTTGGTCCATCTCCCAAACGAGCCTCATGCCCAGTTCTGCCACATTGCCTTGGACCGTGGCGGGCAAAAAGTCCACGTGTCGGATGCGGTCTCGAAACAGGCGGTCGGGGTCCTTTCTGTCAAGCCGGCTGTAGAAAGCATTGTAGAAGGACGCCTTGCGCCCGCCGGCCAATTGCACCGTGTCGGCGAACCAGATCGAGCGGTGGTGCGGATACGGCTCCGTCTGCTGGATCGTCAGCGACTTCCCCGAGGGGCTGCGCACGGGGAAAAAGTGGGGCAGATCCACCCGCTTCCCATAGCAATACACCAAGGCCTCTTTGCCGTCGATGAGGATCTGAAGCTGCCCTTGTTGGTCGTCGCGTTTCAGTTCGATTCTAGCCGAAGTCTGTTTGGCCGCTGGAGCGGCAGCCAGTACTTGGCCTGCCACCAAGGCTGTCCAGGCGGCCAGCACAGAGAATGTTCCCAACGCCGTCGCTCGCACAACTAGTCCTCGGTTCATAGAAATGCGCCTTGTAGCTGTTGGCTCCAGCCTTGGCTAGTCGACCTGTTCTTCCACGAGGTAGATGTTTTCTTCTTTGACGGCCAGGTAATAGAACTTCTTGTGGGGTGCAAACATTATCCGCCCGCCGCGCACGTTCCACACCCCGTCGTACCGAACCGCCGCTTCCTTCTCGTCCACCACGGAGAAGGCCTTGCCGCCGGCCAAGGCGACGTAAATGAAGTAGCGGCTGTCCGGGCTGAAGTTGAGGTAAGCCACCATATCGTAGCGCCGCTTGCGCTTGCCATCGATGACTACGCACCGGGCGCGCCCCACCCGGGCGATGTAGCCGAAATGCTGGCTGTTGGGACTGAACACCAGCGTACCGCCGCCGACACGGTCGAAGAGCCGCTGCTCCCGCCCATTGAGCACTACCATCTCATAGCCGCCTTGTTTGACCGCGTACGCCAAAGACCGGCCGTTTGGGCTGAACAGGATGTCGGCGACCGCGTCGTACTTCTTTTCCGGCTTGCCGTTGACCACCACGCACCATTGCTGGCCGAGTTGGGCTGCGTAGGCCAGCTTGGAGTCGTCCGGGCTGAATTGCAGGGTATCCTCGCCGACTGCGTCGTAGGGCCCGTGCTTGGTCGCGCCGGCGACCACCCACCACTTGTCCGCGTCCTGTGCCGCATAGGCCACACGCTTCCCATCGGAACTAAAGACCATGTTGGCCATATTCTGGTGCGGCGCCTGCGCCTGGCCATCAATGACCAGGCACCACTTTTTGTCCGCCCTCATCGCGGCAAATGCAAGCCGCTTGCCATCCTTGCTGAACTGGTAGCCGGTCGCAGAACCCAGGAAGGCGTAGGGCCCCAGTTCCTGCTCGCCTGCCACCAGATACCACTGTCCTTCCTTCTGGGCGCCGTACGCGATGCGTGAGCTGTCCGGGCTGAAGACGATCCGGCCGTCGAGCACCAGATCGCACGGCTTGCCCGGTTTGCCGTCCAACACCACCGCCCGACGCTCGTCAGCCAGCATGATCACATACGCCAAGTGCTTGCTGTCTGGACTGAAGACGGGTCGGCCAACTCGCTCGTAAGGCCCCTGCTCCTTCTGGTCGCAAACCATCAGCCACTTGCCGCCGGTCTGAGCGGCGTATGCCAGCGACTTGCCGTCGGGACTGAAGGTGAGTTCGGCTACCTTGTCGTAAGTCTTTTGCGGCTTGCCGTCGAGCACAACTAATTGGCCGCCTGTCGTCTTGCGCACATAGGCTACGTGCCGCACATCAGGGCTGATGACGGCCGAGTCTTGCACCTCGCGCGGAAACGGACCAAGCAGCGTTTCCGTGCGCTTTCGATCAGCCGAGTCCTGAGCAAAAGCGGGCGCAGCAAAAAACCCCGCTGCAACAACCAATAGCCACCACAACAACGATCCCGCCCGCACCATGGCCAACCCCTAACGGCCTTCGTACCGATTGAACCACGCCCGCTGGTGGAATGGAAGCCTTTCCTTCTGCCTGCCCGGCCGCGCTGGAACGCCCAGCGGCAGCAGCACGCGCACGATCTTGTTGCCAGGCACGCCTAGCAAGCGGCCGATCCGGGCGGCGATGTCGCCCTCGCGAAGTGCTCCGTCGATCCAAACGGTAGCATACCCCAACGCCGTCACGGCCAACAGCATGTTTTCCACCGCCGCTGCGCAGTCTTCCACGGCGAACGAGATTTCCCCCAGAACAGGCCGTGGGTCGATCACGCAGACGATCATGGCCTTGGCCGTGTTGCACGCAGGCCGATTGACGATCGCGGCAATTTTCGCGAGCAACTGGGGGTCGTCGACGATTACAAAGGAGGTGGTTTGCTCGTTCTTTCCCGAGGGCGCCTGGATTCCCGCTTGAACGATCTTTTCCAGGTGCTCCCGGGGCACCGGTGCGTCGGTGAATCCCTCCCGATAACTGTGTCGCTTAGCAATGGCTTCGAACAGTTCCATGGTTGTACCCCGTTGGTGTGCTGGAGTCGGCCGGCGTTGTCTCCCCCGATTCCCTACGGACCAAGGCGGGCGGTGAACGCCGGCTAGGCATCATCGCGTCTGCATGGAGGCGGAGATGTGAACACGTCAAGGTGGATTTGCCGCTTAGCGGGCTTTGTCCCCGGCTACTTGCGGGCGGCAGTATGCCAACGACAGCAGTGCATAGCCGGTTACCAGGGAGGGGTCGCCTTCGAGCCAGCGGGAATCGTCGTTCACCCAGGACCCGTCCGGACGTTGTCGTCGAGCCAGCTCGTGCAGCAGCTCGCGGCGCCAATGGTGCTTGACGCCCTGCTGGTCCTCGATGACGTCTTGGCCCAAAGCGTCCAAGGCCTTGGCAAATGTGTGATAGTAGTAGTACAGTCCGGCAGAGCCTATTCCTGGATTGCTATCCAGGCCGTAGTATTTTTTGATCCAAGCCACGGCCGCTTTGACGCGGGGGTCATCGGGGCCTACACCGGCGTAGATCATGCTTTTCAGGCCGGCGTATGTCATTGAGCCGTAGCTGCGCAGCCCGCCATTTGGGAGCTTTCCCGCCTGGCTTTCCCCGCCCGCCGCGGCAGTGTAATAGAACCCGCCGTCCGGATTAAGCGCGGCCAGACCGGTAGTGTTATGTTCGCTCTCCAGATTCTGGCAGCGGGAGACGAAGACAAGGGCCTTTTGGATGGCGGGGTCGTCCGGGCCATTTCCGGCGGCCCGTAGGGCCTCAATGAAGAACTGCGTATTGGACAAGTCGGGCCTCTTATGCCTCCCGTAGCCCGCCCCGCCGTAGCTGGGACTGCTCCGATCGTGTCCCTTTCTTTCGTCCCATTGCTCCCCTTTGAGGAACCGTTCGGCGTCTTTTAGCAGCTTGTCGTAACGCCCGCCGCGATTGGCCGCGGAGAAACACATCATGGCCAGGCACGTTTCGTAGTTTTGGTACAAAGTGCCTGGCTGGTAAATGCCCCCGTCCGGCTGCACGAAGGACTCCAGGAACTTAAGACTTCTGGCCACCAGCGGATCGTTTGGGCTGCGCCCGTTGCGCAGGATGCCGGTCGTGACCACGGCCGTCACGCCCGGCCCGGCCTGTTTGGCATATCCCCCATCTGGCGCCTGGGATTTGGTCTCCAGGAAAGCAATCGCCCGATCTACCACTTGGCGGTACAGTTCCGAATCAGCAGTGATACCGTTAAAAGTGGGGGAGTCCGGACCCGCACCACGCGCCGACCATAAACCCTGGCAAACCAAGGCAGCAAAGATGGTGGTCCGAGCTAACCAACCGAAGGCGAACGAATGTCGGAGCATTCTGGTTCTCCCATATGGGACGGAGAAGGTGGGGCTATCCCAATCGCCGAATGAAGGGCGGCACTCCCCGCGGAGGGGGTATTAGGG
>Ga0129299_1001107_pt1 | contig 17944 bp, 13 predicted proteins | sample ConPoolayeCmetaG_FD_94477 | JGI IMG/M metagenome (GOLD analysis project Ga0129299, IMG submission 94477) | Hot spring microbial mat communities from California, USA to study Microbial Dark Matter (Phase II) - Cone Pool mat layer C metaG ...
CCACGCGGGCGGCGCCCGCGTGGAACACCCTCGCCGCGTCTTCCTGGTAATGCCGCAACGCAAACGGCAACCCGGCGGCCGTTACCGTCCGCAACGCGATCGGCAGCGGCTCGCCCTCGCGGTAGCCGGCCAGGTCTTCGGCCGGAAAGCCGACCTTGACCAAGGCCTGCTTGATGCGTCCGCGCAGGAGCGGGTCCACGCGGAAGCGAAGGGGCGAGAGCCGGTCTTGCAACAGCGGCGCCACCTGTTTGTGGCGGAGGATTTCCTCGGCCAAAGGCAGGTCGGCCGCCGACAACACCAGCCCTTCGCCGTCCCGCTCCAAACGCAGCCGGCCATAACGCGAAGCATATTCCCGAATCTCCACCGCCACGTGCGATGGCACGTCGTACTTCGAATACTCGTGGAGCGTCCGGACGATCTCATCCGTGCCGATCCCTGCCGCGCAGGCATTCCAAATCGAAAGCGGCGTGATCCGATAAGTGTGGATGTGCTCGGGAGACTTGATCAATTCGGCGAACCGGGCCAGTCCGTCCCTCGCCTCCTGATAACGAGGGCTATCGACCTCCACAAGCACGGTGTGATCGCCTTGGACGATAAGCGGGTTTTCCGGGCGAGGCGTCGTCATCCGAGCGGTTCGATTCCCAATCCCTTGGGGCCATCGGTGAAGGAGTAGCGTTCCAATTTACCGGTTGGGGGGCATGTACTCAAGCACAACCGAAGGCCAGACCGGCATCGGGATTACGCAACCCTTATCCGTCATATCCAAGCCGGAATGTCAAAAGTCGCTCGATTAACCTCTAAGACCCCGCGAGCGAGAAATTGAGCCGCAATGTCCCAGGTTCCTATATCAGCCGATTTTGGAAAGGTCTTGCCGAGACACCACGAAAGGAATAGATTGGCGGATGAAAACAATCGAACGCCTTGATCAATAATAGCAGTGCGAAAGTGAGTTTCGGCGGTTGCGTGCGGGAATGCCCCTTTTTGCAGGGTAGACTCTCAGTTTGGATCTGATCTGCTGTAACTAGCCGACCCTACCCGGTGGTGTAATGGTAACACAAGGGATTTTGGTTCCCTCGTTCCAGGTTCGAGTCCTGGCCGGGTAGCCTTTAGGGATAGATATTTTACCACCAAATGGAAGGTTAAATCAGGGGTGGGGAACATCCAACTTAGGGTTGGGATTGGCTGGTATTCTTTCCGCACGCTGAATAGGCCAGTCCTATCGCCCGGCCTGAACCGGCCTCAACGCTTAAGTTGCCGCACACGTGAGACTTCATCGGAATGGATTAATTTCGACACAAGTCACAGTCGCATAGCAAGTTGCACGTTTGTGCTAGCATTGCAGCGAATGCAATGCGTGCAGGTCAACATAACTTGTTCGCATTTCGAGTCTTACACCAGCAACTTGGCTTCCGTCACTTCAGATGGCTGAAGTGTTACCCGCACACTTAGCTCGACTTTTGCCATTTTGCCGTAACTCGTTCTTAAAAAACGGGTTACGTCGGACTTGGACGCCAGTTTGCCAGGTGCACGTAACTTATTGACCTGCAATCGTTTACGAAATCGCACCGCCCCGCTAATGGGCAAATCCGGCAAAATTCGAGCTTAGGCCGGTGCAGGGGGTGGGTCTCTCAACCGACAGGGCGTCGCTCCAAACACAAAAGCCTTGCATAACGTGTTGCTACGCAAGGCTTTACAAGTGGAGGATAGCGGGTTCGAACCGCTGACCTTCTGAATGCCATTCAGACGCTCTCCCAACTGAGCTAATCCCCCTCCTTTTATCTATTAGAATATGGCCACTCTTGGCCACTACGTTCGATTGCCGTTGCGATGTGATTCATCGCGGCAAGATTGCGCATGATTCCAGACGCGAAGCTAACCGGCACTTAGTGTCCGTTTGCTTTAATCGCCTTTAACTTTATCGACGGTTGGCCTCGCCGTCAAGCGGTAGATAATGGCGGTCTTGACCTCAAAACGGACGGTTGACTCGCAGGTTGGTGAGGGGCTTGGCATAAGCCTTTTGCCCGCAAATGCCAAATGCCCCGAAGCGATCTTGCTTTAAGTGGGTCGTTCGGCTAAAAGATGGGGGCTGGAAAGATCCGAGGGGAGGGGAATTGTCTTCCCCATGTCGGGTTTCATTGCGTCCCCCTGTATAGAGGCCACGGATGGCTGGAAGGTTATTTCTCGTCGCGGTGTTCCTGGCCGCCGTGGGCTTGAGAGGGATTGACGCGGCCCGCGCTCAGGAACCTCTTGATGCCGAAGCGATTCGCGCGGCGCTGAAGACGACGGTAATCGAAGAGGACAATTACATTTCGTTTCTGGTGACCCTGGTGAACCAGTCGCGGTTGCCGCGGGTGGTGTTCGACACGTCGTACCGCTGGGTGCAGCGCAAGGGCTACTTGCGATTTCAATTCTTCAAGCGGGCCGTGATCGCCCAGGCCGAGGGAGCGGGGATCTCGCTGCCCCAACAGACCCCTCCGCTCCGTCAGGACATCGAAGGCAAGGTGGTGCAGCGGATTTTGCTGGTGGATGTTCCCGTCCCGATGGTCGACGTGCAGCTCGTCGGAACGAACCATAAGACGAAGACAGACCTTGGAGGCCGGTTCCGCTTCCCGGACCTGCCGTGGGACGCTTACACGGTGGAAGTCCACGGCGGCGCGGCCCAACTGTTCCGCAAGATTTCGCGGCAGGTGAAATTGCCCTATTTGCCCAACGATCCCAGGGAGCTAACCTTCTCTTTCCGTTAGCCGTCAACGGGCAGTGCGCGATTTGCGCGGCGAAGCAGGGTAGGACGGGACTGGTAGCCGGCGGGCCGAAACGTCCCAGGCCGAGAAGCGGCGGGCACGGTTTTCGTTTCGCACCAGGGGAAAATGGGCAGGTTGCGGGCCTCTCAGCGGTCACGAGCTGCAAGCCCAACAGATCGCTATTACTCGGCCTGGCTTTCCGGCAAACCGCCGGGGGAGGTCGGGGGGACCGCGTTCTTGGCTTCGGCGGGCTGCGACGAGGGTTCTTCCTCGGGACAGACTTCGTCCATTTCCGTGGCGTCGGCGTCGTGGCGAAGCAGGTAGTAGATTGCGGTGCTAGCGGTCCAGAAGTAGCTGAACAGGAAGCCTGTGCCCAACAGCTTCAGCCCCTGAACCCAGAATGCGATCCAACCCGCGGTAAAAGTCCCCAGAACTCCGAGATCGGCCGAGCGGCCGACGATCGAGGCCATGCGTGCGGGACCGGCGCCCCAGGCGGCCGCGCCGTACGTCAGAGCCACGACCGCGGCCACGAAGTTCCATACCAACAGCCAGCCCAAGGCGCCGAAAATGGTGGCGACCAAAGCGTAGAACAGGTAGTGCAAGGGCCGTTGGAACACGTAGTTGTAGGCCCGCCCGACCGCGTCAAAGCTATCGACGCCCTCGACGCTGATGTTGGCCCACATCAGCGGCCAGCCGAACAACAAGCCCAAGAGCAACAGGGCCATCAGCCAACCGTGGACAAGCAGCAGCGGCCAGAGGATCGCGGCCACCCAGCCGGTGAGTTCGATGCGAAGGAGAAGGCCGACAATCGCGACAGGGAGGCCGATCAAGAGGACTCCGAGCAGAGGGAAGAACGGCGCGGCGAAATACGCTCGCCAGCGGGCAGCGACATAGCGGATGGAGCGGATGGTCTTGGCCCGATCGTAGGTTGCCAGTTCGATGGCCGCTGCCCGAGTGATGATCCCTCCAAACAAGGCCCAGACCGCCAAGGCCCAAAGCCCGCTGAGCAAGAGGAAAGCGAACCGGACCAGTCGGTCGGTGCTGGAGGCGGGGGTCCAATTGGGGTCGAAGAGGTTGCGCCATGGGGCGCTGAGCAATTCCCAGACACCCCAGAACGGATGCGCCGGTTCGTATTGGCCGAAGGCAGTTGCGCGGCCGGGGCCTGGAAGCCCCGTGGATCCGGCCTCGGTTCGGCCAGGCGAGGGCAAGATGGGGGCCACGTCGCCGGGCGGAACGCCCCACTTCAGGCCGAACACCCCCGGCCGATCGCCAATCAACTCCGCGCCGGCCAGCCATGGACAGCTCGACAGCACCGGATCCGCGTCGGGCAAGATCGCCGGATTGCCCGAGAAAACAAAACCCAGCACGGACCAGCCGGAAAGCATCACAAGCAGCCCCAAGGCCCCGCACGCCAACAAGCGGAGCTGCACGGCGATGCGAAAACACCTGGCGAGGTTGAGCCAGGGGAAGACTTCGGACCAGACGATCTTCCGCGGCGCGACGTGCTCTTGTTCCGGCATGGCGTCTTCTCCCCACCTTGCGTTTTCCAGTCGCCAACCAACGAAGCGGTGGCGGCGCTCCGCCGATGTTGCCAGGCCGCGGCGGAGACCAGTCCACGCCGTCGATTGCGGCATTATACGACCGCTGGGGACGGTTGCAAGACTCGGTGGGGAAATGACTGCAAGGGGGCAGGTTGGCCGTAGTAGAATCCCTGGGCAAGTTGAAAGCCCAATTCCTGACACACCTCGTGCTCTTCGGGGCATTCGACGCCCTCGGCCAGGGGAACGACGCCCATCTCGCGGACCAGGCTCACCAGCGATCCCACCAGTCGCCGTTGCTTGCTCGGAGCATTATGAATGCGGTGGATCAACGAGATGTCGAATTTCACATAGTCGGGCCGCACCTCGACGAGTTCCAACAGGCGGCCTTGTCCCGCCCCAAAATCGTCGAAGGCCAGGCCGACGCCCATCTCGTGAAGCGCGTCGCGCAGCCGGCTCAAACTCGCGACATCGCCCACCGCCTTTTCGTGGATTTCCAACGTCAGACGCTGGGTGGGGCTGACCGCCCGAATCTCCTCGATCGAGTCGATCAAGGCAGGCTCCTGGAGTTCCGCGGGGTGAATGTTGAGGAACAGGTGCGGTGGGGACTCCAGCGTGGAGGTCTCTTGAACGGCCTTGGAGCGAATCATCCGGCTCAATTGGGTCTCGACGCCCAGGGCCGCGGCGACCGAGAACATCGCCGCCGGCATTTCCAGCCCGACCAGCCGCGACCGCGCGAGCACCTCGACTGCGCGGATCTCTTCGTTGCGGATGTCGACGATCATCTGATAATGGGGAATCACCGCCCGCTCGCTCATCAACCGATCGAATTGCACCAACACGACGGCGTGGTCCATCACGTCTTCACAGATTGTGCGGGAGTTCGCTGGCGCGGTCTGTTTCAGCACGCGGAAGGGCATGGCCCCAAACTGCACGAGGTCACCGGGAAACAGCGTTCTAGGCCCCCCAATGCGCTGGCCATTCACATAGGTTCCGTTCCTGCTGCCCAAATCGCGCACGAGCAACTCGCCTCCCTCTTCCAGCAATTCCGCGTGGCGGCAAGACACGGTCCGGCAGGAAAGGCACAAGGCGGCGTTCGCCCCGCGGCCAATCAAAAACGGAGTGTCCAAGATCGGCACGCGACGAACCTCTCCGTCGGGCGACGATCGTCCCGAAAGGAACCAGAACGCTTCCCTGCTCGAGCCGCGGGCCTCGCCGAGGCGGCCAGACTCCGCTTCGCTCGAGAACATCAAAAAATCTCGATGGTCGGCCATGAGCTAACGCCGGAAGAACGAAAAAAGGCCAAGGCGGGAATTCGAGAGTTGGACACTCCTTGGGGGAGGTCCCAGGCTATCGAACTGTAGCTCAAAATTGGAGACGGTGCGTTTTGAGGAGATCCGGTTTTGCGGGAAGAATGGATGTTGACGGGCGTTTTCGAGGGACGACCTCGCGGCGACGGCCCTTGGCCGCGGCGACCCACGCGATTTCCGCGAAGTTGGCCTAACAGCCGCGAATCGGTTTCCTGGCTCCTTGAAGGAACCGCCGCCACCTAGCGGAGGCCCGGGCGAGGGCCTTCTCATTTGCGCCGGCTTTCTCGGGACATGGGGACGTTGCGGCGTTGCCTTACCCGTTTTCTTCTTCCACGGGATTGGTCAGCGAGCCGATGTTTTCGATGGTCACGGTGACGCGGTCGCCGGGTTGGAGCCAACGGGGCGGCTTTCGGGCGAAGCCCACCCCGTGCGGCGTGCCGGTCAGGATCACCGTGCCGGGTAGAAGCGTGGTGCTGGCGCTGAGGAATTCGATCAGCGACGGAACGCTAAAGATCATGTCGTTGGTGTTCCAGTCCTGAAGCGTCTCGCCGTTGATCGAGAGTTGGATCGCCAGGGCGTTGGGGTCGGGGATGTCTTCCGGGGTGACGAGGCAAGGGCCGAGCGGGGCGAAGGTGTCGAACGTCTTCCCCCGACACCACTGACCGCCGCCGTGCCGGATCTGCCAATCGCGGGCGCTCACGTCGTTGGCGCAGGTATATCCCAGCACGTAATCCAGCGCTCGGTCGCGCGAAACGTTCTTGCACCTCCGGCCAATGACCACCGCCAGCTCGCACTCGTAATCGACTTCGTCGCTTCGCAGGAAGCGCGGAAGGAGGATGGGATCGCCGGGATGTTGCACCGCGTTGGTGGCTTTCATGAAGAGGACGGGATATTTCGGGATCGGCGCTCTGCTTTCCTCGGCATGGCGGCGATAGTTCAAACCGATGCAAAGGATATTGCTCGGCGCGACCGGCGCCAGCAGCTTCCCGACTGCCGCTCGCCGCTTTGTTACCGAGAACTGGCCAAACAGATCGCCCTCGATTTCCAGGGCCGAACCGTCCGGTTGCTGGGCTGCCCAGCGGATTTGTTGGGCCGCATCCAGGTATCGGATGATGCGCATGGGAAAACCCCTCTCCAAACGAGCGCGAAATCAGATTGCCGCCCATCATTCCTTGCGCGCGGGGACAAGTCAAGCCGGGTCTGGCCGTGCTTGTTTCCAAGCGTGGGCAGGAGAGGGGAATCCGAAGAAGAAGCCCTGGCCGAGTTCAAAACCGGCCTCCAGGCACGCCGCGGCCTCGCCGACCGTCTCGATCCCTTCGGCCAACGGAACCGCGCCCAGGCTGCGCACGATCCGAACCAGGGACTCGATCATTTGCCGACGCTGCTGACCAAAGCGGTCGATGCCCCGGGTCATGTGCATGTCGAACTTGATGATGTCGGGCGGGGCCTCGGCGAGTTCCAACAGGCGCGACTGTCCTGCCCCAAAATCGTCGTAAGCCAGCTCCATCCCCAACTCCCGGCAACGCAAGCGGAGGGCCGCCAGGACGCATAACGAGGTCACCGCCGCCTCGTGAACTTCGAGCACGATCGCGACGTTCGGGAACTCGGCCCGCAGCACGGCCAGCGAATCCACCAATCTCGGGTCGCCCAGTTCGTTGGGATGGGTATTGAGGAATAGCTTCCCGCCCGCCGCCAGTTCCAATCCCGCCCGCAATCCCTCCCGACGCATCAAGGCGCTCAGTTCCACTTCCGCCCCGAGTTCCGCGGCGACACGGAACATTTGGGCGGGAGTTTCCAGTCCGGCCAGGTGGCTTCGAGCGAGCACTTCGTAACCGACGCACTCCCACCCGTTCAATCGCACGATGGGCTGATAGTGGGGCACGACGGCGGGCTGGCTCACCAACCGATCGAACAACATGCAGGCCTCGGCCATGCCCGCCACGTCCTCGGACAGGGTTGCCATCGACGGCGGCGACGAGGCTCGCTGCGCCGTGAACAAAGCGGTGCCGAACTGCAAACGGTCGGCAGGGCGGACTTCCGCCCAATCGCCCACCCGCCGCCCATTCAAGAAGGTCCCGTTGCGGCTCCCCAAGTCGCGGACCAGCAGACGCTCGTCAACCACCGCCAATTCGGCGTGTCGTTTGGACACCGTGGGATTGGCAAGGCACATCGTGCAATCCGTTTGTCGCCCCACCGTGAACGGTCGAGAGGCAATCGAGACGGTTTGCAGCGGGCCGTTGGGCAAGGCGCGGCCGCAGAGTTGCCACAGTTGGCGATTTGCCGTCCGATTCAGCTCGGGTGGCGGGTTGTGTGGTACGAACACGTCGTACTGGGCCGAGCACGTCGTCCCAAGACTTTCGATCAAGCTCATCGGTCGAAAACTTCCGCTGGCTACGCCCGAGTTCGATCCCGCTTTGTACGCTTTTCGAGACCACCGTGAAAACTATAGTTCACAAAAATCCCCACTTCAGGTGGGCCTGTTTTCGTTTTCCAAGAGCGAGACGGGGATTGCCCTGCCTCCGACGATGCCGCGAGAGCCGGAAGATGGGGTGCTCGGCAGGCTCTGGTCGGATAATAGATCAATAGATCGCGGTCAGGCCCGCTCAGCCAATTACGCCCCAAAGGCTCCAAAGGGCGCGCTCCGTCGCGGCGCCGGCCCTATGAAAGCCGCGCCCTGTCGTGGCCCGAAAACACGGACGCCGAGGACCGCGTCCCTCCCGCGATTTTCAAACGGGCGCCGCGTCTCTTTCGACAGAAAACCCGGATGCGGGATGGACATCACAGGACTCTGCACGCGCGGAGAAGGCGACCTATACTCCGCGCGGCCGAATATGAGTCCTTCTTATTCGAGAAACGTCTCATTTCAACGCGTGCGGAGCATAAAGGCCCGTTGACGGGCCTTCTCCGCCGTAGGCGGTCTTCGGCCCGGCGTTTGACGCCGGGTCGCGGTGTCGATCCCATGGCGAACCTCAAGTCCCGTTCACGGGGCTTCTCGCCGCGTTCGTGTTCTGCGGGCGAGACGCCTGCGCTCCGAGATTCGCGGACGGCGTTTAGGCCCCTTCCCGTGGGGAGCGCGGGCCTCTTGCCCGCATTTGTCGTTGCGGGCGAGACGCCCGCGCTCCGAGATTTGCGGACGGGACGCCCGCGCTTTGTGTTTTGCCCCAGCGAGAAGGCCCGTGAACGGGCCTCGCGCCGTGGCGTTGGTCCAGGGATACCCGGCATGAATGCCGGGCCGAAGACCGCCCGCGGCGGCAAACGCCCGCAGGCGGGCGTCGTCGCACAACCCCGTGCCCGCGATCTTCCGAACGTCTTGCTTCCCGTCGACGATCCGCAAAATCTTACCCGGCATGAATGCCGGGCCGAAGACCGCCCGCGGCGGCAAACGCCCGCAGGCGGGCGTCGTCGCACAACCTCTTGCCGGTGATCCTCGCGCTATTTTCCGCGCGGCCGAGAATGAATCCTTTTCGTCTGAAAAACATGTCATCTCAACGCGTGCGGAGTATAGCAATGGATTGCCACGCTCCGTCGTGGATCGAAAAACTAGCCCTCCGTCGGCCTCGTTTGATGTAATTCCATGGGCGTCGCGTGATCTAACCGGGATCGCGGATTTCCACAAGCGTGTGGGTCACCAAGGCGCCCTTGTCCAAATAGGTCTCTCCGGTGACGGATGGGATCGCGGTCAGGACTTTCAGGACCAAGCGGACCTGATCCATGACGGTGGCCTTGCGGGGTTCGGGTTTTGCGGGCGGTTGGCGTCCGGATTCCGCTTTCTCTTGGGTTGGGGGTTTTTCGGCATCGACCTTGGCGGCGGCGCGTTTGGGCTTGCGCTTCGGCTTGGGCTTCTCCGCCGGCACCGGCTCTTCCTGGGCGATCTCGCGAACCGCGAGTTCCACCCAGGGCGTGGCCGCGGTCACCAGTCCAGCCCAGTCGAAAGACGCCGCGGCGGCGCGGGGGCGTTGGGAATCGGCCAACACGCCGCCAACACGGGAGGCGGTCGGCGCGAGCAGCCGCTTCGCGTGGTCGAGGGTGAAGGCCACCACCGCCACGCGGTCCGACAGGGCAAGGTGCACCCCGATTTCTTTCGCCAACCCCCAATCCTCGGGAAACTCGTAGGCAAAGAGCGTGCCGTGGGTCGTTGGGGTGGTTTTGGGTTCGGGCAGGCTGAGGGGCGGGATTTCATCCGGTTCGGGAACGATTTTGCGCAGGGCTTCGATGGCGTCGTTGAAAATCGCCCGATACTCGCCCATGGCCTCGTGCACCCGTTTCGCGTCGCTGACGCCAAACACCAAGGCCGGTTCGATCATCGGCATGGGCTGGTCCGTCGCCGGCAAATCGCGGTGAAACTGGCGACTCTGGAACCTGGCGTCCAGGACCAACCCGACTTGCCCATCGGCCAAGCCCTGGATCAAAAGCCGATTGGCCTTGTCCAGTCGCGCCACGAGGGGACCGAAAAGCTTGACGGCGTTTTGGAATTCTTCGCGTTCGTCGGGCGGGATTTGCGGAACAGCGAATTCCTGGAAATAACCGTAGGCCCGTTTGATCCATTTCACGGCCAAATCGTACTCAGACGCCACGTTGCCCCACCGGCCCAAGGCGGCCAGGATCGGCTTGCCGCCGACGTGATCCAGAAGCGCCAATGCCGCCTGGGCCTTGACCTTGGGGTGTTTGCCCCACGAGTACGAGTAGCCCTCGATGCCGCGCTCGGTGAGGAAATGGAACGAACTCGTCGCCCCGAGGTCCCCCGCATAGGCCTTCAGGTCGGCGGACAACTCCACCAGGTCCTTGCGGATCCTGGTCTGCTGCTCGGGGGAAAGCCCCAGGTTGGGCAAGGCCTCCTCGACGGCCTCGATCAGGTCGCGGGCGTCGCCCGACGAGTCCTGAAGCCTCGCCGCGGCTGGACTGGTGTAGCCAAGGGAAACGAGGCGTCGGTCGGCGAATTTTTCCAGGGGACGGAACTCGGGCCGGTCGGCCAGCGATCGGCCCTGACCGAGCTTCGTCAGGAAGTCGGTCGAAGGTCCCACGGCGAGGATCAGATAGTCCCCGCGAATCCCCAGCGAGACCACTTTCTTGAGTTTCTTGATTCGATCGACCACCTTGTCCACGTCGCCCTTCCGCAGTTCCTGCTCGCGCCACTCGTCCAAGGGAATCTCTTCCCAAGGGATCATGCCGCCGTCGAGCGTCAACGTGAGATAGTCGTTGCCCGCCACCGTGGTCCGTTTCCATTTGCCGCCCAGTTGAGGAATCAACATGACCATCGCGTTGACGATCGCTTCGAGCTTGGTCAGTTCCTCGACGGCCAGTTCGCGGTTCTTCAACCGGAAACCCATCACCACGTTGGGCACCTGGAGCATCTCGATATGGTCGACCAAGGCAGCGGCCAAAAGGCCCAGAGGCTGTTCCGGCAGTTTGCCTTGCAGTTGTTCCAAGAGTTGGGCGAATTGCACCTTGTTGGAGACCCGCTGCACCAGCTCGACCAGTTTGAAAACGCCGTCGTCGCCGCAGACGAAGACCTCGTGGGAAAACATGTCGGCCAGGAGTTTCAGGGCGTTTTGGACCTCGGCGTTTTCCCAGACGGCCTTGACCTGCGCGGCGTACTGGCCGGATTCAATCTCCGCCTTGAAACGCTTCAAGCCGTCCTGGACCGCGGGCAAGTCCATGATCGCCGCCCAGGCCCGGCTCTTGCCGATCGCCTCGATCTGTTCCGAGTTGCGGAGCATGGCCCCGTAAAAAGCGACGTTTTCGGGAACGAAGTTCAACGACGTGCCGAGTCTGTCCAATGGCCCCGCGGCCTGGATGGGGACCACCCAGAGCGCGAAGCTCGCAAGCAACGCGAGTGCGGTTCCTGCCAAAATCCCGTGTCTGGCGGCCGAAAGGGTGCGTGGGGCCATGTGCGAGACTCCTGATTTCAAGAATCGTCTTGAGAAGCAAACCATCCGCCACAAGCGGCATTCTAGCTTCCGGCTCAAGGTCCGCAAAGGGCGCAAACCCCGCCGCCCTCCCCCGGCTCCCGGGCCGCTATGCAACCGGCTCCGGTTGACAACCGCGCCGGCGATGGGGAATATTCCATGGTCGGCGTGGAACCTTGAACAAAACGGCGATTCGACGGCAACGCCCGAAGGGCTTTCCTCATGGACGCCACGACTGCCAAAGGCGGCGATTCGCGTGCGGCCGGGCCGCGATACCAGCCGCTCGTGTTGGTGGCCTTGGCCGTTTGCGCGGGGATCGTGGCCGACCGTCGCTTGGGCTGGCCCGTGCCGGTCTGGTGGACGTTGGCAAGTTGCGATTGGATCGCCTGGTGGCTTTTGTGGCGGCGTCGCTGGGAGCGGACGTCGGGCGCGGCGATCCTGATCGCGGCCGGGGCTTGCGCCGGGGCATGGCACCATTGCCGATGGAACCTCTTTTCGACGACCGACCTGGGTTTCTATGCGCGGACGCGCGAGCAACCCATCTGCGTCGAAGCCATGGTGCTCGCCGGCCCCCGCGTTGCGATTCCCTCCTCGTCGGATGCCCAGTGGTCGCGTTTCGTTGGCCCCCAATCCCGCTTGGAAATCGAGGCGGTCGCCGTGCGGGACGGCGCGGTCTGGGAACCCGTGTCGGGACGAGCGAGGCTGACCATTCGCGGCGCGGCGCCGGCGGTTCGTGCGGGCGACCGCATCCGCGCCTTCGCCCAGCTTGCCGGGTTGCAGCCGGTCCAAAACCCCGCCGAATTCGACTTCGCCGCCCATCACCGCGCCGATCGCCTCCTGGCCACGCTCCGCGCCGAATCGGTCGCCTGCGTTTCGCTCGTCGATGGCGGCGGTTGGTGGAACGGGCGTCGATGGCTCGATGCCCTCCGCTCGGCCGGCGACAGGCTCCTGTGGGAATGGCTCGATCCGCGTCGGGCGGGAATTGCCTCGGCCGTCTTGCTCGGCTGCCGCGAGGAGGTAACCGCCGACCAGACCGAGGCTTTCGTTCAGACGGGCACGATCCACATTTTGTCGATCTCGGGAATGCACGTGGGCATCCTGGCCGCGTCGGTGTTTTGGGTCATGCGGATGATTCCGCTCCCTCGCGGCGCCACGGCGCTGGTCGTCGCCGCGGTGGTCGTCGCCTACACGCTTCTGGCCGACGCCCAGCCGCCGGCGGTTCGCGCCATGGTTCTCGTGCTCATTGTTTGCGGGGCCTATTGGCTTCGGCGCAGCCCGTTGGGAATGAATTCGCTCGGCGCGGCGGCGCTGGTCGTGCTGGCCTTGAACCCCGCCGACCTCTTCCGCGTGGGGGTGCAACTGTCTTTTCTCTGCATGATGGTCCTGGTCTGGTTTCCATCCCGTCGGCCACCACGCGACCCGACGGAAGCCGCCCTGGAACGGCTGGTGCGGCAGAGTCGGCCTTGGCCGGAGCGGGTCCTTCGGGCAGCGGGGAGGTGGGCGTGGGAGCTGGCGCTCGTCAGCGCGGCGGTTTGGGCCGTCACCGCGCCCTTGGTTGCCGCCCGATTCCACGTCATCACGCCGATCGCCTTGGTGCTTAGCCCGCTGACCTGGCTTCCCATGACCGCCGCCCTCTGGTCCGGCTTCGCGACCCTCGTCGCCGCCGGCTTCGGTTCGCGGGCCGTGGCTGCGCCCAGCTTCTGCTGCGATCTCGCCATCGGATGCCTGCAATGGATGGTCGACGCCGCCCGACGCCTGCCCGGCAGTTGCTGGTGGGTTCCCGGCCCGGCCGATTGGTGGCTTGTCGGGCTGTATGGCGCATTGGGAATCCTCCTGGCCTATCCCCGGCTGCGGCCTCCACGACGATGGTTGGCGGCGATCCTCGCGCTTTGGTTGGGCATTGGGGTCGGCTGGCCGTTGTGGCGCGACGCACGCCCGCAATTGGTCTGCACCTTCGCGTCCGTGGGTCATGGCTGCGGCGTGGTGGTCCGATCGCCGTCGGGGGCGACGCTGCTTTACGACGCCGGAGCGTTGATGTCGCCCGAACGGGCCGCGCGAGCCATCTCCGCTTGCCTCTGGTCGCAAGGCATCGCACGGATTGACGCCATCGTGCTTTCCCATGCCGACGTGGACCACTTCAACGCGGTGCCCACGCTGTTGGAACGGTTTTCCGTCAAGGCCGTCCATGGCCCGGCGGACCTGTGGCAAAGCGACAAGCCCGCGGTGGTCGCGCTCCGCGAGGCGATTGTTCGGGCGGGCGTGCCCATCCGCGCGATCGGCGGCAACGATCGGCTATCGCTCGGGCCGCGCCGCTCGGTGACCACCGAGAACGTCTATTCCGTGTCGGCCGAAAATCCCGACGAATGCCGCGTGGAAGTCCTTCACCCCGTCCGGACCAGACTCCTCAGATCGGATAATGCCAACAGTATCGTCCTGGCGATTACGTACCAAGGCCGGCGGATTCTGCTGACGGGCGATTTGGAAGGACCGGGCCTGTTGGACCTCCTCAAGGAAGAACCGATGCCCTGCGATGTTCTGATGGCCCCGCACCATGGGACCCGGGCGAGCAATTCACCCGAGCTGGCCCGCTGGTGCCGGCCGCGACTCGTGGTGATCTCCGGCTCGTCGAACTTCAACGCCGACGCGGCGACGGCCACCTATCGCAACGCCGGCGCCGAGGTGCTTCATACAGCCGACCAGGGTGCTATCACGGTGCGCGTGGCCGAGGGGGAATTGCTGGCGCGGACGCAGCTCGGGCAGGAATCGCTCCTCGAAGATGCCGCGCGAAACGCCCGGCCTTAGGCCGCGATGACGCCGGGCGTCAACGTCTCGCGGTGTTGGCTTTCGGGATTCAGGATTTGTAGCCGTTCCTGGGGACTATCCCCTTCGGACCGGAAGCGGACAGCACATTTTTCGGCGTGAAAGGCGCCAAAAAATAAGCCAGTTCCCGGCCCGTGAACGATTACCAGGATTCCTCGCCGCGTTTTCTGAGAATGAACACCGCGTCCGACAGCTCGTCGGTCAGTGCAAGCGGATGATCGATCTCGTACCAGAAATCGTACACGTCGCACAATTCGAAGCAAGGCGACCGGGCGAGGGTCCGGCGAAACTGGGCAGCCGTGTAAAGGCGGAAATCGAACACGTGACGCAACCGGAGTGTGCCACGGGGGCATCGGGCCAAAAGGTTGACGCAAAGGGTTTCCACGCGCCGCCTTCGATCGGTCGATACGACCCGAAGCGTTACCGACACCCGGAGGTTTCCCCGGCGAGCCGTCCAACGCTCGATGCACTCCTCGGCGGCGTCGGGCGGGACGAGGTGAAAGCCCAGGAGGTAGATGCCGCCGGAGCGCAGGCTGCGGGCCACGCACTGAAGATGGCGGGTGGCCGCCGACTCGGTCAGCAAGTGGCGGAAGCCGTCGAACGTCGAAAAGGCGGCGTCCACGGGCCGGGGAAGGCGAAAGTCGGCCATGTCGGCGCGGAAAACTTGCGCCTCGAGGCCCCGCCGTTTCAATCGCCGACGAAGATACCGTAGCGCCGGTTCGCTCAGGTCGAAGCCCGTCACCCGATACCCGCGAGACGCCAGCTCGGCCACCAATCGGCCACTACCGCACGCTGGTTCGAGCAGACGCCGGGCGGGAAAACCGCAATACTTGCGGCACGCCGCCTCGATGAAGTCGGCTTCCCGGCGGGTCTCGTCGCGAAAGGCGAGGTCGTAGTATTGCGGGTAGTCGTACCAGCTTGCCTCAACCCGCCGATTCGTCCTGCCCGCGTGGCCCGCCACGACCTCGCCTTGCGATCAACATCGGCCCCGAAAGAAAAGCACGCGCAACCCGAGGCGCGTGGCCACAAAACGCCATCTTTCGCCCCAAAAAGATCGGGCCGGCGATCCGGCTACTTGCGGAAAAAGAACCCCTTCTTCTTGAAGGCCGCGGCGGCTTCCTCGTTCGTCGCGTAGATGTCCAGGACTTTGTTCAGGCCGGTGATCTTGAACACTTTCTCGATCTCCTTGTCGATGTTGCACAGCTTCAAGGAAATCTTGAACTCCTTGCACCGCTTCTGGACCCGAATCAACATGCCCAGCGCCGACGAGGACAGAAACTTAACGAACCGGAAGTCGAGAATGACGTTCTGCTCCTGCGTCTTCTCGAGCATACGGATCAACTCGTCCTGACACTGTCGGATCACCAACTCGTCCAGGATCTTCGCTTCGGTGAAATAGACCGTCAGGATTTCCCCATCCGATTCGGACCGTATCAAGGAAGCCATGCTCAATCGTTCCTTTCGCCTGCGACAACGACGGCCGGGCCGTTCGCCTTCTCGAATGCCCCTATCGTACCAGAACCATGACTCCAACTTAAGATGGTGGATTCAAAAAATGTCTCGCGAAAAGCGGGCGTGACCCCAACCTTGCCCGCCAAATAAGACGGCCATGACTGGGAATCCCATTCCAAAATGGGGAATAATATCCTCCATAAGAAGGTGCTGGGCAACCCAAAAGTTCGATATCGCCCAGCAACCCATACGCGGCGAGAGGCCACTCTGTTACGACCTCAACCCTACCGCTGGTGATTGACACCGCCGGTTGCATGGTCCAAGATCACCACTCGGGGACACCGCCCGGGCCAGCAGTCCGCCCGGGGCTCCGCGGGAACTCAAGGACTTTCTCATTCTACGAAAAGGGTGCCGCAATGTTTGGGATCGACGCAATTTCCTCATATTTGCTCGTCGTTGCTCTGGTGACTTTGCTTTTGGCCGTGCTGATCTGGCAGACGCATCGAACGGGACGCACGGTCATCGTCTGGCTGGCCGCTGGCTTGCTGGGCATGATCTTGGGCAGTATAGGCTCCTACGCCGCGCTTCGGGCGAAGGGCTACATGGTGGTCGAGGCGCCGACTATGCCCGTTGCCGACGCTCCGGCAAGCCCGCCGGGAGGGATGCCCGGCATGGGGATGATGCCAGGGGGCATGGGCGGCATGGGGATGATGCTGGGGGGCATGGGTGCCCCTCAACCCCAACGCGAACTCGCCAGTCTGGTTCGAAAACTCGACCTGCTCACCGGCGACATCGCGGTCACACTCACCACCCAGCAAGCCGCCGCGGTGAGCGAATGCCTCAAGGACGTGGAAAAGTCGCCAACCATGTCCGGCGACGAGGCCAAGCAAAGGCACGAAAAGCTCTTCGCCGTCTTCAGCGACGAGCAGAAAAAGCGGTTCAGCGCGATCGAACTTCCGCGACGCGGCGGACCCGGCGGGCCAGGGGGGCCTGGCATGGGTGGCGGCATGATGGGCATGGGTGGCGGCATGGGCGGGGGGCCCAAACGGGAACCAGATCAAAATCCTTTCCACCAAGAACCCGTAGCCGAGGCCCTCAAGAGCCTCCGCCAAAAGTTGGCGACCCGAGCCACTGCCGCACAAGCAAAACCGGATACGTCCGCCCCCAAACCGCCCGCCGCTGATTCGTCGCCACCCCCAGCACCCTCAAAGCCCGGTGAAAAGGCCCCGGAAAAGCCGTGATGGCTACTCCGCTGATCGGCTGCGGCTAAGAGCCTATCCGACACCCTCCCCTCTCCCGCTTGCGGGAGAGGGGCCGGGGGTGAGGGCGGCTGAAATCGCAACGAGTCTTTCAGGCCGATCCTGATGCGCGTTTGCCCTTGCCCTGTCCCGTCCCCGGCGGGAGAAGGAACTTTCGGGATAGGCTCTAAAAACCTCACCCCCCTGCCTCGGTCAATCCATCCCGACTTTCTGGTTCGGCCTCGATCAACACTTCGTCGGCCGGGTCGAATTTTGGAAAGACGATATTCAGGATCGTCATTGAGGAGAGGGCGCGGTGGATCACTCCCGGGGGGATCACCACGCACATGCCTGGTCGCACGGGTACCCGCTGGCCATCGAGTTCCAAGGCGCCCTCCTCGTCGCAGCGGAGAATGTAATAGGTCTCCGTCAGGCGACGATGGAAATGTGCCTTGGCCTGGGGACCGATTTCCGTGCGATGGATCGTGCCGGGGAACTCAGCCGCCTCCATCAACGCCCGACGCGAGGTTCCGCATGGACAGGGAACCGCGGGAATACAGTCGAAGTCGACAATGATCCAACGGGGGGTGGTCATGGCGTCAACACCTATCCAAAGCCAATGGCGGCGATTCCCGCGGTTTCCGAACATGAGTCCGGGTCGCGCCTGGGGCGATCGGACAAACGTGCCGTCCGCGATTGGTTAATAGAACGAATTCGACTTGTTGCCTTTGCGGCTTCCGAATCCGCAATCTTTTCAAACATCAGGCTCTCGCTGCACAAGGACCGCTGCCACGAGCAACCTAACGGCATTGTAGCCGAGGCCATTTCCCGGTGCCACGACCGACGGAATGCCGAGGATCGGCGTTTTGTTGGACCAACCCCAGTCCAGCTTGGCCGGTTTTGATGAAAATCACGGCCAAGGACAATCTTGCGGGGGGG
>Ga0129299_1001108_pt1 | contig 17938 bp, 17 predicted proteins | sample ConPoolayeCmetaG_FD_94477 | JGI IMG/M metagenome (GOLD analysis project Ga0129299, IMG submission 94477) | Hot spring microbial mat communities from California, USA to study Microbial Dark Matter (Phase II) - Cone Pool mat layer C metaG ...
GATCCGAGTCTATCGCCTTTGTAGAGGTTGCACGAAAGGTGGGGCGAGGCGTCCCGCCGAGCCGTGACCGCGGGTTGAGCAGGAATCCGTTGCGGGGGCAATAGGCTTAGGCGAGGATTTGGGACCGTGTCCCCGCCGTTGCGCAAGCCGCGCGCTTTTGCTTTACTGTCCGCCCCGCGTCCGACGGCGGGAACGCCAAATGACATCCGTCTTCCAGCGCCGCGACCGATCGCCGCGTCGCGCCTTCGCCGCGGCCGCCGCGGCCGCGCTGGCCGTCCTCGCCGGCGGGTGCCGGACGGCCGCGCCCGGCGGCGCGGCCGCCGCGGCCGAGTGGGACTGGGGACCCGTGGCCTCGCGCCTGACCGACGCGCACGGCCACACGCGGCTGCGCGCCGCCGGACCGCTCTTCGAGCGGACGCTCGATCCCGCGACCGGGCGGCGTTTTCTGGCGGCGCGGCCGTTTTACGCCGAGGTTTCCGACCCCTCCACCGGGCGGTCCAACCGCGACGTGCTCTGGCCGCTGGCCGCCGGCAAGACCTTCGGCAAACAGATGTCCTGGCGGGTCGCGCTGACCTGGTACCAGGACTTCGACACGGGCGACCCGAACTCGCGCTGGCGGCTGTGGGCGCTGCCGTTCTATTTCCAGGGGCGCGACGCGCAGGGCCGGAGCTATGCCGCCGTCTTTCCGCTGGGCGGGCGCATCCGCGAGTTCTTCATGCTCGACCGCGTGGACTTTGCGCTGTTCCCGCTGTGGGTCAAGTCGGCCCAGAACGAAGTGCGCTCCCGGACGCTGCTGTGGCCCGTCCTTTCGGAAACGAAGGGCAAGGGCATCTATCGTTTTCGCGTGTTCCCGATCTACGGCCGTTCGGCGCAGCGCGACGCCTACGTCAAGAAGTTCGTGCTGTGGCCGTTCTTCACCTCCGCGCGGTACAACTACCCGCACTCGAGCGGCTACGGCTTCATCCTGCTGCCGTTCTACGGCCGCATCCGGCTGACGGACCAGGACTCGCACCTCGTGCTGCCGCCGCTGTTCCGCTATACGCGCGGCGCGCGCCAGAACCTCGTCAACGCGCCCTGGCCGTTCGTGCAGGTCGGCTGGGGCGAGACGCGCCGTTTCTACCTGTGGCCGCTGTACGGCCGGCTGCGCCGCGCCGGCGTGGCGACCGACTTCGTCCTGTGGCCGCTGGGCTGGCGCGAGCGGGTGGACCGGCCCGGCGCGGTCTTCCGCACCTGGAAGGCGCTGCCGTTCGTGCAGTACGAACGGGAAACGCTGCGCCGGCCGGCGCCGGGCGAAACGCCGGTGACGAAGCGGTACCTGCGCGTCTGGCCGCTGTTCTCCTACGAGCGCCGCGGCGCCGAAAGCCGCCTGCGCGCGCTCGAACTGTTGCCGTTCCGGAATCCGCCGCCGGTCGAGCGCAACTGGGCGCCGTTCTGGACCCTCTTCGAGCGCACGCGCGTCGGCGACGCGCGCGATACGGAGCTGCTCTGGGGGCTGTACCGCCGCCAGACCCGCGGCGACCGCGCCGCCCGCACCTCGATATTCCCGCTGATCGAGTGGAGTTCGCACCGCCCCGGCGATGCGGCGCCGGCGGCGCGATCCTGGTCGCTGCTGAAAGGGTTTCTGGCCGTCGAATCCGAGGGCGCCCGCCGGCGGCTGCGCGTGCTATATTTCTTCCGGATTCCCCTCGGCGGAAGCCGCGAACCATGATCACGCGCGAACCGGACTATTTCGAGCCGCCGCTGAACCCCTTCGGCCAGTTCGGGCGGAAGTTCCTGCTGGCCTGCCGCGGCGCGGGCCGTTCGCTGATCATGCTCGGCGAGGCCGCGCTGCAATGCCGCCACATGTTCTCGCGCCGAAACCGCCACGAGGTCGTGTTCCAGATGTTCGTCACCGGCATCAAGAGCCTCGGTGTGATCACGGTGGTCGCGCTGTTCACGGGCATGATCCTGGCGCTGCAGACCGGCCTGGAACTGCGGCGCTTCGGGCGCGAGGTCAACATCGGCACGGCGGTGACGGTGAGCCTCGTGCGCGAAATGGGGCCGTTCATGACCGGGCTGATCATCGCCGCGAGCGTCGGCTCCGCGATCGCCGCGCAGCTCGGCACCATGGTGGTCTCGGAAGAGATCGCCGCGCTCGAGGTCATGTCCATCAATCCCGTGCGCATGCTCGTGATGCCGCGGCTGGTCGCGCTGACCGTGATGATGCCGATTCTTACGGTCTATACCAACCTGATCGGCATGGTCGGCGGCTCGATCGTCGGCTACACGCAGCTCGGCGTCTCGTTCCAGGCCTACTACGACAACGCGGTCTATTACGTGACCAACCGCGACCTCTACGTCGGCCTGCTCAAGGCGGTGATCAACGGCGTCAGCATCTGCACCGTCGCGTGCCACCAGGGCTTTTCCACCAGCGAGGGCGCGGTCGGGGTCGGCCAGGCGACGCGCCGAACGGTGATCATCTCGTTTCTGACAGTGCTGGTCTTCGGCTATATCGTATCGCGCTTCTTCTACCGATGAGCCTCATCCGTTTTCAGCGCGTGGTCAAGCGGCTCGGCGGACGCCGGGTGCTTGACGGGATTGACCTGGAGATCGAGCGGGGCGAGACCTTCGTCCTGCTGGGCTCGTCCGGATCGGGCAAGAGCGTCACGCTGAAGCACCTGATCGGGCTGATGACGCCCGACGAGGGACAGATCTGGGTCGGAGAGGACTGCGTCAGCGAGGCGCGCGGGCGCGAGATGGAACGCATCCGCCGGCGGTTCGGGGTGCTCTTCCAGAGCGCCGCGCTGCTGCAATGGCTCAATGTGGTCCAGAACGTCATGCTGCCGCTGCTGGAAAAGACCCCGCTTTCGGAGGCGGAGGCGTTCGAGCGGGCCCGCGCGCGGCTCGACCAGCTGGGCCTCGGCGACGCGCTGGAGAAGATGCCCGCCGACCTGTCCGGGGGCATGCAGAAGCGCGTGGGCCTGGCGCGCGCGATCGTGATGGACCCGGAGATCATCCTGTACGACGAGCCGACCTCGGGCCTGGATCCGGTCACCTCGCGCACGATTGACGGGCTGATTGACGACCTGCGCACCCGGCTGGGCGTCACGAGCATCGTCGTCACGCGCGACCTGCACAGCGCGCTGGCGATCGCCACGCGGATCGGCGTCATCCACCAGGGGCGGATCGTCGAGGTGGCCCCGCCCCGCGATTTCGTCCGCTCCGGCAACGAGCTGGTGCAGGGATTTCTGGAAGCGCAATACATCACGCGCCGCGGCGCGTGGGAGGAGCCTGTTCCATCATGAAACGCAACCGGCGGCGGGAAATGTCCATCGAGGTCCTGGTCGGCGCCTTCCTGTTCATGGTGCTGCTGGCGTTGTCCGTGTTCACGATCATCCTCAGCCGGGAAAAGTTCTGGCAGCGGTACTACCCGCTCGACGTCCGCTTCGACGAGATCCTGGGCGTTCGCGAGGGCGACAACGTCTTCCTGCGCGGCGTGGTCATCGGCCGGGTCAAGCGCATCACCGTGGAACCCGACGGCGTCCGGTTGCGGATGTCGCTGACCCGGCAGCCCGAATTGCGCGAAGACTACCGCGTCGAGATCCTGCCGTCCTCGGTGCTCGGGGGGCGGTATGTCTATCTCTACGAGGGGTCGCCCGACGCGCCGGCCCTGCCGGAGAACGCGGAGGTGCGCGGCATCACGCCCGTGGACGTCATTGACTCGGCCACGCGGGTCGTGCAGCGGATCCGGGATACCCTCGAGAAGGAGGGGATGCTCGCCGACCTGCAGGGAACCATCCGGAATCTCAACGAGGTCTCCGCGAAGCTCGCGCGGGGCGAAGGTTCGCTCGGCCGGTTCATGGCGGACGACACCGTGTACAACGACATCGCCGCCGCGATCGCCGATCTGCGCAAGTCCACCGCCGCGCTCGCGGAAGGCCAGAGCACGCTCGGCAAGCTGATCTCCGACCGGGGCGAAATCTACGCCGACGCCGCCGAGGTCGCCCGCAACCTCCGCGAGGCCAGCGAGCGGCTGAGCAGCGCCGACAGCCTGATCGGCAAATTGCTCGCGCCGGACGACACCGTCTATGCCGACCTGCGCGCCACCGCCCGGAGCATCCGCGAGACGACCGACGCGGTCGCCCGCGGCGAGGGCTCCCTCGGAAAACTCCTGCAGCAAAACGACCTCTACGAGGAGGTCCGCCTGCTCGTCAACGAACTGCGCGCGACGATTGACGATTTCCGCGAGACCGCGCCCATCTCGACCTTCACCAGCATCTTCTTCGGGGCCTTTTGACGACGGCGGGCGCTCCATGGAAACGGCGATGGACATGGCGATACTGGAACGAGCGCACGAGGGCGTGCGCGCGCGCTGGCCGGACCTGCGCGCGCGCGCGGCGCTGATCCTCGGATCGGGTTGGGGCGCGGTGGCCGAGGCCTTTTCTCCGGACGTCGAGATCGCGTACGCCGACATCCCCGGCCTGGGCGCAGCCGGCGTCGTCGGCCACGCCGGCCGGCTCCGGCGCGCCGGACCGGCCGGGAGCGCGCTGCTGGTCTTCCAGGGCCGCCGCCACTGGTACGAAGGCGAAGGCTGGACGCCGGTCGCGCTGCCGATCTACCTCGCGCGGCGGCTCGGCGCGGACGTGTTGCTGCTGACCAACGCGGCGGGCGGCATCCGCGAGGGCTTTCGCGCCGGCGACCTGATGATCGTCCGCGACCACATCAACGCCTTGGGCGCGCATCCGCTGATCGGACCGCACCATTCCTTCTGGGGCCCGCGTTTCCCCGACCAGACCGCCGTGTACGATCCCCGCCTGCGCGGGTATCTCCGCGAGGCCGCCGCCGAGGCCGGCGTTCCCGTCGGCGAGGGCGTGTATCTGGCGACGTCGGGGCCGACCTTCGAGACCCCGGCCGAAGTCGAGGCCTTCCGCCGGTGGGGCGCGGACGCCGTCGGCATGTCCACGGTTCCGGAAGCGATGCTGGGGCGCGCGGCGGGTATGCGGGTCGCCGCGCTGTCCTGCATCAGCAACCTCGCGGCGGGCCTTTCGCCGGAGCCGTTGAGCCACGAGGACGTGGCGCGCGCGGCCGCGGAAGCCCTGCCCCGCATGCGCGCCGTCGCGCTGGGCTTCTGGCGGCGCCTGCGCGCGGAGGACTCGCCATGAGCCGGCCCGCGGCGGCCCCGCCCCGCGGCGAGCGGGATCGGCTCATCGCCGCCGCGCGCGCCGCGGTCGGGCGCGCCTATGCGCCCTACTCGCGCTATCGTGTCGGCGCCGCCGTGCTCAGCGATGACGGCCGCATATTCTCCGGCGCCAACGTCGAAAACGCCTCGTACGGCCTGACCCTGTGCGCGGAACGCGCGGCGGTCGCCGCGGCGGTCGCCGCCGGCGCGCGCCGGCTGACGGCGGCGGCCATCGCCGCCGCGCGGGCGCCGGCGCCGACGCCGTGCGGCGCCTGCCGTCAGGTGCTCGCCGAATTCGCGGGGCCGGACGCGCCGGTGTACGTGGCCGCCGCGCGCGGTCCGGTCCGCCGTTACCGGCTCGGCGCGCTGTTGCCGCACGGTTTCGCGTTCCCGGCGCCGGCGGCCCGCCGTCCATGAACGCCGCGACGCCTTTCCGTTCGTTCCGGTTTCGGCGGCTCGCGGCGCGCGCGATCGCGCCGGCCATCGCGGCGTTCGCCGCGTCCGCCGGCGCGCAATGGACCGCGATCCGGAACGCGCGCCTGGACGAAGCGCGTTACTACGACGGCGACAGTTTCGAGCTGTTCACCGCCCGCAGCCGCCGCGTGTATCGGCTGTATTTCGTGGACGCGCCGGAGACCGACGAATCGTTTCCCGACCGGGTGCGCGAACAGGCGGAGTACTGGCGCATCCCGCCCGAGCGGGTCCTGCAACTCGGCGAGGAGGCGCGGCGCTTCGCGCGCGAGTTTCTAAAGGACGGCGCGACCGTGCATCACCGCCGCGAGGAGGCCGGCGGCCGCGGCGACCGCACCTTCTGCTACATCGAGTCGGACGGGCGCGGACTCGACGAGGCGCTGGTCGAGGCGGGGCTCGCCCGCGTGTTCGGCAAGGGCGCGAACCTGCCGGACGGCACGCCGGAGGAGCAGCACTGGGAACGGCTGCGCGCGGCGGAACGGCGGGCGCGCGCGGCCCGCGTCGGCGGCTGGGCCGACCGGACGCGGCCCGGCGGGCGCTGGCCCGGCCCGGCGCCGGCGTCGCCGCCGCGCTCCGGCGCCGGCGACGTTCGGCGTCCCGGCGCGCCGACGGAGGCCCCGCAGCCGTGAACCGACGGCTCTGGATATGGCGGCACTTCCGGTTCGCGCTGCCGGAGGACTGGGAGATGCTCCAGTACACCCGCGACCCGGCGGTCGGACGCTGCGCGTTCGCCGATCGCTACGGGTTCCGCTTCGAGTTTTCCTGGCGCGCCGTGGCCGGACCGCCCGATTTCGACCGGATGATGCGGGACTATTCGGCGCGGCTCGCCGAGCAGGGCCATCGCGGCCTGCAACGGGAAAACTGGCGCCACTGGCGCGCCGTCGTCGGCCGGTGGGAAGCGCAGACGATCGCGCGCTTCGGCGGCTATTTCGACCGCGAATCGTGCGTCGTCGAGTGCGTCTTTCTCTGGCCCGGCCCGCGCGACCGCGCGCTGGAGCAAGGCGTGCTGGGCGGCTTCGCGGAGGAGCCGCCGGATGCGTCGGGACGCCGGCGCTGGCGCGCGTTCGGACTCGATTTGCGGGTCAACGGCGACCTGCGGCTCGCGGAATGCCGGGTGGATCCCGGCGAAACCGAGTGGTGTTTCCGCGACGAGCGCGGCCGGCGCTCGGTCCGCTGCCGCCGCATCGGACTGCGCCACGTCTGGATGCGGCAAAGCGTCGCCGACTGGCTGCGCGACGCGGCGCCGGTGGCGCGCGACGCGCGGGAGAGCGCCGAGACGATCGCCGGACACGCCGCGGCCCGGCGCTCCGGCCGGTTGCGTCGGGGCGGTTTCGAGGGCGTCTTCCGTGTGCCGCCCCAGTTGGCCGCGGAGGCCTGGGTCTGCCCGGCGGACGATCGGTTGTACTTTCGCGAAATCCGGGGTCCCGCGCGCTTCGTCGAGGACGAGCGCGCGGGGGGCGCGCTTCGGTGCGTGGCGTGCGGGGGGACGGCGCCGTGAGCGGACGCGCGCCCGCGGCGATCCCGCCCCGCGCCGACTGGCGTCCGATGCTCGCGGCGCGGCCCTATCGGAATGTCGCCGCCGAGACGGAGCCGACCGCCGACGGCGGCGTGCGGATCGCGATCCGCAAGGCCGACGCGCGCTGGCGGCGGCGTCCCTGGAAATGGTTCGTGCCCGGACGCGACCGGCGGCGTATCACGCTCGACCGGCTCGGACGCGAGTTGTGGGAACTGTGCGATGGCCGCGCCGTCGAGGACATCGTCGAGGAATTGGCGCGGCGGCACCGCCTGTCGTTTCACGAGGCGCGCGTGTCCGCCACGGCGCTGCTGCGGGAACTGATCCGCCGCGGCGCGCTGGCGATCGCGCTGACGGCGGACACCGGCGGCGATCAGAAGACCGCGCGGTAAAGCAGAAAGAGCAGGAACGCGAGCGCAACCGCGACCAGGATCGTCCGATTGCGCCGCACACGGCCGCTGGCGCGCCCGCCGGCGCCCGCGTCGAACCCGGCGCTGGGCAGGTACCGCGCGAAACGCCGCCGCTCCTCCTCGGACGCATAGGGCGCGATTCTCCGATCCGCGACCGCGGGGCCCTCGTTCCGCGGCGCCGCCGCTTCGGGAGGAACCGCGGCGCCGACCGGGCGCGCCGGGCCGGGCGGCCGCAGGGCGCCGCGCTCCAACGCCTTCCGGGAGCGCCGCAACTCGCGGAGCCGGCGCTCGACTTCGCCGATCCGCTCGTCCAACCGCGAGGACGCTTTGCGCGGGCGGGTCATGAATGGGAAAACACGCGAACGGAGACCGGCGTCAGATCGAGCGCAGCGCCCACCAGATCGCCAGCACGGCCAGCGTCACGATCATCGGCAAGCTCGCCGCGAAGCCGATCATCACCCACTGCGCGAACGTGCGCTCCGCGGGCGCGCGGGGCGCGCCGCCCTCGAAGACCACGGCGGGCGCGGCGCCGCCCTTCGACTGATCGCCCATCAGCGCCTCGATCCTCGCCATCTGCCGGTTGTATTCCATCCGCGCGTCTTCGACGAGGGCCAGCGCCTTGACCAGTTCCTCCCGCACCCCGGCTTCCGGCCAGTCGTCTTCCCGGATGGCGAGCAACTGGCCCTCCATCTCCTTGAACCGCTTGCGCGCGTTCTGCAGCAAATCGGTCAATTGCGCGGCGCGCAGTTCGTGGCGCTCGAGCGCGACGAGGCTCTGTTGCAGCCGTTCGAGCATCTCCTTTTTGCCGTGCTCGTAATCCGTCTGCTTCCGGCGAATCTCTTCGAGTTCGCGTTTTTCGCGTTCCAGGTTCTCCTGCAGCTGCCGGAGCCGCTCGATTTCCTGCGCCTTCTGCGCCGCGTCGGTCTCGACCTGTTTCTTGTGCCGCGCGATCAGCGGGAGTTCGAGGTCGCCGACGCCGGGCGGGACGGCCGGCGCATCGCCGCCGGGCCCCAGGCGAATCTGGCCGCTGGTGTCGCGGGGTTTGAGCAAATCTCCGTCAATGAAATCGCGATTGGGCATGTCGGGGGTCCTCCGGTTCAGGGTCTCGGGACCGTGAGGGTCACGCCCGGCCGCAGGCGGGTCGGGTCGGCAATCACGTTCCGATTGGCTTCGTAGAGGCGAGTCCAGGCGGCGCGGTCGCCGTACAGTCGCGCGGCGATCGAGGAGAGCGTGTCGCCCGGCCGCACGGTATAGGTCGCGATCTGGGTCGCCGGCGGAACGGGCGGCGGGGGCGGCAGGCTCGGCGGCGGGCCCCCGGCCGGCGGCAGGACGGCGGCGTCGCCGCCGGCGCCGTCCCCCGCGGCCGCGGGCGGCGTCGGCGCGCCGCGCGCGATTTCGGGCGGCCGCTCGTCCCGTTCGCGCGCGCCGGCGCGGCCCTCCAGTTCGGCGCGCAGGAGTTCGTTCTCCTTTTTCAGGGCGGCGATCATTTCCACAGCGCCGGGCGGAGTCGGCGACATCTGGGCGGCGAACGCGAGCCGCGCGCGGCGGGCCAGGTCCTCGACCATCGAACGCTTGAGTTTCTCGTCGAAGTCGCCGACCTCGAGGTAGCGCTGATAGTGATGATACGCGCGCAGGTAATCCTGCCGCTTGTCGTAGAGCAATCCGAGATCGAGGTGCGCGCGGGTCAGCCGGGGGTTGCTCTCCAACGCGGCGTGGTAGGCGGCAATGGCCCGCTCGGGTTCGTCCGAATTCTTCAAGGCGATGGCGCGCCGCATCAGCGGATGGTTTTCCTGACGCGCCTCGCGCGTGGCGGCGTTGCAGCCGGCCGTCGCCAGCGCCAGGGCCGCGACCCGCGCACACCGACTCCGCATGAAATCATCCAGCGCCATGCGCATTCCCCTAGCACTCCCGCCCCCGCCCGTCAATCACGCTTGGCCGCGCGGGCAAGGACGGCGGCGCGGCGAACGCGGCGGCGCTGGCGCCGGCCCGACCCCGGGCCGGCCGAGAGCGGCCCCCGCGCCGGGCTCGCCGGGGCGAAGCCGCCGCGGCTCCGATTCCCGCCGCCGGCGGCGCGAAGAAGCGCCGCACCCCGGCACGCGGGGCGGCGGAGCGCCGCGCGGAGCGGTCATGGAACGTCCTTGCCCGTTTCACGGCCCGCAAAGCGGATCGGCAACCGCGCGCGGCGGGGCGCGCCGTCCGGCGGCGGCTCGAACAACCCCGCCCGATCGAGGGCGCGCCGGACCGCCGCCGCCAACGCGTCCGGAGCCCCGTCGGCGATCTCGATCCGAACCGGCACGCCCCGCGCGTCCACCTCGATCGCGACCCAGACGACGCCCTCGATACGGCGCGCCAGCGCGTCCGGCGGATAGCGCAGCGCGGCGGCGATCCTCGCCCGACCCCCGGACCAGTAAGCCGAAGCCGCCGCATCGGACGCCCCGCTCCCCGCCGCGCCCTCCGCGGGCGAAACCGCAACCTGCACCTCGCCGTCCGGCGCGACCCTTTCGGGCTCTGGCGAAATCGCGTCCGGCGGAACGATTGCAACGCGTTCAGGGTATTCGATCCGCCCCACGACCGGCGGCGGCATGGCCGGGAACAACTCGGGTACGACATACGCCACCGCCGGATCGAGCGAAGGAGGAGGCATTGCCGACGGCTCCAGGAGGACCCTGAACTCATAGGTCGCCGGCGCCGCCGGCGGCGAACCGCCGCCGAGCGCGAGCGCGCCCGCCAGCGCGGCATGCAACGCCAGGGAGCCCCACGCGGCGACCCGGGAAAGCCGGTGCCCGTCGGTCGCCGCCGGGAGGCGCGCGACACGGGACGCCGGGAAGACGCGCGCTCCTACGCGGATGCGGCGTCGCTGGGAAACTCGCAGCATGGCTTCGGCCCGAACCGCCGCCGGGCATACCCCGCCGCGCATCTTCCGCACGGCGGCCGAGATTGGACAATGACGGCGGAGTCGCCCCGCGGAGGCCGCGCCGACGCCCGATCAGTCGTTGAACAAGCTCTTGAACGCCGCGGCGGCGGGCGTCGCCGTCGTGTCGCGCGTGATCTCCGCGGTCAGCTTGCCTTCCGCGATTTCCTTCAACGCGATATCCAGCCGCTCCATCAGGGGAAAATCGGGTTTCACCAGCGGACGCTGTCCGCTGTTGAGCTGGCGAACGCGGCGCGACACCAGGTTGATCAACAGCGGCACGTCGGGCACGCGGGCCTTGGCGCTTTCGAGATATGCAATGTTCACCGGCGATTCCTCCGCCCATTCCGCCGCGGTCGAAGATTCCGTCCGCGACCTAAACGAAAAGAAACAAGCGGGGTATGGTAAATACCCCGCCTGTTTCCGTCAATACCTTCGATCGCGCGGATCAGTAGTCCATTCCGCCGCCCGACGGCGCCGGGGCTTCCTTCTTTTCCGGAAGCTCGGTCACCATGCATTCGGTCGTCAGCAGCAGGGAGGCGATGGACGCCGCGTTCTGCAGCGCGGAGCGCGTGACCTTGGTCGGGTCAATGATGCCGGCCTTGAACATGTCGGTGTACGTGTTGGTGGCCACGTCGTAGCCGTTCGTGCCCTTGGCCTTCTTCACTTCCTCGACGATCACCGCGCCCTCGAGCCCGGCATTGTCCACGAGCTGCCGCAGCGGCGCTTCGCACGCCTTGCGGACAATCTGGATGCCGATGGCTTCCTCGCCCTCGGCCTTGACGTTTTCGAGCGCGGACATGCAGCGCAGCAGCGCCACGCCGCCGCCGGCGACGATGCCTTCCTCGACGGCCGCGCGGGTCGCGTGCAGCGCATCCTCGACGCGCGCCTTCTTCTCCTTCATCTCGGACTCGGTCGCCGCGCCGACGTTGATCACCGCGACGCCGCCGGCGAGCTTCGCCAGCCGCTCCTGCAGTTTCTCGCGGTCGTAGTCGGAGGTCGTCTCCTCGATCTGGCGGCGAATCTGCTCGATGCGCGCCTTGATCTCGCTGGTCTTGCCCGCGCCCTCGACGATGGTCGTGTTTTCCTTGTCCACCGTGATGCGTTTCGCGCGGCCCAGGTCGCTGATCTGGATGTTTTCGAGCTTGATGCCGAGGTCTTCGGAGATGAACCGGCCGCCGGTGAGGATGGCGATATCCTCGCACATGGCCTTGCGGCGGTCGCCGAAGCCCGGCGCTTTCACCGCGCAGGCCTGCAGCGTCCCGCGGATGCGGTTGACGACCAGCGTGGCCAGCGCCTCGCCCTCGACTTCCTCCGCGATCACCAGCAGGGGCCGTCCGGCCTTCGCGACGTTCTGGAGCAGCGGCAGGAGGTCCTGCAGGCTGGAGATCTTCTTCTCGTACACCAGCACGTAGGCGTCCTCGAGCACGGCCTCCATCGTCTCGGCGTTCGTCACGAAGTACGGCGAGAGGTAGCCCTTGTCGAACTGCATGCCCTCGACGACCTCGAGCGTGGTCTCGATGCTCTTGGCCTCCTCGACCGTGATCGTGCCGTCCTTGCCCACCTTGTCCATCGCGTCGGCGATGATCTTGCCGATCGTGGTGTCGCCGTTGGCGGAGATGGTGGCGACCTGCGCGACCTCGGTCGAATCCTTGACCTTCTTGCTCATTTTCTTGAGCTCTTCGACGACGATCTCGACGCCGCGGTCAATGCCGCGCTTCAGGATCATCGGGTTCGCGCCGGCCGTGACGTTCTTCAGGCCTTCGCGGTAGATCGCCTCGGCCAGCAGCGTCGCGGTCGTGGTGCCGTCGCCGGCGACGTCGCTGGTCTTGCTGGCGACCTCGCGGACCATCTGCGCGCCCATGTTCTCGAAGGGATCTTTCAGCTCGACTTCCTTCGCGACGGTGACGCCGTCCTTCGTAACGGTGGGTGAGCCGAACTTCTTGTCGAGGATCACGTTGCGGCCGCGGGGGCCGAGCGTGACCTTGACGGCGCGGCTCAACTGCTCGACGCCGCTCAGGATCGCCTGGCGGGCATCGGCGTCATACTTCAATTGCTTGGCTGCCATAGTGTCTGTTCCTTTTCTTCAGTGGTTGTCCGGTCCATTCCGCAGGGTCAGTCCTCGACGATGCCGAGGATGTCCTCTTCGCGGATGATCTGGTATTCCTTGTCGTTCAGCTTGACCTCGGTGCCGCCGTACTTCGGCATCAGCACCTTGTCGCCCTTCTTGACGTTGAACGGGATTTTCTTCCCCTCCTCGTCCAGTTTGCCGGTGCCCACGGCGATGACGATGCCCGTGGTGGGCTTTTCCTTCGCGGTGTCCGGAATGATGATGCCGCCCTTCTTGACTTCCTCTTCCTTGAGCGGCTCGACCAGCACCCGGTCGCTCAGGGGTTGGATCTTCGTTGCCATGCACTGCTCCTTTCGGTTGCGCTTTCAGGTTTCCGGCGCGCCATCGCCACCCGGCGCGGCGCCCGACGCTGAAAAGGGGTTCATTTCTTCTTGTCGTCGTCCACCATCGTGAAGTCCGCGTCAATCACGCCGTCCTTGTCCGGGGCGGCGCCGGCGGAGGTTTCGGGACCGCCGGACGGTCCGGCGCCGGCGGCGGCGCCGCCGGACGTCGAGGCGCGCGTCTGCGCATAGAGGTCGGCCGCGGCCGCCTGCACGTCCTCGTTGAGCGCGTCCGCCGCGGCCTTGATCCGGCTCACGTCGTCGCCCTTGATCGCCTCGCGGACGGCCGCGATGGCCGCCTCGATCTTCGCCTTCTTCTCCGGCGCGATCTTCGCGCCCTGCTCTTTCAGAAGCTTCTCGGTCTGGTAGGCGAGGTTGTCGGCCTTGTTCCGCGTCTCGACCGCCTCGCGCTTGCGGGCGTCCTCCGCCTCGTAGCGCTGCGCCTCCTTCACCATGCGCTCCACCTCGGACTTGTCGAGGCCGCTGGAGGCCGTGATCGTGATCTTCTGCTCCTTGCCGGTGCCGAGGTCCTTGGCGCGGACGTGCAGGATGCCGTTGGCGTCAATGTCGAACGTCACCTCGATCTGCGGAACGCCGCGCGGCGCCGGCGGGATGCCGTCCAGATGGAACTTGCCGATCGTCTTGTTGTCGGCGGCCATCTTGCGCTCGCCCTGCAGCACGTGAATCTCCACGGTGGTCTGGCCGTCGGCCGCCGTGCTGAAGATCTCGCTCTTCTTCGTGGGGATCGTCGTGTTGCGCTCGATCAGCGGCGTGAAGACGCCGCCGAGCGTCTCGATGCCGAGCGTCAGCGGCGTGACGTCGAGCAGCAACACGTCCTTGACCTCGCCCTTCAGCACGCCGCCCTGGATCGCCGCCCCGACCGCGACCACTTCGTCGGGGTTGACGCCCTTGTGGGGCTCCTTGCCGAACAATTCGCGGACGGCTTCCTGAACGCGGGGCATCCGGGTCTGGCCGCCGACGAGCACGACCTCCTGGATGCGGGCGAAATCGAGACCCGAATCCCGGACGCAGTTGCGAACCGGCCCCATCGAGCGCTCGATCAGGTCGCCGACGAGCTGCTCCAGCTTCGCGCGGGTCAGCGTGACGTTGAGATGCTTCGGACCGCTGGCATCGGCCGTGATGAACGGGAGGTTGATTTCGGTCTGCTGCGAGGTGGACAGCTCGCACTTGGCCTTCTCGGCGGCTTCCTTGAGCCGCTGGAGCGCCATCGGGTCCTTCGTCAGATCAATCCCCTGCTCCTTCTTGAAGGTCTCGGCCAGCCATTGAATGACCCGCTGGTCGAAATCGTCGCCGCCGAGATGGGTGTCGCCGTTGGTGGACTTGACCTCGAAGACGCCGTCGCCGATGTCCAGAATCGAAATATCGAACGTGCCGCCGCCGAGGTCGTAAACGGCGATCGTCTCGTCCTTCTTCTTGTCCAGGCCGTAGGCCAGCGAGGCGGCCGTCGGCTCGTTGATGATCCGCAACACTTCCAGACCGGCGATCTTCCCGGCATCTTTCGTCGCCTGCCGCTGGCTGTCGTTGAAATACGCCGGAACGGTGATGACCGCCTGGGTGATCTTTTCGCCGAGGAACGCCTCGGCGTCCGCCCGCATCTTCTGCAGAATCATCGCCGAGATCTCGGGCGGCGAGTACACCTTGTCGTCAATTTTGACGTGCGCGTCGCCGTTGGGCGCCCGGACCACCTGATAGGGCACCAGCGATATTTCGTGGGTGACTTCGTCGTACTTGCGGCCCATGAACCGCTTGATCGAAAAGACCGTGTTCTTGGGGTTCGTAACCGCCTGCCGCTTGGCGGCCTGGCCGATCAGCCGTTCCCCGCTCTTCGTGAAAGCGACCACCGACGGCGTCGTCCGACCGCCTTCCGCGTTCGGAATGACGACCGGCTCGCCGCCCTCCATGATCGCCATGCACGAGTTCGTCGTACCCAAATCGATCCCTAAAACTTTTGCCATGTCTTGCCTCCCCCGAATGCCTCACGGCAACGGACACTTCCGTAAAATCCGCATACGTATCAGCACATCGTGTGCCAAGCACTTGACAGGAACATAAGGCAAACCGTTGATCGTGATTGCATGATATTGATAAACAATGACTAACACTCTGTTTGGCATAATAACGCCCATCGTTCAATACAGCCAAACGACTCTTGGTGGTGTGACATTATGGCGCGCCCTACGGCGGCATTGTCCATAATGGCCCAGTCTTGAGCGCGGCCGGAATCGGACCCCGACTTCCACGCCTTTCGAAGCAAATGAAGAGAAACCGCGAAGACGCGAAGGTCTGAGAGGGGGCGTCGCAATTTTGGGCGGCCTTCGCGCCCTTCACGGTTACTGAGTTACTGATATTCTCGCAATGATCCTTCCGCGCTCATGACCTGCGGCGGCGAGCCCGGCTCCGCGGAAGCTGCGCCGGTTCTTCGACAGGTTCTCGTCTTACGTTCCTGAAGCGAGCAAGAGTTCGGCATTGCGATGGAAGATGTTCCGCCGGTCTTCATCCGAGATCTCCGCCGAAAGGACGCAGCCGATCCCATGGAGCGGGGAAAACCAGGGCAGGTCGGTGCCGAACAACAGCCGTCGCGAGGCGCCCCGCGCGACGAAGAGTTCGATCGTCCCCCGGCACTCGAATACGGCGGCCAGGTCCAGGTACACGTGCGGATAGGTCGTCGCCAGGCGCCGCCCGCGCGCTGGCCATCGCCGCGCCGATGATTTACCATGTCCGGCGCTTGGCGGACAGCCGATTGCGCCGCCGGACGGACCGCGGATGAACGACACCCATCGCAGCCGATCGGAGCGCCTGTCGGCGGAAACGGCAAGCGGACCATGAAACCATTTGCCGTCCACGAAGTGCCGCTGGAGGGCACGCAACTGGTCGAAGCCAGCGCCGGCACGGGCAAAACGCATGCGCTTTCCGACCTCGTCGGGCGGCTCGTGGCCGAGGCGGGATTTCCGATCCGTTCGATCCTCACGGTGACCTTCACGGTCGCCGCAACCGACGAGCTGAAAACGCGCGTGCGGAACCGGCTGCGTCAACTGTGCGATCTGCTGGCGGCCGGCAAGGCCTCCGAACCGGCGCTCCGCGCCATCGCCGAAGGCCGGGTGGATGCCGCCGTGGCCCGCCGCCGGCTGGAGGACGCGGTGCGCGGTTATGACGAGGCGGCGATTTACACGATCCATTCCTTCTGCCAGTGCGCGTTGCGCGATCACGCCTTCGACAGCGGCTCGCGGTTCGAGACCGAAATCGCCGGCGACCCCGCGGCCCGGGTGGCCGAAATCGTGGGCGACTTCTGGCGCTCGCGCGTCGCGCCGCAATCCCCATTATTCGTCGGCTTTCTGCAGGCCAAGCGGATCGGTCCGGCCGAGCTTCAGGCGGCCGCCGCGCGCTTCCTCGGCCGCCGCCGCCCCGTCCTGCGTCCGCGGGTCGCGTTCGATCCGGCCGCGCTGGCCGCCGCGCAGCGGCCATTCGACGCCGCGGCCGCGCGGGCGCGCGACCTCTGGACGGCCGGGCGCGAGGACGTCGCGCGCCTGCTGCTGGAAACGACCGCGCTCAAACGCAACAGCTACCCGGTCGCCGGCATGGCGAGACTGCTCGACGAACTGGACGAGTGGCTCGCGCATCCGACGCCGCCCCTGCCGCCCGGCGTCGAAAAATTGACGGAGTCCGCCTTGACATCGAAGACGCGGGCCCAGTCGGCGCCGCCGGAGCATGCCCTTTTCCGCGCGCTGGAGGAGGTCCGACGGGCCGCGGAGCCGCTGATCGCGGCGCTGGAAACCGCCTGGCTGGGGCTGTATCGCGAGCTGCTCGAGGCCCTGCCGGCGGAAATGGATCGCCGGGCCGCGGCCGCCGGCGAGCGGACCTACGACCAATTGGTGACCGGGCTGGCCGCGGCGCTCGAGGGCCCAAACGCCGCGCGGCTGATCGGCGCGCTGCGCAACGATTACCGCGTCGCCCTCATTGACGAATTTCAGGACACCGACCCGGTCCAATACGACATCTTCCGCCGCCTCTTCGAGGGGCACGGCGGCGTATTCTTCATCGGCGACCCCAAGCAGTCCATCTACCGATTCCGCGGCGCCGACCTCTACGCCTACCGTCGCGCGGCCCGCGCCGCCGACGGCGCGTTCACGCTGACCGAGAACTGGCGCTCGGAGCCCGCCCTGGTGCGCGCCCTCAACGCGCTGTTCGATCGCGGCGGCGAGCGGCCGTTCCTGATGGAGGGCATCGGCTACCCGGCCGTCGTCCCCGCCGCAAGAGCCCAACTGCCGCGGCTGCGCGACGAAGACGCCGCGGCCGCGCTGCGCGTCCAGTTTCTGACCCGGGACCCGTCGCGGGCCGCGAAGGGCGGCCGGCCCGCTCCGATCAACCGCGGCGAGGCGGCCGAACGATCCATCCGCGCGGCCGCGGCGGAAATCGTGCGCCTGTTGAACGCCGGCCGCGCGGGCCGCGCGACGCTGGGCGGCCGCCCGCTCGGCGCGGGGGACCTCGCGGTGCTCGGCCGCTCGCGGCGGCAGTGCGAGGACATGTTCGCGGCGCTGACGGACCTCGGGGTGCCTTGCGTGCTCTTCACGCAAAACAGCGTCTTCGAGAGCGACGAGGCCGTCGCGGCGGCCCGCGTGCTGGAGGCGGTCGCGCGGCCCTGGCGCGAACCGCTCGTGCGCGGCGCGCTGCTGGTGGACTGGATGGGCGGCTCGGCGGCGGCGCTCGAACGCTACCGCGCGGACGCGACGGCCTGGGAGGCCTGCCGGGCGCGCTTCCTCGAATATCACCGGCGCTGGCGCGAACAGGGTTTTCTGCAGATGTTCCAGGCGCTCCTGGCGGGCGAAGGGGTTGCGGCGCGGCTGCTCGGCGCCCCGCGCGGCGAGCGTCGGCTGACGAACCTGCGGCACCTCGCCGAGCTCGCCCACGAGGCGGCCGTCGCCGAAGGGCTCGGCGTGGACGGCACGCTCGAATGGTGGACGCGCGCGATGCACGACGCCGCCGACGCCGCCGAGGAACGCCAGATC
>Ga0129299_1001109_pt1 | contig 17930 bp, 16 predicted proteins | sample ConPoolayeCmetaG_FD_94477 | JGI IMG/M metagenome (GOLD analysis project Ga0129299, IMG submission 94477) | Hot spring microbial mat communities from California, USA to study Microbial Dark Matter (Phase II) - Cone Pool mat layer C metaG ...
GAAGCGGTGTGTTGAGCCTGTCGAAACACGCCAGAGCGCTCAACAGATTTTCACTCCGTTCATACGGGTAAGGTATACCGGCCTTCGGCCGAAATTATTCGTATCGATTGCCCTTTGCGGCCGTAGCGCCGCATCCAACTGCGGAATTTCTATTGCGGGCGTATTCCCGCTTGTTTGAAAAATAAGCGGGAACGACGCCGGCAACGTAAATAAGGGCGTTATTCACATGTTGAAGACCGGGAATACGCCCTTATTTAAGATAATGATGTTATGAATAGAAGTGCACGTTAGAGTGCCGGAAGGAGAAGATATGGAGGAAATCATAGATACGCCGGGGTCCCCTGCATAGAGCCGCGGCGGAGCGAGGTGCAGCCGCGGACCGTGCTGTTTGAGGTTGTAGGGACGTCCGAGCAAAGGCCGCCGGGCGCAATGCAGGGCGGCCTTTCTTGTCCAGCTTTCTTTGGCCGGGCAAAGAAAGCTGGCGGGAGGTTCAGGGGACGCGCAGTCCCCAAGCCTCTGCGCGCCGGATGGCGCGCATGTTGTACACGGCAACGCCGTATCCGAACAGCAATGTCACATTGACTCAATTATCAATTATTTTAATAGAAACATCTTATGAGCGTTCAACCTGAAATACTTTCAACCATTCGCCGCAATATCCCTCGCCTCGCTATGCGATATGGCTTGCGCAGGATAGGCATTTTCGGTTCATACGCACGCGGAGCCCAGCGGCCGGACAGCGATGTTGACCTTATTGTCGAATTCGATAGGGCGCTTGGACTGGAATTCATGGATTTCGTGAATGAAATGGAAAAAATACTTGGAAAGAAAACCGATATTCTGACCGCCGCGGGCGTTTCCGCCATCAGAAACAAAAGCATCGTATCCGATATCGAAAAATCGGTAATATATGTCTGAACGCGGAATTGGCGACATAATCCAGGACATGCTTGAGGCCGCGCAGAGAGCCGTAGACTATTGCAGCGGTATCGATTATCGTATTTTCGTTTCGGATTATAAAACCCAGGATGCGGTAATAAGGAATATTGAAATTCTTGGTGAGGCTTCAAAATTATTACCGATGGACTTTCGAGAAAAAAATGCAATCGTTCCATGGAATAATATCGCGGGTATGCGCGACAAGCTTATTCATCATTATTTCGGCGTAAATATTGATATCGTATGGGACGTTGTTCAAAGTGATCTCCCCACTCTGATTGAGTCCTTGAAAACGATTTATCCCGGCTGCTGATAGTGCATTCCTTGAGTTATCCAATATTCAATTGTTCCCCACTGCCGCCGCAGCGGCGCTTCACAGCATAGCGCGCCGCGCATGCGCCGCTGAAGGCCGGTTTCCCTGCAAAGTGTCAAGGATATTCCCTTATCTTTTCCGAACGGCGCTGATTCCGAGCGCATAATGTAATCGTTATATGTTTTCTCGGCAATATCGCCACCTTTATATTCAATATTTTCTCCCTCTCCCGCCGGGGGAACGCCCTGTATTAAATTTCCTTACTTTATTTATATCGCTACTTTTTCCCGAATCTCTCTAAATAATCGGCATAGGCTTTTACAAGCCCGGCCTCAAGAGTAGTCGAATGCTTCCACCCCATGCCGTGTATCCGAGAGCAGTCTAGAAGTTTTCGCGGCGTGCCGTCAGGCTTGCTTGTATCAAACACGATCTCCCCTTCAAACCCCACCGCCTTTTTAACCGCCTGCGCCGCGTCTGCGATGCTCACTTCTTCTCCCGTGCCGATGTTGACAATCTCTGCGCCGTCGTAGTTGTTCATGAGAAACACGCACGCATCGGCGAGATCTTCGTTGTATAAAAACTCCCGCTTTGCCGTGCCCGTGCCCCACACGCTTACCTGTTTCGCGCCTGCTAATTTCGCCTCGTGGAACCGGCGGATGAGTGCGGGAAGCACGTGGGAGTCGGTGGGATGGTAGTTGTCGCCCGGGCCGTATAAATTCGTGGGCATGACCGCGATAAAATTGCATCCGTACTGCCGGCGGTAGCTCTGGCACATGCAGATGCCCGCGATCTTTGCCGTGGCATACGGCGCGTTGGTGGGCTCAAGGGCGCCGGTCATAAGGTATTCTTCTTTCATGGGCTGGGGCGCGAATTTGGGGTAAATGCACGATGAGCCCAGGAACAGAAGCTTTTTCACGCCGGTTTTATAGGCGCTGTGAATGACGTTGTTCTGTATTTGAAGATTGATATAGATGAATTCGGCTGGATAGGTGTTATTGGCGTGAATGCCGCCCACCTTTGCCGCGGCAAGGATGACATAGGCGGGCTTTTCTTTCTCAAACCAGCGTTCCACGATCTCCTGGCGGGTGAGGTCCATTTCCTCGATTGTTTTATATACGAGATTGGCGTAGCCCAGGCTCACAAGCTTGCGCGTTATCGCGCCGCCCACCAGTCCCGTGTGGCCTGCGATATAGATTTTCTCCTTTTTGTCCATGCTACACCTCTCTTTATTGCGTACGGCTTTTCCGTGCCAGTATGTCGTCAATAGAGCGCCGCAGCGTGTCCAATATCTCCGCCTCCCGCACCTTTTCCTTTACTATGCCTTTCACAAAAATCGCACCTTCGCTCTTACCGCCGGCAACACCCACGTCGGCTTCCTTAGCTTCGCCCGGACCGTTTACCACGCACCCCATCACCGCAACTTTGATGTCCGCGTCAACATCCGCCAGAAGGTTTTCCACTTTTTCTGCAAGTCCTGCCACGTCTATCTGCGTGCGGCCGCATGTGGGACAGGCAATCACGGCGGGACCCTTGGCAAGGCCGAGACATCGCAGAATCACCTTTGCCGCAAAAATCTCCTGAAGCGGATCGCCGGCAAGCGACACCCTGATCGTATCGCCGATTCCTTCGGCAAGAAGCGCGCCGATACCCACGGCCGAGCGGATACTGCCGGCGCGTACCGTGCCCGCTTCGGTGATACCGATATGAAGCGGGTAGTCGAAGCGTTTTGAAAATTCCCTGCATGCCTCGATAGTTTCCGGCACACCGCTTGCCTTTATCGAAAACACCACGGCCTCGAATTTCATTCTCTCCATCATGGCCGCGTATCCTGCCGAGCTTTCGACAAGGGCCTGGGGTGTTGGACCGCCGTGTTTTTCGAGGATCTTTTTTTCGACAGATCCTGAGTTGACGCCCACGCGCAGGGGTATGTGCGCCGCTTTTGCCGCGTCAACCACCTCGCGCACCTTGTATTCCGCGCCGATGTTTCCCGGATTGATACGCACCTTGTCCGCGCCCGCCTCGATTGCGGCCACGGCCAGACGGTGGTTGAAATGGATATCAGCCACTAAGGGCACATGGGTTTGTTTGCGGATTTTCGCGAACGCTTCGGCCGCTTCCTTGTTGGGAACAGCGATTCTTACGATTGCGCATCCGGCCTTGGCAAGAGCTTCCACTTGGGCAAGCGTCGCCTCCGTGTCGCACGTGTCGGTGTTGCACATCGACTGTATCGACACCGGCGCGCCGGCGCCGATAATAATATTTCCGACTTTTACCTCGCGTGTTTTACGGCGCTGTATCATCATTATTTCACTTGCACGGCAAGGCTGATTCTCGTGCCGGTCACGCCCTGAACCAGCAGGCTCCCGCCGCCCTGCGTCATCTTATATCCGTCGGCTTTGGCGCAAAAACCGTTGGCGTTTCCCTTATAGGTGATATCGGCCTCGAGGAGCCCGTTTTCCGCATTCCATCCGCGCTCGTGCACTGCGCTCACGCCTGATATCGACTGGAGCGTCTGGAGCACCGCGTTCTTGTCGCGAAACTGTGCCACGCCCCGCACGCTCACCGACAGCGGCACGCCGTTATTCACTTGCTTGTTCCAGTCTTCGATAATGCGGTCGAGAAGCGACTTGACGGCTTTTTCAGCGGCTTGTTTGATGGCGTTGACTCCAGCGGTGTTGGGGCTGATGTGCACTTTGGCGCCGTGGCCATCGCCTGAGGCGATAATGTGGCCTGTGGTACAGTTGATTGCGCGAAGAGTCACGTCGGCCTGCACTGATTTCATGCCGCCGAGGTTCTGCGACATGCCTTCGGCTTCGCGGGCAATGGCCTTGCCCGTGATAATCACCTCGGCGCCGTAGGTAGAACCGAGCGCGGCGGCGGCAGCGCCGTCGCCTCTGAGCTTTGCCATTTTCTCCTCGCTACTTCGTATCGACGACACCACCGAGGGATCGACGATGTCAAAATCATAGGGGCTTTTGAGAAACGCGATAATCGCATTCTCCGCCGCCTGGTTTGTGGGCTGGTCGTTGCCGATATTGTTTTCTTCTATGATAATCATCACCTTGGGTTTATTCATGGTTTCCAGAAGGATATGGAACGCCGCAAGGTCATCGTGCATCTGTGACCGCGACAGCACCACCTTTATTTTCGTCTCGATAAGACCGTCAGATGTCTTTAGTTCCGAGATCTTTTCATAGCTTTTCACCGATCCCATGGTCTTGGTGATGACCTGGTCGCGCTTGAGCATAAAATTTTCCACTTCGGTCTGCGAGAGAAGCACCATGCCGATGCCTTTTTCAACCGCATCGCGCTTGGCGTTCATGAGCGCTTCCTGCGGGTTCGCCCCCAGTCCGGTGCCTTCGGCGGTTATATCCTGCTCTTCAGCCTGGGCTAGTAATGCCGGCGCCGCCGCAAAGATTGCCGCTGCCGCAAGGCAGGTACTCCATACGTTTGCGCGTGCCATCGATGAGCCTCCTTGATAGGGAATGTGCGTTGTATAAATTATAATACGCAGCGACCCGCAGGTAAAATTTTTAGCGTGTACGGCTCAATCGGTTTTCACCTTCTTGTGAGTTATCGGGCGTCGCGATACTGTCAAAGCCGGCTATTTTCCGTACAGTATCTGCTGCATGCGGTACTTGATGTGTTTCACGACCACGGTGTTATCCACCGCCGAATTGGAGAGCACGCGCTCGAAACGCTCGTAATATGCAAGCGCCTGGCGCACATAGTCCGAGGCAAGAATGACGTTTTCCTGTTCAAGGTCCTTGATTTTGTCCTTGAATACCATGGCGTATTCGCGGCGGTTGGCCGCAATCTGTCCCGAAGTCTCGGCAAGGCTTGCCTGAAGGTCGTACACAATGATTCGTCCGGCGGTTTTGGGGTTGAGACGTGTTGCGCCCGAGACGAGGGCTATATCAATATAGGCGCGTACCTCGCGTTCGGTGACCCCGTCGGGCTCGGTCCATGTCGCGCGCACTTCGCAGTCGGTCTGGCGCCGGGGCCGTCCCTCGATATCGAACACCACCATCCGCATGGTTGCCGCGGCCATGTCGCCCACGAATATCCGGCCGTCCTCTTCCCTGATCCCGCCCTCGATATTGACAATACGCGATGAGCGGCCGGGGGGGGATATCTCGAGACGGACCTGGCGCGCCGATGCGCTGCAGACGCGGTCGGTTTCCTCGATTACGCGCGGGGCGATGTCGTCCGGATTATCGATAAAGTAGTAGCGGCCGCGGGTTTTATACGCCAGTGCATACAGAAAGTCTTCGTCAAAATTGTCGCCGCCGCGGTCAAAATACCGAAACCCGAACGTCGAGATGCTCACCCCGCGCTCCGCGGCCATCGCCAGAGCCTTTTCGAGCACTTTCGACCGCGCCGTCATGCCGGTGTTCGCGTCGCCGTTGGTGATAAGAAACAGGTGCCTGCCGAGTACGTCCTGGCCCTTCAACCGGTCGAACTGTTCCAGGCCGCGCTGTATGCCTTCGAGCGTGTTGCGCAGGTCTTCGTCGCCAAGCCCACTCGCCGCGCTGTGCGCCGACGGTTTCACGCCTGCGCTCAGAGCCTGCATAGGAAATACGGCGCGGCCGTAGGTCGAAAAAGCGGCCAGTCCGAACATATCGCCTTCCTTGAGCGTCTCTATTACCGCTTTAGCCGCCTTCTTTGCGCTTCCCAGCGGCTCGCCCTGCATCGCCCGCGACACATCGACAAGCAGCATGAGCTGGATGGGCTTGCGGCGCTCGTGCCGCTGCGTGGGCGCGTATATGGTCAGGCCGCAGGTCATGAACGAATCGGTCTCCGGCCATGCCATGAACACCGGCCCGCCGCCGATAACAATATCGGTCGCGTGCGGCTCAATCGTCTCGTCCTGCGATCCGTAAAGCGGCGGCGCCATGATGACGCCGGCGGCGCATGCCAGAATAAAGGGCAGGTTTTTCATGTGTTTCTCTTTTAAAATACGAAGGTGCGCGGCAAAACGGCGTGAAAAATATGTCCACAGGAGCTGTCAGCGCTGAAAAGCATGATACGCGGCCGCGGCCTGTTATAATTTATAGCCTGGCGGGGGAATAACCATAATTAATGTGCCCCCGGCTTCGCCGGAGAGGCCGGAGGCCAGAAGACAGAGGTCGGAAGCCAGAGGTCAGTTTACAAGAAAAAGTCACGGGTATCTCCATAGAGAGAACGACGCTTTTTCGGAGAAGATACACAGGAAGACTTGAATTAACGCGCTCTGAGGTTATCAAATGAACGAAATCAAAAAATCCCACAAGCTCGACAACGTGCTCTACGATATCCGCGGGCCAGTACTCAAGGAGGCGCATCGGCTCGAGGAAGAAGGCTGCAGGATAATCAAGCTCAATATCGGCAACCCGGCCGCGTTTGGGCTCACCGCGCCCGATGAGATTCTGCACGACATGATCGTCAACCTTCCCAATGCCCAGGGGTACACCGAGTCCAAGGGAATATTTGCGGCGCGCAAGGCGGTCATGCAGTATTACCAAGAAAAAAAAGTGCCGGGACTTGACGTCGAAGATATCTATATCGGCAACGGCGTGAGCGAACTGATTGTCATGGCGATGCAGGCACTTCTCAACACCGGCAGCGAAGTGCTGATACCCTCTCCTGATTATCCTCTGTGGACTGCGGCCGTGAACCTTGCCGGCGGCAAAGCCGTGCATTACCTTTGCGACGAGCAGTCGGGGTGGCTCCCTGACCTGAAAGATATGCGTCACAAGATAACACCGAAAACAAAGGCCGTCGTGGTGATAAGCCCCAATAACCCGACCGGCGCCGTGTACCCGCGCGTCATGATGGAGAAAATCGCGGATCTTGCCCGCGAGCACGGCCTTATCGTATTCTCCGACGAAATCTATGACAAGATTCTTTACGACAAGGCGCGTCACACCTACATGGCCACGGTTGCTGACGATATTCCATGCGTGACTTTCGGCGGGTTGTCGAAGGCTTACCGCGCGGCAGGGTTTCGGGCGGGCTGGATGGTTTTTTCGGGCAACAAGGAAAGCGTCCGCGATTACATGGAGGGCGTGGACATGCTGTCGAACATGCGGCTGTGCAGCAACGCGCCGTCGCAGTTCGTCATACAGACCGCGCTGGGGGGGTATCAGACCATTAACGACCTGGTGTCTGCCGGCGGACGGCTTTTTGAACAGCGCAATTGCGCCTACCGGCTGCTGACTCAAATACCGGGCGTGACGTGCGTGAAACCCGACGGCGCCCTGTATCTGTTCCCCAAGCTCGACGTGAAAAAGTTTCGCATCAAAAGTGATGTGCAATTCATCCTTGACTTGCTGCGCCAAGAGCACGTGCTGCTGGTCCAGGGCACGGGCTTTAACTGGCCAAAGCCGGATCATTTCCGCATTGTGTTTCTGCCGCCGGTGGCCGATTTGGAGCTTGCCATCGGGAAACTCGGGCATTTCCTCTCCACGTATCGGCAGGAAGAGTGAGGGGGGGCACTCATGGTGCGCGCAGTGGTGATGCGCCGGATATTCATTGACTGAACGACACGACAATATTACGGGGCGGCTATCCGCACAACCCCGCCTGCCGAATCACATGGTAGGCGGTATAACCGTTGAGCATGACGTTGTGCACTCCGCCGCCGGGCTTGCCCCAGTGGCCCGTCTGGAAAAGGTTTTGAAGGTGAGTCTTGACGGGTATCTTGGCCTCGCCGTACATGTCCTTGGTGTTTTCGAAGCCGTACAGCGCGCCGCCCGTGTTTGCGGTATAGCGTTCGAATGTCGACGGAGATCCGATCTCCATCACTTCGATATAATCGCGAAGGCCGGGGAATAGTTCTTCCGCTTTGGACAGAAGCATCTCGGCAAGCCGACATTTGTCCTTTTTCCACTGTGCGCTGAAATCCTGCCGGGTAAAATTCATCAGCGTGAGCGTAGGCGCGCGCGGATGTGCTGTGCTGCGTAAAAAGACAAGGTGATCGATGCTGTCTTTCTTGTTTTCGATAATATTGCGGTAGATGCGGCCGCTGTCGGTGTGGCCGAACCAGAACGTGATGTCATTGGGAAGAAGCTGTTCGAATCCCGGTTTCATGCCGAGGTAGATGGACAGCGACGAGACCGACGGCCTGAGATTGGACAGCCGTTTGGTCCATCGTACACTGCGCGCTTCCGGCGGAAGCAGCGCGTTGTGAACAATATAAGGGCTGATGTTCGAGACGAACAGACCCGCGTCGAGGCGTTCGCTCGAGTCCAAGCGCACGGCCTTGACACGTTTTCCTTCCACCTCAAGGCCCGTTGCCCTGCATCTTGTCCTTATTGCTCCGCCGCGCGATGTAATCGCATGTGCCAGCGCGTCGGCAAGGGTTGAAAATCCGCCCGCCAGACTGTGCGAGCCTTCAAGGTAATGAAGTGCGAACATGACCACGTAAAACACCGTGGGCGCGTATTCGGGCGCGGTGCCCCCATAGGGCCATTGCGCGCCCAAGAGAAACCGCAGCCTCGGGTCATGAAGAAAATCTGCCAGGTATTCCTGGTATGAGCGGTTGTGGTATTGGGATACAAAATCGGCGTTTTCGGCCGTGAATGCCGTTTCAAAATCCAGCGCGGGCTTCTCAAGGATATCGTGAAACCGCCGCATGTCGCGCAGGAGGTCGTCGATGGCAGCGCGTTCGGACGGGAACGCTTTTTTCAGCGCTTCGTCGATACGCTCTCCCCGGGCAGGCATCGAAAATCTCAGGCCGGGCGTCACAACCGTATACAATCCGTCAAGCTCGCGTGTCTCGATTCCGTTGTCAACCCCCAGAAGCCTGAGCAGGTGGTGCACCAGGCCGTTGCCTGCCATGGGAACGCAGTGGATCGCCGATTCGAACGTGAAGGCGCGGCGTTTGAACGCGTGCGCGTAGCCGCCGATTTTGCTGTGTTGTTCGATAACGGCGACCTTGAGACCTGCGCGCGCCAGAAACGCGCCGCAGGTCAGCCCGCCGATTCCCGACCCTATCACCACCGCGTCGAATCGGCCGCCGTCGCCGCTCGCGGTCGTTTTCCCAAGCCCCCGTTTCACCGCGTCCTTGACACGGGCCGAGTACTCGCGCGATTTGAGGATATTTTCGGCTTTCTGCCGGAATGTTGCGAGCGATTCCGTTGGGTCCACTCGTCCGGCAAACTCGCGCCACAGCCGCAGATAGCCCTCGCGCAGCCGCTCTTCGCTGATGTGGGCGGGTTTGAATACGATATTAGCGCAGTTGAACTTTTTCCAGTCGCGGCCTGAAATAAACCGCCCCTCCGCCTCTACTCTATGCCAGAACGGCGTGTTGGGAAACGGCGTGGCGATGAAAAACTCGGCGGTTTTCACTCCCGCCTTCTCGCAGAACTCGGCGATGAGGTCGAACTGGTCATCGAACGTGCAGTCGAAACCCAGGCCGAAGGAGCCGAAAAAACGAATGCCGCGGTCTTCGATCATCTTGACAAGGGAAATTGTCCGCTCCCAGATGCCGGGGTGCCGGCCGTAGAAGCGGCTGCTGATGGGGTCGCTGGCGAATACGCAGTACATGCTTTTCGCGCCGCCCAACGCCAGTCGGTCGAGAAAGACAGCGTCGGCGTTCATTGCCGGCGAGCAGGAGAGGAACATGTTGACGTTGTACTGTGCGATCCGCTCGCACAGTTCCATCATGTAGCGCTGGATTCGCGGACGGTTGAGCATCACCATGTCGTCGGCGATGTAAAACTCCTTGCCGGCGAGCTCCGCAATGTCCCGCTCCACCTCCTCCATAGGCCGCAGCCGGATCGATGTGCCTTGGTAAAGCGGAATATTGCACCAGTCACACCCAAACGGACATCCGCGGGTCACCGACACCAGGGCCGCGTGCCAGTCGTATTTTCCCTCAACGTCGAATACGCCTTTTTTCGGCCGCACGATTTCATGGGGCTGGGGCAGTCGCTCTGCGCGATAGAGCGGTTTAAGGGCGCCGCGACGGAAATCGTCGATAATGGTCGGGAAAATGGTCTCAGCCTCGCCCACGCACACGCTCGTGCAGTGCGGCGCCGAGTCCTCGGGAATCATCGACGGGTGCATGCCGCCCATGATCACAGGTTTTCCCCTCCGCAGGAACTCATCGCCGACTTCGTTCGCATACGAGGCCTGGGGGGTGAAAAAGCTTATAGCAATCAGATCTGCGTCATCGTCAAAATCGATAGGTTCGATATTCTGGTCCATGATGCGCCAGGTGATATCGGCCGGCAGCATCTGTATCAGGATGGGAATGCCCATGGCCGGCGGCATGGTATACGACCACGTGGCCGCGATACGCGGAAACTCGGCAAGCTCCGGGTAGGTCTCAAGGAACTTGTCGAATTTGGGATAGATAAAGGTGATCTTCATGGTGCAGGAATTATCCTGCCGAGAGCGAACAGCGCTCTATGCAGTATGGGTACACAAAAACTTCTTGCCGTCGTTTTTACAGATACTATACGCGACGTCGCGGCTTACCCGTATCACGCCGGTGAGCCCGCCGCCCGGCCACATCCATTGGCCTGCCATGTAAAAATTCGAAAGGCCGGGAAGCGTTTTTCTCATAAGCCGCGCAACCACCCCCGGCGCCGGCGCCCATCCCTGGTAACTGCCTTTATAAATATTGGTGAAACGCATAAACGTTGCCGGGGTGGCCACGTCGCACGCCTCCACGCACGCGGCGATGTCGCCGAAACGGTATTCGAGCGATTCAATAACCTGCTCGGCGACTGCTTTTTTTTCCTGCTCGTATTTTTCCCTCATGCCGTCGCGCATCCGGCACCAGTACTGGTAATCGGGTGTCCGGATATGCGCCACCACAGCGGTTTTGCCCGCCGGCGCAAAGCTATTGTCGTAGGTGCAGAACCGTACAATCATGTCGTGCGCCGTATATGAGCCCATACGGATGGGATCGCGAATCGGCAGGCAATACTTGTCGACGTCGTTTACAACCGTGCGGCCAAGCCCAAGCGAAACTTGCACCAGCGACGGATACACGGGCCAATGGCCGAAACGCCTGATAATGCCTCGGTCAAGATATTTTCCCTGCAAAATACCGAATATCGTTTCGTAGCTGTCGGCCGATGAGACAACGATATCGGCTTCGTACCGGGTTCCACCGGCGCATGCTACTCCGCACGCGCGGCCATTGTCGCCAAGCACCGAAATGACGCGTTCGCCCAGCGAAATGACACCGCCAAGCGCACGGTAGCGCTGTTCCAGAAGCTGAGTGAATTTCGCCGAGCCCCCCACCGGGTAGCCGTCGGAGCGCGCGTGCATCCATCCGAGCGCCATAATCAGGCCGAACATCGAGAAATGTTCGTGGTGGGGGAAAATGAGTTGAAACATCGCGCGCAGGTGTTCATCGCGAAACCGCGCCGCAAACTCCTTGATGGATATGCCGCTCCACTTTCTCATGAAGAGGAGGAGCCTGCGGTTTTCGAACGGGAATTTCAGGTAGTCGAGCATTCCGAACGCCTCGCGCGGCTTTGCGTAGGGGATGGTGAATTTACGCACGGCCGCAATTGCGCCGGTGAATTCTTCGATGGGGGCGCGGTCGCCAGGCGACAGCCGAAGCATTTCTTCGCGCAGCCGCGCTGCGTCCTTGAACACCGAGAGCGTCCGTCCCTCGCGCTCGATACGAATGAATACGTCGGAGTAATGAAGCTCGAGCGACTGCATGTCGATAAGCTCGTTAAGCATGGCATGAAGGTTGATAGTGGGCGCGGAGCCCACAAGCCAGTTGGTCGCGCCGTCAAACACGTACCCGCCGCGTTTCCACACGGCGCACACGCCGCCGCACTCGCGGTTCATTTCCACAATACGTGTGCGGTACCCGCACATCTGCAGGTAGCATCCCGCCGACAATCCACCGATCCCGCCGCCGATAATGACAATGTTGGTATTCATACTGCGGCTCCGGCACTATCCGGTGAGGTCCCGTCGATAAAGGGAATTTCTTCATGAAGGAAATACCACTGCTCGGTATGACGCCGGGCTTTTTCCTCAAGCCGCGCATACATTCCGGTTATGGCATCGTTGGGCTCTCCCCGTACCTGCTCCAGGTCGAGACGATATTTCCCGCCGCTGAGTCGTACCATGAATGCGGCGAACACCGCGGTTGGGACGCCGCAGAAGGTAAGCAGCTTGTCCAGACCAGCTCCGCCCCAGACCTGGGTCGAGAATAATTGCACAGGCACGCTGTAATCGGTTTTTTCGTCGAATACGGTGAGCAGAATGCTTTTACGGCGAAGCACTGCCGCCATGTCCAGCGCGGCGTGCGTGCCGGGCTTACCGACCTCGATAAACGATATGGCCGCAAACAATCCTGACGCCGCGAACGCCTGTGCGTGCGCATGCGCGGCCTGCGAAAGCTGTTCTGTCTTGAACCTGAGCGCAGCGGTAAGCTCAAAGCCGCGGCTGGCAAGCGACGGCGCGATAAATTCCACGGCACCGAAATGCGGCGCGGCGCACAAAACCGCCTTTCCTTCACTGCGCGCGGTCTCAAGCATTGATACCGCCCGGCCCGTATCGACATGCGTGTCGAGAAACGACCTGAATTTTTCCGCACCAAGACAGAGTGCCAGGAGTTTTTCGAAATAGTGAAGTCCGACGTGATCAATAAACGCATTGATGCCGCCCGGAACCGAAAGCCCCAGACGATGCAGGTTCGATTCGATAAGCTGCCGCGCGTCGGCATGCTCCGCATACCATTGTCTTGTCCTGCCGAGCAACACATCCCGCAGGACGTCCGGATGCATCGAGGCAATCGAAGACAGGAGCTCGGGGGATTGAAGATAGCGGCTCAGTTCCATTGATGTAATAAAAATATCGAGTGTGGAATTCAAAATCCGCAACGCACATACCGCCGCGCCAGCTTTGTCTCAGGATGCAGTGTCAGGATTATCCTGGTATAGTTTCACATGGCAGAGGTTTTAGCTGTCCCGTTAAACAATACTATCCCACAAAAAATCATGGCCATCCATTTTTTAACCTGAAAATCCTGGTCCTGGTCAGCCCTTTTGCGCAAGGTATTTCTCCACCGTCTCGGCGCACTTGTCGATGGATATCAGGTTTGGGAATTCGGATTCGGGTATTGACACGCCGAATTTCTTCTCCATGGTCGCGAGCACCTCTAGAAGCGCCATGGAATCGAGTCCCATGTCCTTAATAAAATGAGCGCTGTCGGTGATTTTCTCCGCTTCCACGTCCATGTCCTCCGCAATCTCGCCGATAAGCTGCCTGATTGCTTCCTTGATCTCAGCTGCGTCCATGACGTCACTCCTCAGTATGATTGTAGTTTTGTATGCTGACGATTGTATGCTGCTTCATGTATATCTTTAATAACAATAGTGGTGCAGTTGCCGTCGCACGAAAACGAATTCACCATCACAAATCCGCCGCGCTTCCACGCCGCCGTTCCTCTCACGCAGTTCAGCGCGTCTATGGTTTCGTATCCTTCGGGCACGCCGGTGATGCGGCCGGCGTTCATGTCCGCAAGCGCACAGGCTACAGACAGCGGCGCCGATGCTCCGTAGCATTCGCCGAAACGCGCCTTGTATGCCGTAACCGGCGTATCGCCGAACACGTCTCGTATGGCCTGCGCTTCCATGGCATCGGCGTTACGTATGCCGTTTGCACCCGATGCTATAAAGCCGACGTCTGCAGGCCGTATGCCGGCGTCATCGCATGCGGCTTTCATACAATGGCGCGCCGATTCGCCGCAGAATTTTCCGGCGAATGTCGAAGGCTCGAACGCCGATGCATAACCGGATATTTCCGCAAGAGGCGTCCGACTGCCTGCGGCGGCGCTTTCTGCCGATTCAACCATGAACATTGCGCAGCCTTCACCCGCCACGAAACCGTCGGCGAGCGTTCCAAACGGAAGAATCCTGCTGGTGGGTGACAGCACGCCGCTTCTCAGCATGCCCAGAAGCGCGTAATAACTTATTTCTTCGAGCCCGCCGGCTACGATACGGTTGAGATAGCCGCGGCGGATGTAATCGCAGGCATAGATGAGCGCGTCGGCTCCCGCGTTGAACCCGGTAGAAACCGTGGTGCTCAGCGTGCGTGATTCGTAGCGGATGTTCGCGTTGCCGGTGGGCGAGTTGATCACCGTGTTGGCAAAAGCCTGCGGATTGACGGCGTTGACGCCGTTGACAATGGAGTCGCTCAGGAAATCACCGATACTCTGCACGCTGCCGAACGCTGTTCCCACGCAAATTCCCGGCTTGTCGTCCTGGCTGCTCGCCTCGAACTGTGCCTTGAACCCAAGTTCCATGGTCGCCAGCAGAAGTTTTGTCGCCCAGTCCTTGGTGCGAAGGCCTTTTTTACCCAGCACCTGTTCGGGATCGAACGTATCGGCCTTGAAGCAGGGAATTGGTTCGGAAAATTCATGGAAATCGTATTTGCCGGCACTTCCCATGCGCGGCGCCGCGCCCAGGTTTGCCGCAAGGCAGTCAACGCCTGCGCCGATTGAGCTTATCTGGCTTGCAGCGGTGATGACCGGTTTATTCATATTCATTTGTATTAACTTCCCGTAAACTTTGCCAGCACCAGGGAACTGCAATTGCCCGCAAACGCATATGCGTTTGATACAACGATATTCAAGTTTACCTCCCGCGGGCTATTGGGCACGCAGTCTATGTCGCATTCCGGATCCGGTTCTTCGTAGTTAATCGTCGGCAGCATGATGCCGTGCATGAGCATGAGCACACACGCGCAGGCCTCTATCGCCGAGGCCGCGCCCATGGTGTGGCCTATCATGGATTTTGTGGACGACATCGCGATGGATTTCACCCGCTCGCCAAGCACGTCCTTTGCAATCAGCGTCTCAACCTTGTCGTTTTCCTTTGTGCCGGTGCCGTGCGCGTTTATATAATCGACCGCATCGGGCGTGATTGAGGCGTTGCGCAAAGCCTGGCGCATCGCGCGAATGCCGCCGCTGCCGCTCGGGTCAGGGATAGTCATCTTGTATGCATCGCAGGCAATGCCGTAGCCGAGAATTTCGGCGAGTATGTTGGCGCCGCGCTTTTTTGCATGCTCCATGTTTTCGATAATTAACACACCTGCGCCCTCGCTTACCGCCATACCGTCGCGGTTTTTGCTGAACGGCCGGGGCACGGTATCTGTTGTCGCCAGAAGCCTGTTAAAGCCAGTAAATGCGATGCTGGAGAACGGATCGCTTCCACCGGCAATAACGACGTCGGCTCTGCCGAGTTTGATGAGGTCGCATGCGTATCCGATGGCGTAATTGCCTGCGGCACAGGCCGTGGGAATAATGACAGACGGACCGCGCACACCGAACTCACGCGCGACATTCGCCGGTATGACCGCGCAGGGGTACTGGCGGGGGAGATCGGCGGGTATAGCGTCGGCGCTCGAGGCCGTGTATTTTGCCTTGATGCCCTGTTCGAGTATCTGCGGCTCGCCCATGGTGGTGCCTATGCACACAGCGACTCTGTATGGATTTTCTTTTGTAAATTCGATACCCGCTTGGGAGACGGCCATTTTCGCGGCGGCAATCGCGAACTGGCTCGATCGTCCCATTGTTTTGATTTTCTCGGGGGCAATATAGGCCGCCGCGTCAAAGTCTCGCACCTCGCCGCCTGTTTTCGTCTTGAAGTCCGTGGTGTCGATACAGGTGAGCGGCCGCACGCCGCATGTTCCCTTCACTGCCGCGTTCCAGAAAGCCTCAACACCTGTGCCGATAGGGCTCACGATGCCAAGGCCGGTTATGACAGTGCGTATTTCAGTCATGCCAATAGCTCTTTGGGAAATACCGTCGTAAGTATACGCTTGGAAAGCGGCACTCCTTTATGAACGGCGCCGCCGGCTAACTGCATAAATTAGAAGGAAATAGCAGACGCGAGAAAAGCAAATCTGCCAATGGCACGGTTTATCGGTGAAAAGCACATCGGCTACAGCATGATTTTTTGTATCGTGGAAGGGGATAGTTTCCTGTGGCGACAGAGTGCCCAACACGCAGCGGTAGCATCGTCGAATCCAACGGTGGGGTAATGCTCATGACCGTCCGTTGTCGCCTGTTACTGGAGAATGACCACACGAAGGTTTTCTATAAGTTTTTCACGATGCGCCGGGTTGAGTTTGCCGATTTCCCTGATGAACCGTCGATTATCTATTGATCGTATCTGATCGACCAGAATATCCGAATCAAGATGAAGGCCGGATTCGTTTTTCAGCAGATGAATGCGCAGCAGATGTGTTCCTTTTGTGATTTGAGACGTGATTGGGCAAACGATTGTGCTTGGATGGGTATTGTTCAATAAATCGGTCTGAACGACAACGACGGGCCGGATTTTTCCCGGTTCAGTGCCTTGCCGGGGGTTAAGATCGGCAATGTAGATATGAAACTTTTTAATCCTCATTCAAGGGCGCCGTCTCCAATCTGTTCGTATTCCCTGAGGATTTCGAGAGAGCTTTTCCTGACAAGCGCGGATTCCCTGTGAAGCTGCTTTTTTAAAAGTCTGCGCTGATTATACATGTTGTAGAAACGCAGAGCGTCGTTGATATACCTGTTGCGCGGCTTTTTTATTTTCCGGGTGATTCTTTCCGCCTCCTCGAAAATATCCTCATGCAACTTGAGAGACAGTGCTTTCATCATGCCGGCATCCCCCTTATTAAAATTCCAAGTCATCAATATATACTCTCAATATATACCAAACCATTTTTTCGATCAATGCCTGAGTGCTGATGCCGTTGTATGGCCGGACCTGCCGTGCGGCCCAATCTCGACGAACCGGGCGAATGGGGCATGCAGATGGCGGGCGAGACCGCGCTGTATCATATACCGCTGCTTGCGATATAAAATATATTTTGCTTGTAGTTGATTGCATAAATGCATCCTGGTTCATTATAGGAAAAGTACATAATAGCAAAAATGCATCGGGACATTTATTGCAGTGTTTTGGTAATATTTTCAAGTGATTGATTTGTATCAAGATGTGGCGCTTATGGTTTCTGGCGCGAAATATGCTCTTATCTGCGTCATCTATTCAGAATGCTTGGAAATCAATTTTCAAAGGAGGTCGGTATGTTCAAGTCAACCGGAGCCATTTCGAGAAGCATCATCATCAGTTTCGGGATTGCCTGTTCAGCGCGTGCCATGCAGGTTGATACTATTTCATCTCTTGCGGAAATGAATACGTCAGGTCCTCGCATCGGCATTGGAGGGATTGTCGATAAGAAAGAAATGTATCATGCGCTGAAAGACAACGGCGGGGATCGGACTATCAGCCTGTTTGGATGGCATTTCGAATTCAAGACGTCTCCGATGGGCGGCGGTCCGTCGCTGATTATGGAAATCGTTCCTCTTATCGGGGGTATTGAATACGGCCTCGTCATTCCATCGATTACATTCCCCATCGGCATCCGCATGCCCTTCGGCACCGAGTTCGGGATGGGGCCGAATTTTTCCTTTGGTGGTCCGGCCGAAACTATCTTTCGCTCGTCAATAGTCTTTGCCGTGGGGCATTCGTTCAATTACAAAGGCATCGGCATTCCCATCAATCTTGCCTACACAAAGGGGCCGGCCGGTCAGCAGGTGACTGCGCTTGTCGGTTATGCAATCGTGAAAAGCGTTCGTAAAGAGATTAAAACCATGGAACAGTAATTGAACGGTACCACCGATCAACCGACGGGGTCTTTATGAACAGTCGCTTTTTTTCACTCC
>Ga0129299_1001110_pt1 | contig 17922 bp, 15 predicted proteins | sample ConPoolayeCmetaG_FD_94477 | JGI IMG/M metagenome (GOLD analysis project Ga0129299, IMG submission 94477) | Hot spring microbial mat communities from California, USA to study Microbial Dark Matter (Phase II) - Cone Pool mat layer C metaG ...
ACCGCCTGCACCAGCTCATTGTCGCCGATTCGTTTCAGCACATAGCCGGCTGCTCCAGCCTGGATCGCGGCAAACAGCAATTCGTCCTCCGCATAGGAGGTCAGCATAATGACTCTACATCCTTCGACCGTCTGCACGATCTGCCGGCAGGCTTCAATGCCCGATAGGCCCGGCATACGGATATCCAGTACTGCCACATCGGGCTTCACTTCCTGAGCTTTGGCAATCGCTTCTTCACCGGTTGCTGCCTCAGCCACAACCCGGAATTGCTCCTGCCGCTCCAACAGCGCTCGCAGCCCGGCCCGCACGACGGAATGGTCATCTGCGATCAAAATCCGTACAATCTTAGACATAGACGTCTACCATATTCCTGAGTCGGAGTCGCCCGTTCCGGGATAAATCGGATTGGATTCGTATCAAGTTTAGCCTCGTAGTCCTGCACCGCAAGTCATATGACCAGCGACGAGCATTCCCTTAGCCACCCGCTTGGCAATATGAGCACTATTTTAGCGCGTCTCAACGAGATCGCTTCTCTGGTCACGCACGCTGCGGAAGCGGAGACTATCGAGGAAGTTCTGGAGCGAATCGCTCAGGTCTCGCGTGAGCTGGTACAAGCCCGCTACGCAGCACTTGGGGTTCCCGATGGGAAAAGTGGGCTTCGCTATTTCAAAGTTGCGGGGATCAGCCCGGAGCAGATTCGGCACATTGGCCACCTCCCGCAAGGGCGCGGTTTGTTGGGTGTACTGATCAAGGAGCGCCGGCCTCTCCGCATTGATCGTATCCAGGACGACCCGCGCTCAGCGGGGTTCTGTGTGGGCCATCCCCATATGACCAGTTTGCTGGGTGTGCCGATCCTGATGGGCCATGAGTTATATGGGATACTCTATCTATGCGACCGGGTAGATGGTTTGCCATTCTCCGAGCACGATCAATGGCTGATTGAAATCATGGCAAGCTATGCAGCTTTGGCAATTGCCGGAACACATATGCGCGAACAATACAGCCGCCTAGCGATGCTAGAGGAACGTGAGCGGATCAGTATGGAGTTGCACGATGGGATCATCCAAAGCCTCTACGCCGTAGGAATGCAGATTGATCTGATGCGGACTGCTGCAGAAGGTCGCCAAGTGGCGGAGTTTCAACAGATTATCCAGGGTCTTAACCAGGTGATCGAGGACATCCGTAGCTACATCCAGAACCTCAAGGCGGCCAGTTATAACCAAAAAACCATTCGTGAATGTTTTGAGGAACTTCTAACGCGCGTTCATATCCCGCAGAAGCTCTCAGTCGAGATCGAGGCACCTGATCTACGCGCTCCATTCGCGCCTCACACATTCGAGGCGCTATGTCAGATCACTCATGAGGCAATTAGCAATACCATTCGCCATGCTGATGCCACTCACTTGAAGATCATCGTCTCCTACCGTGACGAGGTGGTGGAAGTCCAGATTGCGGACAATGGTCGCGGGTTCGACTCAAGTGAGGCACAGGATTGCAAGGGCCTGGGATTGCGCAACATCCAGCAGCGAGCGAGACTGCATGGCGGTCGGGTGGATATTCTCACTGCACCGGGTCAAGGAACCCAGCTTACGGTTAATATCCCTATCAAGCCATCCTCATAACCACAGGGACCCATTTTGGCGTAAGCGAGTCGCTGGCTCCGGGCCTTTCATCAGCAGGTATGCAACGAGGGAAGTGACATCCATCACCCGCATCCAAGTACCAACGTCTTGGCGTAAGGTCCTATCGTATACGTATCATCAAGGCACTCCTGCAAAGTCGGACTGAGTGTGGCTCTGTGCCCATTGGACACGTTCGAACTAAGCAGAAAACTCACGAGGGACATTGGCCTGCAAGCAAGAGGAATTGCCGGTGGGGCTGCGCCACATGAATGTGTCTGACATCATGACCGCAAAGCCGGTCACCATTCATCAGGATAGCACGCTGCGACAGGCGCTCGAAGCAATGGAACAGGCTGGCTGTCACCACCTTCCTGTGTTGAGCGCGGACGGGCATCTGGTTGGCATTCTCAGTGACCGGGACATTCGCAAGGCGCTGAACCTTCCCCAAGTGCTGCGTGAGCACTGGGAGGATGATGACCTAGCAAATCACCTGATGGTCAGAACGTTGATGACCCCGGCGCCAATCACAACCGAGCCAGATGCTTCGTCTGAGGAAGCTGCCCGCCTGATGCTGGTCAACCGGATCAGTTGTTTGCCAGTGATGCGGAGCGAGACACTGGTCGGTATTGTGACCAAGTCCGACATCCTCATGGCCTTCATGCGGATGGCGAAGTCGGTCCCCACCTGATATTCTAAAAAATAGCCCTTACATGGCGAACTGAACCCCGGCGGCCTTTCTACAGGCCGCCGATCTGTTGCGCCGGTCACATCCATCCTTGACGTATTGGAGCTGCCGGGTAGGCGTGGATCGGCCCTGACAGGAGGGGATATGTCCCTTATCCATACACGCACGTTCCGGGTACGCCACTACGAGTGCGATGCCTATGGACATGTCAATAATGCCAACTATCTGCACTACATGCAGGAGGCCGCCTTCGACGCTTCGGCGGCAGCAGGCTATGATCTGGCCCGCTACGACGCAATGGGCCGCTTGTGGTTGATCCATGAAACGGATGTGGAGTACCTCCAGCCACTGCGCTATGGAGACTCTGTCGAGGTCAGGACATGGGTATTGGATTTCCGAGGGGTAAGGTCACGGCGGGCCTACGAGTTCCGCGACATGGAATCCGGAAGCATGGTCGCACGAGCGCAAACAGACTGGGTATTTCTTGATGCCACAACTCTGCGACCTGCGCCGATCCCCCGCGAGTTGAGGGAGGCTTTCTCCCCAGAGGGTGTACCAATCAAGGCCCAACCTCGCGAACGGTTCCCTACTCCTCCTGAGCCGCCACGAGGCACCTTCCGAATGCGCCGATGTGTCGAGTGGCGCGACATTGACCCTATGAAGCATGTCAATAACGCGACCTATCTGTCCTATATGGATGAGTGTGGTATGGAGGTCAGTGAAGCGCATGGCTGGCCTATACAGCGCATGGGGGAGGCCGGGTTTGCCATCGTAGCGCGGCGTTGTCGGATCGAGTACCGGGAACCCGCCATCTACGGAGATGAGCTGGAGCTAGCAACATTCGTCTCTGAACTGCGCCATGCGAGCGCAACGCGATGCTATATCATCACGCGCGCGTGGAGCGGAAGTGTCCTGGCGCAGGCGCGAGTTCTGTACGTGTGGGTGGACGTACGCACTGGGAAACCAATCCATATCCCCGCAGAGTTCATAAGTGACTTTGCGGCGAATCTTGCCCCTGGCGCTCTCCCTCCCCAATCAAGATTACGTTAGGTGAACCTACGTACCCCATCTGCGGCCCTCGCAATAGCTTTCACGATCCACAACTGCTCTCCCCTTGCACAATCCGCTTAGCGAGTCTCCGCTTCATCGCCCGCCCAACTACCCTTAACCGCAGCCACAAACTGCTCGCTTTAGCAGTCAGTTTTTCTTCTTCGGACTTCTATCACCTCTCATTACGCCCTCATCTTGCGGCGAAAAAGCGCACGATTGCGTCCACTTTACCGGGGATGTATACTGATCACCATGCCACCGATGGGACAGCAATTGAAGTAAGGGCTTGAGGCTATGGGTGACCAGGACGCATACCAAGCAGCGATGCAAGAGGCGGCCAACGCGGCTTGGGATCGGAATTGGGAGCGGGCTATCCGTGAGTACCAGCGCGCCATCGAGCTTTCCCCTAGTGATCCCCAGGCTTTGGCTGGCTTGGCTCTCAGCCTGATAGAGGCAGGCCGCCTTGATGAAGCCCTGATTGCATATGAGCGGGTCAGCCAGCTCGTGCCCGGCGATCCACTGCCGCATGAGAAGATGGCGGAGATATACGAACAAACCGGACGGCCCGCTGAGGCTGCTAAGAAGTATGCTGCGGCTGGCGAGATCTATCTAGCCCGCAAGGACCTGGAGCGTGCCCTTCCCAACTGGCAGTGGGCCGCCTACCTCGATCCTGACCTTCCTCAACCGCACATGCGGCTGGCGGTTGTCTATGAGCGCGACGGGCAGACACTACACCAAGCCATTTATGAGTATCTAGAACTGGCACGGCTTCTCCAGGCTTACGGCCAACTTCAGAAAGCCGAGCAGGCCCTTCAGCGCGCCCGTAGGCTCGATCCTCTCAACACCGATGTCCGGGATGCGCTGGATGATCTGAAACGCGGCAACCCGATCCAGCGCCCCCAAGTACCCGCCCCTAAGCCCAAGTCCAGGCCCGGCACCAGCCCCTTGACAGTGGAAGAGGAATTTCTCCCGCCCGGCGAAACCGAGGATAAGGCAGAACAACCGCGCACTCTTGCTGATGAAACGGCCCGTCATGCGCTGGGCACGCTGGCTGACCTGGTCTGGGCCGGTCAGGTTCCTAACTCCGCAGTAGCGCCGCTGATGCAGGCGATGGATCTCCATCAGATCGGTGATGCTGAGCGCGCTATTGCAGCGTACAAGAAGGCTTTTGAGGAGGGCCTGGATCATCCAGCCTTGCGCTTTAATCTGGGATTGCTCTACCAGTACGCGCACCATGCAGAGGAAGCGCTTCCCCTGCTCGCTCAAGCCAGCGCTGATCCAGATTACGCCATCGCTTCGAACCTGTGTATGGGTTTGGCTTATCTGTCACAAGATGATGTGCAGAATGCTGCTCGCTATCTGGTGCTGGCTCTGCGCGGCGTGGATCAGATGCTCAATGCCCGCTTCGATGCGAAAGGCTACGACCGGCTGTTAAACGGGCTGGGCGAACAAGGTCGCGATCAGCAGGCTGAGCTGTGCAAGGCCCTGGCTATTGCACTGAATGATCCTGGCTGGCGAAGCAAGCTGGGTAATGCTCTGGCGGGTTACGCTGCTCAGGGAAAGAACAATTATGTGTCGGACCTGCTGGAGCTGCTGATCGAAGGTGGCCGTCCGGAGATTGCCGAGATAATGCAGCGCATTGACATGTTTATAGCACGCAATATGCTTCGGATGGCCATGGACGAGGCTCACTATGCCATCCAACGATCCCCCGACTACTTGCCTGCCCATCGCAGTATAGCCGATATTCTGATTAGGGAGGGGCGGGCCCAGGATGCGGCGGTAAAGATTAACCTTGTCGCGAGCACCTACCTGCACCGAGGCAATGTTGAAAAAGCCGCCGATCTCTTTGCTGAGGCGATCCGACTGTGGCCTGCTGACATGGCTGCCCGTGAGCGAGTGATCGACATGCTCAAGGTGCAGGGCCGCGTCGGTGAGGTCATGCGGCACTACCAGGAAATGGCCGACCTATATTACCGCCTGCGAGCCGATCCGGAGCAGGCCATTAGCATTTACAATCAGGCGCTGGCCTATGGATCGCACCATGGCGCTGATGTAGCCTCACAGGTAGCAATTTTGAAGGCTCTAGCCGATATTGAGTCGCAGCGCCTGAATTGGCGCGAGGCGATGGGCTATTACGACAGGATCGTGACCCTGGCTCCCGGTGATCACGATGCAGCCCTGGCATTGATCGACCTCCACTTCCAGATGGGGCAGCCTGATCGGGCGATCAAGGCGTTGGATGACTACATGCGTTTCTGCGTAACCAGCGGCAATACCGGCCCTATCCTCACCACGCTCGAAGAGCAGACCCGACGCCATCCCGATGAGCCGGCCCTCCGTCAGCGACTGGCCGATGTGTATCGCCAGCAGAAGCGTTACCCGGAGGCTGTCGCTCAGTTGGATGCTCTCGGCGAATTGTACTTGGACAGTGGTCGCAAAGAAGCGGCCATTGGCGTGATTCGCAAGATTATCTCGCTCAGCCCGCCCGATGTGGAGGGCTACCGCCGACTCTTGGAGCAACTGGAAGGGAGCGGCTAGCAACACCCCGTTGTTACCTCCCAACAAAGGGCCACAGGGTGGCTGCCAGCCGATAGCCAATCCGATCCCCTACAGCTCGACTCGGTTGAGGAGTGGTGGGCCTGCAAGAGATTCTATGGGCACTTCAGAATCTGCCGCGAAGTTGGCAGAATATTCTTGACCTTCTGCTGGTAGCGTCTGTTTTTTACGCCATCCTTCAGTTGGTGCGTGGCACGCGCGCGGCGACCCTGCTGCGCGGCATCGGGATCGTCTTGATCCTGGTCTGGTCGCTATCCTTCCTGCTCAATCTTCAAGCCTTTTCGTGGCTGCTCAGTCGCACACTGACCGCTTTGGCTGTCGCACTGCCGGTAATCTTTCAGGAAGAGCTGCGCCGCTGGTTAGATCGGGTTGGGCGCGTGTTACCCCTCTCCGCTGAGGGGGCACACACAGCCAAACCAGAGGGCCTGGTCAACGACATCGCCGATGCCGCTCGTTACCTCTCCCGGCGGCGGCATGGTGCATTGATCGTACTGGAGCGCGATACAGGTCTACAAGAGTACATTGAGACCGGGGTGATAATGGATGCTTTGGTGAGCAGTGAGCTGATACAAACCACCTTTTTCCCAAACACCGCTTTGCATGATGGCGCAGCCATTATTCGCGGCAATCGGCTTGTGGCCGGAGCCTGTACTCTGCCCATCTCCTCCTCCCGCCGTCTACCCGACAGCCAGATGGGCCTGCGTCATCGGGCCGCACTGGGCATCAGTGAGGTCAGTGACGCAGTAGCGGTCGTCGTTTCAGAGGAGACCGGTCGCATCTCCATTGTGGTGGGCGGACGGTTCATTCGTGGTATTGATGCAGAGCGCCTAGCGGTGATCCTGGGTGAGTACATCGAACAGAAGCCACCGCCAGGCTTGCTCGGCTGGCTCTTGCGCCTCCGCCGGACGGCCTGAACATGCAACTCCTTCGGCAGCTCCGCTCGAATCTGACTTCTCCGGTATTGGCCCTTTTGCTTGCGCTGACGGTGTGGATCGTCGCCAGCCTGGAGGAGAATCCGCCTGAGGAGGCCGATCTGCCAACGCCGATCCAAATTGATGTGGTGGGGTTGGCTCCGGGTTTGGTAATTACCAACGATTACACCGACACCGCCCGCGTGCGCCTGCGCGCGCCGCGCCAAACTTGGCGGTCGCTATCAGCAGAAGATGTATTGGTGACCGCTGATCTGACTGGCATGGGACCGGGTACGCACCAAGTTGACCTCGAGTTCCGCATCAATGCCCAAGCGATCCTGGTCGCTGCCAACCCGAACCATATCCGCATTGTACTGGAGGAGCGCCGCGAACGCGAGATGCCCGTACAGTTGACCCTTGAGGGGCAAACCGCCATCGGATATAGCAGCGATGAGCCGATCCTGAATCCCCCCATCGTATCGGTGCAGGGACCACGCTCCCGCGTTGATCTGATCAGCGAAGTACGAGCAACAGTTTCCATCGAAGGGCAGCGTGACACCTACCGCAGCGATGTCCCGCTGGTGGCTTTAGATAGCGACGGTAGCCGGGTTGAGGGCGTGGCGATTGTGCCGTCCAGCGTCAATGTAACCATTCCTGTTCGACAAGAAGCGGGCTTCCGTAACATCACGATCCTCGTGCAGACCGTTGGTCGTCCTGCCCCTGGCTATTACATGACTGGTATCACCACCACGCCACAAACGGTCACCGTCCAAGGTGATCCTGCTGTGATTGAGGCAATGCAGCCCTACGCTGAAACCCAGACTATCGACCTGACTAACTTGACCGACGATCTGATCGTTCAGGTTCCGTTGGAATTGCCAACCGGCGTGTCGCTGGTCGGCGATCAAACGGTCACTGTCCTGATCTCGATTGCGGCGCAACTCAGCAGCCGCACAGTGCTCGATGTCCCTGTTGAAGTGGTGGGGCTGGATGATGAACTTGCTGCTGAGCTATTGCCTTCGGCCATTGATGTGATCCTCTCCGGGCCGATCGCCATATTGGATAGCCTGAATCCTCAGCAGGACCTACGCGCTGTGGTTGATCTGACCAATCGGGGGCCTGGAATCTACCAGATCGAGCCACAAGTAGGAGTTCTTCCTAGCGATATTCTGGTAGAATCCGTGCTCCCGTTGGTGATTCAGGTACAGGTGACACCCAAGCAAGGCCAATAAATATATGGCGGAGCTTCCTCTGGTAGCCCTTGTTGGCCGTCCGAACGTCGGCAAATCGACGCTGTTCAACCGAATCATCGGTCAACGGCGGGCAATTGTCCATGAGCGCCCCGGCACCACCCGCGACCGCCAGCAAGCGGAAGCGGAATGGAATGGTCGTGCTTTCGTCCTGGTCGACACAGGGGGGCTGGAAGTGTTCGAGACAGTGTCGGCGGCCCCTGCTATGCCGTTGGCGGAAGACTCGGCTCAATATCTCGACCCTATGCGCCGGCAGGTGGAGATCGCCATTGCCGAGGCTGACGTGATCGTGTTCGTTGTCGATCTGCTGGATGGGATCACCGCTGCGGATCAGGAGATAGCCGACCTATTACGGCGCACTAGCAAGCCGATCATCGTTGCTGCTAGCAAAGGGGATAACCCTGCTCGTCGCGCCCTCTCGGTCGAATTCTATGGCCTGGGAATAGGTGAGGTCTATCCTGTGTCAGGGCTGCATGGATCGGGCGTGGGCGATCTGCTCGACGCGGTGGTGGGTGCGCTGCCCTTGCGCCCCCTGGAACTTGAGACGACCGATGATTCTCTGAAGATCGCTATCCTGGGACGGCCCAACGTCGGCAAGTCATCATTACTCAACCGGCTTTTAGGCGAGGAACGGGTCATTGTCAGCCCGGTAGCGGGTACGACCCGCGATGCCATCGATACTCATCTAACCTGGCAAGGTGAACCGATCACTCTGATCGACACCGCCGGGATCCGCCGCCGGGGGAAGATCGAGCATGGTGCGCCGGAGCAGTACAGCGTTCTCCGTGCGCTCAAGGCCCTTAAGCGGGCAGATGTGTGTTTACTACTAATCGATGCGACCCAAGGTGTCGCCGCGCAGGACGCACACATCGCTGGCTATATCATCGATGAGCGCAAGAGTGTGATCGTGCTGGTCAACAAGTGGGATGCTGTTGAAAAAGACTCCTACACCCTGAGCGAGTTTATGGTTCAGGTGCGTGAGGTGCTTAAGTTCATGCCCTACGTGCCAGTCGAGTTCATCTCTGCCAAAACTGGCTTGCGCGTCAGTCGGGTCCTGCCCCTAGCAAAGCAAGTGCACGAAGAACGGTTTGCTCGCATTCCGACCTCGGAGGTTAACCGCATCGTGCGCGACGCCGTCGCGCGCCAGGCTCCGCCGATCAAATCGGGGCGGCGGCTGAAGATCCGCTATGCTAGCCAAGTCGCTCTTGATCCCCCCAAGTTCCTGTTCCATGTCAATGATGTGGATTTGGTCCACTTCTCCTATCAACGATACCTGGAGAACCAGATTCGAGCCGTGTACCCCTTCACTGGCACACCTATTGAGATGGAATTCCGTGCCAGCAAGAAATGAGGTCGAGATCAGCAACGACTTCCTATTCTTCCCTTCGCATCACCCGCACCAGTGCTGCACCGCCATACAACCCCACGTCCTCCCGTAACTGGGCCAGCACGATCTGGGTCTTCTGCCAGTAGATCGGGTGGATCACATATTCTTGCACCGCCTTGTGGAGTGGCTTAAACAGAAGGTCGCCGAGTTGGCTCACCCCTCCACCAAAGATGAACCGCTCCGGGTTGAACAGCACCATCAGAGAAGCAACCGCCACCCCCAGGTAGTGGCCGGCCTGAGTGATGATATCCAGCGCCATCGGGTCGCCTTTCATAGCCTCTTCGCCAACGATGCGTGAGGTGACTTCTGGTAGGTTACCCCCAACACGATCTCGCACCGAAGATTCCTCTCCAGCCGCCAGACGCTCGCGGGCGATCCGGGCTATCCCGGTGCCGGAGGAGTAAGCTTCGAGGTGACCACGCTTGCCGCAACCACATAGAGGGCCGTTCGGATTGACCACCATATGTCCAGCCTCCCCGGCCTGCCCACAACCGACGTAAGGTCTGCCGTCGATGATGATCCCGCTACCCACCCCCGTGCTGACGGTGACGTAGATCATATAGCGTGTGCCACGCCCTGCACCGAGCTGATGCTCTGCCAGCCCTGCCATATCCGCATCATTGCCAATGAACACGGGGCCGCCAACTGCTTGCTGCACCATGCTGGCAATAGGCATTTCCTTCCAGGGCAGGTTTGGCGGCGCGATCAGTATCCCTGCATAGGGATCGATAGGACCAGGCAGCACCAATCCGATCCCCAGCAGATCGTTGGGGGACTCGGGCAGGACCTGTCGGATGGTTTCTACCAACCGGTCGAATACAATGTCTCCGCCCAGCTCGGTCCTGGTTTCCTGCTCGGCACGCTCCAGCAGGTTCAATTCCTCGTCGAAGCGGGCCGCCCGAAGCCATGTGCCACCCACATCTACGCCGATGATCGTCTTCATGTGAGCTACTCCCTTGAACACCTGTCAGTATAGCATCGCCCAGGAGCACCCCCAAAGATGGTATCTAGCTTGCTTCACCACGCCGGCTTGGTGGAAGTTCGATACGGATCTGCTCCACCTTTCCTGGGGTTCACCAACCATACGTAGATCACAGATTCAGGCGCGTGGGGGCAACCGGCCATTCACCCCTGCGGGAAGATCGTGATCGACTGATATAAGTTGCGGCCCAACGGTGGGCGTGACCTGATACATGGCATGTCTGTCAGCATGGTATAATTCTCCCACTGCAATCACACCTGGCGTGGGGAGAGGCAATCGGATGAGTTTTCGACATATCGTCGTACCCTCCGAAGGCGAGAATGTAACGATAAAGGAGGGTAAGTTATACGTTCCCGACCACCCGATCATTGCTTTTATCGAGGGTGATGGCATTGGGTACGATATTATGACTGCCTCACGGCGGGTCTGGGATGCGGCGGTCGAGCGCGCTTATGGGGGCAGACGGCGCATCGCCTGGATGGAAATCTATGCCGGTGAGAAGGCGGCCCGCGTTTACGATGGCGATTACATGCCGAGGGAAACGTTCGATGCGCTACGCGAATTCTTGATCGGCATCAAGGGGCCGCTGACTACGCCGGTTGGCGGCGGATTTCGCAGCCTGAATGTGACACTCCGCCAGGAACTTGACCTGTATGCCTGTATCCGCCCGATACGTTGGTATCGGGGTGTGCCCAGCCCCTTACGGCAGCCGGACGAGGTGGATGTAGTCATCTTCCGCGAGAACACCGAGGATGTGTACGCCGGAATTGAGTATGAAGCCGGTACACCAGAGAACCAGAAGCTCGCCCGTTTTCTGCGCGAGGAACTAGGGGCGGAATTCTTCGAAGGCGCCGGGCTGGGCGTCAAGCCAATCAGCTCTTTCGGCACCAAGCGACTCGTTCGAATGGCGATCCAGTACGCCATTGACCGGGGCCGTAGAAGTGTTACGCTGGTGCACAAAGGCAATATCCAGAAGTTCACCGAAGGGGCTTTCCGGAAGTGGGGCTATGAGCTGGCTGCCGAGGAATTCGGCGATACAACCATCACCGAGGAAGAACTGGCTGAGAAATATGGAGGCAAGCAGCCGGACGGCAAGATCATCATCAAGGATCGTATCGCTGATATCATGTTCCAGCAGATGCTCCTGCGTCCCTCTGAGTTTGATGTGCTTGCTACGCCCAATCTAAATGGCGACTATCTTTCCGACGCCATTGCTGCCGAGGTAGGTGGAGTGGGCGTTGCCCCTGGGGCCAATATCGGAGATACCGTCGCGTTGTTCGAAGCTACACACGGGACTGCCCCCAAATATGCCAATCTTGACAAGGTGAACCCTGGCTCGTTGCTCTTCTCTGGTGTCATGATGCTAGAATATATGCAGTGGTGGGAAGCTGCCGAGCTGATCACCCAGGCTTTCGAGCGGACTGTTGGGCAGAAGGTCGTGACCTACGATTTTGCGCGGCTCATGCAAGGGGCAAAGGAGGTCAAGACCTCAGAGTTCGCCTCGGCGATCATCGAGAATATGGATCGGATCTAACAACTCTGACAGCAAGCGAATCGGTTGTATCCTACCCCGCGATGTTCAGAAGGAAATGGTTATGTCTACCCAGTCCAGTCACGACGACCGAACGCAGTCTGAGCTACTAAATGACCTGCGCTATGGCCCCCCCCAAGCTCAAGAGGAAGCACTGGGGCGGCTGGCCGCGGTGGGTGAGGCGGAAGCGCTGGATGCCGTAGTGGACTACCTCCGTGATCAGGCTTCCGCCCCCAGTCGCGTTGCGCTGGAAGCCCTGCGCGTTCTTGCTAACAAGTATATGCCGCTTGATCGCTATAGCTTGGCCGAGGTGTTGCTGCCCTTTCTCAGCGCAGAAGACTGGGATCAGCGCCTCACAGCGGCCCGCCTGCTGAGCGCACACCCCAATGAACTTGCCACTCCTGCATTGCGCAACTTGGTCACAGAAGCACGCGAGAGGGCGATACAGGAGCGCAGCCATCGTTTTTCCACTTTGCGGGTCGTTGTCGAGCGGACTCTGGCGGAAGCTGTTCAGGCATTAGCCTATTGCGGTCGCCTGACAGTCCTCCCCGATATCTTGGATCTGATCGAGGATCGATTATTGCGCCCCCTAGCCACCCGTGCCATCGGAATTATTGGCTCAGAGACCGAGCGCGTCCGCCTCGAAGAGCTGGCAGAAGACGATGACTTCCGCGTGCGTGACGCAGCACAGTGGGCGTTGGGCCTGATGGATGAGCGCATCGAGCAGTTCACTCGCCCTCCTGACCAGATTCCGGATCCCCCTCCCGACCGTCTTGCCCCTTTGTATTGGGCTCACAGGCAGTTGTTTGCCAGTGATGATGACCTTCTGCAGTTTCTGATTGTGCGGGTTGCCATTGAACACCTGTTGTTGGATGCTTTCATGAGTGATGGCCGCGTGCCCGATCAGTGCACCATCCAGGTGCGTCGTTATGAGGGTGATGTGCCGCCTGATCACCGTTCCAACACAGGGGATGTGATTGGTGTGTGGAAGTATCAGTTCTACGGGCCTGATCTGGTTGAACAGGACTTGCCCGCCCCTCCTTTTCTGCCTTCTATTAACCAGCCCCCTTTTCCTCTGGGCCGTGCCTCGACCATCACGATCAGCTACCCGACCGATCTCCCCTTCAATCAAGAAGGGTTGGTCAGCTTCGACTGTGTGTTTGACCCCTTCACCGCACGTGGCTGGGTGTATCACGTGGCGCGCCGGGAGGGTTCTTGGACATTCTCCCAAGTGCGCCAGACATGGTCCCGCTAGCCGCAGTCCAGGATGGCAGGCGAACTTTGAGAACCCATCATAGGCCCAAACTCAAGGCTCAGGTGGTCCCCCTGCGCGGAATGTGAACGCGCGCCGCGGGACTTTCCAGTGCCTTTCCGCTAACCCACCAAAATACGATATAATCGGTCAAACTCCGGTTAGATGGCTTACTCCTCGGCATAGAAGGGATAGGGCTTCATGACAACTCTCGTCACGACGATCCGCGATGGGCTGTCGTATCGAGGTAGAGAAGGGCAACTAGCCTGGTTCGGACACCGCCTGTCAGGGCTAGGCACATTGCTGTTTTTCATTATGCATGTGATTGACACTTCATGGGTTTACTTCTGGCCCCAGGGCTACGGTCATGCCATTGAACTCTACCGGTCTCTGGTTTTCCAGCTTGGTGAGCTCCTGTTGATGCTGGCGGTCATCTATCACGGTCTGAACGGGCTGCGGATCGCGCTCATGGATTGGAGACCGGGGCTATGGCGGTATCAGCGCCAGATAACTCTGGCGATCTTTGGCCTGACGGCTTTGCTGTATGCCCCGGCATTTATCATCATGGGTAGCCACGCCCTTGCCAACTTGTTCAACGTGCAATTGTTTTAGGAGGGGAAGCGGCGATGTTAAGTGGACAGTCGGCCCCTCCTCGTGGGAGCTTCTTTGAGACGGCAGCTTGGCTCTTCATGCGCTGGTCTGGCATTCTGCTGATCCCTCTGGCCTTTATTCACCTCGGGATCATGCACATCATCAACAGCGTTTATGATATTGATTATCAGTGGGTAATCGAATGGCGCTGGGCCTTTCTGGGCTGGCGGATCTACGACGCATTTTTGTTATGGTTTGCCGGATTGCATGGCTTTAATGGCCTGCGCTATGTGGTCAATGATTACGTTCATCACACAGGCATCAAGCGCAGCCTTCAGATAATCGGGGTTCTGGTGATGCTATTTGTCCTGATCGTCGGCTCGATTGCCCTGATCGGTGCGCCTCTGCCACCTGAACCGGAGGTGCAGAACCTGGGTCTGCGCCTCCCCTTTTAGTAGTAGTAATAATCTCAAATTGGCAAACTGCGGGAAAAGGAATCATGCAGATTCACCAGTTCGATGTGGTGATCATCGGTGCAGGAGGAGCGGGGCTGATGGCAGCGCTATATGCATCGCGCGGTGCCAATACGGCGGTCGTCAGCAAGCTGTACCCGACACGGTCGCATACCGGCGCAGCCCAGGGTGGAATAGGCGCTGCGCTGGGCAATGAGGAGGAAGATCACTGGGAGTGGCACGCTTTCGACACCGTCAAAGGCTCTGACTATCTTGCCGACCAGGACGCCGTTGATATCCTGGCTCGTGAGGCGGTCGAGGTAGTCTATGAGCTGGAACATCTAGGCTTACCCTTCGACCGCACCCAAGATGGCAAAATCGCTCAAAGACGCTTCGGTGGGCATACTGCCAACTTTGGCGAACGCCCTGTTCGACGGGCCTGCCATGCTGCCGACCGCACCGGCCACATGATTTTGCAGACCCTCTATCAGCAATGCATCAAGAATCGTGTCCGATTCTTTGACGAGTTCCATGTCGTCGACCTAGTGATGAGCGATGGCCGGCCAGCGGGCGTGGTAGCAGTGGAGATCCGCAGCGGCGAAATCCATGTCTTCCGCGCTAAGGCGATCATGTTTGCCACCGGTGGCTGGGGCAAGGTATGGTCTATCACCAGCAATGCCCACACCTTGACCGGTGATGGTTCAGCGATCTGCTACCGGCGCGGAATCCCGATGGAGGACATGGAATTCTTTCAGTTTCACCCCACCGGTATCTATCGGTTGGGCATCCTGATCACGGAGGGTGTACGTGGCGAGGGGGGCATTCTACTCAATGGCTTGGGTGAGCGTTTCATGGAGCGCTATGCCCCAACGATCAAGGATCTCGCCAGCCGCGACGTGATCTCACGGGCCATCTACCTGGAAATCCGCGAGGGCCGTGGGATCAACGGCAAGGATTACGTCCACTTGGACGTGACACCTGAGACGGTCAATCGGTACTTGGCCGCCGCGGGTGAGACCCGCCGCGTAGATCGAGAATACATCGAAAGCAAAGTGCCTGACATCCTGGACTTCTGCCGCACCTATCTCGGCATTGATCCGATCACTGAGCCAATGCCAATCCAGCCCACAGCACACTATGCAATGGGCGGTATTCCCACCAATGTTGATGCAGAAGTCGTCATTGACGAGCAGAATACTGTCCTGGCTGGCCTGTATGCAGCAGGTGAGTGCGCGTGCGTTTCCGTGCACGGCGCGAACCGCCTCGGCACCAACTCACTAGTCGATCTGGTGGTGTTTGGCCGCAGAGCGGGTATCAAGATGGCTGACTTCGCGCGGCACGCTGACTTCGTTGAGCTGCCTGATGACCCATCCGGCGAAGTAACTGCCGAACTGGAGCGCCTCCGCCGGGCTGATGGGCGCACCCGTGTTGCTGAGCTGCGTGATGAGATGCAGAAGACAATGATGGATCACGTCGGCGTTTTTCGCGAGGCTAGCGGGATGCAGCAGGCCATCGACACGATCCGCACGCTCAGGGAGCGCTACCGCACCGACCTCCGCGTCGATGATCGGGGGCGTATCTTTAACCATGATCTGCTCGAAGCGTGGGAGTTGGGGTGCCTGTTAGATATGGCCGAGGTGACAGCCGTCTCGGCGTTGGCGCGCACAGAAAGCCGGGGCGGCCATGCGCGGGAAGATTATCCCAAACGGGACGATGATCAGTGGCTTAGACACACCCTGGCAACGCTCAAGCCGAATGGCGATATTGCCCTCTCGTACAAGCCCGTCGTCATCCTCAAGTACCAGCCGAAGGAGCGGGTCTACTGATGGAAGTCCTGTTGCGAGTTCGCCGTTTTGATCCAGAAGCGGGTCAAAAACCTTACTGGGCTGAATATACCCTCAAAGACGTTCACCGCACCGACCGCGTGCTCGACCTGCTGCATCACGTCAAATGGTATATCGATGGCACGCTCTCGCTGCGCCGGTCGTGCGCGCATGGCATCTGTGGGTCGGATGCGATGCGCATCAATGGTATCAACCGATTGGCCTGCAAGGTGCTGGTCAAGGATCTGGTCAGGGGCGAGCGGGGCAAGATCGAAGTCGCGCCGATCCTGGGCCTGCCAGTGATCAAAGATCTCATCGTGGATATGGAGCCGTTCTTTGATCATTACCGCTCGGTGATGCCCTATTTCGTCAATCACGAGGAGGCCCCCTCGACCGAACGCCTGCAGAGCCAAGAGGAGCGCGCGCTCTTTGACGAAGGGACCAAGTGCATCCTGTGTGCGGCCTGCACAACCTCGTGCCCATCTTTCTGGGCCAATGGAACATACGTCGGCCCGGCAGCCATCGTGCAGGCGCATCGGTTCATCTTCGACAGCCGCGACCAAGCTGCCAGCGAGCGCTTAGCTGTGCTATCTGAGGAGAACGGTGCTTGGCGCTGCCGCACGATATTCAATTGTACGTCAGCCTGTCCGCGCGAGATCCCGGTGACGCAGCTAATCGCTGAGGTCAAGGGAGCAATCTACGGACGAAAGCCAAAAGCATAAAAAGTGGTCATTGTCGGCCTTTCTGGTACAGCCAACTGCTCGTGGCGAAGTATGTTATCGCCCCAATGAGCACTGCCAAAGCGCCGACGTTAGGCGGCAGTGCCCCGATCAGCCAACGACACTCAGCAACCCGGCGAAGAGAACCGCTCCCATCAGTAAGACCAACCATCAGACAGCCGCAGTGCCGTATGCATCAATGGGGCGAATCGACCTTGTTCGATGGCAATGATGTTCTGGCGCGTCAGGTCGCACGCCTCACGCCGCTTACGGACACGATTAGTTCACCTGCAACTCTGCGCCGGAAGGCGCGTATAGATCAGCGGTATAAGGAAACATAAATGTACAATAAGGAGCACAACCATGGCTGACAATGGCAAGAGCACCATTCCCGAAAACGAGCGGCGCCACGACGAGTCCGTAGACCTGGCAGCCGAGTTCGCTGAGGTGGGGCGCAAGCTGCGTGATGCCCTAACCACAGCGTGGAACAGTGAGGAGCGAATCCGTCTGGAGAAGGACATCCGCGAGGGGCTAAGCCGCTTTGCTGACGAGGTCAGTGATGCAGCTAAGAATCTCCGCGAATCCGAGCTAGGGCAGAAGGTTGAGGGTGGCGCTAAGCAGGTCCGTGAGGATATTGAGAGCGGCAAGGTCACCGACGATGTGCGCAGGGGTCTGGTCAAAGCACTACGCGGACTGAGCGACGCGCTCGACCGGCTGGCGGGTAGCTTTACCCCCATCGAAGGAGAGGGCAAGGAAGCCTCTAAGAAATAGCTGCTATCAGATCGGGCCGTTGCACCCATACAGCCCTGGCTGCTTGTGAACGCGCCGGGGCTATATACTTCGACCTGGCAAGGCCAGCATAAAGGCTGCCTCAACCACGCTTCGAGAAGCGCGCCAGCCAGATTCGTCCGGCGTCGGCCTTCGCAACGAATCGCTCGTCTACGCGCCAACCGCAAAGCCATGCGATCGCATCACCCACGACCAACAGCGGCAGTGAATCTCGCCATGCCACCGGAATCTTGGCATTGACCATGAAGTCAGCGATCTTCTGACTCCCTCCCGCGCCCTGCGGATAGAAGCGGTCGCCGGGCCTCCGCGTGCGAATCTG
>Ga0129299_1001112_pt1 | contig 17914 bp, 14 predicted proteins | sample ConPoolayeCmetaG_FD_94477 | JGI IMG/M metagenome (GOLD analysis project Ga0129299, IMG submission 94477) | Hot spring microbial mat communities from California, USA to study Microbial Dark Matter (Phase II) - Cone Pool mat layer C metaG ...
ATCGACGGCCGGCACGGAGGCCGGCCGCTACGGTGCTGCGCGACGCCGGCAACCAGCCCCGACAGGGGCGGCGGTGTTCAGCCAGGGGCGCAAGCCCCTGGGACTCGTCAGGCACGACAAGAGCCCCGCAGGGGCGAAAGAGGTTCTGCCGCCCCGCTGGGGCTGACGTGCCCTGGCCGCGACGACATCCAGGGGCTGACGCCCCTGGCTACATACCTTCGCCCCGCCGGGGCGATTCGGGATCGCCTGAATGGTCAGGAACCCCAGAGGCCGTGACTGGCCCTGCGGCGCGAAGTCCAGGGTCTCGCCCTCAAGGCCCGCGTTTCTTCGCGTGCCACGGCCGGCACGGAGGCCGGCCGCTACGGCGCTGGGCGGCGCCGAGCGAGCCTCTTTCGACGTGCGGCCTTGACCCTGCGGCATGCCAAGGGTTAAACTGCGCGGGTGCTGTTTTTCTGTCATATCGGCCAGAGCAGGGAGCTGTGCAGATGGGCGAGCATCGTCCGTTCCGGGTGCGGCGGGGCGTGACGCTGATCGAGGTGCTGGTGGTCGTGGGGCTGATCGCGGTGCTGGCGGCGGTACTGGTGCCGGTGCTGTCGCGGGCCCGCGACCAGAGCCGCGGCGTCGCCTGCCGGTCCAACACCGCCCAGCTGATGAAGGGATTGTTCCTGTACGTCGCCGATCACCGCGTCCTGCCGGGCACGCACAGCCTGTTTTTCTTCCAGGGGCTGTTCGGCGCGCCGTGGCCGCGGATTTCCGGGGTCACCTGGGACGGCGCCCGCGACCGGCTGGTGGGGTTCAACATCTCCCCGGCCTACACCCGGCCGCACCACCTGGATCCGGATTTCGTGGCCGACGTGCCGGGCCGGGGCACGCTGTTCCGCTACCTCCGCAAGCCCGGGGTATACCTCTGCCCGGCGGATGTGCCCGGCGAGGCGGAGGATTCGCCTCTGGGAGGCGGGGGCAACGGGCGGCTGAGCTACGGTCTGCAGGCTTACGTGGGGTATCGCAGCCCCGAGAGTCTGGCGAGTTTCACCTACGCGGCGGACGCGCCGGACAACCCGCTTCCGGGGGGCAAAGAGCGGCGGTCGTTCAAGGCCGGGCAGCGGGTCGTCTTTCCGACGTCGGGCTTCATGATGCTGTTCGAGGAGCACCCGCTCACCCACATGAACACCAGCTTCCCCGAGGGCAACTTCAACGAGCTGGACCGCATCGTGACGCGGCACGCCGGCGGAGGCCCGGCGGCCGGGGGCGGTCCGCAGGGGCGTACGACGATCGCCTTCCTGGACGGGCATGCCGAGGCCCGGGCGTATCCGGCCCGGACCTCCGGGCGCGAGCTGTTCACCACCTACGGGCACCCGTACTTCTGGCGGGAGAGCGGTCCGCTGGACCGGACCAACATCGCCGCGGTGATCCGGCGGCTGCCGGGCCCGTGCCCGTGGTGAGCCTGCCTCCCGGGCGGGGACGGTGAGGCGATTGCCGCCGGCCGGGTCGTCCGGCACGGTGAGCCCAACTCCGTCCTGCGGGGCCTGTCATCGCCGGCGGCCGCACAGACCTGCCCGTGGCTGGCGGCCGGCCGGCGACGTCCGTTCCCCGTGGCCGGCGACTCTGACGGCAACGAGGACGCCCGGGCCCGGTTGCGACGCTCCAGACGCTTGCGGCACACCTCCTGCCGCGCGACCTGGAAGGCTCGCCGGGGATCCCGGAGACGATCCCGTCGTGGGCCGCCTGCACCACCCGCGCGGGAGCACTGCGACATCCATCGCCCATCAGTAAAGCCTCACGACTGCTGCAGGTGGAGAGAAGTCGAGGTTGCGGGCGCCGCCGCTCCGCAGGGCCCGGATGCTCCGGGGGACGCCGCCACGACCGTGGAGGCGGCCACGACAGCGGGCGCCGCCGCGCCGGAGGACGCAGCCGCCGCGGGCGCGTCCTGGCGACCGCCGCGCCGTCGGCAGCGGGCCAGCAGCGCGCCGGCGGCCGTGCCCAGCGTGGCCAGGATGCCGGCGCCGATCGGCGTGACCGGGCAGCCCGGCTGCCCGCAGCACGGGCAAGTCGATGTGCCCAGCATCCATGCGTAGGCGCTGCCCCAGACGGCGCCCCATCGCCATGCGTGCCTGATCCAGCGTTTCATGTTCATCACCGTAAAGCCCAACGGCTGCGGTACGCCTCCCGGCAGGCCACCAGGCGTGCGTGCATCGCCAAGAGGAGTGCTCGGGATCGGGCTTCCTCCCCCTCGGCGAGCGCCCGCTTGAGGTCATCGACCACGGCCCGCAGCTCGGCGACCCTCCGGCCGGCTGGTGGTGAATGCCGGAACCGCAGGACCGCAGACGTCCGCAGGCGTCCTGCAAGCCTTTCCAGCTCCGTCAGCTTGCGGAGCGCCCCGTCCGGTTCCCCCATGCGGACCGCGACAAACACGTCGGTTTGCAGCTGGTCGATATCCTCCAGCGTATCGTCGACCGGCGGAAAGTGCACGTACAGTCCCACGACGGCGCACGCCGCGGCCATGGCCAGGCCTGCAACCGCCCGGGCCCGGCCCGAAAGCGGCTGATTCAGCACCGTCCTTTCGCAAACGCGGCCAAGGCCGCCGTGCGTCGCATCGGCCTGCGGCGGATGACGACGCCGCCGCCCGGCCGCCGCGCCGCAGACGGCCAGTCCCGCGACCGCCGTCGCCTCGGCCAGGCCGATGCTGCTCCTCAGGCCGTCCCGCAGCTGGTCCCATCCCTCCGCCATGGTGTGCGGGGGATGATAGGGGCGGGTGAGAGCATCGAATCCGTGGGTCTCGGGCGTGCCTTCCGGCAGGCCCGCCAGGGCGCGATTCAACCCCAGCCCGGCGAGGACCGCAAGGATGATCCAAGCCGGCAGCGTCCGCAGCAGCACGGCCGCTCCGAGCCGTCGCGACACCCAGCACCACGCCGCCAGACTCGAGCCGCCGCCGAGGAGGGCGATGGGAACCGCCGCGCCGGGCAGCGCCGCGATTCGCAGCGCCTCGCGGATGTGTACCACGTTCGCTTCGGGAGATACCCATGCCGGCAGCATGACCAGGGCCAGCCGGCCGATATTCCAGGGCGAAGCTTCACAGACGCGGCGCTCGATCGCCCCGGCCGGAAGCAGCGCGGCAAGCAGGCCCGCGCCGGCAGCTCCGACAGCGACATCGAGCCACCAGCGATCCGAGCGGTTGATCCGCGCGTCGTCGGTATCCGGGCCCCGGACAGGCCGCCGGCGGCGCCGGGCGTCCGCGAGAAGCCCGACAGCCGTCGAAGTGAACAGCGATGCCAGCAACACGCCGGCCCAGCCGGACAGCGGCATGGCCGTGAGTCCGTAGATCAGCGACCACAGATGGAACGCCGGCGCCGCCAGCAGGAAGGTCACGACCGCCGGGGTCTGCACGCGGGCGCGGCGCAACTCACAGGCGACCGGGAGCACGCCGAAACTGCACACCGGCACTGCCATGGCCAAGGCCCACGCGCGGAGAACGCCGGCCAGGGGGCCTCCGCCGAACAGGCTGCGCAGCTGATGTTCACCCACGAACCGGCGGGTCAGGCCGGCCAGCAGCACCCCGGCCAGCAGGGTGGGGGACGCGCCGACGGCCGCCTGCCCCGCCCGCAGCCAGAATGTCCAGAACAGCCCGTGAAACGATTCCATGACGATCACTTCCCGCGTCGGTACGCAGGCAGCGGCACCGCCCGCAGGATCTCCTCGACGAGGCCCTCGCAGGCGTCCCGCCCGCGCGTCAGGTGGACCTCCAGCACAGGCCGGCCGACGTCCTGGATGTCGTCGGGCGTGACGTACTCGCGGTTTTGCAGAAGGGCGCGGGCCTGAGCCAGACGCTGCCACATGAGGATCGCCCGCGGGCTCAGGCCGATCGCTACCTGCGGATGGGTGCGTGTCGCCCGGGCCAGATCCACCAGGTAACCCTGCAGGGAGACGGCCGCCGCGACTGCGGCCGCCCGGGCCTGGAGATGACGCAGCTCGCCGGGCTTGAGCACGACCGGCGCGGGATCCTCCGGCGCGGCTCCGACGTCGGCGGCGAGCATGGCCATCTCGTCCTGGCGATCGGGGTAGCCGATCGAGAGCTTCATGGCAAAGCGGTCGAGCTGGGCCTCCGGCAGCGGGTAGGTGCCGTGATGCTCGGCGGGATTCTGCGTGGCGATCACGAGGAAGGTGTCGGAAAGGTCGTATCGCGTGTTGTCGATGGTGACCTGCCGCTCGGCCATGGCCTCCAGAAGCGCGCTTTGAGCCCGCGGCGTCGCCCGGTTGACCTCGTCGGCCAGCAGGACGTCGGCGAAGACGGGGCCGGGCATGAAGTCGAACTCGCGCGTCTTCTGGTTGAAGACGTTGAAGCCGGTGATGTCGCCCGGGAGCAGGTCCGGCGTACACTGGACCCGGGCGAACCGCCCGCCGATGGCCCGGGCCAGGGCCTTGGCCAGCGTGGTCTTGCCCGTGCCGGGCATGTCCTCCAGCAGGATGTGCCCGCGGGCCAGTACGCAGGTCAGGACGTGCTCGATGACCTCCGGCTTGCCTCGCAATGCGCGATTCAGCGCGATCCTCAGCTGCCGGAGGGCTTCCTGCGGGCGATTCTCGGTGGTACGGGCTTCCGCGCTTGCGATACAGTTCATCCGACGCTTCTCCTTTGTCCGGCGTTCCGGCGCAGTCGCCGCACCGTCCAGTATTCGACCGCCCGGCGACAGGCTTCTGGACAATTCCTGATCTCCGGATCGCGTGCCGCGGGGGCGAAGGCCGCCTGGCTGGCGGCCCGGACAACGGCCCGCAGTGTTGCGGCCTCGCCGTGCGGGCCCGGTCCGGCCACGGCCTCGTACCACCGGGTCGGTGTCACCGAGGGAGGCCTGCTGCAACCCGCAAGCTGACAGCGATGATCCAGGAGCCGCAGCGTCCGCAGCGACATCTCCTGCCAGGAGCGATTCCGGCCGAGTCGCCATGCCAGCGTAAGCACCGTGTCCGCCAGTCTGCGCCGGTTGGTGGCCAGGAGGACCGCGATGCAGGATGCGGCCAGCATGCCGGGCCAGGCGCCCAGCACCCTCAGGCAGAGCCCACGGGCACCCTGGAGCAGGCGTACCCGGAGAGGAAGTGCGGGTTTGAGCGTCTCGTGCCCCGGGGTCGGCTCGAGCGTGAGCCAGGTGCCGTCCGCCAGCCGCAGCTCCGCCCAGAAGTGCAGGTCGTCCCTGGTCACCGCGGTGTGCCCGGTGCGCCGGTCGAAGCGGTCCGGTGAGGCGTAGAAGCCGCTGACCAGCCGCAGGCGATAGCCCAGCGAATGCAGCATGACCGCCGAGGCCGAGGCGAAATGATAGGCCGGACCACGCCGCAGCGTGAACAGAAAGCAGGCGGTCGGATCCCGGGCGGCGTTGTCGGTGGCGACGGATGGATCCAACCGGCAATGCCGTCCGAGCCGATCGAGGACGGTCCGGATCTGCGGCCACCCCCGCGGCAGGCTGCCGGCCCATTCCTCCGCCAGGGCCGCGACTTCCGGTGCCACGTAGATCAGATCGGTCTCGTTCTCCCGGAGGATCGAAGGAGCCGGGCAGGACGCGGATACCAGAAACTCAGGGTGCAGAATGCTCGATACCGTCTCGACGGTCGTCGCGGATGGTACGCGCCGCACCATGGACAGCAGGCCGTCCGTGCTGCGCCTGAAGAAACCCGGCTGGTCGACCAGGCCGACGCGAAAGCGCTCCAGGTGCAGCGGTACGGGTATGCAGGCGGAGTCGAACAGACCGAACCGGATTTCGTGTGCTGCCGTGTCGGCCATCCGGCTATCCGGGACCCCGGCGGGGACGGACATCCAGCAGCTCCCCGGTTCACGGTAGACCGCTGAGGGGGTTCGCGCTGCGGGGGGTTCGTGCCAGCAGAGGCCGTCGAAGCGGTCATAGACCGCCGCGCGGAGATGCAGCGGCGTTGGTCCCCGGACATACAGCAGGGCGTCGGCCTCGATACTCCGCGGGCGGCCGCGGGGAGGGGGCGAATGACGCAGCATCGAGAAGATCCGGCCCGCCTTGTGGCTGTGCGTTCTCGTGAGGCCCTGTTTGAACCGGATCTTGTCCGGGGACAGCGCAATCGCCCGCTCGATCTGGTCCGGCGGCCTGGGCGTCCCGTACACCTCGGTCATGACGTCGTACAGCGAGGGCAGGTCCGATTCGCGGAAGGTATCGCCACCGTCGAAGCCGGTGCTGTCGGCATGCTCGCCGTCGCCGGCCGAATCGAGCCCGCTGCCCACGCCGGCCCGGGCGTTCGTGTGTTCGGCCAGCGACCCTCCCGAACTGGGAAACCACTCGCCGAGCGTGCTGGCTGCCCGCCGCCCCCCCCATCCGCCCAGGGCCGCGGCTCCGGCGATCGACGCGGCCAGGCCGAAGAGGACCGCCCACGGCAGGCGCCCGCTGCGGGCCTGCCCGCTCGGCCAGGGCAGGCTGTTCCAGTGCAGCAGGACCAGCCACAGACTGCCCGTGGCTGCATAGGCCGCCACCAGGATGCTCGCGGCCGGACGGTCGCTCAGCATGGAGACGGCAAAGACCTGCACCAGGCTCACCACGGCCGCCAGCCTGCTGGATCCGTCGCCGCCGGACAGCGCCAGCAGCCCCATACCCGTGTTCCTGAGGGCGGCCAGGATGCTCAGTTCCAGGGGCAACGGCTGGGCCCCCGCCATCCCGGGCAGCCGGTTCCACAGGAACGGCAGCAGAGCCAGCGACCAGAGGATCGCCGCGTGCAGGTTCCTGGATCCTGCCGGTCGCCCGGTTGCACGCCGCCGCACCAGTCGCCGCACCAGCAGGGCCCCGCCGGTCCACGCCGCTGTTCTGAGCGGTGCGACCCACGGGCCCTGCTCCGGTGCGGCCAGCAACAGTTCCACGTCCAGCACGGCCAGGGCCGCCAGGACAACCTGCAACAGGCGGTCACCAGGCATGCAAAGCCTCCCGCACCCGCGCGGCATCTGCCTGATCGTAACCACCCGATCCGCCGGCCCGGGCCTGGTGTCGCAGTACGATGACGCGACCTGATCCGGCAAGGGGGGAACGCTCCTCCTGCGGTCGGAGGTCGGTGGTGACCAGCACCGTGTTCCGGCCGATCCGCACCGGTCTCCGGGCCACGGGCGCGCCCTGGCGGGGGATCAAGGCCAGCACGTCCAGCAGGTACTCCTTATGCGCCCGGCCGCCGTCCGGTTCGATCGCCTGATCTCCGGCGATCAAGCCGACGCTCGCCCCGCCGTCGATCCAGCTTTCGCACAGACTGGCAGCCGCGCGAATCGCCCTTTCCAGCGTGTTGTGACCACCGCCTCCGGCGTGATGATCGGGTGTCGTATCCAGCCAGACGGTGATCTCAGGATGCCAGGAAGCCTGACGTTCACAGACGATCAGCCGGTCGTGCCGGGCTGTCTGCGGCCAATGCACCCGGCGCAACGGATCGCCCCGCCGATAAGGCCGCACGGCAAGGATGTCGCCGTGGAACCCCGGCTTGTTCAAAAAACACGGGCCGTTTTCCTCCATCATGCCGGGCACCGGCGGCATTTCCCTGACCGGCCACGTTCGAGGCCACACCAGCAGCCGTCGGACCACCTGCAGATCTCTGTACGCCCGGTATATGCCGAACGGAAAGCCGCATTCGATCTGTACGCGGCTTGCGGGATACTCGCCTCGCCGATCGGGTACAAACTCCAGTTGAACCCTGCGTGTACTCCAGCCCGGCAGGACCCGGACCGTTGCCCAGTCGACCCATCCGGCTTCCTCCTCCGCCCGGACGGTCAGGCCGGAGAGGCTCCACGGCAGACGATTGCGCAGGGTCAACTCGATGCCGGCCGATTCCCCCTCGCGGATGCGTGTACGGCCGAATTCCAGCGTGCCCCTCACGCCCGCCACGCTCAGCCGGGGCCAGAGCGTGCCGATGGCCAGCACTGCACCGAGGGCCAAGCTGAGCATGTGCACTCGCGGATGAACGAGCCAGCCGCACAGGATGGCCGCCACCAGCGACAGCACCAGACAACCGGCCAGACTGCGGATCGCACCGCATCGCCCCCGAGCACCGAGCCGTCTGGCGGGAACGGGCTCTTCGGCCGTGATCGCAACTGCAGTGCGCACTTGAACCATCGGACTGGCCACCAGGCTTTCCCGGGTGCTCCCACGACGACCCGCCTGCCGGGCGCGGGGAATGCAACACCGGGCGTCCGTGGGCTGGTCAGGCGGCCCACGGGCTGAACGCCCCTTCCCCGGCCGCTCAGGCCGGCGTTTCCCCACAGTGATCCGCAGGTTCCCGACGAAGGCCGGACAGTGCACGGTGGGGGCGCCCGCGGTGAAACAGAGGATGCCGGCCGGCTCGGAGAAACGACCCCCTCGTGCAGGATCCGCGGCCGGCCCGGGTCTACGCCTGCGGCCGGGAGTTCGCACGCCGGCGCGTCGATCAGCAACCAGGCATGCACGACCTGCTGGCACACGAGACAGCAGGCGGGATCGTGCCCGGCACGGCATTCGTGCCGGTGCAGAGCCCAAGCCGCCCGCGAGGCTGTCAGGAGGAGTGCAAACACGACCACCAGCCGGGGCCGTCGCCCATACAGCGGAGACCAGGGTGTGACGCCGCTCCTCATATTACAATGTAATACCGTAGCTTGCGACCGTCCCAGCGTCAAGCCGGTCGGCCTTCCAGACCGGCGGCCACCGGCCCTGCCGGCGGCGCGGACCCCCTGGCACGGTGGTCTTCGTTCGACCCCCGCAGGAGCGCCCGGGCGGGACGAAGGGGCTTTGGGACCGCCATTCTTCGATGCGGCAAAGCCGGCCGGGGCGGTTCTCGTCGGCCATCGAGGGTTTCCTGGCGTTCGCAGCGGGCAATGACCTTGCTTGCGGGGTGACCCTGTTCCAGGGCGCTCAGAAGGGCTTTGAAGCCGTGTCAGGGCAGGTCACGGGTTGGCCGGGGCTGGGTTTGGAGCTGGCCACGGGGCCTGTCAGGTCGTTGACCTTCGGTAAACGATACCCAGAAAAGAGCGTCTGTGAGGAAATGCCGGGGCGATTCTCCAGTTGCGCAGCGGGCCGTTTGGGTCATCGATGCCTGTGGGAATCCCCGCCGACCCGTGGGCCAACGCCGCGCCGGCCCGCTGGATCCGCCATATCGGTTCGGGCGGTTTCCCGGGCCCGGCTGGGCGATCACCAACCGCGTTTCAGCCCCCGGGGGATCGGTGCCCGGGGCTGCAGACTCTCCTGGTGCGACAGGCACCGCTGCGGGGCGACCGGGATCCAACCGCGTGCCGGTGCTGCGGTCGGGGTTTTACGCCGGCGGCCGGCTGGGGGCGCCGGCGGCCGGCTGGGGGGCTGACCGGCGTGGCCAGACCGGCCCGCACGTACCCCATGGGCCCTGTCAGCCCGGCTCAAGCGGTCCGGAACCTTATGGCGGCGTCGGGGCCGCCGGCGGCTTGACAGTGCCGGGGGCAGCGCGGATAACCACACCCCGGCGGGGGAGGGCGGCGGGCCGGAGCGGGATGTGCGGGAGGCCCTGGATCCAGTCAACCTGGCGATTCGTCTGCCGGTGGTCCTGCTGGCGCTGACGGTGCATGAGTACTGCCACGCCTGGTTTGCCCTGCGGATGGGCGACGCCACCGCCCGCGATCAGGGGCGGCTGAGCCTCAACCCGCTGCGGCACCTGGATCCGCTGGGGACGGTTTGCCTGATTTTCGCCCCGATCGGCTGGGCCAGGGCGGTCCCGATCAATCCGCTGAACTTCCGGAACCGGCGGGCGGGCATCCTGGTCTCGACCATCGCCGGGCCGGCCAGCAACCTGGCGCAGGCCGTGGTGTACGCGCTGGTCCTGCGGCTGATGCTGGGGTGGCTGGCGGGATCGGACGCCCGGACCTCGCCGGCCGAGGTCCGGATGGTTCAGGTGGTCGGCCTGGCGTGCCTTTTCGGGGTGACGGTCAACGTGGGGCTGGCGATCTTCAACCTGCTGCCGCTGTTTCCGCTGGACGGCTTCCACGTGCTCTCGCAGCTGCTGGGGGAAAACGGGCGGCGGCGGATGCGGGACATGGCGGCCTACGGGCCGCTGGCGATCCTGGGGCTGGTGATGCTCGGGCACTTAGGCAGCGTGGACGTGCTGGGGGGCCTGATCCGGCCGGTGGTCCGGTGGGTCTTCCGGCTGGTCGCAGGCGTCGAGATGTGAAAGGTGGCGTGAGGCGCGCAATGCGAGTGCTTTCGGGAGTTCAGCCGTCCGGCAAGCTGCACCTGGGCAACTACTTCGGGGCCATCCGTCCGCAGCTGGAGCTGCAGGCCGAACACGAGTGCTTCTACTTCATCGCCACCTACCACGCCCTGACCAGCGTCCAGCAGCGGGCAGACCTGGAGGCGTACACGCTGGAAGTGGCCCTGAGCTATCTGGCCCTGGGTCTGGATCCGTCCAGGACGGTCTTCTTCCGGCAGACGGACGTGCCGGAGGTCTGCGAGCTGGCGTGGATCCTGTCGTGCCAGACGCCGCTGGGGCTGCTGGAGCGGGGGCATTCCTACAAGGACAAGGTCGCCCAGGGGCTGTCTCCCAACCACGGGCTTTTCGCCTATCCGGTGCTGCAGGCGGCCGACATCCTGATCTACCGCTCGCACCTGGTCCCGGTGGGCCAGGACCAGAAGCAGCACATCGAGATGACCCAGGACATCCAGGCCAAGTTCAACCTGCGCTACGGCGAGATCCTGGTGAGGCCCGAGCCGCTGATCCGGCCGGAGGTGGCGGTGGTTCCGGGGATCGACGGCCGGAAGATGAGCAAGAGCTACGGCAACGCGGTGGAGCTGTTCTGTCCGCTGAAGGAGGCCCGCAAGCGGATCATGTCGATCGTGACCGACTCGACGCCCGTGGAGGACCCCAAGGAACCGTCCCGGTGCAACGTGCTGGCCCTGCTGCGGCTGATGGCATCGCCGCAGGAAGTCGCCGACTGGGAGGATCGCTACCGGCGCGGGGGCACCGGCTACGGCGAGGCCAAGAAGCGGGTCTTCGAGCTGTATGAGCAGACCCTGGGCGAGGCCCGCCGGCGCTACGAGGAGCTGAGCCGCCATCCCGGGGAGGTCCAGCGGGTGCTGGCCGACGGAGGCCGCCGGGCCCGCGAGGTCGCCCGCCAGACGATGCGCGAGGTCCGCGCCGCCTGCGGCCTGGTGAACGCGCTGGACTGAGCGGTTACAATGGCCGCGATGCAGGACTATCGCATCCACCTCGACACCTACAGCGGTCCGATGGACCTGCTGCTGTACCTGATCCGCCGGGACGAGGTGGACATCTACGACATCCCCATCTCCCGGATCCTGGAGCAGTACCTCGCCCATGTGCAGATGCTCAAGGAGATCGATCCGGACGCCGTCGGCGAGTTCCTGGTGCTGGCGGCGACGCTGATGGAGATCAAGTCGCGGCTGCTGCTGCCCAAGCCGCCGCCGGAAGAGTCCGACGAGGCGTTCATCGATCCGCGCGCCGACCTGGTGCGGCAGCTGCTGGCCTACCGGGCCTGCCGGGAGGCGGCGGCGGCCCTGCACCGGCGGGCGGACGAGCATTCCCGGCGTTTCGGGCGTCCGCCGGTGGATCTGCCCGGCGGCGAGGCCTCGGTGGACCTGGAGGAGGTGCAGATCTGGGATCTGCTGGCGGTGTTCAACCGGCTGCTGGCGTCGGTGGGCCGGCAGACGGTGACGCACGACGTGGTCTACGACGACACGCCGATCGCCCTGCACGCGGTGGACATCCTCGACCGGCTGGTCCGCGACGGTCCGGCCATGGCCTTCGAGCGGATCTTCGAGGGACGCACGCGCGGCGAGATGATCGGCCTCTTCCTGGCCCTGCTGGAGCTGATCCGCCAGCAGCGGGTGCGCGTGCAGCAGGAGAGCCCCCTGGGGGGCATCACCGTACACCTGATCGACCCGACGCCGATCACCGAGATCTGGGAACCGGACGACGGCGCCCGGGAGGACGTGCCGGAGGAGGACGAGCAGGTCTTCGAGCCGCAGGCGGCCGGCGAAGCGGCCGAACCGCTGTTCGAGGAGGAGGACGCCGGCGAGGACGACGAGTTCAGCCGGCGGATCGACGCGGTGAAGATCGGGGAGGTCGATCTGGGCCGCGGACCGGCCGCGGAGGCCGAACCGCCGCCGGAGGCGTCCGGGGAAGAACCATGATCGCCCGCGGCCCCGGCGGTGCATCCGGGGCGGAGGGTCGCGTATGCCGACGCCGGAGGACCGATTGCGGGACCTGGGGCTGACGCTGCCGGCGGCGCCGGCGCCGGTGGCCTCCTACGTGCCGTGGACGCGCGCCGGGGCACTGGTCTTCACCAGCGGGCAGCTGCCGATGCGCGACGGGCAGCTCACGGCCGTCGGGCGGGCCGGCGTGGAGCTGACGACCGCCCAGGCCGCCGAGGCCGCACGGCAGGCGGCGCTCAACGCGCTGGCCCACCTGGCGGCCGCGGCCGGCGGACTGTCCGGCGTGCGGCGGATTCTCAAGCTCACCGTCTTCGTCAGCAGCGGCGAGGGGTTCACCCAGCAGCCCCAGGTGGCCAACGGGGCCAGCGAACTGCTGGTTGCGGTCTTCGGCGAGGCCGGCCGGCACGCCCGTTCGGCGGTGGGTGCCGCGGCGCTGCCCCTGGGCGCGCCGGTGGAAGTGGAGCTGATCGCCGAGGTCGCCGCCTGACTCCGTGGCCACCGGACGGGCCGGCGGTACGCGGAGACGCCGGGTGTTGCCGCGCGAGGCGTGAGGTTGTCCGCGATCGACGGCCGGCAAAGGCGCCGGCCGCTACGGACCGAGGCTGACGTGCCGGGAGATCAATCATCCGCCGGTCGCGCCCTGATGTCCGCGCGTCGTCATCCCGTCGGTCGGCCGCTGCATCGATTCGGCCGCCGGGCACATCTGCTCAGTCGGCCGCAAGGCGGCGTTTTCCGGTCCATCCTGCCTGTCTCGGGCTGACAGCCCTCCTGTGTGCGATCGCCGGAATGCTGGCCGGCACGGTGGTCGGGCAGGTCCGGGCGATCGTGCCGCGCTGGAACGACCAGGTCGAACGCCGGGTGATCGAGGACGTCTACCGCCAGCTCCGGACCCGGCCGCACATTCCGGCGGTCCGGCAGGCGCTGGTGGCCGTACACGAGGGGCGGGCGGTGCCGGCGGAGCAGCGGGCCCTGGATGCCGGCAACGGGCTGTATGCCTGGCTGGACCTGCTGGCCGGGCTGCGGGCCGCGGCGATGCGGCCGGATGCGGAACCGGAGGCAGCATCCCTTGCCACCCGGCTTGGCGCAGCCGGGCCGGCCAGGCTGCACCTGCAGGAAGAGCGGCGCTGGCTGGCGGAGCTGTATATCGCCCGCGGGGTGCCGGCCCGGCGGGCGTGGCTGCTGACCGACTGGGCGCCGGAGATGTTTGCGCCGCTGCGGCGGGCCCACCGCCCGGTGGTGCGCGAGCTGTGCGACCGGTTGTGGGCGTACGCGGATCGGCGGGCGGCGGCCGGCGATCCGGAGGCGGCACAGCAGGCCTCACGGGCGGCGGTCCGGCTGCTGACGGAGCTGGTTGAGGATTCGCCGACGCCGGATGTGGTGCTGCTGGCCTGCGAGCGGCTGCCGGCTTTCCTGGAGCGTCTCGCGGCGACGGAGGCTCAGGCCCGGGTGGCGGCCTTTCACGCGGCCTGGCACGCGGCGGCGGAACGTGACCGGTTGAACCTGCTCCCCTGGTCGGGGGAATACGCCCTGGCCGAGCCGGCGCAGGATCGCGTCTTGCGGAGCCTGGCCTGTTCGCTGATCTCCGGCACGTCGCTGGCGGTCTGGCTGGCGGCCTTGCCTGTGCTGTGGGCGGCGCGGGCCTGGGCGGCGCGGGCACGGACCTTGCCGGCGGGAACGGCGCGGGCGGAGGCGGGTGTCGTGGACGGTTCCTGCCAGCGGTCCTTATGGATGGCCGCCGGGGTGGCGTGTCTTCCCGTGATGGCGGCGATGCTCTGGCTGTGCCTGGGGCACGTGCCGTTTTCGTGGCTGGTGTCGCTGCCGACGCTGCGGTCGGCGGTGCTGCTGCCGGTGGCCGCGGTCGCCCTGCTGCCGGCGGGTGCGTTCCTGGCGCGGTGGAAGAACCAGCCGCAGGCCGCTGCGGTCAGGCGGCTGGGACCGGCCTGCGCCGCGGGTCTGTCTGTGGGCCTTCCGGCCGGTCTGCTGGCGGCGGTTCTGTCGGCCGGGGGCATGCCTGGCGGGGAGGGAGTTCCGGGCGGCATCCGGGCGCTGCGATGGGGATTTCTGCTGGCCGGCTGGGTTTCGGCGGTTCTGCTGGTGGGGGGAACAGTGTCGGCGATCCGGTGGCTGGGGGCGCCCCGGGCCTGGACGGGAATGCTCGCGACGGCCTGTCGCGCGACGGTGCTGCTGGCCGCGGCGACGACCGCTTCGCTGGCGGCCAATGCGGTGCTGGACGCCGCCCACGTCCGGGCGTTTGCCGCCGCGGCGGCGGATCCGGTGAGCGACCGGGCGGGCCCGGAGTGGTTTGACGCTTTCTTCGCCGCCGCCCGCCGGGCGGGAGCCGGCTGATTCCGCCGGCTTTCGGCACCGCCGGACGGATACCCAAGCTCGTGTCCGGCGGCTAGAATGCTGTCTGCCGCCGGGGCACGGTGCCTTCGGCCGGCGCTTGCAGGGGAGCCCCGGGTTCATGGAACGCAAGCCACAGGTCGGCGCCGCCCAGGCCGCCCGGGACCGGGCGATCGAGGCGTTTCTGCAGGAATACGCCGGAGGCGAGAATCGCGATCTTCTGGCCGAGATGATGGTCACGATCTGCAGGCTGGCCCGGGACGGCACCAGCCGGGGCGACCTCAAGCTGCTCAGCAAGGTCTTCAAGGAACTGCGTTACGCGTTCAAGGTCTTCGCTCCTTACCGCCGGATCCGCAAGGTGAGCATCTTCGGGTCGAGCCGCACGCCGGTGGACCATCCGGACTACCTCCAGGCCGACCGTTTCGCGCGGCGCATGCGCGAGGAGCGCTGGATGGTGATCACCGGCGCCGGCGACGGCATCATGCGCGCCGGGCACGACGGGGCGGGAAGGGAGGCCAGTTTCGGAGTGGCCATCCGGCTGCCGTTCGAGCAGCGGACGAACGCGATCATCGCCTCCGATCCCAAGCTGGTGAACTTCAAGTACTTCTTCACCCGCAAGCTGCTGTTCATGAAGGAGGCCTCGGCGATCGCCCTGTTTCCCGGCGGCTTCGGCACGCACGACGAGGGATTCGAGGCCCTGACGCTGGTGCAGACCGGCAAGGCCGAGCCGATGCCGATCGTGATGATCGATTCTCCGGGCGGGACCTACTGGCAGCACTGGCGGACCTACGTCAAGGCCGAGCTGCTGGGCACGGGGATGATCAGCCCGGAGGACATGAGCCTGTTCCTGCTGACCGACGAGGTCGAGACGGCCGTCCAGGAGATCCTGCGGTTCTACCGGCGCTACCACTCGTCGCGCTACGTCCGGGGCACGCTGGTGCTGCGGCTCAACGAGGCGCTGCCGGACCAGGCCGTGGAGCGGCTGAACGATACGTTCTCGGACATCCTGGTCGAGGGACGCATCGTCCAGCATCCCGGCCCGCTGGAGGGCGAGGGCGGCGAGTTGCCCGACAAGCCGCGGCTGGCGATGGCCTTCGACCGCAAGAGCCCCGGCCGGCTCCGGATGCTGATCAACCAGATCAACGCGGAATGAGCCGGCCCCGGCGGCGCGTCTTCGGCCGGTGCCGAGGGATGAGCGAGCCGATGTCCACCCACCCCCGCGTCGAGTTCGAGCCCGACGAGCTGGCCGAGGTGCTGGCCCGCTTCGACCTCGGGGCGATCCGGGCGGTGAATCCGCAGGTGAAGGGCTCGAGGCTGGCTCCCAAGGCGGTGGTGACCTCGGACCGCGGCCGGTTTCTCCTCAAGCGCCGGGTGCGCGGCCGGGATCACCCCCTCAAGGTGGCTTACGCCCACGCGGTGCAGGACTTCCTGGCCCGGCACGGCTTTCCGCTGCCGCGGCTGATTCCGGCGGCCGGGGGCGAGGACACGATGGTCGTGTTCCGCGACCGGATCTACGAGATGTTCGAGTATGTCGACGGCGTGCCTTTCGGCCGCACTCCCGAGGAGGCCCTGGACAGCGGCCGCGTGCTGGCGCTGTTCCACACGATCCTGGAGAGGTTCACCAGCGACTGGGAGCCGTCGCGCCAGGGCTACCACGCGTCGGACGCGGTGCGGGCGAGTCTCAACGCCGTGCCGGCCAGCGTGAGCCGCAACGACAGCGTGGCCGGCCGGGAGTCCGAGCTCCTGGCCACCGTTTCCCTGCTTTACGAGGCCTACGAGTCGGCGGCCGAGCGGGTGGACGAAGCCGGCTTCGCCGGCTGGGCGGAGAGGGTGGTGCACTCGGACTGGCACCCGGGCAACATGCTGTTTGAAGGCGGACGGGTGAAGGCGGTGATCGACTACGACTCCCTGCACATCCGCCCGGCGGTGATGGACGTGGCCAACGGCGCGCTGCAGTTCTCGATCATCGGGGGGGACTTCGATCCGCGCCTCTGGCCCCCGGAACTGGACGCGCTGCGTTTCCGCGCGTTTCTCCAGGGCTATCGCCAGACGCGGACTCCGGACGATCCGCAGTGGCGGACGCTGCCGTGGCTGATGATCGAGGCCCTGGTTTCCGAGGCGGTCCGGCCGATCGCGGCCACCGGCAGCTTCGGGCACATGGAGGGCTTCCGGTTTCTGCAGATGATCTGTCGGAAGGTGCGATGGCTGGAACACAACGGCCAGCGGCTGCTGGCCCTGGTGGCGGCGTGAGGCCGGCGGCCTGGCGGGTTGCCGTGCGGATCGGCCTGGGGCTGCTGGCCGGAGGACTGCCCGGCGCGCCGGCGCTCCTGGCGGGCGCGGCGGGCGCCGGGAGCGGGTCGGCCGGCGCGGCCGAAGCGGCGCCGGCGCTCGCGCCGGAGGAGCTTGTGGCTCGACTGGGACACCCGGACCGGGTGATCCGGGAAGACGCCCGCGGCCGGCTGCTGGATCTGCCCGCCGGGAGCCTGGAGTCCCTGGCCGCACTGTACCGCCGGCCGGTCGATCACGAGTCGCGTCTGGCCCTGCGTCAGGTCATCGAGCATCTCTACTACCGGGACTGGATGGCCTCGGGGGCGGGCTTCCTGGGGTTCGCGCCGGTGATCGACGACGGGTTGTTCGATCCGCGGAGCGGCCGGGAGATCGTGGGCGTGGTGGTGCGCGAGACCCTGGCCGGTTTTCCGGCCGAGCGTCAGGGTCTGCGGGCCGGCGACATGCTGGTGAGCCTGGACGGCCGGTCGATCCGCGAGGTGCTGGCCGGGGCAGGCGCTTCCGGTCCGGCGGGCGGCTTTCGGCCGGGCCGGGAGCGGCCCGGGGAGGAGCGGATCCGGCTGTTCACCGGCGAGATCAAGCGTCGGCCTCCGGGTTCGCGCGTCCGCGTGCGGCTCCTGCGGGTGGCCGACGCGGCTCGAGTCATCGCTCTGCCGCGCGAGGTGGAACTGGACCGGAGCCTTGCAGGGGCTCAGATGCAGGCGGTGCGCATCGCCGCGCCGCCGGCCTGGGCCGATCGCATCCCGCCGGCGACGCTGGTGGCGGTGACCGCGGTGTCGGCGGTCGATGAAGGCAGCGCGGCCCGGCGGGCGGGTCTGCGGGCCGGCGACCTCATCGTGGGGCCGGCGGGGCAGGTGCCCGGAAGCGTGGCCGGACCCGAGGCGCTGGAGCAGGCCCGGGCGTCGGCGGAGCAGGTTTTCGCGATCGAGGTGGTGTCGCTGACGGACGAGGAGCGGATTCTCGAAATCGGCGGCCGGCCGGTGGACATGCTGAACCCGGAGGACCTCGCCGACGCCCAGGTGTCGTTCGCCGCATGGTGGCGGGAGTGTTCGGGGGAAACGTCGCTGCGACCGGCGGGTCGCCCGGGCGTTCTGGACCTGGCGTGGCGGTCGCGGTCCGGCGGGGCGGCGTTTCGGGGGGGACGGGTG
>Ga0129299_1001113_pt1 | contig 17912 bp, 9 predicted proteins | sample ConPoolayeCmetaG_FD_94477 | JGI IMG/M metagenome (GOLD analysis project Ga0129299, IMG submission 94477) | Hot spring microbial mat communities from California, USA to study Microbial Dark Matter (Phase II) - Cone Pool mat layer C metaG ...
CCCCAGACTGGCCGGGCGCGCGCCGCACGCGAACGTGTAAGCTCAACGGTTAGCCAGAAAGCGAAGTTTCCCAGGTGGGCCGCGATGCAGTAGGGACAAACCAGCCATTTCAGCAGAATGATGACGCAGAAGAAGCCCGACGCCGCCGCCCCCAGACGCACCAGATAACGCACGGAACGCGTCAACTGCCCGCGCGCCACCGACCAGCCGGCCAGCAGGCCCGCAAAGTAGGCCAGCCCCAAGTAGGACACCGGCCACTGATATGAGCCAAGCGGTATTTTTCCCCAGATGCTCTCGGCGGCCTGCTGACAGGCCCCACCCGGACCGCATCCCGGCAGTTGGAGTGCCCCCAGATGGTCGATTGCCAGGAGCAGCGACATAATCAGGCTCAGCTCGGCAAAGGCGTAGCCGAGGCAGAGTTGCCACGGCGGAATCCGCCGGTCGGGCGGGCCGAGAATCAGGTCGGAGAGCCTCACTATCCAGTTGGCCACACCCTGGTGCCGCGCGGCGCCGTTACCAGTCATTGTTCCACCATGGTGGCAGTATGCCGCGGCTCGGCGCACTGAGTGTCCCACCAGGCGCGCAACGTCTCGGCGACGGACCACGCCTGGGCCGGGCAGCCGTCAGGCGTGTGTGGTTCGTCGCCGTCGAATACCTCGCTCAGCGAGCCGATACCGCCGCTCCACAGTTGGCCGAGCATCGGTTCCAGAAAAGCCAGAGCCTGCTTTCGATCTTGATGAACGCGATAATGGGCGCGAACGAACGGTCCCAAGAGCCAGCCCCAAGCCGTGCCCTGATGATAAGCTTCGTCGCGCTCCACAGGGCTGCCACGATAACGACCACGGTAGCCGGGTTGGTCCGGGGCCAGCGAGCGCAGTCCGAACCAGGTGAGCAGCTTTTGCCGACAGGCTTCCACCACGGCGCGCTGCTGCCCCGCAGTCAGCGGCGAGTGACGCAACGACACCGCGAAAATCTGATTCGGACGCAGACTGGGATCATTGCCGTTCGGACCATCCAACACGTCGTAGCAACACTCGGTAGCCGGATTCCAGAAACGGGCAAAGGCTTGTCGTGTGCGCCGCGCCAGTCGGCGGTACTCGGCACCGGAGGCACCGGCGCGGTCGCACAAATCCGCCAGGTTGCACAGCCCATCATACCACAGGGCGGACAATTCGACCGGCTTTCCGATCCGCGGCGTGATGACCCGGTCGCCGATCTTGGCGTCCATCCAGGTGAGGTTCACGCCCGGCTCGCCGGCATAGAGCAGCCCATCCTCATCGATATGAATGTTGTGGCGCGTACCACGTCGGTGGCAGGCGACGATGTCAGCCAGCGTCGGCAGGAGAGCACGCAGCGTGTCCAGGTCGGCGCTGGCCTGAATGTACTCATTCACGGCCCAGAGGTACCAGAGCGTGGCGTCAGCGGTGTGGTACTCGGGTTGTTCGGCGCCATCGGGAAACCGATTGGGGATCAGCCCGTCGCGCACGTAACCTGCCCAAGTGCGCAAAATCTGTCGGGCGATTGCCGGCCGGCCCGTCACCAGTGTAAGCCCGGGCAGCGCGATCATCGTGTCGCGCCCCCAGTCGGTGAACCAGGGATACCCCGCGATGATGGTGCGCCCGTCTGGTTCGCCGGATGTGGGGCGCGCGACCAGGAACTGATCCGCTGCCAAGACCAATTGCTGAACCGGCACGCTATGCAGCGCGGTCCGGCGACCGCCGCGCGCTTGCCAGTCCCTCAGGCGCTCAGTTGCCTGCTGATACCGCCGCGCCAGGGCATTGGCCAGGTCCGGAGGCTCAGGGTCGACCGAGAACTGGAGCGTGATGGTTGCGCCGGGCGGCAAAACTATCTGGCAGGCACCGGCACACAGGTGGTCCTCGAGGTGGTCGAAGCCCCGCTGGGCTTCGACGGGCAGATGGAAGGCCCACCACCAGGTGTGATCCGGATCCCAGCGCCACTGGACGCCGGCGTTGCCCTGGCAGCGTGCCACCAGCCTGCGCCCCGCGTGCGGCAGGTCGACCTGCAAGCATTCCCGCTGGGGACGAACTGCGAAACCACGCTGAGGACCCCGCGCCAGGTAGTGGTAGTCGCGATCGGTCAGCAACAGGCGCCCTGCCAGTCGCAGGGCGGAAGTGCCACCTTCCAAAGCGTACTGAATATAGGTGGTGTTGGCGCCGGCTTCCATCCAGACGCGCTTGATCAGCCGGGCGCTGTTCACCGCGAACGTCCAAGTGGGCACCCCAAGGTGCAGGTCGAAACGGCGGAGATAGCGGCAGCCATCCGGCTGGGAGATGCCATCGCGCCAGATGTTGGTGTGCAGCGGCACCTCATCAGTGCCGAGCTGCACGGTCTCGTCGAACTTGGCTACCAACAGCCGCCGTTCCAGGGGCGGCCTCAGCGCGGCGATCAATAAACCGTGATAGCGCCGGGTGCGCGCGCCGGCGATCGTGCCGCTGCTGAACCCCCCCAGCCCGTTGGTGACCAGCCACTCGCGCCGCAGGGCGCTATCCAGATGAGTGCAGACGCGCTCCGGCAAATGGATGCTCATGACGCCGCGAAGTGTATAGCAGGGCACCCGAAAACTGTAGTGGCCGACGGCTGTTTATCGGCGGGCGCAGCGCGCTCCACGAGGCGTCGCAGCGCGCTGAAAGCGACCGGGATCGGGTCGGTTGCTGGACATGCCGCGCGGCCGACTGCCTGTCGGCAACGGCTGGGAAGAAAACGGGCACCGAGCTGGCGCTGGTGCCCGTATGCGTGGGTCAGAAATGGATCGCCGTCAGCGTAGCGGAGACACGGCGCGCTGCACTATCCCGACGAACGGGTTAATGTCTGCAAAACCGACCTGTCCGTCGCCGTTTATGTCGCGATTGAATAGTGGACAGTTCGGGTAGGCGGCGGCATAGCCCTGGGGGTCGCTCAAAGCCAGGATGAACGGGTTAATGTCCCCGAAGTTGACCACGCCGTCACAGTTCACGTCTCCCAGACTCTCGCATTGATCCGGGACGGAATTGTTGTTGTAGTCCGTCAGACGACCCGCGGCAATATCGCACTCGTCCGGGATGTTGTTGCCATCGCAGTCGGTAGCCAACGCCACCCACGGCGTGAGCGCAACGAACATGGCAGCACCACCCGGGTAGTAGGCGATCAGCTCGCCGCTGGCCGCATCGAAGCGGTAGGCCCCGCCGCCCAGTGATCCAATGGGCGAGGCAACGTACAGGTCGCCGTCCGGGCCGAAGGCGATGCCGCGCGCCGGCACAACCGGCACCTGGGTGAAGACTCCCAGCGGGTTCCCGGTGGTACCGTCGAAGCGGTACACGTACCCGTCATTGCGTGAACTGACATAGAGGTTGCCGTCCGGGCCGAAAGCCAAGTCGTATGGGCCAGTGAGTCCGCCGGCGCCGGCAGCCACGAACACGCCGACAAAAGCGCCCGTCTGCCCGTTGTACTCGAGAACCTCGTGGGTACCGGAACTAGCCACGAACAAGTTGCCGTTCGGGCCGAGGGTCAAGCCCCAGGGCGTGGTCACGCCGCCGGAACTGGTAGTCACGAAGTCGCCCAGATAGGCGCCGGTCTCCCAGTCGAAGCGCGGCACGCGGTTGGCGCTGCCGCCGGCCACCAGAATGTCGCCATCCGGCAGGAACAGAATATCGCGTCCCTGGAGGCTGCCGGCGGCGCCAGCGGCGACGCGCTGGCCGACCAGCTCGCCTGTGAGGCCGTCATACTCCCACAACGGTCCGCTTTCCTGTTGCCAGATGAACAGGTTGCCATTGGGACCGTAGGCGATACCCGAGGGCAGGAAGCGCAGGGTAACGTCGTAGCGCAGCGTGCCGGACAGGAGGTGATAAACATAGTAGCTCCCCAGTCCATAGGCGTCGCTGATGATCAGATTGCTCGGATTCAGGTCGCACTCGTCGGGGACGCCGTTTAGATTGCAGTCCTGGCTCGTGCCGGCGTCGATGTCGCAATCGTCCGGCACGATGTTGTTGTTGCAATCTTCGGAGAAGCCGCTGGCGATATCGCATTCGTCGGGGATGCTGTTGTTGTTGCAGTCCTGGCTATAGCCGCTGAGCAGGTCCTGATTGTCGGGGATGCCGTTGTTATTGCAGTCCAGGTCGGAAGTAATGAACGTGAAGGTCATCACGGGACCCGACGGGCTGATATGGTGGACTGACAGCAGCGACGATTCGCCGCTCCACCAGTTGGTGTTCGGCACGGTGTGCGGCGCGCACTGGGCATACGCGGGTCCGGCCCAGAGATCCGTCGAGTCGCCCTCGTTGCGGTTCCTCTCCAGGTCCCAGCGGCCATCGGCCTGCACGAGTGTCACCAGGTAATGTTTGTCGGGCAACATTTGCTGCCAGTTGTTGCTGCCCTGCGTATCCACATGCCAGATGGCCAGACCTTCGTCCGGCAGGGCGATGTCGCGCCCGATGCGCTGGCGGTTCTCAATCAGGTAGTACTCGTTCGGCTTGGTGGGGTGATCATACTTGTAGATCACGTTGCCGTTGTAGGGTACCTGCAAGCCCTGCTGCGGGGTGTTGAGCTGGAAAAGCGTGGCCCATCCGGCCCGGTACTTCATGTAGGCGCAGGGCTGCTGCGGGTCAGTCTCGGAAGTGTACGTGCACATTATGCAGAACTTGCCGACGCCGCTGGAGTCGTAGTCGTAGTCGTACAGATCCGGCCACCCCATGAGCATGTGCCCGTTTTCGTGGCAGAAGGTGGCCAGCGTCAGGACATTCTGCATGTCGGTCATCTGATAGCGCCGCGTGCACACGCCATCGGCACAGAAGCTGATGTACGAAGCATGCGGCCAGAGTCCGGTGGCCCAGGCACTGTTGGAGAAGCCGGCGTAGAAGCAGTTCAATGCGTCCACATAGCCGTCGTGATCGGCATCGTACTGGCTGAAGTCGAACCCGCTGTTTTCCAGGTGGTTGAGCGCCTCCAGGATCAGCTCGCGCGCCCGGATGCCGTACTGCACGTTGGGATCGGTGTAATAGGTCTTCGGATGCAGCGCCCGATAGTAGGCCGTCGGTACCCAATTTGTGTAGTTGAGCTTCCCGTTGGAAACGTCGTAAAAATAATCGCGCACCGAACCCCGGTTGCCGTAGCCGGTGTAGCCGATCTGGTTGCAGAACTGGCTCACCGCCGCCGGTGCGATCGTCCCCGGATCATCGGAAAAGTCGATCAGCAGGGTGATCCCTACCACGTCGCCGACTGTCGGACCGTCCTGCTCGAAGTCCGTTCCCGCCGGCATGGCGGCCCGCGCCAACTTCTCGAATTCCGTGCGCGCCTTGGTTACTTTGGCGGTGACCGACTCCTGATTGATGCGGACATGCGGCTGAAGCCCGAGGCTAGCCGGATCGACTGTCCCGACGGGCACGCCTGTCGAGACTAGCTCGTTGCCGTCGTCCGACAGGCGTGCGTAGCAAATCAGCAACGTGTCGGGCTCGCGAACCAGCGTGTAGCCGTCCAGCGACTCGACGACGGTGTAGAACTCGTCGCCCCAGATGCGCACTTCGATCACGCTGCCGTCGGGCTGTTTGAGCGGCAGGACTTTGCCGTCCACCGGGCCGGCTTGTGCGGTCGGCGCGACGATCAGCGCCAGCAACGCGAACACGGTCAGCAGTGTCTTGGAGTTTGCGAGCAAACGTGACTTCATCGGCGGCACTCCTGCTATGTGGCGACCGTATCGGGCCGCCCGTTGTGCTGGAAGTAATGTCTTATGGGCAAGTTCTGATCGCTGATTGAGAAGCGGTTTTCATCCTCCCCAGCAACTGCCAGGGACACCGTCGCCCGGTATCGACGGAGCGAGATGGTGGTCACGTAGTCGCTGGGTAGATGCCTGTGGCGGACGAAAGCCATGCCAGCGCAAAACTCCAAGTTGGCCTGACAGCGGCCGGCGGCACAGCGCTCGCTACCGGCGAGCAGTGCCGGCGCATTTTGATATCCGCCCTTGCCGCTGGCTGTGCTATCGTCTGGCGACAGCGGCGCGGGCGTTCGTGCCCGCCCATCAACGTGGATTGTAACAGGGCGGCCGCGAGATTCCCAAAAAAAGCGCGGCGACCGATACCGCCGGTGTCGTCAACCTGCACTGACGTCCTATAACGTCGCAGGCCCGCGCTTGGCCATTGGATTACCCCGTGCCGCCCAGGCCGTGTCGTTGGGGAAGTTGGCGTTGCCACCACGCAGTCGGTAACGGTGTATCATGCGCGCAGCAACTACTAGCCGTTGTGCCGGCGCAGAGTGCTTCTGGGCAACTTGCAGTTGCAGCGGGACCGTGCGGACGCGGCGTGTGTGCGTGTCTGGCCGCGTGGCTTGGGTTACGGTGGCGACATGATGCTCCGCAAGGCGCTACGATTTCGCCGACCATCCAGGCTGGCGCTCATGATTACGTTGCTGGTCCTGGGTTTGCTGGCCGCCAAGATACACGCCTGCGCCTGTACGGGCGGCCCGGCTGAATGGCATTCCGTGTACGCGACCGCTCGGGCAACGGACAGCGGTCGGCGGGGGGCGCCGTGTCGTTGGCGGAGGTGCCTTGTGGAGGCCAGGCTGTACCAGGCAGCGTTCTACGGTACAGGCTGTCGTGAGTTGTTGGAGAGACGGTTGCAGCGTGGTACGGCAATCGTATACTGCGGCCTGAGACGTGCACGGCGGATCGCAGCGGCGTGGTCGGAGGCCGGCATGCGGAGGAGGCGTGCGGGCCGCAGCCAAAGACGCGGATCGAGGGCCGGGCACCGGGACACGGGTTGCGCATGGCGGTGACGCTAGCATGCATCGGCGGTCGGGATGCGTACAACCTTCTGCGGCAGGGGGCTTTCGTGGCCGAGCGCCTCGGTCCGCGCGCCACGCCGTTCGGCGACTCGCAGCCGATCTACCGCTGTCAATCGCGCGCTGGCGGCTTCTTCTTTCTCTCGCGGCACGGTGAGAGCGGCTACGAGCGCACGCCCAGTTTCATCAACTATCGGGCCAACATCTATGCGCTGAAGGATTTGGGCTCGCGGTCGATCGTTTCCTGGAGTGAAACGCGGGCCATCAGCCACAATTTCAAGATCGGCGAGTATGTTGTGGTGGACGACCTGGTGGATGAGACCGTCGCGCGTCCGCAGACGTTTTTCCAGGATCGGGGCTTCGGGCACCTGCGGGAATGGCCGGTCTTTTGTCCTAGTCTGCGCAAGGCCCTCATCGAGACGCTTGCCGCCGAACGGTGCGAGTTTACTCCTCGGGGGGTGTATGTATGCATCGAGGGGCCCCGGCACGAAACGCCGGCTGAAACGCGCAAGTACGCAGTCTATGGCGGAGAGCTGCTCGGGCAGGTTCTGGCCCCCGAGGTGTTCCTGGCGCGTGAGCTGCAAATGTGCTACGCCAGCGTCTGCTACGTTCGGCGCTATGCGGAGGATGGCACCAATACGCGACCATTCGAGGACGGCCGGGCCTTGCCGGAAGAGGTAGAGCGCGAGCGAGCCACGCGTGCCGTGGAGCGTATGCCGCGGTTGCTGGAGCGCTTCTGCGAGATCTTGGCGAAGACGCCGGCGATTTGTAATTGCGAAGCGTCAATGACACCCTACATGACGAGCGGCCAGCTTGGGTGGGATTGGCGCAGTTGGTTCGCGTCGCCGGCGGGGAACGGGGAGCGGCAACGCTCGTGATCCTGCGCGCCCGTTGGGTGGTGCCGATCAGTGGTCCGCCACTCCGCGACGCGGCAGTGCGTATCGCCGGCGAGCAGATCGCCAGTGTGGGTTTGGCGGACACGGTGGCAGGCGCCCAGCCGGTCATCGACCTGGGGGCGGCAATTCTTACGCCGGGGCTGGTAAACCCCCATACACATCTCGAGTTGACGGCGTATCGCGGGCGGCTGCCGCCTGGCTCACTCTGGTTTTGGCTGGCGCGGCTGGTGCTACTACGGCGCATGCCCGGTCAGCGTGAGCGTGAACGGCAGGCGGTTGCCGACGGGGCCTGGGAGTCGCTACGTGCTGGCGTCACCTGCGTGGGGGATATTTCACGACGCAATCTGAGCTGGCCGGTGCTCAAGACAGTCCCGATCCGCAAAGTATGCTTCGTCGAGTTGCTGACCTTGGCGGACGATCCCCCACGCGACCCGGCTGAGCTGCGCCGGGCCGTGGAGGAGGTAGGCGAGGATGATCTTTTGACGGTCGGTGTCACTCCTCACGCGCCGTACACCGTACCCGTTGAGCACATGCGCGCTGCCATCGCCATGGCCGACGAGCTGCGCCGCCCGTGGTGCACACACTGGCTGGAAACTCTCGAGGAACGCCGCTTCTTGGAGGGGAGCGACGCAGCGTTCCCTGCTTTCGTGCTCGAGCTTTTGGGGCAGTGCGGCGTGCGATCGCCACGGCGATCACCGCTGGACGTGCTGGAGTCTTGCACGGTCGGTCGGCGACCGGGGCTGTTGGCGCATGGGAATTACTTGGAGGCGGAAGAGATGGGGAGGTTGGCGGCGGCTGGGCACGCCGTGGTGTACTGTCCACGAGCACATCGGTTTTTCGGTCACGCGGCGCACCCATATCGTGAGTTACTGCAAGCCGGGGTGCGCGTCGTGATCGGTACCGACAGTGCCGCCAGCAGCGGTGACCTTTCGGTTTTGAATGAATTGCGTTTCCTGCGCGACCACGATCCACAGGCGCCAGGCTCCGACGACCTGCTGCGCATGGTCACGCTGGACGCCGCCAGCGCGCTGGGGTTGGGAGAGCAGATCGGCTCGCTCGAACCTGGCAAGCAGGCTGACTTGGCGGCGTTCCCCGCGCCGTTGGATGAGTCTCCCCCTGCGGACTGGCTAGTGCGGGCGGCGCCGGCGCCGCTGGGCGTCTGGGTGGCTGGACGGCGCGTAGTCTGATGCGGCGTCTGCCAGCGGTCGATTTCTCAAACATCGATGGGCTGGCCACGGTGACCAAGGACGTCAGCCAAGCGCGGGAAGATCGTGACTAGGCCGGCAGCCCAGCGTGTCAAGGCACTGGTCCACACTTCAGGTCGCGGACGACGCAGACAGGCGACGATGGCCCGTGCCACACGCTGCGGAGACTGAAGCAGCCAGCGCGGCACGTGGTCGTAAACACGCTGCGGGTCGTAGCAGCGCTGCCCGTATGCGGCCGAGCGTCGGAAAAAGTCAGTCCGCGTTGTGATGGGGTGAACCGACGATACCTCGATACCGTACGGCCGCAGCTCCAGACGCATGGCCCGGCAAAAGTGATTCTGGGCTGCCTTGGTGGCCGAGTAAGCGGCGAAGTTGACGAGGGTGAACTTGGCCACGGCGCTGGAACTCATCAGCAGGTGGCCGGGCCGCTGGGTGGCGATCAACCGTCGCGCCGCCTCGCTCAACAGGTCGAAGGCGGCGAAGAAGTTTACCTCGAAGATGGCGCGCAGTTCGGCCATGACCAGTTCGTGGCTCGGCTTCTTGAACCCGTACCCGGCGTTGGCCAGGACCGCGTAGAACCCGCCAAAGCGCCGGGTGGCCACATCCAGTAGTTGCCGGTTCACAGCCGGGTCAGTCACGTCGCCGACCACGGTCAATGCTTCCCGGTGGCAGGCCCGGACCCGATCGGCGGTCTGTTCAAGTCGCTGGCGGTCGCGACCGTTGAGAACAACATTCATGCCGGCTCGAGCGCAGGCCACCGCCGCAGCTGCTCCAATGCCCGAACTGGCGCCGGTGATGATCAAGACGCGGTCACGCAGGTCGATCCCCATGGCGCGGCATTGTAGTGAGGGTGCTTGCCGCGCGGGAGAGGAGCGGCGGGTGGAATCCTTGATTGGGGCAGCGGCCGATAGAATGTAGGCAGTGGATGTGTTCGCAACCATCCGCGCAGACCCGCGTGTGGAAGAGCTGACCCGGCTGCTCGCCGAACCAGGGGGGCTAGTGGCGGCCGAGGGCTTGTGGGGGAGTTCTGCGCCCATACTCGCGGCTCTCGTCGCCCAGAGGCTTGGCCGTCCTTTGCTGCTGGTGACGGCGCACGGCGACGAAGCCGACGATATGCGCGATGACATTGAGACGGCCGTGGGGACGCTCCCGGACCTGCTGCCGTCGCTCGACAACCTACCTGCGGATACGCGCCCCGATGACGAGCTGGCCGGCGAGCGGCTGCGGTTGTGCCTGGCGCTGCTGGCGCGGTCCGGCATACGCGGAGAGCAACACGGGCAGGAGAGCTGCCTGAGTTCGGGTTTTACGGCCCCGCCTCGCCAGGCCCCGGCCCTCCCTAAGTCGTCAGAACGGGGGGCTGTGCCGCGCATTGTCGCTCCCATCATGGCCCTGATGCAGCCTGTGCCTTCGCCGGAAGCGATCGCCGACCGTTCCCTTTCGATCCGGGTAGGGCAGAGGCTGGATCCCGACAGGTTGATGGGGTGGCTGACGGAGCACGGCTTTCAGCGCTGCGAGGCCGTGGAAGTGCCGGGCGATTTCGCGCGCCGTGGCGGCATTGTGGATGTTCATTCCAACGCCCACGTGGATCCGGTGCGGATCGAGTTCTTCGGCGACGAGGTCGCCTCGATCCGTCTCTTTGATGCTGGCACGCAGCGTTCCAGCCACGCGCTGGTGGCGGTGCAGATACCGGCCTTGAGGCTGGTGGCCGCAGCGACCGATCAGAACGCCGGCACGAGTTTTCTGCGGCTGTTGCCGCCGGACACGATCATCGCCTTCCACGAGCCGAGCGAGATACAGGAGTTGGGGCGGACGTACTGGCGCCGACTGGGAGAGCCGGCGGGCATCATCCCAGTGGAGGCAGTCTTTCGGCGGGCCAACGAATTCACTCAACTGCACTTGCACCGGTTCTCGGGCGTGGCGCCGCGGGCGGTTAGTTTGGATGTCGGCAGTCTGCCGCAGTTCGAGCCGCGTGCGCCGGAGGCGCTGCGGGCTTTGGCAGAACTGGCCGCAGGGACTGGGGTGGTGGTGTTCTGCGACAACCGTGCTGAGGCACAGCGTTTCGGCGAACTGCTACGTGACGCGAGCGCGGGGCCGATGCCAGCGGGGCGCGAGGACGGGCCGTTGGCGGCGGGGGGATCGGTCGCGGCGCTGGGCAATGTGCGGACGGAGATCGGGGTCATTCACCGCGGTTTTCGTTGGGGGCAGACGGCGTACGTGCCGCACCACGAGCTGTTTCACCGCTATCGGCAGCGTCGCACGTTGCGACGTGTCGCCCCGGCGCGCCCGATTGACAGCTTCTTCGATCTGGATGTCGGTGACCCGGTCGTGCACGTGCTGCACGGCATCGGACGCTTTCTGGGGCTAAAGACCATTCAACGCGACCAGCGCGTCGATGAGTACCTAGCGGTGGAGTTTGCCGACAAGGCGGTCGTCCACGTTCCGGTCAGCCAGATCCACGTGGTGCAGAAATACATCGGTGGCTTTCATGGCAAGCCGCGCCTGAGCAGACTGGGCGGGCCGGGCTGGAAGCGCACCAAGGAGCGCGTTGCCGAAGCGGTCAGCGATCTGGCGGCCGAACTGCTGGCCATCCAAGCCCAGCGTGCGTTAGAGGCCGGTATCGCCTACCCGGCGGACACGGACTGGCAGCGCGAGTTCGAAGGTTCGTTCCTTTACGAGGAGACCGAAGATCAGATCCGGGCGGCCGAAGAGATCAAACGCGACATGACCAACCCGCGCCCGATGGATCGTCTGCTGTGCGGCGACGTCGGCTACGGCAAGACGGAACTGGCTATGCGGGCGGCTTTCAAGGCGGTGGAGTACGGTAAACAGGTGGCCGTGCTGGTGCCCACCACCGTACTCGCTGAGCAGCATTACGAGACCTTCCGTGAGCGCATGGCCGACTACCCGTTCGTCGTCGAGGTGCTATCCCGTTTTCGCGGTCCGCGCGAGCAGGCTGACATCGTTGAGCGGACGCGTCAGGGGCAGATCGACATCCTGATCGGCACCCACCGGTTGCTGTCGCCCGATGTGCGCTTCGCTGATCTGGGCCTGGTGATCATCGACGAGGAGCAGCGCTTCGGCGTCGAGGCCAAGGAGAAACTCAAGCGGCTGCGGGCCACCGTGGACGTCCTGACCATGACCGCTACGCCCATCCCGCGCACGCTGCACATGGCCATGTTGGGCATCCGCGACATCTCGTCACTGGCCACGCCGCCGGCGGACCGGCGCGCGATCGTCACGCAGGTGCGGATGTGGGACGATGCCTTGATACGGGAGGCCATACTGCGCGAGCTGAATCGTGACGGGCAGGTCTATTTCGTGCACAACTTTGTGCGCGACATTCACCAAGTCGCCAATCAACTGCGCAGTCTGGTGCCGGAGGCCCGCATCGTCGTTGGTCATGGGCAGATGCCCGGTAACGAGATGGAAGAAGTAATGCTGCGATTCCTGCGGCGTGAAGCGGACGTGCTGGTCTGCACCAACATCATCGAATCCGGCCTGGACATCCCCACCGCCAACACGATCTTCATTGACCGGGCCGAGCGGTTCGGACTGGCCGATCTGCACCAACTGCGTGGCCGGGTCGGCCGCTCCAAGCACCGGGCCTACGCTTACGCACTGCTGTCACCCAAGTACCCGCTGACCGATGCGGCGGCCCGGCGACTCAAGGCCTTCGAACACTACAGTGAGCTGGGTGCGGGGTTTCAGATCGCGATGCGCGACCTGGAAATACGCGGCGCCGGCAACATTTTGGGGCGTGAGCAGTCCGGACATATCGAGGCGGTCGGCTACGAAATGTACTGCCAGTTGCTGGAACAGGCCGTGCGCCGCTTGAAGAACGAGCCGGCGGAGACTTGGCGGCACGTGAACCTGGACCTGGGCATCAGCGCCACCATTCCGCGCAGCTACATCCGCTCCGATCGGCAGCGCATGGACGTTTACAAGCGCTTGGCGGCTTGCCGCACCACTGCCGAGATCGAGACGTTGCGCCAGGACATCCGCGATGCGTTCGGGCCGCTGCCGGAAGCCGTGGAAACGTTGCTGGCCCTGGCGGAGATCAGAGCGTTGGCTGCTCCCTGGGGCGTGCGATCGATCGTCCTGGATGGACCGGATGTAATCTTCGCCGTTGACGACCTGCAACGTGTGCAGCCGCTGCTGGCTGATGGGCCCGGCTCCCCGCGTGTCCCCGACCCGCACACTGTTCATTGGCGGTTGCCGCGGCGCCACCTGGAACCGCCCACGCTGTTGGCAGTGCTGCGCAAGCAACTGGCGCGTGCGCGACCGGGTGGCGCCGACACGACGGCCCAGATCAGCACACTGAGCAGCAGCCCAGAGTAACAAAGGCGCTGGCGTCTGCGGCTCGGAAACCGGCGAGTCGGGAAGCTCAGACGGTGTATCGTTGAGCCCGAGCGACGCGCTTCAGGAGCCTGGCCTGCTGTTCATATCCCGGCCTGCCCATCAGGGCGAAGGTGTAGTCCTTACCAAGCTGGACGGCGGGCTGGTCGTAGGGGTCGATGTTCAGCAAGTAGCCCATGACGCTGGTGGCTGCTTCCCAGAGCATGATGAATTGACCGACGGTGTCCTCGCTGACACGCGGGAAGCGGATCGTCAGGCAGGGGCGCTGGCTGGCAACCAGGGCAGCCTCCGTCGCGCGTTTCTCGGCATTCAGCAGCCGCCCCAGCGACTTGCCCTGCAAGTAGCCCAGTTCTTCCGGCATTCCTGCAACCCGCGGGATCTTCACATCGCGTGCGAAGCGCTCGACCTCCAGGAACATGAACACCTTGTCGTTCGGCCCTTCGCGGTAGAGCTGGACCTGCGAGTGCTGGTCCGTGGCCCCGAGGGCCTTTATGGGCGTCGGGCCGACTACCGTCGGCTGCCCCTCCAGATCACGGCATTTGCCCAGGCTCTCCGCCCAAAGCTGCCGGTACCAGTCCGCCAGGTCCTTCAACTGGTAGCTGTAGGGCATCATTACGTGCAACCGCTTGCCGCGGAGATAGAAGGCGTGCAGCAGCAGAGCCAGCATGGCAGCGGGGTTTCTGGCGACGGCCGGTTGCGCCACGCGTTGCCCCATCGCCGCCGCTCCGGCCAGCAGGCTGTTGATCTTGATACCGCACATCCCCGCCGAGAACAGCCCGACGGCAGACAGCACGGAAAAGCGGCCGCCGACACCGGGCGGTACGGGCAAGGCGTCGAAACCGTGCTGCTCGACGATGCCGCGCATCGTTCCGCCCTCCGGATCGGTGGTGACGAGGATATGCTTCGTAAGCGACTTCTTGCCGAGCCTTCTGGCCACCAGGTCGAGCGTGATGAGGAACTGGGCGGCGGTCTCGGCGGTCTCGCCGGACTTGCTGATTACATTGAAGAGAGTCTTCCTCAGTGACGGGCCGAGCACATCCAACAGGTTGCCGAACTGTACTGGATCCACGTTATCCATCACGAACAGCCGCGGCCCGCGGCGGACAGTGTCGGGCAACAGGTTGTGGAAAGGCGGATTCAGGGCCGTCTGAAGCGCGATGTTGCCCAGGGCCGAACCGCCGATCCCCAGCACGACCAGGTTCTCGAATTTGCCCTGATAGCGCCGCACGGCGGCCTGAACCTGCCGCAGCATCTGCCGGTCGGTTGCCAAGTCGCGGTAACGGTGCTTGCCGGCCCGCCGTTCCCGTTCAATCCGTGCCAGCACAGGTTTCACCTGGGGCTGAGCAGCGCGGATCTCGGCGGGCGACAGTCCATGCACGGACCCGACGGCAGCATCGAGAACGTTCGCGTAGTCGATCTTCAGGCTGGTAGCGGTCATGAAGCGCTCCTTCTTGCAACCGCGGTGGCGGCAGCGTCGCGCGGCATCAAACGCCGGCACACGATACTCCCAAGGCCGCCGCCGGTGGAACAGCTGACCGCGGGGACGCACCTATCTTCTATTTCTCGGTCAGCTCCAGGGCACCACTCCAGTTGTCCGGCGGGGGTGACGACAGGAAGGTGCGTGTCGCCATCAGGTAGCGCTGCGCCGCTAAATCGTCGGGACACTCAGCAACGCGCGCCTGGAACAATGCCAACGCCTGTCTCCACTGGCGCTGCTGAAACGCCTCCACAGCCGCGGCAAAGGCTCTTGCATAGCAGGCCAGCCTGTCATCTACGTGCTCGGCGCGGCCGAGCAGCTCGAATATCGCCACGCCCTGCGTCTTGCCCTTGACCTGAACGATACCCAAGTAGCGCACAACAAAGTCGTCGCCGGCCTGGTCGCGGGTTGCGCCACTGATGAGGATGCGAGTGCCATAGAACTTGTTGGCGGATTCGAGTCGGGCTGCGACATTCACCGAGTCGCCGATGCAGGTGTAATCATATTTCTGTTCGCTGCCGCAGGGACCGACGACGGCGTTGCCGGTAGCCACGCCGATGCGCAGTCGCAAGTGGCTGAAGGCCTCGTCTCCCCCGGCCCGTCGCTGTTCGTCGATCAGTGATCGCAGCGCGGCCTGGATGTCCAGGGCGGCCGCGCAGGCCCGGCGGGCGTGGTCAGGCTGCGGGTAAATGACCGGGTTCCAGAAGGCGAACACCCCGTCGCCGATGAACTTGTTGATCATGCCCTCGTGCTGCATGATCACGTTGCTGATTCGCCCGAGCACAAGGTTGAGCAGCCGCTGCGTGCGCGTCGCGCCGATCCGCTCTGAGAGGCTGGTGAAGCCGGCCAGATCGGTGAACATGGCGGTCACTTCGCGCACCTCGGCCCGTCGGCACAATTCAGCGTTGTCGGCCATCTGGCGGGCCAGCGCCACCGACGTGTACTGCCGCAGCGCGGTGGCGATCTGCCGCGATTCACGCTCCAGAAACACGTAGCGAAACAGCAGCACGGCGACGAAACTCGAACCCATGGCGATCAGGACCGGCACAAGCGCAATCCAGTGCGTCCAGACGTAGAACGCCACTGCCCCGGCCAGTCCGACATAGACGACGGCGATCAAGGCCAGCAGCATAGCTGCCGCGCGCGGGCGCCAGCGCGCACTTAGTGCCGTCGCCAGCAGACCCAGGCATGCGCTGAGCAGCCCGTTCAGCCAGGTGGGTGCCCAACTGACCGTGCGACCTGTCAGCAGGCCGTTGAGCAGGTTGGCGTGGGCGATGATCCCCGGTGCCCGTTTGCTGGTCGGAATCGGTGCCATGTCGGCCAGCGCTGTTGCGGTGTAGCCGACCAGGCCGATCCTGCCGGCCACACGCTGCCGCAGCCGCGTCCGCAGTTCGTCGATCTCGCGCTGGTGGGCATCATTGGCGGCGAACGCGCGGCGGAGGGTATCCATCAAGTTCGCCGCGGGCGAGACGGCCGTATTCGACTGCGTCGCCGGCGAGACGCCCGCACTCATTTGTCCGGCGGGCGAGACGCTAGCGCTCCCCTGCAGCGCCGGACCTCCGAGTCCGGCGTCGGCGACGCGGTCTGCCGAGGGGATGCTGTTTGGCGCGGTGTCGGGCCCGTGTTCCCTCGCGAGCAGGCTGTAGCGTCGGACCGAAGCCCGCCCGCTGTGGCGGCAGTCCGGCGCTAGCATCGCGCGAATCGCGGGTTCTCCCCCGCTTAGCAACTTGTCGTACTGCGCGATCCAGTCACTGATCTGCCGGGCGGTTTCCGCGTCGTCACGGTAGCGCGCCAACTGCAACTCGCCATCCAACTCCAATCGGCGGCGCAGATCATCGTGATAAGTCCGCCACGGCTCGCAGTCCTCGTGCTCCAGCAGCGTCGCCAGCGTGTCGCGGATAAGTTCCTGGTTCTGCCGGACCTTCAGCCGCCGGTCGTACACCTGCCACACGGCCCCCATCGGCACGTGCGGGCCGAACTGCTCGTTCCAGCGTCGGCGGGCCACCCAGGGCACCAGCGCCCGATCGCGTTCATCGAGTTGGATTGCGAGCGGCCGCTCCCGACCGGCAGCACGCAGCAGCAGTTGGCCCGGCCGCAGTTCCACACCTTCGGCGTTCGGTCCCAACTCATCGAAGGCGACCGCAAAGGCCAATTGGGGTAAGACCGCGTCTTCGTATCGCACCAGCAGCGGCGTCCGGCGCATGATCCCGTCCGCGTCCGGCTCGAAGACGGCGAAGCCACACCGGGCGGCCGCCCTGGCGTGCGGGAAGTACACGGGGGCAATGGCCGGCACCGCCGGAGCGGCCGCGGCGAACCTGGGGGGCAGGACCAGGCAAGTCTTCGTGGTGGCGACCGCGCTCACCAAGCCACGCAGGGCGTGGGCGGCTTCTTCGTAAAGTCTGGGGTCAGCGCCGGCGACTTCGTTGAATACGCGCTCAAACTGCGTCGGCAATGGAGCCTGCCACGCGTCCGGGTGCTCCTCGAACCAGCGCTCGACGCGGACAACCAGCGGCTCAGCCTTCGTGTCTGCGCGCGCCAAACCGTCGCCCTTCCCAAGGGGGGCATCGGCACCGTCCCCCCGCTCAGGGGGGACCACAGGGGGGTCTGTGGTATCGCTTGGAGATGGCTTCAACCCTCCCCGGTAGGGAAGGGGGTTGGGCGGCTGCCCGTCCCTCGCCGTTCCCAGATAGTGGAACGCCAGATACACCGGCGCCGCGTCGGCGATCGCCAACCGCAGCTCATGATCGGGGTACGCCGTCGGCAGGTCCTCGGCTGCCAGGCCGAGCTGCTCGGGGCTGGTGAGGATGTCCGCGTGTGCTGGCTGGAGGCTGCGCGCGAACTCCGGCTCGGACAGCTCGATGTCATAGAGCAGACGCTGTAGGCCGGCTTCGTGCAGAATCCGGATCAGTGCCGCCTGAATGTCGCGCGGCCAGGGCCAGCGCCCGACGAGGTCGAGCGATTCGTCGTCGATGTCGATCAGCACCAGGGCGTCGGACTCGGTAATCGAGTTGGCGTACAGGAAGCGCAGGTCGAGGGTCTTGAGTTCGAGCCAGTCGAGGCCGCCCAGCAGATAGGCTACCACGACGGCCACGGTCGCCGCCAGGCCGACGAGGAGAGTCTGCTGCTGGGCCCGCCGCCTGCTCTTGCTCACGACGGTCTATTGTGCGGGGGCGGCGCGACATTCAGGCGGCACTGATCCGGATTCTGCACGAA
>Ga0129299_1001114_pt1 | contig 17912 bp, 7 predicted proteins | sample ConPoolayeCmetaG_FD_94477 | JGI IMG/M metagenome (GOLD analysis project Ga0129299, IMG submission 94477) | Hot spring microbial mat communities from California, USA to study Microbial Dark Matter (Phase II) - Cone Pool mat layer C metaG ...
GGGTCGGGGGGCGAGCGATCCTGGGGGGCGACATGGCCGGGGCCGCGCCGAGCTATCCGCTTCGCGCCGCGGTGCCGGCCCTCGCGCCGCACATGCTGGGTGACCCGGCCTTCCGCCGGGCTTACGGGGTCCGCTACGCCTACATCGCCGGCGCCATGGCCAACGGAATCTCCTCCGAGGCGATGGTGGAAGCGGCCGGCCGGGCGGGCCTGCTCGGTTTCTTCGGCGCGGCCGGGCTGCCCCTTGCGCGGGTGGAACAGGCCATCGACCGACTTCAGCGGAGCCTCGACCACCAGCCGTTCGGCTTCAACCTGATCCACAGCCCCAACGAACCGGACCTGGAATCCGCCGTGGTCGACCTCTACCTCCGCCGCGGGGTTCACACGGTCAGCGCCTCCGCCTACCTGGACCTGACGCTCCCGCTGGTGCGATACCGCCTGCGCGGCATCCGCCGCGACCCCGACGGGCGGGTCGTTTGCCCAAATCGGGTGCTGGCCACGGTGTCCCGGATCGAGGTCGCCCGGAAGTTCCTTTCACCGCCCCCGCCGCCGCTGGTCCAGGCTTTGGTCGAACGCGGCGACCTGACCCCGCAGCAGGCCGAAATGGCCCGCAGCGCACCCATGGCCGACGACATCACCGCCGAAGCGGACTCGGGCGGGCACACCGACAACCAACCCGCCGTCGCCCTCGTGCCGACGCTCATCGCCCTGCGGGATGCCCTCCAGGCGGAGCACCGCTTCAGCGTGCCGGTTCGAGTCGGCGCAGCCGGCGGGATCGGCACGCCGGGATCGGCGGCGGCGATGCTGGCCATGGGAGCGGCTTACCTGGCGACCGGCTCCATCAACCAGTCCTGCCTGGAGGCCGGGACTTCCCGAGCCGTGCGCGAAATGCTGGCCCAGGCCAGACAGGGCGATGTCACCATGGCCCCGGCCGCGGACATGTTCGAGATGGGCGTCAGAGTGCAAGTGCTGAAATGGGGCACCATGTTCGCCCTCCGTGCCCGCAAGCTGTACGACCTGTACCGGGCCTACGCCTCCCTCGAGGACCTGCCCTCGGCGGTGCGGGCGATGCTGGAGCGCGACTATTTCCGCTGCCCGCTCGATCAGGCCTGGGCCGACACCCGCCGCTTCTTCGAGGAGCGGGATCCGCGGCAGATCGCTCGCGCCGAGAAAGACCCCAAGCATCGGATGGCGTTGGTGTTTCGCTCCTACCTGGGCCGGGCGTCGCAATGGGCCATCGCCGGCGAACCGACCCGGCAGGCCGACTACCAGATCTGGTGCGGCCCGGCGATGGGGGCGTTCAACGAGTGGGTCAAAGGCTCGTTCCTGGAGAAAGCGGAGAACCGCCAGGTGGCGGTGGTGGGGTTGAACATTCTCCTCGGCGCGGCGGTGGCGATCCGCAGCGGCTGGCTGCGGGCGCACGGCGTGGAGGTCCCGCCGGCGGCGGCGGACTTCCGCCCCCTGCCGCCGGAGGGCTTGCAGGCGGTGCTGCAACCGGACCCAACGCCCGTGGTCTGAGGGGTTGAGCAAGGCGATGGCCGTGAGCCGGGAAGGCGGATCGTGAGCGCGATGCGAAAGACCAGCAGCCAGGAAGGATGCCCCGTGGCCATCATCGGCATGGGCTGCCTCTTTCCGAAGGCGACGAACCTGGCGGAGTTCTGGCGCTTTGTCCGGAACGGGGAGGACGGCATCTCCGAAGTACCTCCGACGCACTGGTCGCTCAGCGACTACTACGACCCGGACCCCAAGTCGCCGGATCGCACCTACTGCGGCCGCGGCGGCTTTCTCGCGCCGGTCCCGTTCGACCCGACCGAGTTCGGGATCCCGCCGACGGTCCTGGAGGCCACGGACACGACGCAACTGCTGGGGCTGGTGGTCGCCAAGGCCGCCCTGGAGGACGCCGGCTACGGAGAGGGCCGAGACTTCGATCGCGAGCGGGTCAGCGTCATCCTGGGCGTCACCGGCACCCAGGAGCTGGTCCTGCCGCTGGCCGCGCGGCTGGGGCACCCGCATTGGCGGCGGGCCTTGGCGGACTGCGGCATCCCGGCGGAGACGGCCGAGCAGGTCGTGGCGAAGATCTCCGAGAACTATGTGTCCTGGCAGGAGAACTCGTTTCCGGGTTTGCTGGGGAACGTGGTGGCCGGGCGGATCGCCAACCGGTTGAATCTCCGCGGCACCAACTGCGTGGTGGACGCGGCCTGCGCCAGCTCTCTGGCGGCGGTCCACCTGGCCGCGATGGAGCTGGCCACCGGGCGCTGCGACATGGCCCTGACCGGCGGGGCCGACACCTTCAACGACGTCTTCATGTACATGTGCTTCAGCAAGACGACCGCCCTCTCCCCCACCGGCGACGCCCGACCGTTCGCGGAGGACGCCGACGGCACCGTGCTCGGCGAGGGGCTGGGCATGCTCGTGCTGAAGCGGCTGGAAGACGCCGAGAGCGACGGCGACCGCATCTACGCCGTCCTCCGCGGCGTGGGCACCTCGAGCGACGGACGGTCGCAGAGTATCTACGCGCCGCATCCGGCGGGGCAGGCCCGGGCCTTGCGGAGCGCGTACCGTCAGGCCGGTTTTGGTCCCGAAAGCCTGGAACTCATCGAGGCCCACGGGACCGGCACCAAGGTCGGGGACGCGGCGGAGTTCGAAGCCCTGCAAACGGTGTTTCGCGAGGCCCGCCGCGAAGGGCAATGGTGCGCGCTCGGCTCCCTGAAATCGCAGATCGGCCACACCAAGGCGGCGGCGGGGGCCGCCGGGTTGATCAAGGCGGCGTTGGCCATCTACCATCGCACCCTGCCGCCGACGATCAAGGTACGTCAGCCCAGCGGCCGGCTGAACATCTCCGCCAGTCCGTTTTACCTGAACACCGACGCGCGGCCCTGGATCGTGCCCGACGATCGGCCCCGCCGCGCCGGCGTCAGCTCGTTCGGCTTCGGCGGCAGCAACTTCCACGCGGTGATCGAGGAGCACCGGGCCACGTTGCCGGCCGTGGCCTGGGACGGTTCGGTCGAGATCATCCCGTTCGCGGCGGCCGATGAGGTTGGGCTGCGGCAGCAGGTGCGGGAGTGGCTGGAGGCCGCGGGAAGCGGGCAGCTCCGCGGCGATGAGCTGGCCTTTCGGGCCGCCACGGCGCGGCGGATGTTTTCCGCGGACCGGCCCTGCCGCCTGATCGTCGTCCATGAACACGGCGGCGACCTGATCCGCAGCCTGGAGGAGGCCCACGAGGCGATCGGCCGGGGCAACCACCCCCGCCCGACCTCGGGAAACGTGTTCTATGGCGGCGGCCCGCCCGAGGGCCGGGTGGTCGCCCTCTTTCCCGGGCAGGGCAGCCAATATGTCGGCATGTTGAAGCACCTGGCCTGTGCCTTTCCGGAGTTGATCGACGCGCTGCGCGAGGCCGAGGCGATCAACGGACCTCGCGACGGAGCGGACGGCGGCGATGAGGCGCCGCCGCGGCTCAGCGAGATCGTCTATCCGCGGCCCGCCTGGAGCGAAGCGGAGAGAAACCGACAGGCGGCAGCCCTCACGCGGACGCAGATCGCTCAGCCGGCCCTGGGCGCGATCTGCCTGGGCCTCTGGCAGGTTCTGCGGAGGTTCGGGGTCTCCGTGGAGCTGACTGCCGGACACAGCTACGGGGAACTGGTGGCCTTGTGCGCCGCTGGCCGCATCGATAACGAGACCCTGCATCGCCTGTCGCGGCTGCGGGGGCGAGTGATGTCCGAGTCCGGCGTCGAACGCGGCACCATGGTGGCCGTGAAAGCGCCGCTGGCGGAGATAGACCGGCTGCTGAACGAAGCCAGACTGGACGTGGTGGTGGCCAACCGCAACGCGCCGGAGCAGGCGGTCCTGTCCGGCCCGCGAGAGGCCGTCGCCGAGGCCGTCAAGGCCTGCACCGACCGGGGCTACGCCACCCGGCCGCTGAACGTCTCCGGCGCTTTCCACAGCCGGCTGATGGAACCGGCCGCCGTTCCTTTCCGGCAGGCCCTGGAGACGGTAGCGTTCGCCCCCGGTGAATTCACGGTCCTGGCCAATGTGACCGCTCAGCCGTACCCCGACGACGCGGCGGAGACTCGGGCCTTGCTCGGCCGCCAACTGCTGCATCCGGTCGACTTCGTCAGCCTGGTCCAGAACCTGTACGCCGCCGGCGGCCGCACCTTCCTCGAGGTCGGACCCAAATCAGTACTGTGCGGATTGGTCCGCTCCATCCTGGCCGATCAGCCCCACACCGCCGTCGCCGTCGATGCCTCGGCCGGGCGTCGATCCGGCCTGGCGGACCTGGCCCGGGCGCTGGCCTTACTGGCCGCGGAGGGGCGTCCGGTCAACCTGGCGGCGTGGGAACGGCCCCCGCGCGAACCGCGAAAACCCAGGATGCTCGTCCCGCTCGTGGGCGCTAACTATCGATCAGGACCGCCGAAGACCGCCCCGGCCCTGACCCCGACTGCCGAAAGCTCCTCGGGTGAACCTGCCCCGGCAGAGCGGTCCGCGGCGGCTTCAACTTCTGCCGCGAGCCTCTCGGTGTCCCCAACCGACCCGCTGAATCCGCCGGAGATCGACTCCCCGGAGAGTCTATCACCGGCGACGATGATGCCGGCCGGCGATTCGGCTGCCCCGGCTTCGGAGTATTCAATGGCCCACTCCCCTGACGACGCGTCAAGCCCTGTGTCTCCGCCCACTCAGACTTCCCCCCAGGCCCTTCAGGTGATTCAGGAGGGTCTGGCCGCTCTGCAACGGATTCAGCAGCAGACCGCCGAAGCGCACCAGCGGTTCCTGGACGTGCAGGCCCAGGCGCAACGGCCTTCATGATGCTGATCTCGGGCGCCGGCCGGATCGACGGCCCGACCGTCCCCGCCCCCGGCCCGGCCGCTGCCCCGCAAGAGCCGGAACCGCCGCGTCCCCTGGTCATGGCGGCGATTCCCCCTCCCTCCGCGCCGCCCGCTGCCACGGAGCCGCCGCCCGCTGGTGAACCACCACGCAAGACCGCGGCGTCAGAGAATCTGCGGAGCGATCCTCCCCGCACCGCGGAACCCCCGCTTTCGACCGTGCCGCGGCACGATTCGCCGCCGGTGGATGCCGCCGAGGTCGTGCTGGAGGTGGTGGCCGACAAGACCGGCTACCCACGCCAGATGATCGGACTCGACATGGAAATCGAAGCCGACCTGGGCATCGACTCCATCAAGCGGGTCGAGATCATGGCGGCGATCGAGGAACGGTTGCCCGGCGCGGCGGGCTGGCAGCCGAATGAGCTGGGCACGCTGCGAACGCTCCGCGAAATCGCCGAACGACTTCAGCAGGCCGGCCCGCCCCCGCCGCCGGCGGGACCGCCGGTCCCGGCGACCGGCGGTGCCGCCGCCGGCTCGCCCGAGCCGCCGCCTTCAACGAGCGGCCGCGGCGACCGGCCCACTCCCCCGCCGACCGACGCCCACAGCCTCTCCGACACCCTGCTGACGGTGGTGGCGGAACTGACCGGCTATCCCCGCGAAATGCTCAACCTCGACATGGACATGGAATCCGACCTGGGCGTCGACTCCATCAAGCGTGTCGAGATCCTTGCCGCCGTCGAGGCGAGGGTGCCGGCCCTGCCGTCAGTGCGGCCGGAAGCCATGGGCGGATTGCGGACGCTCCGCCAGATCGTGGAATCCCTGTCCGCGGCTACGGAGGCCCCGACGACCCCCGATGACGAAGGCGAAACCACCGCCGGTGTTCGTCCACCTCCCCCTGCGGCATCGCCGCCCGTTCCGGCATCGCCGCCGGTTTCATCCCGTCCGCCTTCGATCCGCCGACGGGCACTGCGGCGGGTCCGCCTCCCGGCGGAAACCCCGCTGCCGCCCGCGGGTTCAAGCTGGCCCGCCATGTCGGAGCACGTCACCTGGGTGACCGACGATGGACAGGGCCTCGCGTCCGCCCTCGTGGCGCGGCTCGGCGAAATCGGCCGGCCCGCCCGGCTGATCGACCTGTCCGCCCCGCCGACCGAACCGACCGATGTCGGAGGACTGATTCTGGTCGCGCCGGCCGTCTCCGCGTCCCCGGCCCCGTGGAACGCCACCACGGAGGGATTCCTGAAGTCCGCTTTCGGACTGCTGAAGTCGTGCGCGGCGGGACTGCGTGCCGCGGCAGCGGCGGGCGGCGGGCTGTTCGCCGCCGTCGCTCGGCTGGACGGCTGCTTCGGCCTGGGCGGCGGCTCATTTGATGCCGCCCTGGGAGGGCTGGCCGGTCTGGTCAAGACGGCAGCGCGGGAATGGCCGGAGGTTCGGTGCCGGGCCTTGGATGTCGCCGCCTCCTGGCATGACCACTCCGCGGCCTCGAAGGCCGTCATAACGGAGCTGGCCCAGGCAGGCCCGATCGAAGTCGGGCTGACTCCGGAGGGACGATACGGCCTGGAACTGGTGGAGGTTCCCCCCACCGATGAACCGCTGCGAGTGGCCCCCGGCGAGGTGTTCGTCTTCACCGGCGGCGGTCGGGGGGTGACGGCGGAATGCGCCTGGGCGTTGGCCCGAAGATGCCGCCCGACGCTGGTGCTGCTGGGCCGGTCGCCGTCGCCGCAGGAAGAACCGGAGTGGCTGAAAGAACTGGAAGACGAAGCCGCTGTCAAGAAAGCGCTCCTCCGGCGGGTTCTGCGGCCGGAGGCCACCCCGGCGGAGTTGCAGGCAGAGTGGCGGCGGATCAGCACCCAGCGAGAGCTTCGCCGCCACCTGAGCCGGTTGGAGGAAACCGGCGCGAAGGTCATCTATCGGCAGGTGGACGTCCGCGACGCCAAGGCCGTGCAGGCCGCCTTTCAGGAGATCACCGCCTCCTGCGGGCCGGTCCGCGGGCTGGTTCACGCCGCGGGCGTCCTGGCGGACCGGCGAATCGAGGACAAGACGCTCGAGCAATTCGCCGCCGTGTTCGACACGAAGGTCGCGGGCCTGCGAAACGTGCTGGCCGCCGTCGATCCGATGGAGCTTCGCCACCTCGTCCTCTTTTCTTCGGTGGCCGCCCGGTTCGGCAACCCCGGCCAGAGCGACTACGCCGCCGCCAACGAAGTGCTCAACAAGACCGCTCGCCGGCTGGCGACGGATTGGCCTCACTGCCGGACGATCGCCCTGAACTGGGGCCCGTGGGACGGTGGCATGGTCGGGCCCGCGTTACGGCAACGGTTCGCCCAGGAAGGCGTGCCGTTGATTTCGCTCTCCGCAGGCGGGCAGGCCTTCGTAAACGCCCTCGCCGAACCCAAGAGCGAAGACATCGAGATCATCCTCGGCGGCGATCTCCCCCCGGCCCCGGCCGTTTCGGCCGTCGCCGCGGCCGCGGCCATGGAACCGGCCGTTCCGGCCGCCACCGAACATGCGGCGGGTGTCGGCGGGGCCACGGCGTGGACGCCGGCCTTTGAACGCCGGCTCGACCTGCCTCGCCACGCCTTCCTTGGTTCACATGTGCTTGATGGGCGGGCGGTGCTGCCGCTGGCCGTGCTGATGGAGTGGATGGGCCACGCGGCGGCGCATTCGCATCCCGGTCTGACCTTGCTGGGGCTGGACCAGGTCCGCGTGCTGAAGGGCGTCATCGTGCGGGAGAATCCTCCGCGGCTTCGCTTCTTCTGTGGGCCGGTCCAGCGACAGGGAGACAGCATCGCGGTGGAGGTGGAAGTCCGCACCGCCGCCGACGACGCGGTCGGGTCGACCGCGGAAGTGCTGCACGCCCGCGGCACCGCGGTGCTGGGCGGCGGCTTCGGCCCCGCGGCCGCCGCGCCGGGTCCGACCGTGGGCGGCAGCTATCGTGGCGGCGTCGCCCGGGCCTACGGCGAGATCCTCTTTCACGGCCCCCATTTTCACGCTCTGGAGCGGATCGAAGCCTGCGGTCCTGAGGGGCTGGCGGCCCACGTCCGCACGGCGCCCGCTCCTGCCCGATGGATGGAGGATCCGCTGCGGAGTGAATGGCTGATGGACCCGCTGGCCCTGGATGCGGTGTTTCAACTAGGCAGTCTGTGGTGCCACGAATACCTCGGCATGGTGTCGCTGCCCCACGCGGTGGGCCGCTATCGTCAATATCGGCGGCACTATCCCGCCGCCGGCGTGGCCGTCGCCTTGCGGGTGCAGCGGCGCGGGGCGCACGGCATGACCGCGGACGCCGTCTTCCGCGACCCGTCCGGAGAGATCGTGGCCGCCCTGAGCGGCTTCGAATGCACCGCGGACACGGCCTTGACCGCCGCCTTTCGCCGGCGGACGCTCGCCGCCGCGGCGATCCGGGGGTAAGCCATGGGCGCCGGTCCGCCGATCGCCGTCGTCGGGGTGGGGACGGCCTTTCCCGGCGCGCTCGACCCGGACACCTTCTGGCAGAACATCCTGGCCAGGGCGGATCAGGCCCGCACGCCGCCGCCGGGCCGGTGGATCCTGCCGCCGGAAGAAGCCCTCGCCGAGGGCGTGCGGATCGACCGGGTGTATTCGCTTCGCGGCTGCTTCGTGGACCCGTTCCGGGTCACGCCCGACCAGCTCGATATAGACCCTAGTCTGCTTGACCGGCTCGACCCCTTGTATCACCTGGTGCTCCACGCCGGACGCGCCGCCTTCGCCGACGCCGTGACGGCGACGTTGGACCGCCGCCGCGCCGGCGTGGTGCTGGCCGCGATCGCCCTGCCGACTGACGCCGCCTCGGAGATCACCCGGCAGGTTTTCGGCCGGGCCATCGAAACCGCCGTGCTGGGCCGGGCGGAACCGGCCGCGACGGTGCATCCCGCCAACGCCCGCGTGGTGGGCTGGCCCGCGGCCCTGCTCGCCCGGGCACTGCGGTTCGGACGGGGAGGGTATACGCTCGACGCCGCCTGTGCCTCGTCGCTCTATGCGCTGAAGCTGGCCTGCGCGGAACTCCAGGCCGGCCGCGCGGACGCCATGCTGGCCGGCGGGGTCTCGCGGCCCGACGCCCTCTACACGCAGATGGGTTTCTGCCAGCTCCGGGCGTTGTCGCGGCGCGGCCGCTGCGCCCCGTTCGACGAGTCCTCCGACGGGCTGGTCGTGGGCGAGGGCGCGGGGCTGGTCCTGCTCAAACGGCTGGACGACGCCGTGGCGGCCGGCGACCGCATCTACGGCGTCATCCGCGGCATCGGCCTCTCCAACGACATCGGCGGGAGCCTGCTGGCCCCGGACTCGGAAGGGCAGCTCCGGGCCATGCGCCAGGCGTACGAGCAATCCGGCTGGTCCCCCACCGACGTGGACCTGATAGAGTGTCACGGGACCGGCACCCCGCGGGGCGACGCGGTGGAGATCGCCAGCCTGCGCGAGCTGTGGGGCCCGGGGACCGCGGACCCGGAAACCTGTCCCATCGGGTCCGTCAAGTCCAACATCGGCCACCTCCTGACCGCGGCCGGAGCGGCGGGGCTGATCAAGACGCTCCTGGCCATGCGGGCGGGCGTGTTGCCGCCCTCGGCCAACTACGAGCGGCCCAACCCGGTCATTCCGCTCCACGGCGGCCCTTTTCGCGTGCAGACCCGGCCGCAGGAGTGGCTCCTTCGTTCCGCGGAGCCCCCCCGCCGCGCCGCGGTGAACGCCTTCGGCTTCGGCGGAATCAACGCCCACGTCCTGCTGGAGGAGTATCGCCCTTCCTCCGGCGGAGGTCGGCCCGTTGCCGGGCTTCCCGCGGCCGCCGCGGGGACGGCCACACGCCGCACCCCGAAGTCGATCGCCGTCGTGGGCCTGGCGGGACGGTTCGGCAACCTGGATTCGCTGCCGCGGCTGCGGGAGGCGATCTTTGAAGGTCGATCCGCGCTCGCCGCTCGCCCCGGCGTCCGCTGGCGGAACGCGGACGAGACCATCCGGGGGCTGCTGGGAGGCCGCGAGCCGATCGGGGCCTACCTGACGGAGCTTTCTCTTCCCGTCGGACGTTATCGACTGCCGCCGAACGAGATCCCGGAAGTGCTGCCGCAACAGTTGCTGATGCTCGAAATCGCCGCGGCGGCAATCCGGGACGCCGGGTTGGACGGCGACCCCCCCCAACCGCGGGTCGGCGTGTTCATCGGCATGTCCCTGGACCTCAGCACGACCGATTGTCACTTGCGGTGGTGGCTGCACGGGCAAGCTCGCCGCTGGGCCGAGCGGCTCGGAATCAGCCTGCCCGACGCGGAACTCGACCGGTGGCGACAGGCCTTGCAGGACGCGGCGGCGCCACCCATGACCGCGACGCGGGTGGTCGGCGCGCTGGGCAACATCCTGGCCAGCCGAATCGCCCGCGAGTTTCGCTTCGGCGGGCCGAGTTTCGCGGTGTCAGCCGAGGAGTTGTCCGGCCTGCGAGCTTTGGAAATCGCGGTCGGCGCTCTGGAACGGGGTGAGATCGATGCCGCGGTGGTGGGCGCGGTTGATCTGACGGGAGAGGCTCGCCGCGTCTGGGCTGACGAATCCGCCAGGGTGTCGCGGCAACCGCTCCCGGACGGGCCGCAACCCGACCACGGCGGCATTCCGCCGATCGGCGAAGGAGCAGCCGCTTTGGTCCTGAAACGACTGCCGGACGCGGAGCAGGCTCGCCATCGCATCTACGCGGTGATCCGGGGAACAGGATTCGCCAACGCCCGTCTCGACGACCCGGCCGGCCCGCGGGAGGCCGCCCTGCGACAAGCCTGCGGAGAGGCCGGCATCACCGCCCCGCAACTGGGCTATGTGGAAGTGAACGACGAGGACCCCGCCGCGGCCTGGTGCGTTACGCGGCCAGGCTGCCCGCCGCACGCCGGCCGCGAACCGATCCTGAGCACGATGGCGCCGCTGATCGGTCGCACCGGCGCGGTTTCCGGCCTGGCCGCATTACTGAAAGTGTCCCTCTGTCTGGAAAGCCTGCGTCGCCCCCGCGGAGGAGACAGCGGGGACACGAGCCGGGGATGGCCGCCCGTCGCGCCGTGGCCGGCCACGGACGGGCCGCGGATCGCCGGCGTGAGCATTATGACGCCCGATGCCGACTGCATGGCGATTGTCCTGGAGGAGCCGCCTCGCAGGTTGACTCGCGTCATGGACCCGTCGGACCCGGCCGATACGGCCCTCGCTGACCCGGCCCAGTCCGTCACGGTCCCGGTGGCCATCCCCTTGGGACCGTTTCCTCGACCGGGCCGATCGGTTTCCCCCGGCCTCGATCCGCCACCGCCGCCCTGCGGAAGCGAACCGAGCACATCGCCCGCGATGGCGACCGAGCCTTTCCGCGGCGGGCTGGCGACGGAGATGGCCCGCGCGGCTGAAGCGACGACCCGCGCGCATGCCGCATTCCTTCAGTTCTCGGAGGAGTCTCTGAAGGCCACGGCCGCCGCCTACGGGCTGCGGTCGCAAATGGCGACGGACCTGAAGGACCCCCTCCACGCCGCAACGCCGCAGGGCGGTTCCGCAGCGGCAATCGCCGACTCCCCGCGGCTCGGCGGCGAGGGCGAGGCCGCGACCCGTCGAGAGGCGTCGGCTCAGCCAGGCGCCGCGGAGTCCACGCCGGTTTTCGACCGCAGCGCCTGTCTGGAGTTCGCCCGGGGGTCGCTCGAACGCGTCCTGGGAAAAGACTTCGCCGTTGTGGACAGCTACCCCGTGCGGGTGCGGCTGCCGGACGAGCCGCTGATGCTCGTCGACCGCATCTTGTCGATCGAGGGGGCGGCCCGCTCGCTGAGCCACGGCCGGATCGTCACGGAACACGACGTGCGGCCGGACGCCTGGTATCTCGACGCCGGCCGCTGCCCCGTCTCCATCACCGTGGAGGCGGGACAGGCCGACCTGTTTCTCTGCTCGTATTTGGGGATCGACCTGGCGGTGCAGGGTCGCCGCGCCTATCGGCTCCTGGACGCGGCGGTGACGTTCCATCGGCACCTGCCCCGGCCCGGTGAGGTCATGCGGTACGACATTCGCATCGACCGCTTCGTGCGCCAAGGAGACACCTACCTCTTCTTCTTCCAGTTTGACGGCACGGCGGGCGGCCGGCCGGTGCTGTCCATGCGGAAGGGCTGCGCCGGCTTCTTCACCAGCGAGGAGATCGAGCATTCCGGCGGGCTGATCCTGACGGCCGAGGAGACCGCGCCGATCCGCGGCCGGCTGCGGAGCGACTGGCCGCCGCCGGCGCCCGTGGAGCAGCCGCCTTTCGGCGAGGAGGCGCTGCGGGCGCTCCGCGCGGGCGACCTGGGCGGCTGTTTCGGCGAGGCGTTCGCGGGCCTGTCTCTGCCCGAGTCGCTCCGCCTGCCCGGCGGACGCATGAAGCTCTTCGATCGCGCCCTGGAGGTGAACCTGGCGGGCGGCCGCTTCGGGCTGGGTCTCATCCGCACGGAGGCGGACATCCACCCCGACGACTGGTTCCTCACCTGCCATTTCATCGACGACATGACCATGCCCGGCACGCTGATGTACGACTGCTGCCTGCACACGTTGCGGCTGCTGCTGCTGCGGATGGGCTGGATCATCGACCCCGGCCGGAAAGGCTACGAACCGATCCCGGGCGTGGAGAGCGTCCTGAAGTGCCGCGGCCCAGTCACCCCACGAACCCGCAAGGTCCGCTACGAAGTCGAGGTGCGGGAAATCGGTTTCCGCCCGGAGCCGTATGTCCTGGCGGACGCCCTGATGTACGCCGACGGGCGGCGAATCGTCCGCATGACCAACATGTCCCTGCGGATGCCGGGCCTCACGCGGGAAGCCCTGGAATCCTTCTGGCGGGAGCGGCGGGCCGGCGGAGCACCGCTCCCCAGCGGCGGCCGCCGCCGACCACTGTTCGACAAGGAAAGCCTGCTCGCTTTCGCCACGGGCCGCCCCTCCGACACCTTCGGAGACCGCTACCGGGTGTTCGACCGCGAGCGGCGGATCGCCCGCCTGCCGGGGCCGCCCTACGACTTCGTCGACCGCATCACCGCCATCGACCAGCCTCCCTGGGAACTTCAGCCCGGCGGGTGGCTGGAGGCCGAGTTCGACGTGCGGCCGGAGGCCTGGTACTTTCGAGCCAACCGGCAGGAGGCCATGCCTTACTGCGCCCTGCTCGAAGCCGCGTTGCAGCCCTGCGGCTTTCTGGCCGCCTACCTGGGGTCGGCGCTGCACAGCGCGACCGACCTGTCGTTCCGCAATCTGGAAGGGCGGGCCACGCAGCACGCGGAGGTCTTTCCCGACGCCGGCACGATCAGAATGCGAACCCGCCTGACCCAGGTCGCCGAGGCGGGCGGCATGATCATAGAAAAGTTCGATATCCGAGTTCTGCACGGCGACGCGATCGTCTACGAAGGCGAAACGGCCTTCGGCTTCTTCTCGAAGCAGGCGCTGGCCCAGCAGGTCGGACTCCGCGACGCGCGTCAGAAAGCGTGGCGCCCGCCCCGGGAAGTCGCGGCGTCCTCTGCGGCGCGGCCCCTGCCGGCATGGCCGCCGCTGACGCCCCAGGGGCCGGAGGATGGCCGCGCACGGGGCGCTCTCCTTCCGTCGCGCGCTCTGCTCATGATCGACCAGGTGGACCTGCTGCTGCCGGAAGGAGGCCCGGAGGGCCTGGGGTATGTTCGCGGCTCGGCGGCGGTCCGGCCCGACGCCTGGTTCTTCAAGGCCCACTTCCATCAGGATCCGGTGTGGCCCGGCTCACTCGGCCTGGAGTCGTTTCTTCAGTTGCTGAAGGTGTACGCGCTGGAGCGGTGGCCGGAGCTTGCTCCCACGCACCGCTTCCAGGCCGCGGCCCTCGGCGTGGAACATTCGTGGGCGTACCGCGGGCAGATCCTCCCCGAGAACCGCCGGGTCCAGGTGGAGGCCGTCATCACCCATCGCCAGGACGCACCGCAACCGACGCTGGTCGGCAGTGGCTTTTTGCAGGTGGACGGAGTATACATATACGAAATGCGCGGCTTCGGCCTACGCTTGGTGCCCGACAATCTCCGGGCCGGGCGGGGAAGGGCATGATTCGCTTCACCAAGATGCACGGTCTGGGCAACGACTACGTCTTCATCGACTGCTTTCAGCAGCGTCTGGACGGCGTGGATCCGGCCGGCCTGGCCCGGGCCATGAGCGACCGCCACCGCGGCGTGGGCAGCGATGGCCTCATCCTGATCTGCCCGCCCAGTCCCGAGGCGGACGCCGATTTCCGCATGGTGATGTACAATGCCGATGGTTCGCAAAGCGAGATGTGCGGCAACGGCCTCCGCTGCGCGGCCCGATACGCGGTCGATCACGGCCTGGTGCAAGGCTCGCCGGAGACCTGCGAACTGACCGTGGAAACGGGCCGCGGCCTCCTGCGGGCGACCGTCCTGCGGCGAAACGGGCGGACGGAGCGGGTCCGCGTGGACATGGGCGTGCCGATCCTGCATCCGGCCGACATCCCGGTCGCCGTGCCCGGAGATCGTTGTGTCCGGTTTCCCATCACCGTCGCCGGAGAGCATCTGAAGATGACCTGTGTGTCGATGGGCAATCCCCACGCCGTCTTCTTCGTCGATTCGCTGGAGGCGTTTCCCCTGGAGCGGATCGGGCCGATGGTGGAGCATCACGAGTGGTTCCCCAACCGCGTGAACGTCCATGCCGCCATGCCGCGATCCCGCTGGGAGGCGACCGTCAGGACCTGGGAGCGAGGCGCCGGGTTGACCCAGGCCTGCGGCACCGGGGCCTGCGCGGTGGTGGTCGCGGGCGTCCTGGAGGGTCGGCTGGATTGTGCCGTGACCGTGCATTTGCCCGGCGGCGACCTGGAGGTGCAATGGCCGGAGTCGCGGGAGGCCGCATCGGGGTCGGTGGTCATGACCGGGCCGGCGGTGGAGGTATTCAGCGGACTCTGGCCTATAGAGGCTCCTGGAGAATCCATCCGCCGATGAGCGGCTCGGCGGGAAGGCAACAGGGCGACAACCGACGTGATTGACCGTATCGGAATCGGGACTGACCTGCATCGACTGGAGCCGGGAGGGCCTTTGCGGCTGGGCGGAGTTACGGTGCCATTTGATCTGCATTTGCGGGGGCACAGCGACGCCGACGTGGTGCTGCACGCCGTCACCGATGCTATCCTGGGAGCCGCGGGGCTGCCGGACATCGGGGAGCTGTTCCCCGACACGGACCCGCGGTGGCGGGGCGGCGACAGTCGGGAGTTTCTGCGAGCGGCCGTCGCCGCGGCGGCCGAGGGCGGCTACGCCGTGGTCAACGTGGACCTGGTGATTCACGCGGAACGGCCCAGGCTGTCCGGCCACAAGCAACGGATCCAGCGGGCGACGGCGGAACTGCTGAATCTGTCGGCGACCCAGGTGAATGTGAAGGCCAAGACCAACGAGGGGCTGGATGCCGTCGGGCGCGGTGAAGCCATCGCCTGCACCTGCGTGGTGGGGCTTCGCCGCGGGGCGGCCCCGGCCGCCGGGATCGGCCAGCGGGAGACGGAATGACTCTGCGAATCTACAACACGCTATCGGGTGAGAAAGAGCTTTTCGAGCCGGTGGTTCCGGGGCAGGTCGGCATTTACCTGTGCGGACCGACCGTCTACAAGCCCGCCCACATCGGCCATGCCGTGGGACCGGTCATCTTCGACGCCATCAAGCGTTACCTGACCTTCAAGGGCTACAAGGTGACCTGGGTGGTAAACGTGACCGATGTCGAGGACAAGCTCATCGCCGAATCCGCCGCCCGCGGCCTTCCCGTCAGCCGGATTGCCCGCGATCTCGAGGACCGCTACGTCAAGGCCCTCCATCAGCTCGGCGTGCGGTCGATCGACCACATGCCGAGGGCCAGCGAGCACATCAAGGAGATCATCGAGCACATCCAGCAGTTGATCGCCAGGGACAAGGCCTATGTCGTCGATGGCGACGTGTATTTCGACGTGAGCCGGGACGCGGATTACGGCAAGCTGACTCGCCGCAAGGCCGAGGAGCAGTTCGCCGGCACCCGCGAGACGCTGGTCCGCGGAGCCAAGCGGAATCCGGGAGACTTCGCGCTCTGGAAGGCGGCCAAGCCGGAAGAACCCGACGATGTCAAGTTCGATTCGCCCTGGGGACCGGGCCGCCCCGGCTGGCACATCGAATGCTCCGCCATGGCCATGAAATACCTGGGCGAGACCTTCGACATTCACGGCGGCGGCATGGATCTCAAGTTTCCCCACCACGAGAACGAAATCGCCCAGGCGGAATCCGCCACCGACCGCCCGTTCGCCCGGTACTGGCTGCACAACGGGCTGACCCGTTTCAACACCAAGAAGATCTCGAAGTCCGACCCGGATTTCGAGAAGATCATGACCTCGCTCCAACTCGAGAACCTGCTCGCCCAGCACAGCCCCGAGTTGCTGCGGTTCCTCATCCTTGGCTCGCACTACCGCTCGCCCATCGATTTCGGCGACAACACGCTCCAGGCCGCGCGGAGCGGGCTGAACACCTTTTACCGGCTGTTGGAGCGGCTTCAGCGCCTCACCGGCACGGACGCCTACCAGGTGACGATGCAGATTGAACAGATGCGGGACAAGGAACTCGATCCGGCGGCCCGCCGCTTCATGGAGGAGGTGTTGGCCTTGCGGGTGCGGTTTCTGGAGGCCATGGACGACGACTTCAACACGGCGGGGGCCATCGGCGTGCTCTTTGAGCTGGCCGGCCACATCAACCGCTTCCTTGACGAGTCCCGCGTCGAAACGAGCGGCGACGACAAGCTCCGGGCCTTGGCCCAGGGCGCGGGCGGCACGTTCTTGGCCCTGGCGCACCTGCTGGGCCTGCTGGTGGAGAGGCCGCCCGCGGCGGCCACGGCCGACGACACCCGGGCGGTCCGGCTGATCGAGTTGCTGATCGAAGTCCGCCGCCTGGCTCGCGAGGCCAAGCAATACCAGATCGCCGACCATGTCCGCAAGCGGATGGCGGATATCGGCGTGGTCCTGGAGGATCGTGCCGACGGCACCACCTGGCGATGGGCATGACTCGTGAGACTCCGCCGTGCGTCCTGGGCGTTGATCCGGGCCTGCTGAGAACGGGCTACGCGGTGGTTGAGCTGCGGGCGGGAAGGCTGGCCGACGCGGGGATCATCCGCTCCTCGCCGAGGGCCTCCATGGGCGTCAGGCTGCGGGAGTTGGAGGAGGGGCTGGAGGAGGTCTTCGCCGAGCATCGCCTCGAACTCCTGGTCATCGAGGACCTGTTCGCGCATTACAAGCACCCGCGAACCGCCATTCTGATGGGACATGCCCGCGGCGTGGTCCTCCTGGCGGCGGCGCGACGGAAGCTGGACATACGCAGCGTCTCCGCCACCCGGATCAAGAAGACCTTGACCGGCAACGGTCACGCCAGCAAGCTGCAAGTGCAGAAGGCGGTCATGGCGGCGTTCGGGTTGCCCAGGATGCCCGATCCGCCTGACGTGGCGGACGCCCTGGCCGCCGCTTTTTACGCCGTATCCACCAGCCGGGCGCGGTCGCTCCGCGGCAGCCGCCCCCCGGCCGCCGCCTCCGGGCTTGAACGATGATCGTTCGTCTGCAAGGCACGCTGCTCGAAACCGACGACTCTTCGATCGTCATCGATCGAGGCGGGGTCGGCTACGAGGTCCTCGTGCCCAGCTACGCCCTTCAGGAACTCGCGGCCTGCCGCGGCCGGGAGGTAACGCTGCACACCATGGAGTACCTGGAAGGCGCCGCCGCCGGAGGCAACCTGATCCCGCGGATGATCGGTTTCCTGCACCCGGAGGACCGCTCGTTCTTCCGCGTGTTCGTCACCGTCAAGGGCGTGGGCGTCCGCAAGGGGCTGAAAGCCCTGGCGGCCCCGGTGGCCCAAATCGCCGCCGACATCGAGCGGGGAGACTCCGCGGCGCTGGCCCGCCTGCCCGGCATCGGCCGCCGCACGGCGGAAACCATCGTGGCCGAGCTTCGGGGAAAAGTCACGGCCCATGCTTACCAGGGGACGGGCGTGCCGCCGGCCGCCCAGCCGGCCTTCTCGGAACCGCAGCGGCTGGCCATTGAAATCCTCGTGCAATGGGGCGACACTCGCTCGGATGCCGAGCGTTGGGTGGCCAGGGCCGCGCAACTGCACGCCGGGATCCACAGCCCGGAGGA
>Ga0129299_1001115_pt1 | contig 17905 bp, 15 predicted proteins | sample ConPoolayeCmetaG_FD_94477 | JGI IMG/M metagenome (GOLD analysis project Ga0129299, IMG submission 94477) | Hot spring microbial mat communities from California, USA to study Microbial Dark Matter (Phase II) - Cone Pool mat layer C metaG ...
AGGCTCGGCGTCACCCGGCCATATCTGCTCACGGTCGGCACGATTGAACCCCGCAAGAACATCCCGTTTCTCGTGGAGATCTTCGAGTCTCTCCATGACTTCGATGGAAATCTCGTCATAGCGGGCATGGCGGGATGGAAATACGAGCCGATTCTGGCTCGCATGCGTTCCTCGCCGCGCGCCGGCTCTATCCTCTGGCTCGAATATGCATCCGACGCGGACCTTCCGGCTCTCTATTCCGGAGCTTCGGCTTTCATCACAGCCTCCTTTTACGAGGGATTCGGCCTGCCGCCGCTGGAGGCAATGGCATGCGGTACGCCGGTCATATCGTCAGCCGGCGGTTCCCTCGCCGAAATTGCCGGTCCCGGCGCCGCGCTTATGAACGATTTCTCGCTCGAAGCGTGGACCAGCGAACTCCGCTCGATCCTTCAGAACAGCGACAGGCGCAGGTCGCTAGTAGAAAGAGGGCTGAACCATGCGCGCTCATTTTCATGGGACGAAACCGCGCGTCTCACATGGCGGGTGTACAGGGAGGCTGCCGCATGAGGATCGCCATTGATGCCCGCTGGATCTTCCCGGAGATCACCGGCATAGGAGCGTACACGCGCGAACTCATCCGCGAATTCTCCGCCATGGCCGCAGGCCACGAATTCGTTCTAATCTTCGACAACCCTGACATCGCAGCCCGCGAAGTCAGGGAATGCGCTCTGGAAAATCGGCCGAACGTCAGGATTCTGATTGTGCGCAGCGGCGTATATTCCCTGCGAAGCCAGATCCTTCTTCCCGCTCTGCTGCGGGCCGAGGCGGTTTCAGTCTATCACTCCACAAACGTCATGATCCCATTTCACGCCTTCCCAAGACGGAACAGACGGATCCGCTGTGCCGTAACGATGCACGACCTCATTCCTCTCGTCGTGCCGAACCTCGTTCGGGGATCGAAAAAAGGCAGGATGCTCCCCCTGTACCGGCTGATGCTCAAGGAGATCATTTCGCGTTCAGATGCGATCATCACCGACAGCGAAGCATCGCGCTCGGACATACGACGCTTCTTTCCGGCATCGGATCCGGCTGGAATCCGGGTCGTACCGTGCGGAGTTTCCGAACGTTTCAGAGCAGCGGGGGAAAAGACGTCCGGCGCTGAAAGATTCAGGGTGCTTTGCGACCCTGAGGCGGAACGTATTCTGCTATACGTTGGCCGCGCCGATCCTTACAAAAATCTTGCCGGAGCGGTAAAAGTTCTGCGCAGTCTCAGGGAAAAATGCGGCTTCCCTGTGAAACTGAGGGTTGCCGGGCCGGAGGACCCGCGCTACAGAGATGCCCGCGCGCTTGCCGCCAGACTCGGCGTGGCGGAAAGCATAACTTGGACCGGCTATGTTCCGGAGGAAAAGCTGTTGGAATTGTACGCCACCGCTCATGCGCTGATCCATCCCTCCCTCTACGAAGGGTTCGGACTGCAGGTCCTCGAGGCCATGGCCGCGGGCCTGCCGGTTATTTGCAGCAATGTTTCATCCCTCCCTGAGGTGGCGGGTGACGCAGCCCTGCTCGCGGACCCCAACGACATTAATGGCTTCGCGGAAGGCGCTGCAAGAATCCTCTCTGACCCCGCACTGGCTCTGCGTCTCTCCGAGGCAGGACGCAGAAGAGCTTCGCTTTTCACATGGAGACGAACTGCCGAACAGATATTGAAGATATACGAGGAACTCTGCTCATGACCGATTTCCCCTCTGAATGGAAAGATCTGCGCGTCGTGCTGTGCCATGACTGGCTGACCGGCATGAGAGGGGGCGAACGCGTGCTCGAACTTCTGGCGCATGCTTTCCCGAAAGCGCCGATTTTCACGCTGTTCCACAACCGTAAAGCCGTATCCGATTCCATAAACGCTCACCCGATATGGACTTCGTGGCTGCAGGGAATCCCCGGGATCTGCAGCCACTACAGATGGTTCCTCCCGTTGTTCCCGTCAGCGATCGAACTGATGGACGCTCCGCCGGCGGACCTCCTCATAAGCACGAGCCATTGCGTTGCAAAGGGTCTGAAGCCCCGCGGCAGAACACGGCATCTCTGTTACTGCTTCACCCCCATGCGATATGCGTGGCTTTTCTACGACGAATACTTCGGAAGCCGGCCCGCGCGCCGGATCGCCGCCAGGCTCCTTCTCCCTCTCCTGCGAAAATGGGACATTGCATCCAACGCCATCGTTCACCGCTTTGTCGCAATCAGCAACCATGTGCGCGACAGAATCAGGACATTCTACGGCCGCGACGCCGATGTCGTTTATCCCTTCGTCAATCTGGATCGCTGGACACCGGACGAATCCGAACAGCGCGCCGGCACATTCGATCTAGTGGTCTCGGCTCTCGTCCCGTACAAGAAGATAGATATTGCAGTCGCCGCGTATTCGCGGTCCGGAATGCCCCTGAAAATCGTGGGAACCGGCAGCGAATACAGGCGCCTGCGCGCCATGGCCGGCTCGAACATTGAGTTCCTGGGCTGGCGTAATGACAGCGACCTCCTGCGGATCTATCGTTCGTGCCGATTCCTCATTTTTCCCGGCGAGGAGGATTTCGGCATCGTTCCCCTCGAAGCCCAGGCCTGTGGTAAACCGGTAATAGCGTTCGGACGCGGCGGCGCATTGGAAACGGTGGCGGACCGCCTGACCGGCCTGTTTTTCGAGGAACAGACGCCGGAAGCACTGCAGGCGGCGGTTGCAAGGGCTTCGGAGATAAAATGGGATCCATGCGCCATCAGGGCCAATGCGGAACGATTCAGCCCGGCGGCTTTTGTAGCCGGATTGGCCCGCAGCATCCAGTCAACCCTCTCGTCTTAGCCCCGCTTCTCCGGTGTGGGCGCGGCGAAAAGACAGGGAACTGCTCATACCAGTCCGCCATATCCCTCAATCCGGCAGAATATCAACAACCGCAATGAGATTTTCCGCCATCCGGTGGGCATTCCCGATCACAGCCAGCATCTCGCGCTCCAGCTCCTCTCCGCTCACGAACTGCATGACTGCCGCGACCAGCTCATCCGGCCCGGCTTCAACAGCAGGTTCTGACCCAGTCTGCATCCGTGGATTGCGCACAACCTCGGCGTCTTGAACCGAACCGGAGCGTGTCCGACTTTCGCGCGTCTGAGAAAACATCAGCCATGCCGACGCAACCGCAAGGCAGACCGCGGCGGCGGCAAACGCCCATGCCGGACCTGCCGTGGAGCGCCGAACGCGGCGTTCTGCGCCAACCGCCCCGCTCCTGCCGCACAGCCGCGCGCCTTCCCTGACCAGCAACTCCACTGCTCCAACCCGCCTCGCATATTCCGCACACGCACTGCAACGGCGAAAATGGGCCCCTACGATTCCGGGCATCGGCCTGCCCTCGTCAATCTCAGCAGAGAGACACCATCTGGCAATATGACACATTATCATCCCTCATGCCTCCTCTCAGAGCCTCCGGCCAGACTCCCAGCCAGAATCGCTCTTGCCCTGTGAAGGGAAACACGCACGCTTACGCGCGACTTCCCGAGAACGCGGGCTATCTCAGCGGTCGCCATGTTCTCTACATAACGCAGCCTGAGAATCTCGAACTGATCGGGGGTCAGGACTCTTTCAGCGGTTTCCCATATTTCGCGGGCCGCATCTTCGGGTATGACCCAGCCACTATTGTCCAGGACCGTCTCCTGCTCCTGCGCAAATTCCCGCTGGGCTTCCTCCTCCCTTGCAGCCCTTCTGTGGAGACTGATGGCAAGTCTCGCTGCTATCGAATAAAGCCATGTGGAAAATGCGTAACGGGAATCATACCGCGAAATGCTGCTGTGCGCCCTGATCAGCGTCTCCTGAACCAGATCGTCGGCGACAGCTTCGGCCACCCCTCTTCCCACAAGGAACCGGCGCAGCGGACCGGTGTGACGCCTCGCCAACTCATCGAACGAGGCGTCATCGCCGGCAGCAGCCCTCCTCGCCAGTTCCGTTCCTGACTCGTCCGGTTCAGGGCTGGGCAGGGGCGGCGTCCGCTGGTTTTTCTGTCTCTCCGGCATTCTCCGCCTGGCCAGGCTTCTTCGCCCTGGCAGCCTTGATAAGTTCCCCCAGCGCCTTGGCCGGATGTGAAAATTTCACCGAAACAACCCCGGCCTTGCTCTCGACCGTGCAACTCTGCGCTATCGCGGTCATCCCGGGATTCTGCTCCCTGGACAGAAGCGCAAATGCTATCATTCCCCTTATTACCTGCTCCACCTGTGCCGCGTTTTCAGGCGGGTTGACGCTCAACTTCAGCGCAAGGCTCACTGTGCCGGCAGTCTCCCAAACCGCGAGGGAAAAGGAGTCCATGTTCTGGAACATCGAAGGCTGTCCGCCCTGCGCCGGCTGCGGGGACTCGCCAAATTTGACGCCGGCAGCCGTGATCAGTGCATCGGCCGGCCCTTCAAACTCGGGCAGAGCCGACCCCTTCGCAATCGTTTCCCCTTTGCCGTCGAGAACATCAAGAGCCGTCTGAAGGCTTTCGATCGAGCCCGCCATCACTGCCGCTCTATCCATTGGAAAGGCGATGTATCCGGGCCTGTTGCCTCTGTTCTTGTCCAGCCACTTGTGGACGGCATGTTTCCCGCAACTCAGCGCCTCGTATCCCTCCCCCGCCTTGAGAAACGTCTCCACAGCGGCGGGGTCAAGGTTGCCTTTCACTATCGCGACAACTTCCCTGTCGCCGGGCTTCAATCCGTAAAGAGTCACTGAAGCCAGGTCCTTCAACGGATCTATTCCGAGCAGTCTCCTGGCCACCTCCAGTTTCGCCTGCACCTGCGGGTCAGATGCCGGCTCGAACAGGTATCCTCCTGTTTCGCTTTTCATCAGCCGCTCCATATCCACGTGCACCACCCATTTTGCGGCTGCCGGAACCCAGTTCCTGTTCAAACCATCTGCCCGGGCACTGAACATGCCGAGTCCGACAAGAGCCACTGCAAGCGGCAACACAACTGTCAATCCCGAACCCTTTTTCAATGCAGCACCCTCCTTTTCTGGATTTTGGACGAGGCCTGACGCGCCGCCCATTCTTGCAGATTATACGCTCACAGTCATCGAAATGTTACACATTTGCCCGCCGAAAGTATTTGACCACGGCATGGCATTCCATACAATGCCTCACTTCACGAAATGCAGCAATTTTCTCAAGAAGGGAGATCAATATGGCTATCATAGACTTCGGCGGGGTCAAGGAAGAGGTCGTTACGCGGAAGGAATTCCCGATGAGCAAGGCGCGTAAGGTCCTCAAGAACGAGACCATTGCCATACTCGGATACGGAGTCCAGGGCCCGGCTCAGGGTCTGAACCTTCGCGACAACGGATTCCGCGTGATCATCGGCCAGTCCAGGGAATTCAAGAAAGATTGGGACCGCGCGGTCGCAGACGGATGGGTTCCGGACAAGACCCTCTTCGACATCCCGGAAGCCGTGCGCAGGGGAACCATAATTCAGATGCTCGTCTCCGACGCGGCGCAGAGAGCCATCTGGCCGGTCGTGAAGGAAAATCTCAAGCAGGGCGACGCCCTTTACTTCTCGCACGGTTTTTCAATCGTTTACAGGAAACAGACTGGCGTGATCCCCCCGAAGCATGTTGACGTGATAATGGTCGCGCCAAAAGGTTCGGGGACATCCGTGCGGCGCAATTTCCTGTCCGGCGCCGGCATCAACTCAAGCTACGCCGTCGCGCAGGATGCCACCGGCAAAGCAAAGGAGCGTTGCCTTGCAATAGGCATCGGCATCGGATCGGGCTATCTTTTCCCCACGACATTCGAGCATGAGGTTTACAGCGACCTTACCGGCGAGCGCGGAGTTTTGATGGGCGCCCTTGCCGGGATAATGCACGCTCAATACGAGGTTCTGCGCCGCCATGGACATTCGCCAAGCGAGGCATTCAACGAAACGGTTGAGGAACTCACACAGAGCCTGATTCGTCTTGTTGACGAAAACGGAATGGACTGGATGTACAGAAACTGCTCGGCTACCGCGCAACATGGAGCGCTGAAGTGGCGTCCCATTTTCATGAAGGCCACTCTGCCGGTGTTCGAAAGACTCTACCGGTCCGTGAAGCTTGGCAGAGAAACTGCCGAAGTCATCCGCGACCTTGGCAGGCCGGATTACAAACAGTTCCTGGAAAAGAAGCTCGCCGAAATAGGCGATTCGGAAATGTGGAAGGCGGGAAGGGCTGTCCGCGCTCTCAGGCCGACAGAAAAGGCAAGGGCCATTACCAAGTCCACAAAGGGTGTCGCTGGCAGAGCGAGCAACTGACGTTCGCAGTCGGAAAAGAAGACGGGAAGTTCGCCTGCCGTCCGTGAACCATCACCCGCCTTCATCGTGCCCGGCCTGTCGAAGCAAAACCCCGTCCCATCGGACTGGGCTCTGTGGGGCTGACGGGTCAGCCCCGCCCACAGCAATGAATGCATAGTGGCTGTAGTCCTTCCGCTCCAATTTCAACGAATCACGGCAGCTTTTTCGCAGCACTGCCTCAGCGTCTGATGCCACATCCAGGGGCAGGACAAAAGCCATGCCCGTCTCCGGAACGAAACGCCTCGGCAGCATGGTTTCACTGTGCTTCGGATTGAACCGCGGGAACACAGGCGGGCGCCCGTCAGGGACCGAAGCCGGCAACAACGCCAAGAGCCTGGCGCTCAGCCACCTGTCGCAAACGGCAAAAGAGCAACGCCGCCGCGCAAACTCTTTCGCTATGTCCGCAACCTCATCCTCGCCGACAGGTCCTGAATCGCAGCCTGCGTCCTCGAATACGCATATCTCGTCCAGAGTCCATGTCTCCTGTTTGGCGCCGCCCGCAATAAAAGTCAGCCGCACCTTTGATGCGCGCGTCGGCCTGAATCTGATCTCCATAGCCGGGTTGTAACCGTCAATGTACACCCTGTTGCCGCTGACATGGGCATTGGGCACCCGGCGGCCGGATCTCCTGACGCATTGCCACTGGCCATCCTCCGAACAAATCTCCACTCTCGCATCCTCCGGCAATCCCTTCTCCGACATGTCCCAGCCGACAAGGTAAAGCCCTCCGATGGGTCTGACGCTCTTCAACTCGACAATCACGCCCTCTCCCTCCCCGAACCTGCCGGTCACTACGCTGCCTGCGATTCTGTCGAAAAGGAAGGCAGGATCGCCGAACGCGGCGCCTGTAACCGAGGCTGACATCTCTGCGCACGGAATTGAACGGCGGCGCGGCCACGTCAGTGAAATCGAATGGGCAATCCTCATCGGTCCGGCATCTTCAATCCGGCAATCAGCTCCCAGATCCTCCAGTGTCCTTTGCAGCAATGGAAACGTCCTGTTCCGGCATAGAAACGCGACGGCCCTGTCCCCCTCCGCCTCCTGTGCGGACGGCTGATGCCGCTCATCGAAAGTCGAGACGAAATTGATCCGCCCCAATGCGGCAAAGCTGTAAACCTGCCCTTCATGCCCGAAAATGTGGCCGCCGACCATTTCCACATTTTTCAATCCGAGTTCTTGCGCGGTTTGCACAACAATCCTGCGAGTGTCCATCGAAGCGAGCTTCTTCGGCCTTGCTTCCATGGCCGCCACCACATCCTGTGTGCCTGCAGCCGCAAGCCATGCGACAAGCAGACCCCACCCCGCCCGTCTGATCCATGCCACCTCCGCCGAAACCGCGCATGCGAACATAATCACGACAGCCGTGGTCCAGAGGGGAATCACATGTCTCGGTGCCAACGCGGCCGCAAGCGGGTGCGGCAGATAGAACGCAAGGAAAAGAACGCAGAATGCCGGCAGAAGCAGGAGACGCCTTTTTCTGCTCCAATCCGCCGAGATAATGTCTGCGGCGTACAGCGCAATGCCGACGCAAAGCAGCGCCATGATGACCGCCATAAACCAGACATGAGTCCGGTTGTGCCACATCAGGTTATCCCTCAGCGGCCTGGAGAAAAGGCCGCGCAGGTGACTGAAAACAACCGACGGGGCAAAACACCAACCAACGCCATCTTCATCAAGAACGCCGCGCCATCGCAGGAGCACCGGCGATATTCCCGCCAATCCGCAAGCAGCGCCTGCCAGAATCGGACCGGCCACCGCCGATTCCAGACGGCGCCGGACCAGCCAAGCGCAAACAATCAGCCCGGCTGCAGCCACGTAAACTGCAGCCAGGAAATCCGTCCAGATCGCCAGTCCTGCAGCCAATCCCATGAGCATGAAGTGGAACCACAACGCCCGTAAGGAAAGTTCTCTGCGCAACACGCGTAATGCCAGCCACAACGAGACTGTTCCGAAGAAAAACGATCCCGGATAGCCGCCGTATGCGCCTATGCAATACCACAGGGTAACCCAGGTCGGAACAGCGATGGTCAGCGCTCCGGCAAAGGCCGACGCCGTTCCTATTAACTCCTCCAGAAGAAAGAAAGTCGCTGCAATCCATCCAAGAGAAAAGAGGATCGGAGAAAGCGATAGTGTGAGTTCGCCGGGCTTGAAAATGGCGAAAAGCGCCGCGGCAAGATACGCCTCGAGGCTGCCCATGTAGCTTTGCCCCTCGAAAAACAAGGGCCTCTCCCCGTCCAGAATACGCAGCCCCATCAGCCCGACAGTGGCGGTGTCGAAGGTGGAGGCATGAGCGGCAATTGCGGCGCACACCCGAACTCCGAACGCCAGGAGAACAACGGCAGCAAGGCCGGACAACCGCCTGTGAGTGAACAGAAAGCGCAATGCCTTCATGACTTGCCCACCCTCCGGGCCTACCTGCCGCCTCCGGTGATGACAACACGTGAGGAGCCCCGCGGGTCGACCCCGATGAACTTCACGCCATAACCTGCGTCAACAGGCTCAATGCGCGCCGGCAAAGACACCTTCATGCCTTCTACCCAGTGATACCGGAGCACAACCGGCTGCGATGGATCGTCAACATTCAGTTCGATGCGGTCAGGGCCAGCCCTGACCCTGCCCGTTCCCTTGTAAAGCGGTTGGGATTGGCGCTTCACCTTGAAAATTGCTTTCCCTTTCTCGCCTCCCATGGCGCATACTTCCTCGAAGAAGTCGGGACATTTCTGAAGAACCATTTTCCACTTTGCTTCACGGACAAGAACATGCGTGACGTTATAGAGTTCCGCAAATTCGAAAAGTCCATTTCCAGATTCCCGGAACCGGCGGGGCGGGTAGTTGTATTCAGTAAATTTCTGGGAAAAATGATAGTAATCCGCTGCCATCATTTCCCTGCCCGTCAACACCGGCAGCATGGCAACATGGCCGAGTCCGTAAGCGTGGACCGTCGATCCGAAAAAAGCAATTCGCGCATCCGCGGGCGTGTTGGCGCGTATCCATTGCACAATGTCCCTTGTCTGCGCGTTCATGGTCGAAAATGGTGTAACGCCCTGATTGCCGTACAGTTTCGCATACGACAGACCGCCTATGAGAACAAGCAGGACCGCGGAGGACTTGAGCGGAGCAAGTTCAGCGCGGCGCAGCGAAATGAATCTTTCAAGCCAGAGAGCAGCCGGAACAACGGCCGTGTAAAAGAGCGGTATACCGGCTCGAACAAGCTGAAGCTGCGGTTTCCACATCTCTCCCCATCCGGCAAGCAGCAGCCATGCGGCAAAAATCGGGCCCCAGAATCTTGCGCCGGACAATCCCCGCAATCCCCAGACCCCAGCGATTCCACAGAACACCACAAGGGGATGGCCCCTGATGATCAGACTCCTGACGTTCTCCAGACCGTTGACAAGCCCTTCGCTGAAGGGATGCGTTCTGAACTCCTCGCTCACGAACCTCGCCGGATCAGAGTTTCGAGCTATTGCAAGGGCGATCGGCAGAACAAGGGCAACGATCCCGGCTCCGGACGCCGCGAGACCAAACATCTGTTTCTTGGATAACCTCCTTATATTGATTACAAGAACCACGCCCACAGGCGCGCAGAATATCGCGGCCGGCGGCCATGTCACAAGGGCGGCGCCGCACATTGAAAGAAGAACAAATGTCCGTACCCTCGTATCGCCGAGCACAATGATGCGGAAAAGCAAGGCGCACACAGGCATGGCGAAGGCCAGGGCAAAGCACGCGCCGACAGTTCCAAAATGCATCAGCCACAGAAAAATATACCGGCTGGAACCCGCTGCCATCGCTGCTCCCGCAAGCGCGGCTGTCCATCCCCCTCCGGCAAGCCATATTGACCAGGCAGCCATCAACGGAACAAAGCCCATGAACATTGCAATAAGGGCCGGAGTGTAAACGGAGAACACGTCAGTGAATCTCCACAACGGCAGGAAGAGCACCGTCGGCAGGAACAGGCCTGACGAAAGATGATAAGTCACTCTCTTGCCGGCGTTCCACAACGGATCGTAGTAGGCCAGATGGGGAAACGCGCGCGAAAAACTCCAAAACCTGTACATGAACGACGGATGATCATCGCGGTAAACCGCTTCACCGCCGGTGGCATCGAGCAGCGACCGCGCGCAGTGTATTTCCACCACTGCCAGAATCAGTGCCATTGCTATCGGTATCCACCGGTTCTTCCGCAGTATAAAGGGAGCGCACAGGAGGGAGCCTGCCGCAAACCTGACAATGCCCATCTTGTGCCATGGCACATCCTGGGGAGACGCTATCCACCTCAAAAGGAAGTAACTGACGTGCTGCGTGGCTCCGCTGACCAGGTACAGAAGCAGAAAGCCCATTATCACCAGGTCTTCCGCAGACCATTCACCGGCCTCAGAACCATTCCCGTTTTCGCCACGCAGCCGCTTCCGAATCAGCCAAATGAGCAGGCAGCCGACGGCCGGCAGCGCGGCCAGAGGCGCCCACATCCATCTGACCCATGCACCCGAGTTCATCTGGGCAACGGCAAAAGCCGTGCCGCAGGCCGTCGCCGCGGCTGCGATCCTGACCATCTTCACTGCCCTGGAGTCCTTCAAGTCCTCGGTGTGATTCATGCCTGCCGCACCTCAGCGCGGACGTTGCACCCTGGCCGGAATGCCCCACGCATACGTCATGGGGGGAAGGCTATGGTTGACGAAGGAATACGCCCCGACCACTGTTCCGGATCCGATCGTCACGCCGTCCATGACCATGCTGTGGGCTCCTATCCAGACGTTGTTCTCGATGCGGGATCCCCCCTTTTTAAGGAACCCCTGTCGCTTTATGGGCACGGTCTTGTCGTCGGTCCGATACGAACCCCCTGCGGCCACGTAAGTGTAAGCGGCAATGATCACATCGTCGCCTATTTCCAGCCGGCTGTCCGTGGCAATCAGGCAATGGCATCCTATGTCCGAGCCGCTCCCTATGCGAAGGGATTCGCCCCTGTTGCGCACTATCGTGTTGCGGCCGATAAACACTCCATCTCCGATGGCAATCGAAGCCTGAGAGCCGCGCGCGTCCACGACGCAGTTGTCATCTATGCAAGCATCGTCTCCGATGATTATCCTGGACATCCCCCTGAACGTGACGTTCCGGCCGATGGTCACATTCGAGCCCATTGACTGGAACAACAGCCTGTAAAATGTCCTTCGAAACGCGTAACCAATCCCGCCCGGCCATGCGCCGAAGACGGACGTGATCATTTCGTAAAGCGCAAGCTGCACAAGCGAGTCCGAGCCCACGGTCAGCATCGCGTACTTTCGAATGGCCGGCTGATCCCTGTCGGAGAGTATCTTCTGAACCTCATGACTCAGGTTGCTGTCGCTCGAATCCCCCATCTGGCGGCGCCTCCTCTTTCGCTGAAAGGTATATTATCAAGCCCGCAATTCCCACAAGAACCAGCTTCAGGCGAAGAAACAACGCCATCGTGAGGGTCGCGCCCTTTGCCACGCCCAGCAGTCCGAAAAAATACACATATGAGCTCTCGGACATGCCAAGACCGCCCAGGGCTATCGGCAGCATTCCCACCACCATGGCCACAGGAAGAACCGCCATTGATGCGGCAACCGGAACTCTCACGCCAAATCCTAGAAAAGTGATCCAGACATTGGTCCAGGCCAGAAAATAGTGAAGGCACGTGAGAGCGGCAAGCGCCAGCCCGATGGCGGGTCTGTTGCGCAAATCCGCAAATGATGCGTCCAGCCTGTCGTGAAACCCCTCTGCCTTCTCGCGGAGACGGATGCAAAACTCCGCCATCCGTTCGGCCCGGAGTTGCAACACTCCGGCCCGCGCCAGAGCACGGCAGCAGGAACCCAGGGTTGAAAAGAACATCGTAAGGGGCCGGGTGTACGCCAGAACCACGATGAAAGCCGCCAGCCCGGCCGCCGCGATGAACATGGGAATGACGATCGTCAGCATGCGCAGCATCTTCGGCTCGAGAAAAGGAAGCCCAATCGCAAGGAGAAAAAGTATTATGAAACCGAAAATCCGTTCCACGAGCACCGAAACCGCGGCCCTGGACTGGCTGCCCATGGCCTTGCCGGCATAGTACGAGCGAACCACATCCCCGCCTATGTTCGACGGAAGGAGATTCGAAAAATAGTAGCCGATCAAATATGTCCGGAAGAGGCGCCAATACCCCAGCCGCGCGCCCTGCGCTTCAACCAGCAGCTTCCACTTCAACGCATTCACGCCAACCATTGCCGGAGCGATGAGCACCGACAGAACAAGGAAACGCCAGTCAACGTTGCGCAGGCACTCGATTATCTCCCGGCCTTCGATGAGCTTGAAAAGGAGAACAAAAAGTCCGAGGCTGACCGCTCCCTTGATCAGCCTGCTCCATCTCTTTCTCCGCTCCTGAGCCATGGCGGACTGATAAGGTATGCATGATGTCTTTTCAAATCTAATCGCTCTGCGGCTCTGAGGAAACAGGGACGATTTATTTTGGGGAAGAGGATGCTCGCCTCAATGGGTACGGCACATCATGGCTGGCGAACAATTCTCCAGTTGTCTATTTCCACAAACGGCATGCCAGCCCCCTCCTTCGCTTGAAGAACCCTGAACAGCACGCTTTCGTTTTCAATTTGCACCTGGACAATTGTGTTCACGCCGGCATTGCCAGCAGCGCCGGCATCCACCTGATATATGCCACCGTCCTCATCTGGGAATGACTGAGGGTCGTTGGCTGCCATTCCCGCAGGATCAAGAACGCGCGTGCGATAATAGGCATGTGTATGGCCCACAAAGACGGCGCAGACTTTGTTTCGATATTTCAGGAGCATTCGCCAGAAAGCATTTCGCTGCTGAGGATCTTCATCGAATGAATCCCCGACGTGCCTGAACCGAGGGAATGCCGGTTCATGAAAGCAAACGAAGACATGCTTGATGGCAGAAGGGGTCGCTTTAATTACCTGTTCGACCCATTGCCGGCCCTCATCGTTGATAACGCCATTTTTCCCGAGTTCTGTATACCCATCGACCACGATAATGCGCGCATTTTTATGATCTACGTAATAGTCACATGAAGCGGCGTGCCTGCGAACCGCGTGGGGAATTGCAGGAATCAGGACATCCCTTGCGTACTCAAAATGCACACCGCCATTTTCAAATTCGTGATTCCCTATGACGGGCAGGAAAACCGGCCGGGTGTCTGCGTTCGTAAAAACATACAGGTAATCTTCATGGCGTGACGACAGGGGATCCATATCTCCAGCGACGACAATCAGTTCCGCCGGCGTAAATGTCGGCTCTCGATTCGCATTCCTGTCGCGTATCTCCAACAAGGCATTCTTCCAGGTGTCGCCATGACCACGCGGATCCGCAAGCACAGCAAAGGAAAACTTCTGTTGTGTTTCTCCCACTTTACTCGTTCTGCAGCTCGTCAATAAGAAAAGGCAAATGCCGATAGTCTGCAGCGAATAGAAAAAAACTCGTCTCATGCGCACTTCATCCTCTCATGATGCTATCGAACGTCACGCGTCAGGATCGCAAGCTTGCGAGCGTATCCTGAACGCCGGGGTTCGGCGAACTTATCAAGTACGGTCACTGGCGCTCAAAAGTAAACACGATAGAATCTCCGAGTTGCCCCGCTGATGTCGTTTGTTAGCACAGCATGTGCCTGCATCGCGTCGAAAGGCACTGCGTTCGACCAACCTCCGGTGATCAGGTCATGCGTCTGTCGGAGAACGTACCCTCCACCCGGCATGAGTGAGTTAACTCCGATGAGACAGCCTGCGGCGCCGATCGCAATATTTGTGATCACAGGGATAGTTCCGAATGTATTCAGCCGATAGGTGAGATTGGAGTCGATAATCGTGACCCATCGCGGGTCGGGCTGCACCGGCTCTCCGTGTAGAGACAGGCGTATCTCATGCTCTGCGCCTACGGCAACATTAGTGACATGTATGACTAGAGTTGTCGTGCAGTACCCATCACCAGGAACAGGTTTGGGTATGCTCTGTTCGAGCAAAACCGCATAGACGTCCGTGTTGGTATTGTGGCGGGCTATGATCACGTCCAGTGCGCAGTCAGGACCATGGCCCGACGTGCCGTCCCACCAGAATTCGAGGGTACCGGTTATGTCGAGAGATACCGGTCGTCCGGTTGGATTGCGCCAGCGGATCATGTCTTCATCGTGCGGCACATTGGGATCAAGATTGTGCGACAACCAGTAAGGTCCGATGCATGGGTTTAGGTCGTCTCCTTGCGCCCAAACGCCAATGCCGGAGCCGTACCAATTCCCGTCCCAGACCAATGGAGTGGGCAAAGCCCTGTACCAAGGGGTCTCGGCTCCGAGCCCGGCCCCCATCGGCACACGATCGCAATACCAGACCGGCTGGCCCTGGGCATCAGGCATCGGATTGCCATTGGAAGTGTTTTGAACGCTTCCCGGTGTCCAGTCGAGATACCGGTTCCAGATGAAGCCGTTAGTGTAATTCGGGTCCGCCCTGGCAATCACGACCACCAGAAGCTGCACCGCAAAGACAATCGTTGTTCTCACGCGCCACCTCCCTCTTGCCGAACGCCGCCGTTGAGGGGCGCGCGTCAGCGCGTACCCTCGGACGGCTTGTTCGATTCCGTCTTGATCTTGATTTGACTCGGTTCGATCCGATGGGGTTTGCCCTTTGAGCGGGCATCTTTGAGCGAGGCGGTCGGCACGTCGATTTCGACTACCGCATTTGATTTGGAGAGGCGCGCATCTGATCCGAAACTTTCCATCGTGAGAACGATGCCGGTGTAGTTCGTGGGCACCGTGACGACGAAGTCAGTCTGGTACAGATAGAATCCACCGCCCGGCTCCATCGAACCTGCGGCAGTGATCCGGTGGCCTGTGACGCTCGCCGTCACAATGGTGTTGGTCGGGTCTGCCGCAAGGCATGCAGCCGCGAGCAGCGCCAGGATGACCATGGATAATCTCTTCATCTCATGAATCGAACGTCAGCGTTCACGCTGAGGCGCGCTAGCGCCGATAGCCTGCGACGCTTTGTTCTCCGATTCCTCTTGTCTGATAGCCTGTTGCCGTCGATTGCCATAGACGATGCCAAGGGGCAGCAAGATGCTGTAAGGAATCCACATGAACCACCGGTACGGGTTTGGCAATGCGAGGAGCAACCCGAGGAAAAGCAGACCTGCAATCCAGCACACCGCTGCCGACTTGATCATGAAGGAACGCTCGCGTGGCCCGTTGGTATTCTTGATGCTGAAGTAGGTTCCGACAACTCCGCCAGCGAGGCCGACAACGCCGCCAGCAATTCCGCCGATCCATCCCCACATGGCTCCTGTGTTCATCTATTCTTCCCTTCCGCAGAACGACTGAAATCAGCGGTGGCTGTAAGCCATCCGCTGAAGTGACTTGTTAAATGGCCTAATTTTTACCATCTCTTTTCTCGATTGCTTTTTTGGCACCTTCAGGCAGTCGATCAAAAAGACCCTTCAGCTTCGCAGGCTTTGCTATGCGGTCTTCTACTATCTCATTCACTAGATGAAATAGAGTTATAGCGATATCAGCTACATCGTTTCCACTAAGCTCACCCGGATGCACGGCGTTATTACCCACGACCCGAACAATATCTAAAGGCTGTTGGATTTCTAAAGGTAACCCATTTGCAACCAAGTTACCTATATCATTATTTATGTTTTTTCCAGATTGACCTAAATGCACACACAATTTTTGGATTGAAAGGCGTAAAAGTGCAGAAGCTCCTCTGGGTGAATTATTGACGATGCTTCTGGCTTCTAAATAATCCGCCTTCACGTCTTCTGGCATTTCAGGGTGAGGCATAGGAGCAATAGATCCAGCAGGTATAATCATAATGCCTTGTCCAGGATCATCCTCTTCGCCCTCCGCCGTTTTTAACCAAAAGGAATCCTTCCGGCAGTGCGCACAACGAGACACGTGGATGGGTGTTCGTTCTCCATACCGCCCAAAACGATTTTCGGTAATGCTCCAGGACATATTCGCATAAGCGCCACAATGGGGACAGTTGAAAACCTTCAAATAAAATTCTGGTGATACGGACTTATACATACTTTCTCCATTTAACGGCAACGGCATCAGCCGCCGCGAAGCGAGCGTAGATACTATGAAGTGTCGGGTGATGGGGTAATATTACGCAAAGTTGCCGATATAGGGTCGGCGACTAAAACAAGAAAGGATACGCAACATGACCCCAAACACCACGGCACGGAACGAGAGTCTATTCATGGCGATGGAACTGAGCAACAAGAACTGGAAGCTGGCGTTCAGCAACGGCGAGAAGGTACGCCACATCAACGTGGTGGCGTGCGATCAAAAGGGACTGAAGTTGGCTATCGAACGATCGAAAGAGAAGTTGGGCCTGGCGCCCGATTGCCCGGTGTATTCTTGCTACGAAGCCGGGCGCGACGGATTCTGGATTCACCGTTGTCTGCTCGGCATGGGCGTACGGAACGTGGTGGTGGATCCGGCCAGCATCGAGGTCAACCGCCGACGGCGGCGGGTGAAGACGGATCGTCTGGACGCCGAAAGTCTGGCGCGAATGCTGATGCGTTATGTTCTGCACAACGAGAAGACCGTCTGGCGGGTGGTTGTGGTTCCCACGGAAGCCCAGGAAGACGAGAGGCGAGTGCATCGGGAATACAAACGGTTGTCCGGCGAACGGGCCAGTCATCTGAATCGCATTCGATCGCTGCTGGTGCTTCACGGTGTGCGCTCGCGCAAGATCGCCGCGACGGACAACAGCAAGTTGAGAGATTGGCAGGGCAAGCCGCTTCCCGCCGCCTTGCAGGAAGAAATCCGCCGGGAACAGGCCCGCCTGGCCGTGATCGATGAACAGATCAAGACTCTGGACGCTCAACTGCGCAAGGCCGGCAAGGAACCGAAGACCGTTGTGGAACAGAAAGCGGCGAAACTGGCCAAGCTCAAGGGCATCGGCGCGCATGGATCTTCCCTGCTCTCCCGCGAGGTGTTCGGCTGGCGCACCTTCAAGAACCGCCGGGAGGTCGGCGCCATGGCCGGGTTGACCGGCACAGCCTATGCCAGCGGGGACAAGGTTGTGGAACAAGGTATCAGTAAAGCCGGCAACAAGCGGGTCCGTTACACCATGATCGAAATGGCGTGGATGTGGACCCGGTATCAACCGGACAGTGAACTGACGAAGTGGTTCATGCAACGTTTCGGTGCCGGCGGCAAACGAGCACGCCGCATCGGCATCGTGGCGCTGGCCAGAAAACTTCTGGTCGCACTGTGGAAGTATGTGGAGTTCGACGAAGCGCCGGCTGGCGCGATCATCGCCGCCTGAAACAGTATCGGTCAACGGTCAACGAAAGGTTTTGAATATGGCTTTGGGTGTTCCAGGAACCGTTCGCTCGCTTGGGCTCAACACCCGTTGCGTAGATGGGTTTCCTGGTTCATTCGGTTTCCCTGGGCTGAACAGCGCATGCAGCATGTGGTGCTCCTGCCTTGTCAGGACACGGATAGAAGGTTGTTTTCAGAAGGGTTCTTCACTGAACCCGACGCGCCAGCAGAAACCGGACACCCTCACAGCCGAAAAACAAAGAGGACAAAGAAAAATGTAATCCCCATTGACGTCACTCATAGAAG
>Ga0129299_1001118_pt1 | contig 17883 bp, 13 predicted proteins | sample ConPoolayeCmetaG_FD_94477 | JGI IMG/M metagenome (GOLD analysis project Ga0129299, IMG submission 94477) | Hot spring microbial mat communities from California, USA to study Microbial Dark Matter (Phase II) - Cone Pool mat layer C metaG ...
GAACATGGTCGTCTCGGGCGGCACCGGGTCGGGGAAAACGACGCTGCTCAACGTCATCGGCAGCTTCCTGCCGCTGGACGAGCGCATCATTACGATCGAGGACGCCGCCGAGCTGCGGCTGCCCCAGCCGCATGTCATCCGGCTGGAGGCGCGCCCGCCGAATATCGAGGGCCGCGGCGCGATCACCGTGCGCGACCTCGTCCGCAACGCGCTGCGCATGCGGCCGGACCGCATCGTCGTCGGCGAATGCCGCGGCGGCGAGGCGCTCGACATGCTGCAGGCGATGAACACCGGCCACGAGGGCTCGCTGACCACCGTCCACGCCAACTCGCCGCGCGACGTGATCTCGCGCCTCGAGACGATGGTGCTGATGTCCGGCATGGACCTGCCGTTGCGCGCGATCCGCGAGCAGATCGGCTCGGCGATCCACCTGATCGTCCACGAGGCCCGCTTCAGCGACGGCAGCCGCAAGGTCAGCCGCATTGCCGAGGTGGTGGGCCTGGAGGGCGACCAGATCACGATGCAGGACATCTTCGTGTACAACCAGACGGGGCTGGGGCCGGACGGCCGGGTGATCGGGCGCTTCGTGCCCACCGGTTCCGTCCCGACCTTCATCGAGGATATGGCCGTGCGCGGCATCGCGATTGACCATGCGATCTTCGACCCGGGGCGGAGCGCGTCATGATCGCATGGGTGATCCCGTTTCTGTTTCTGCTGAGCTTCGGCGGGATCGCGTGGTCGCTGCTGCGCGCCGTCCGCGAAGGGCTGCAAAGCTATTCGGGGGCGTACACCGCGGAGACGGCGCGCCAGTACGAGGAACTGTTCCTGTTCATCCCCCCGCAGCGGCTGCTCGCGCTGGCCCGCACGGCGGCGGTGGCCCTGTTCGCGCTGTTCTACCTGCTGTTCGGCAGTTTCGGCTCGGCGGCGGGCGTGCTGCGCGGCTTGATCTTCGCCTCCGCGGCGGCGGTGGGGGCGCTGTTCGCCCCCGGCCTGGGGCTGAAGATCCTGCGCCAGCGCCGCGCCCGGCGGTTCAACCAGCAGCTCGTGGACAGCCTGATCTCGATGAGCAGCGCGCTGAAAGCGGGCTTCAGCATCGTCCAGGCATTCGAGTCCATCGTCAAGCAGGGCGCCGCGCCGATCTCGCAGGAATTCGGCCTCTTTCTTCAGGAGCTCCGCGTCGGCGTCAAGTTCGAGGAAGCGCTGCGCCACATGGAGGCGCGGGTCGGCAGCGAGGACCTCGTGTTGATGAACCAATCCATCGAGATCGCCCGGCAGACCGGCGGCAACCTGACCGAGGTCTTCGAAAAGATCGCGGCGACGATCCGCGAGCGGATGCGCATCGAACAGCGCATCTACTCGCTGACGGCGCAGGGCCGCCTGCAGGGCATCGTCGTCGGCAGCGTGCCGATCCTGCTGCTGCTGGCGATGACGCTGATCGATCCGGGGATGATGATGCCGTTCTTCCGGTCCCGCGCGGGACTGGTGCTGATCGGCTTCGCCGGCGCGCTGGAGATCGGCGGCGCGCTGTTGATCCGGAAGGTGATCCGCATCCAGGTGTGAACGCATGACGGGCGTGGAAATAGCGTTGGCGTCGGCCTGGGCGCTCTGCGCCGGCCTCGCGGCGTGGTGCATCGGCCGCGGCATGACGACGATCACGTATGTCACGCTGGCCGACGGCCGCCGCCAGGAACGCCGCCTGCCGTTGCTTTACCGCCTGCTGCTGCCGTTCGCGCCCAACTTCGATCGCTGGACCCGGCACCCCGGACTGGCGCGCATGCGCGGCGAACTGGACCGGCAACTGGTGGCCGCGGGATTCGAGGGCCTGCTCTCCGCGCCGGAGTTCCTGGCGCTGCGGCTGTTGATGCCGCTGGTCGCCGGACCGCTCACGATCGTCGGTCTGCACCTGCTGCTGTCCCGCGTGCCCGGCCGCGTCGGCCTCGCGCTGCAGCAGCGCGAGCCGCTGTTCGCCGCGCTGATCCTGCTCTGGCTGCTGCTGCAACCCGGCCTGTGGCTGAAACAGACGCTCCAGCTCCGCCACCGCCGCATCGAGCACGCGCTGCCGTTCGTGCTCGACCTGCTCACGCTGTCCGTCGAGGCGGGCCTCGACTTCATGACGGCGATCAAGCGGATCATTGACCGCCGCGCGGTGGACCCGCTGTGCGAGGAATTGATCCGGATGTTCCGCGAAGTCCAGCTCGGCAAGACGCGGCGCGAGGCGCTGCGCGACCTGGGCGAGCGCGTCGGCCAGTTCGATCTGCGCACCGTCGTCAACGCGCTGATCCAGGCCGACGAGCTCGGCGTCAGCATCGCCTCGATCCTCCGCATCCAGTCCGACCAGATGCGCGTCCGCCGCTTCAACAACGCCGAGAAGCGCGCGAACGAGGCGCCGGTGCGCATGCTGCTGCCGTTGATCGGATTCATTTTCCCCGCCGTCTTCATCGTGCTGCTCGGTCCGATCGCGCTGCAGATTCTCCGGCACGGCATCTGACGCGCGGCGCTCGGAGAAAAAAATTTCTTCCGCGGATTGACGCCGCGCAAAATCCGTTTATAAATCCTCGCAACGAAAGCATCGCGCGGCGCGCGGCGTTCGCAAAACGGATTTCACGGAACATGGGGCGCTTTGTTCGGAACACGAAGGCAGAAGACCGCTACCACCCGGAGGCGCCGCCTCCGGTATGAAGGGGGGGATAACGATGCCCGCGAAGAAAGCGCCCAAGAAAGCAGCGAAGAAGGCTCCGGCCAAGAAGGCGAAGAAGTCCTAATCGCCGTATTGCCGGTCTGACGCCGGCAGTAAAACTGAAAAGGGCGCCCGCGGTCGCGGGCGCCCTTTTCGTTTCGGTTTCGCTTGACCCCGCTCCGGGGCCGCGCCATAAGCGCGCTGATGCAAACGGTTCCGGAGGTTCCCCATGCGCTGCCCCAAATGTTCGGCGGATGACGACCGGGTGATCGACAGCCGGACGGTTCGCGGCGGTCTCGCCATTCGCAGACGGCGCGTCTGCAATCTGTGCGGGTTCCGATTCACGACCTACGAGGAAATCCTGAAGGCCGGCCTCCGCGTCATCAAACGCGACGGGCGCCGGGAGGATTTCGACCGGCGCAAGATGATCGCGGGCATCGAGCGCGCCTGCGAAAAACGCCCGGTCGGCGAACGCGACATCGAGGCGCTGGCCGACGCCGTGATCGCGGAGCTCGAGGCCGAATTCGAGCGCGAGGTGCCCAGCACGGTCATCGGCCGGAAGGTCATGGAGCGCCTGGAGCGGCTCGACGAGGTGGCCTACGTCCGCTTCGCCTCGGTCTATCGCCGTTTCCGGGATGTCAGCCAGTTCCTGAGCGAAGTGGAAGGACTGATTGCCCGCGAATGATCCTCTATGACGCAGATCGGTGCGCCGCGGGCTGGCGCGCGCGCCTGCGCGATCGGCTTCGCGCGGCGCTGGGTTCCGCGGCCGATGCGCCGTGGGCGGATGACCTCGCGGCGGCGGTGGCCGTGTTTATCTCCGGCCAGGCCGGGGCGCGGCCCGTGCGCGACGACGACGCGGACGCCGCGGTCGGCGCCGCGCTGTGCGCGCTCGGACGTCCGGAATGCGCCCTGCGACTGCTCGGCGGCGGCGCCGGGCCGTCCCTGTGGCGCGCGGCCCTCGCCCCGGAGGCGCCGCCCGCGCTGCGGCTGGCGGCGCTGCGCCGCTGGGCCCGGCCCACGGCCGGCGCCGCGCGCGCCGGCCGCGTGTGGACGCTCGACCTGGGCCGGCTGTTCCGCGACGAACCGACCGGACTGGAACTGGCGCGCCATCGCCGGCTTGCCGCAGTGCTCGACGCGCTCGCCGCGGCCCTGCCGGCCGCGGAGGGGCTGGACGCGCTGGCGCTGCGGACGCCGGCCGGCGCGGGCCGGCGCGACGCCGCGCGGTTCGAGGAATGGCGCGCGCTCTGCCGCGAGCGGCTGGCCGACGCCGCGGCGCGCCGCGGATGGCCGCGCGCGCCGGACATCGTGCGCGCCGATCTGCGCGCATGAGCGGGGCTCTCCGATGACCTCCGCGCCACGCCCCGCCGACGCCGGACCCGCCGAGGAACTCGCCGGATTGGTCGAGCGGGTGACCTTTCACAGCGAGGACTCCGGTTTCACGGTGCTCAAGGTCAAGGCGCGCGGGCACCGCGACCTCGCGACCGTCGTCGCCACCGCCGCCGAGATCAGTCCGGGCGAATGGATCGAGGCGCGCGGCCGCTGGCGCATGGACCCGAAGCACGGGCGGCAGTTTGCGGCCGCCGAGGTCGTCGTCCGCCCGCCCGATTCCCTCGAGGGCATCGAACGTTACCTCGGTTCCGGCCTCATCCGCGGCATCGGCCCCGTGTACGCCAGGAAGCTCGTGGCCGCCTTCGGCAAAGACGTGTTCGACGTCATCGAAAAGCGCTCCGCGCTGCTGCTGGAGGTCGAGGGGATCGGCCGCCAGCGCCGCGAGGCGATTCGGGCCGCCTGGCAGGAGCAGAAATCGGTCCGCGAGATCATGACGTTCCTGTTCAGCCACGGCGTCAGCACGGCGCGCGCGTTCCGCATCTACAAGGCCTACGGCGCGGAAGCCATCGCGCGCATCCGGCTCGATCCCTACTGTCTCGCGCGCGACATCCGGGGCATCGGCTTTCTGACCGCCGACCGGATCGCGGAGCGGCTGGGCATTCGCCGGGATTCCGAGTTGCGGGCGCGGGCGGCGGTGGACTACCAGTTGCTGCAACTGACCGACGAGGGGCACTGCGCCTATCCGCTCGGCGAGCTGGTGGCCCGCACCGCGGGCGCGCTCGATATCCCGGAGAATATCGTTCAGGACGCGGTCCGCTACGGCGTTTCGGAGCGGCGCCTCGTGCAGCGCGCCGGGCCGAACGGCGAGCCGCTGATTTACCTGGCGCACCTCGACTACGCGGAGTCGGACCTGGCGCGGCGGTTCGCGCGGCTGGCGCGCGGCGAAGGGCCGCTGGCGTCGGTGGACGCCGAGCGCGCGCTGCCGTGGGTCGAAAAGCGCATCGGACTGGAGCTGGCGCCGGAGCAGCGCGAGGCCGTGCGCCAGGCCCTGCGGGCGAAGGCGCTCGTCATCACCGGCGGACCGGGCGTGGGCAAGACGACGCTCGTGCGGGCCATTCTCGCCATTTTCTCGGCCAAGAAAATGCGCATGGTCCTGTGCGCGCCGACCGGTCGGGCCGCCAAGCGGCTGTCCGAAAGCACGGGCCAGCCCGCCAAAACGATCCACCGGCTGCTGGTATTCGATGCCCAGACGGGCGAGTTCCGGCACAACGAGCGCCATCCGCTGGCCGGCGACGTGTTTGTCGTGGACGAAAGCAGCATGCTGGACCTGCCGCTGGCGCACGACCTGATTCGGGCCATACCGCCGGAAGCGGAACTCATTCTGGTCGGCGACGTGGATCAGCTGCCCTCCGTGGGGCCGGGGTGCGTGTTGCGCGATCTGATCGAGTCGGGCGTGGCGCCGGTCGTGCGCCTGAACCGGATCTTCCGACAGGCGGCGGAGAGCCGCATCGTGGTCGGCGCGCACCGCATCAACGAAGGCGTCCTGCCGGAATTTCCGGAGGCCGGAGCGGACGGGGACTTTTTCTTCGTCAACGGGGAAGACCCGGCCGCCGCGGTCCGAACCGTCGTCCGGCTGGTCCGGCAGGCGATTCCGCGCCGGTTCGGCTTCGATCCGGCGGAGGACATCCAGGTGCTGTCGCCGATGCAGCGGGGGGAGCTCGGCGCGCGGAACCTGAACGCGGTCTTGCAGGAGGCGTTGAATCCGCAGGGGCCGGCGGTCGAGCGGTTCGGCCTCCGATACCGCCGCGGCGACAAGGTCATGCAGTTGCAGAACGATTACGACAAGGACGTCTTCAACGGCGACATCGGTCGCATTGCCGCGGTCAACGAGGAGGATCGCCAGGTGCACGTCCGGTTCGAGGGCCGCATCGTGCGCTATGACTTCCAGGAACTCGACGAATTGGCGCCGGCCTACGCGATTACGATCCACAAGAGCCAGGGCAGCGAGTATCCGTGCGTCGTGGTTCCGATCCACACGCAGCACTATGTGATGCTGCAGCGGAACCTGCTTTACACGGCGGTCACGCGCGGACGGCGGCTGGTCGTGCTGGTGGGGTCGAAGCGGGCCTTGGCGATCGCGGTCGGCCGGGCCGAATCGCACGCGCGGCATACGACCCTGCGCGAACGGCTGCGCGAGGCGGCGGGCTGAGGCGGCGCCGCCGGGAGCGAACGCCGTGTCTCCGCCGCCGGCGGAGTCCGACAGCGCCTTCCTCCATGGTCGTCAAAAAAGATTATTTCCGTTCGATGTACGCCTCGTGCCAGAGCGCGAAATTGTAGAGCATCCAGGCGGCGAGTCCGTCGGGCTGCGCCGCCATTTCGCGGACTTTGGCGGGGTCGAAATAGTCCGAGCGCCGGCAGAAGGCATCCAATTCCGCGCGAAGTCCCGGCCCGATCGCCGACGCCAGCCACTCGCGCAGGGGGATCGAGAACCCCTGCTTCGGTCGGGCGATCAATTCGTCGGGGATGAGGCCCTTCACCGTTTTTTTCAGCAAATACTTCAACGCGCCGTTGCGCATCTGCACCGACTCGGGAATGCTCAAGACCCGCTCGATCAGCACATGGTCGAGAAACGGTTCCCGGACCTCAATGCCGGCGCCCATGCTCATCTTGTCGCTCCGCATCAGCAGGAGTTCCGGAAGCCGAAGGTTCAAGTCCACGTACGTCATCCAGTGCAGCCGGGACTTCTCCCAGGAGCGCTCCTGAAACCGCCGCCACAGGGGCTCGACGGCCTCCCAGGACGTGCGGCCGCGGAAGACGGTCCGAAGGCGCGGGGACAGCAGCGCCATCTTTGTCGCATGAGCGAAGTACTCGCAGCCGGTCCAGAAGATGGGTTGTCCGTGCGCGTTGCGCCGCAGCCATTCGGATCGCAGCGATTCCGCCTTGCCCGCGGCGCACAACGCGCCATGGGCCCAGCGCTTCAACAAACGCGGCGCCGGCCAGTCGCCCCAGCGCTGGTAACGCCACATCCTCCGCCAATGGCCGTAACCGCAGAACAGCTCGTCGGCGCCTTCCCCCTGTTGGCAGACGATCACGCCGTGTTGACGCGCCATTTCCGATACGAAGTACATGGGAAAGCAGACCACGTCGGCAATCGGCTCGTCCTGCAGCAGGATCATCCGGGGGAAAAACTCCGCCAGATCCTGTTGCGTCAGACTGCGCTCGAAATGCTCGGCGCCCACTCGTCGCGCCATCAACCGCGCGAAATGGGATTCGTTGCAATACGACGGCCCGCCGCCCTCGTAATTGATCGTGAACGCGCGCACCGGACGGGACTCGCCCTCCGAAAAAAGCGCGGCATTCGTGCTCGAATCAATGCCGCCCGAGAGAAAGACGCCCACCGGCACGTCGCTCGCCTTGCGAAGACGGACCGAGGCGCGCAAGATGTCCAGCACGTCCGCGGCGTGCCGCGTCTCGTCGCCGCCCATATCCCGCGCCGCATGGAACGGGTCCCAGTACTGTTCCAGGCGCTGCTCGCCGTTCGCTCCGAAACTCAACCGATGACCGGCCGGCACTTTGTGGATGCCGGCGAAAAAGGTTCGCGGGGCCGGGCTGGCCAGGAACGTCAGATAGTGGAACAGCGTCTCCTCGTCCACCGCCCGCGGCTGGTCCGGATCCGCCAGCAGGGCCTTGATTTCGGAGGCGAATACGACCTTTTCCTGGCGTACCGCGTAATACAGCGGCTTGACGCCGGCGCGGTCCCGGAAGAGCCATAGGACCCCCTCGCGCCGGCCGTCCCAGAGGGCGAACGCGAACATGCCGCGGAAGCGGAGCACGCAGTCCGGGCCCCACTCTTCGAAGGCGTGCAGGATGACCTCCGTATCCGAATGGTCGGTTCGCCAGCGATGGCGTCCGGTGGCTTCCAATTCGCGACGCAAGTCGGCATGGTTGTAGATCTCGCCGTTGAAGACCACCTGGAGCGAACCGTCTTCGTTGGGCATCGGCTGCGCCGCCCGCTCGCTCAGGTCAATGATCGAAAGCCTCCGATGTCCCAGGCCCACGCGGCCGTCCGCGGAGATCCATAGGCCCGCGCCATCCGGGCCGCGATGCGCCATGGTATCGCGCATGATTTCCAGCCGCGCGCGATCTATTCCGCGACCCCCTTTGCCGAACGTGCAGTAACCGACCAGCCCGCACATGACGGGTGCCCGATTGCGTTTACAGCGATCTCTTCAATCCCTAAATTCAGCATACCACCGAGGCTGAACAAATCAAACACGATCCCTCTGCTCCATTACCGCGATGGTATTGGGGACCCCGCGACCCGGTCTTCGATCCGGTCGCAAAAACCCGGCATCCGCGTCCAAGCCGACCGGCCCCCGCCGGATCAGTGCAGGAAATGCCGCATGCCGGTGAACGCCATGGCGATGCCGAACCGATCGCAGGCGGCGATCACTTCCTCGTCGCGGACCGAGCCGCCGGGCTGCACGATGAAGCGGATGCCGAGCTCGGCGGCATGCTGGATGTTGTCGGCAAACGGGAAAAACGCATCGGAGACCAGCACCGCGCGTCCGATGATCGTCTGATGGAACTCCGCGGGCGTCTTGCCGTAGCCGCCGCTGCGTTCGTACATCTGGGCGATGTTCTCCGTGGCGCGCGCCGCGGCCAGCTTGCGCACCGAATCCACCCGGTTCGGTTGTCCCGCGCCCATGCCCAGCAGCGCATACTGTCCCGGCCGGTACTCGTGCACGATGCAGATCGCGTTCGACTTGATGTGTTTGCAGACCTTGACGCCGAACTCGGCGAGCCGCCGTTGATCGTCCGGGAAGGGGGTTTCGGTCGGGACGACCCACCGGGCGATCGTGCCGGTGTCCGCGTCCTGCACCAGCAACCCTCCGTTGATCTGGCGGAACAGGGTTCGGGCGCCGGCCGGGGTCAGCGGCCGGTGCAGCTTCAGCAGCCGGATGTCCTTGCTCTTGCTCTTCAGATAATCCAGCGCGTCCGGCGCGAAATCCGGCGCGATCAGCGCCTCGACGAAGCGGCCTTTGAAAACCTGCGCCGCGGCGAGGTCCACCGGCGCGGTGACGGCGATGACACTGCCGAACGCCGAGACCGGATCGCCGGCCCAGGCGGCTTCGATCGCCTCGGCCAGCGTCTCCCCGGTGGCGCAGCCGCAGGGATTCATGTGCTTGATGATCGCCGCCGCCGGCGCGCCGCAATGTTCGCGCGCCGTTTCCAGCGCCGCGTCGCCGTCCATGTAGTTGTTGAACGACATCTCCTTGCCGTGCAGCACCTCCGCCCAGGCAACGCAGGCTTCCGGGGCGACCGGGTCGCGGAAGAACCGGGCCGATTGGTGCGGATTCTCGCCGTAGCGGAGCCGCGCGCCGCCGCTCCAGGCGCGTACGATCGGCGCGTCCGCCTTCGGCTCGCGATCGGCCAGCCACGCGGCGATCGCGGCATCGTAGGTCGCGGTGCGCGCGAAGGCCTTGCGCCCCAGTTCGAAGCGCAGCGCCTCGGTGGTGTCGCCGTCCTGGGCGCGCAGGCATTCGATCACGCGGGGATAGTCGGCCGGATCGGTCACGATCGTGACCGATCGCATGTTCTTGGCGGCGGAGCGCACCATCGAGGGGCCGCCGATGTCAATGTTTTCGATCGCCTCCTCGAACGTGACGCCGGGTTTCGCGACGGTGGCCTCGAAGGGATAGAGATTCACGCAGACCAGGTCAATCGGAAGGATTCCGTGCTTTCGGATGGTCGCCTCGTGCTCGGCGTTGCCCCGCAGGTGCAGCAGCCCGCCGTGCACCTTCGGATGCAGCGTCTTCACCCGGCCGTCGAGCATTTCCGGGAAACCGGTGAAGTCCGAGATGTCGCGGACCTGGAGGCCCGCCTCGCGCAGCAGCTTCGCCGTGCCGCCGGTCGAGAGCAGTTCCACGCCGAATTCGCTCAATGCCCGCGCGAAGTCCGCGACGCCGGTTTTGTCCCACACGCTGATCAACGCCCGCTGGATCGCCATGGCTTCCTCTCCTCGATCGTGCTGCGATAGTTCACGTTGTCTGGCGCGGCAGAATAGCCGCTCGGCGCCGGGAGAACAAGAACACATGCCGGCCGAGAGGAATCCGCGCGGGGCGCGCCGGGGCGAGGTCGCCCCGGCTCCAATTCACGGCGCCGACGGCGCGGGCGGGCGGCAGACGGGCGGTCGCCGCACCGTCTGCCCTTTGAGAAGGTCCGTCTGAAGCCTGGGCTTTCCGGGTCCGGCGGGCTCATCCCCACCGCTGCGGCTGGCCGGTGGAGGCCAGCACCGAACGCCACAATTCGCCTTCCGGGTCCACGCGCTTGGATTCCGACGCGATCAAGGGCATCGGGACGTGGACGCACAAATTGTGCACGCGTCCGATGACGACGCCGGAGCGGCCCGCCATCGCGGCGTGCGCGGCCGCGCGGGCCATCTGGTCGCAGAGCAGGTTGTCCATCGCGTTGGCCGGGACGCTGCGGATGTAGTAGCTGGGATCCATGTACTTGATGTCCACCGGCGTCCCCCGTTCGCGGCAATGGCGCGCGATACGCTCCTTCAGCCAGGGGCCGATGTCGGCGGGCGCGGCGCCCTCGCCGCCCACCTGCCGCGCCACGCCTTCGGCCACCACGACGACGGCGTGGCGCCGCGCCGACAGCCGGCGCCGCAGGGACTCCAGGAATCCGCCCTCGCCGTCCCAGACGATCGGCGTTTCCGGGATCAACGCGTAGTTGACCTCCTGGCTGGCGAGCACAGCGCCGCAGGCGATGAAGCCGGCATCCCGCCCCATGAGCTTGACGAGGCCGACGCCGTTGAACACGGAACGCGCCTCCATGTGCGCGCCGGTCACCACGCGCGCCGCGTGCTCGACGGCGGTCGCATAGCCGAACGAAGGCGACACGAACGGGATGTCGTTATCAATCGTCTTCGGTATTCCGACCACGGCGATCGGCGCCCCGCGCCGCCGCAGATCCTCCGCGATGCGCGCGGCGCCGCGCAGGGTGCCGTCGCCGCCGACGCAGAACAGCAGGTCGAAACGTTCCCGCTGAAGCGTGTCGGCCATGACGCCGATGTCCTGTTCGCCGCGCGAGGTGCCCAGCACGGTGCCGCCGGCCTGGTGAATGTAGTCCACGAACTCCGGGGTCAGTTTCAGAAACGAGTGTCCGAAGGACGGCGCCAGACCCTGATAGCCGTAACGCCCGCCGAAGATCTCGCGGACGCCGTAATTGTGGTGCAGTTCCAGCACCAGTGAACGGATGACGGTGTTCAGCCCCGGGCACAAGCCCCCGCACGTCAGGATGACCGCCCGCGTTCGCGCCGGGTCGAAAAAGATGCGCTCCCGCGGGCCGGCGCGCTCGAAGAGCCATTCGGGCGCATCCGCGCCGGAGTCCACTTCCAGCCGCCAGCGCACGGCGGCCGAGTCCGGGACGTAATTCGCCACCCCGTCCCCGAACTGGGTCGTCAAGCGCACGGGCGAGGGCTGCCGCCCTTCGCCGAGACGGAAAACGGCTACTCGTTCTGGCCCGCTCATGGCGCTCTCTCCTCCGGTGTTCGTCGGATGCGCGGCGAGGGTAGGGGAGCCGGTCGCCGCCGTCAATGCGGCGGGTTACTGCTTGAAACCGGGCCGCGGGACGTCTATAGTCAACGCCCCTCGATGTGGCGGCGCTGCCCGGTCGGATCGGCCCGCCGAGGGCGAGTTGACCCGGAAGGGAGTACCCCGATGTCCGAAGACCTGCAACACTTGATCGAGCGGATACAAAAGGAAGCCATCGGCGAGGCCGAGGCCAAGTCGGCGAAGATCGTTTCGCAGGCGAAGGAAAAGGCGGCCGCTCTGGTCCGCGACGCGGAGGCCCGGGCCCGGGAGATCGTCGCGAAAGCCGAGCAGGACTCGCAGGTCTTTGTCGAGCGCAGCCGAAAGACCCTGGAGCAGGCCGCGCGCGACCTGTTGATTACCGTCGGCCAGGGCGTGGAGAACATTCTGGAAGACATCGTGGGCGAGTCGGTGGACCAGGCGCTGGACACGCAGTTTCTCAAGGACATGCTGTTGCGCATCGCGCAGGCGTACGTGGAGCGCGGCGGCGCGGAAAATCGAATCCAGATCCTGATCGGCGAGAAGGATCAGCAGGAAATCGTCCGGTTCTTTGCCGAGCAATACCGCCAGCATCTCGTTCAGGGCGTCGAAATCCACACGGACACCGGCATTTTCAAGGGCTTCCGCGTGGCGATTTCGGACCGCCACGTGGTGCACGAGTTCACCAAGAAGGCGATCGCCGAGGCGCTCTGCGCATTTCTGCGGCCGCATCTGGCGGAGATCGTCCATCGCGCCGCCGAAGGGAAGCCCGCGGCGGAGGCGTGACGTCCGGCCGTCCCCGGCGGGGAATCGCGTCATGAGTTACGAATACCTGGTGGCCAGCCTGCCGTTGCTGTTCTGGGGCGATCCGCCGCCGTTTTCGGCGTCGGATTTCCGCCACCGCTGCGACGGCGTGCTGACGCCGGCCGACGGGGCGGCGCTGGACCGCCTCCTGGCGGGGCGCCCCGATCCCGAAGCGCCGGGATTCGAAGGGGCCTGGGCGGCCCGGGAGACGCAGTTGCGGAACGCCGTCGCCGCGGCCCGCGCGGCGCGATACGGCGGCGACGCGCGGGCGAACCGCCGCCCCCATCCCGGCTGGGATGGCGGCATCGAAAAGAGCGTGACGGACGCCTTCGTGAAGGAGTCGCCGCTGGAACGCGAGATGGAGCTGGACCGCGGGCGCTGGCGCGCGCTTGACGACCTGGCGCGCGGAAAACCGTTCGGCGCGGAGGCGGTGTTCGCGTTCGCGCTGAAACTGCGCATCGCGGAGCGGTGGGCCGCGCTGACCGATGACGCCGGGCGCGCGAAATTCGAGGCGCTGCTGGCGGCGATCGGGAGTTGACGTCGGATCATCAATTTTCAGAAGCGAGCACGGCATGAGCGACAACACCGGGAAAATCGTGGGCGTTAGCGGCAACCTGATCACCGTCGAATTCGACAAGCCGGTGATTCAGAACGAGGTCGCGTTTGCGATCACCGGCGACCTCCGGCTGAAGGCCGAAGTCATCCGCATTCGCGGGCGCTATGCCGAACTGCAGGTGTTCGAGGACACGACCGGCCTGAAGGAGGGCGACGCCGTGGCGTTCACCGGCGATCTGCTCGCCGTCGAGCTCGGGCCCGGCCTGCTGGCGCAGGTCTTCGACGGCCTGCAGAATCCCCTGCCGCAACTCGCGGCGGAATGCGGTTTCTTCCTGCAGCGCGGGAAATACCTCGACGCGCTGCCGCGCGAACGCGCCTGGCCGTTCACCCCGAAGGTCCGCCGTGGCGCGACGGTGACCGCGGGCGAAACGCTCGGGACGGTGCCCGAGGGCATTTTCGAACACCGGATCATGGTGCCGTTCGGCTGGCGCGGCGCCTGGACGGTCGAGGAGATCGCGCCCCGGGGCGAGCATCGGGTCACGGAGGCGATCGCCCGGCTGAAGAACGAGGACGGGCAGGTCCGCGAGGCGCGCCTCATGCAGTCGTGGCCGGTCAAGGTGCCGATCCGCGCCTATGCCGAACGCCTCGCGCCGACGCAGCCGCTGACCACGAAGATTCGCATCGTGGACACGCTGTTTCCGGTCGCCCGCGGCGGGACGTACTGCATTCCCGGTCCGTTCGGCGCCGGCAAGACGGTGCTCCAGCAGCTTACCAGCCGGTACGCCGACGTGGACATCGTCATTATCGCCGCCTGCGGCGAGCGCGCCGGCGAGGTGGTCGAGACGCTGCGGGAGTTCCCGGAGCTGACCGACCCGCGCACGGGCCGGAGCCTGATGGAGCGCACGCTGATCATCTGCAACACCAGCTCGATGCCGGTCGCGGCGCGCGAGGCCTCCGTCTATACCGCCGTCACCATCGCGGAGTACTACCGCCAGATGGGCCTGCACGTGCTGCTGCTGGCCGACTCGACCTCGCGCTGGGCGCAGGCGCTCCGCGAGATGTCCGGGCGCCTCGAGGAAATCCCCGGCGAGGAGGCCTTTCCGGCGTACCTCGAATCGGTCATCGCCGCCTTCTACGAGCGCGGCGGCGTCGTCCGGCTCAAGGACGGCGGAGCCGGCTCGGTGACCATCGGCGGCACCGTCAGCCCGGCGGGCGGCAACTTCGAGGAGCCGGTCACGCAGAGCACGCTCAAGGTCGTCGGCGCCTTTCACGGCCTCTCGCGCGAACGCTCGGATCAGCGCCGCTACCCGGCCATTCATCCGCTGGAAAGCTGGAGCAAATACGACGGGATCGTGCCGCGCGAGCAGGTCGAATACGCGCGCCGCGTGCTGCGGCAGGGCAACGAGGTCAGCCAGATGATGAAGGTGGTCGGCGAGGAGGGCACCTCGATCGAGGACTTCATTGTGTACCTGAAGGCGGAATACCTCGACGCGGTGTATCTGCAGCAGGACGCCTTTCACGAGGTGGACGCGGCGACGCCGGCCGACCGGCAGCGCTACGTGTTCGAGCGCATCCACCGCATCCTCCAGACGCCGATGAAGTTCGAGTCCAAGGACGAGGCCCGCCGCTTTTTCCAGCGGCTGACGCAAACCACGCGCGACTGGAACCGCGTCGCGCAGGACCACGGGGATTTTCCGGTCCTCGAACGCCGGATCGAGCAGTTGATCGCGGAGGCCGCCGACTATGCATAAGGTGTACACCCACGTCGAACGGATCGCCGGCAACGTGGTGACCGTCCGCGCGAGCGACGTGTCCTACCGCGAACTGGCGCAGATCGAGACGCGGTACGGCGCGTCGCTCGCGCAGGTCATCCGCATCGAGGGCGGGCGCGTGGACCTGCAGGTCTTCGCCGGCGGCCGCGGCATCTCGACCGACGCGCACGTGCGCTTTCTGCGGCACACGATGGAGGTGCCGTTCTCGGAGGCGCTGCTCGGCCGCGTGTTCACCGGCAGCGGCGCCCCGCGCGACCGCGGCCCGGCGATCCATGAAAACCTGATCCCGATCGGCGGACCGTCCGTCAACCCGGCCAAGCGGATCATTCCGCGCCGCATGGTGCGCACGGGCATCCCGATGATTGACGTGTTCAACACGCTCGTCGAATCGCAGAAACTGCCGATCTTCTCGATCGCGGGCGAACCGTACAACCCGCTGCTGGCGCGCATCGCGCTGCAGGCGGAGGTGGACATCATCGTGCTCGGCGGCATGGGCCTGAAGCACGACGACTACCTGTTCTTCCGCGACCTGCTCGAGGAACAGGGCGCGCTGTCGCGCTCCGTGCTGTTCATCCATACGGCGGCCGATCCGACGGTGGAGTGCCTGCTGGTGCCGGACATCTCGCTGGCCGTCGCCGAGCAGTTCGCGCTCCAGGGCAAGCGCGTGCTGGTGCTGCTGACGGACATGACGAACTTTGCCGACGCGCTGAAGGAGATCGCGATCACGATGGAGCAGATTCCATCGAACCGCGGCTACCCCGGCGACCTGTACAGCCAGCTCGCCGCCCGCTACGAGAAGGCGGTGGACTTCGACACCGCCGGCTCGATCACGATCCTGGCCGTGACGACGATGCCGGGCGACGACGTGACCCACCCGGTGCCGGACAACACCGGGTACATCACCGAGGGGCAGTTCTACCTGCGCCACGGCCGCATCGAGCCGTTCGGTTCGCTCAGCCGCCTGAAGCAGCTCGTGAATAACCGCACGCGGGAGGATCACCGCGTCATCATGAACACGATGATCCAGCTCTATGCCGCCTACCGGGAAACGCTGGAAAAGCAGTCCATGGGTTTCCGGATGAGCGCATGGGACAGCCGGCTGCTGAAGTACGGCGGGCGTTTCGAGCAGGAGATGATGGACCTCTCCGTCAATATCCCGCTGGAAAAGGCGCTCGATCTGGGCTGGCAGATCCTCGCCGACTGCTTCGAGCCGGAGGAGACCGGCATCCCGACGAAATTCACGGAGAAGTTCTGGCCGAAGCGGGCGGCGGCCGGCGCTCCGGCCGAGATCGGCGGTGCGCCATGAGCCGCCGCGAATCGGCGCGCCCCCGGAAGGCGCGGCCCGTGCGGCGCGGCGCGCGATTATTTTCCGTCTTCCGTCTTCCGTCTTCCGTTTCTTGACCATGGCCCGGATCAAACATACGAAGAACGAGCTGAAGGCCCAGCGGGACGCGCTGGCCCGCTTCGAGCGGTATCTCCCGACGCTGTTGCTCAAGAAGCAGCAGCTCCAGATCGAGGTGCGCCAGATGGACCTGGCCATCGAGAAGAAGCGGGGCGAGGAACAGGCGGCCCGCGCGGCGATGGCCTCCTGGGTGCGCCTGTTCGCGGAGGAGTTCCCTTTCGCCGCGCACCTGCGCGTGCGGGAACGGCGCGAGGGCGTCGGCAATATCGCCGGCGTCGCCATCCCGGTGCTGGAGCGGCTGGAGTTCGAACGCCGCGCGCCCGACCTCCACGATTCGCCGCCCTGGGTGGACGACGGGCTGGCCGCGCTGGAGACGCTGGCGCGGCTGAAGGCGGAACGGGCCGTCCTGGAGGAGCAGCGGCGCCGGATCGCCGAGGAGTTGCGCACGACGACGCAGCGCGTGAACCTGTTCGAAAAGGTCAAGATTCCGGAAGCGCGCGAGCACATTCGCGTCATCCGCATCTTCCTCGGCGATCAGATGACCGCCGAGGTCGCGCGGTCCAAGATCGCCAAGGGCAAATCCGTGGAACGGGAGCGCGCGGCATGATCGTCCCGATGAAACGCGTGACCGTGCTGTGCCTGGAGTCGGCGCGCGAGGCGACGTTGGAGCATTTGCGCGAGCTCGGCGTGCTCCACCTCGAGCACGTCCGGCCGCCGGAGAGCGACGCCGTGGAGGCGGCGCGCAAAGACCGGGCCTACTACCGGCGCGCGCTCGAGGTGCTGCCCGCGCGCGCGGCGGCGGCGCCGTCGGGCCGGCCGCCGCTGGAGATCGTCCGCGCGATCTGGGACTGCATCCACGAACGCCAGGCCCTCGTCGAGCGGTTGGAGGGGCTGCGTCACGAGCGGCAGCGCATCGCGCCGTTCGGCGACTTCGATCCGGCCGCCGCGCGCGCGCTGGCGGCGCGGGGATTGGCGGTGCGGCTGTACCAGGCCGATCCGAAAAGCGCGCCGGCCGCGCCGCCCGGCGCCGTGCTGCGCGTGTTGAGCCGGTCCAAGGAGGCCGTCTATTTCGCGGTCATCGGCCCCGCGGATGCCCCGGCGCCCGTCGGGACCGAGGTTCGCCTGCCGGAAACGGGGCTGGGGGAGCTCGACCGGCAGATCGCCGAGTCGGAGTCGGCGCTGGAGCGCAACCGGCGCGCGCTCGAGGTCTTCGCCGGCGACCGCGCCGCGGTCGCGGCGCAGGCCGCCGAGGCCGAGGATCGGATGGCGCTGCTGCAGGCGGCCGCCGGCATGGGCGCCGTTCAGCGCGTCGCGTGGCTGCAGGGCTACTGCCCGGCGGAGGACGCCGCGTGCATCCGCGAGAGCGCGGCGCAGGGCGGCTGGGGCGTCCTCGTCGAAACGCCGGCCGAAGACGAACCGGTGCCGACGCTCATTCGCAACCCGCGCTGGGTGCGGCCGATCCAGGCGGTCTTCCGGCTCGTCGGCATCCTGCCCGGCTACCGCGAGATTGATATCAGCGCCGTGTTCCTGTTGTTCTTCAGCCTGTTCTTCGCGATGCTCGTCGGCGACGCGGGCTACGGCGTCCTGTTTCTGGGCCTGACCCTCTGGGCGCGGAGGAAGACCGGCGCGCAGCCGAATCCCGCGATCGCGCTGATGCTCATCATGAGTCTCTGCACGATCGTCTGGGGCGTGCTGACCGGGACGTGGTTCGGGCTGACGTGGAGGCCCGCGATCCCCGCGCTGACGCGGAACGAGACCGTGATGGGC
>Ga0129299_1001119_pt1 | contig 17859 bp, 12 predicted proteins | sample ConPoolayeCmetaG_FD_94477 | JGI IMG/M metagenome (GOLD analysis project Ga0129299, IMG submission 94477) | Hot spring microbial mat communities from California, USA to study Microbial Dark Matter (Phase II) - Cone Pool mat layer C metaG ...
GACTTCGAGCGTATGAAGGGTCTGATCGAGTTCCTCAGTGCTTACATCGAGCAGTTTCATGGTGGCTGGGTGCGGATGATCGGCTTTGATGGGCAGGTGCTGGAAGTTGAGATGGGCGGGGCATGTCTCGGCTGCCCGCTCTCACCGAGCACCCTGCACGGGTGGATCGAAGGCACAGTTCGCCAATTTTTCCCCGATATCGAGGCCGTAAGATCGGTCAGGGCGGTTGGCTCATAACTGCGGCGGAAGGTATGGTGACAGGAGGCCACCCTCACCCTTTCCTCCTCACTTTGGGGCTGGGCAAGATGCCCGTAGCCCGGCTGGAAAGCCCTACCGGCGGGCGCGGGGGCGGCTTGATACGCTGGCGTGGCCCCTGGTGGAACCATGGCCCCTGCGATTTGCCAGTGGCCCATAGATGGATCAGCAGGTTGGTTTCCTGCTCGATGTTCAGGTGAGTCGTATCCAGTTGGAGAACACGTGGGTCGTCCACGATGGCGTACTCGCGGCGCAAGCGGCTGAGCATCCGCCGCCGGATGGTCGCGTCGCGGTAGTGCTGCTCGCTGCCCAGATGCATCCTTCGAAGCGCCTCGCCCAATTCGCACGATAGACATACGATGATCCCGGTGTCGCTCATCAGCTCGTAGTTGCGAGCATCAAGCAATGCTGCCCCTGGCACTACGATTACAGACCGGCGCATCAGGGCAGCCTGGCGACAGAGATCGTGTTCAAGAGCGCGTAGGCGCGTATCCCCATACAGCTCGCGTAGTTTGGCGATGCTCATCAGTTCGCGCAGCTCGATCTCCTCGTCCACGTCAAGAAGATCCACTGCCAGCCGACGGACGATCTCCCGCGCAATGGTGGATTTCCCCACACCTAGAAACCCGGTCAAGACCAGGTTCTGGTAAGGTAGATCGAGGCGAGAGATAGGGGTGGATTGGTCAGGCATCGAACTTGCAGGTTATGACGACCAAGTTTCAATGCGGTGTGCCGTCATACCGAGGCGCTCTATGTGTCGGATCGAGATGATCTTCAGATCGCTGGGATCGCCAAGCGTGGTGATATATTCCTGAATTTTGCGGCCCATTGGCTGCCCGAATACGAGCGCAGCCAACAGGCCCAACACAATGAGGGGAACGCGGGCCACCTTACCGCCCCGCTCGCGCTCCGACCCCATCAGCGCCACCATGGTCAGCGCCGCGCCGAGCAGGGCTGTAGTGACCAAGTTCGTGCCGCAGTTGGGGTGAATGGCTAGGCTGTGCTCCCCTGCACGCATACGGGCCAGAGCTGAGTTCACACAGGCAGCAACGTCGTCAGTGGGAACTTCACCCCATAGCCAGAAACCTCTCGAATCGGACCGGCCCACCATTTTTAGGTTGCTTACCTTATCCGACAGGAGGTGGATTGTAGCGTGCTCCAGGCCATGGTTGCGCCGGACGCGCCGGATAAACGGGATATCCAGCAAGCCCTGCAGGCTCTCAAGTGCTCGTTCCATGCCGCTCCTTGTCTGTGAAAGCATTATTTGATTATAGCGCGCCCGATGGGGCGGGCACGTCGCAGAAAATATGAAGGAGCAAACGCCATGCGTTCGCTCCAATCAACGCCCTCGATGATGACCGAGAGCCGGGGTCGGCGTTCCCGGCTCTCTCTTAAAAGGAGGAGAAGAAGAGATTTTCGCCCTTCAGTATAGAGAGTATCTTATTCTCAAGGCGGGTTCTGGCCGTGCCATCTACGGCTCCCCTACGGAATCCCTACTCCCCCATCATCTGGCAAGACCCCATTGTCGGGAAACGGGCAGCTACCTGTCAGGCAGATGGCGAACTTCGTGCAACTTTTGGGAGTATAGTTACGTAGTGTGTCATTTGAGAGGCACTCTTCACAGGGGCCTGTGTTGAAGTTGCCAGTGAGTGAGTGAGACGTGGATACCGATCAGGAATTGGTTGTCCGGCTTCTCCGTGGCGATCAGGATGCTTTTGCAGCGCTGGTGGAGCGCTACCAGCGCGCGGTGTTCAATCTATGTTACCGAATGCTGGGTGAGGCACGTGAGGCGGAGGATGCTGCTCAGGAGACCTTTCTGCGTGCCTATCAGCATGTGGATCGATACGACGCGGGTCGGCCCTTTAAGACGTGGCTGCTGTCAATTGCCTCCAACTACTGCATCGACCGACTACGCAAGCGACGGTTGACCTGGCTGTCACTCGACGAACCTCTGCCGCCTCACCCGGCGCTCAACAGCCAAGAAGCAGGGCCGGAGGATACGACGCTTTACAGGGAGCGGGATGCAGCGGTTCATAGGCTACTGAACCAACTCGCACCAGAGTATAGAGCGGCGATCATTCTGCGGTATTGGTATGACATGTCATACTTAGAGATTGCGGGAATACTTGACACCACCGAGAGCGCGATCAAGTCCAGACTGTTCCGGGCGCGTCAGATGCTCGCCGAGGAAGCACGGTCCCAGCACGTGCCAGGAATGGCAGTTGCGATGGAGGGAGCCTGATGGCACATGATCCATACGCTCTGATGATCAGCCTGTCGGTTGATGGACTGCTCAGTGAAGAGGAACAGGACGGATTATGCCAACACCTCCGCACTTGTGCAGCCTGCGCTGACCTGTGGGCGAGGACCAATTCGCTGGATCGGCTGTTCTCAATGCAACCAGAGGTAGCGCCACCAAGCGACTTCGCTGCCCGCGTCATGCAGCGGATCGAGGCGTACGAGGCACACCGCCGCCTGATGCCCTGGCTAGTGGGAGTGCTGACCCTCTTCTCGGTGCTGGCTGGGCTGAGCCTGGCACTGCCCACCATGCTGCTCTTACCAGGGTTCGCACAAGTCGCCGCCCAATGGCCCGTAGTCGGTTCGGTTGTCGTCGCCATGGCGAGCGGGTTCAGCGTGTTAGTGGACACCGCCACGGCGATCAGCCACGCCCTGCTGGAGTGGCTGACCTTCCTGACCACCGATCCGATGACCCTGGCGGTGGTGATCGGGGCGCTGGTCGTTGCCTCGACCTACATTGGTTTGCGCGAGGCAATGAGGGCCATGCGCAGCAGCGAGGCATACCAGCAGCAGGGCGCGTGACCAACCTAGTGTAGTGGTAATCCAATCTCCTTAAGGTGGGGGCACGGCGTTCCGTGCCCCTATGCGATTCCAGCCGGTGTGGGCACGCGAACGTCGGGCGTGTTAGAATCCCCCCAGGAAGGTGGTCCATGCAGAGCAACGAGAACCCCACTCGCCCGCGCTCTATTCACGCCCCAGACGATCCACCCACTGTGCCCGCCGTTTCCCCCCAGCAGCAATCTACTTCCCAGCCCATATCCCACTCCGCAAAGCGGCGACGGCGAAAAACGCACCAACGCCAACTTGTCGGCTGCTGGCAGTGGGCACGCGCCATTCTGAGCATCGTGGCGATGGCGCTCGCAGCGCTATTCGGCACAGTGCTGATCTTTGGGCTGGTGGTTTACAACTCGCTGGCCGGGGAGCTGGCCGAGGACATGGAAGCTCTCCAATCTATGGAGGGGGTGGAAAACTTTCAGACCACCCGCATCTACGACCGGGACGGCAACTTGCTGTACGAGGTATTCGACGAAGGGCGGCGCACCGAAGTGCCGCTTGACCGGATCCCGTTCGCCATGCGCTGGGCAACCATCGCCACCGAGGATGATACCTTCTACGATAATCCCGGCTTCGACCCGCCGTCCATTGCTCGCGCCGCCTGGGATTGGATTCGCACCGGGGAAATCCAATCCGGTGGGAGCACCATCACCCAGCAGCTCGTCCGGCAGATCGTGTTCAGCTACGAGGAGCGCAATGAGCAGACCCTTCGGCGCAAGCTCAAAGAGGCGGCACTGGCGTGGGTGATGACGCGGCGCTACAGCAAAGACGAGATTCTTGAGCTGTACCTGAACGAGGTCTACTACGGCAACTTGGCGTATGGCGTCGAGGAAGCAGCAGCCGTGTATTTCGATAAACATGCTAGCGATCTGACCATCAGCGAGGCTGCCTTCCTAGCCGGGTTGGTGCAGTCCCCCGCGACGTATGACCCTTATGTGAACTTCGAGGCAGCCAAAATACGGCAGCGGCAGGTGCTTGATCTGATGGTGGAGCATGGCTACTTCAGCCAGGCCGATGCGGATGCTGCCTTCAGCGAGCCGCCGCTGCTGCCCTCTGATCTCGCCAGCCCAGACGTATCGCTAGTAGCTCCACACTTCACCGTCGCGGTGCGTCATGAGCTAGAGCGGCTTCCCAGCATCGACCCGGCGATGGTGGCGCGTGGCGGGCTGCGCGTCTACACCACGCTGTCGATGCCTTACCAGGCACTTGGCGAGCGAGTGGTCGCGGAGCAGGTCGCGGCAGTGAGCGCCGAGGCCAACCTGCATAACGCGGCGCTGGTGGCGATCAACCCCAACACGGGCGAGGTACTGGCAATGGTCGGCAGCGTGGACTACGACGATGAGTCCATCGACGGGAATGTGAACGTTATCCTCTCGCCACAGCAGCCAGGCAGCGCCATCAAGCCGCTGACCTACGCTGCCGCTTTCGAGCGGGGCTGGAACCCGTCGGACATCCTGTGGGATGTGCCGATGGTCTACGACGACGGGCAGGGGGGACTGTACGAGCCGCGCAACTACGACGGGCGCTCTCACGGGCCGGTGCGCCTGCGCGATGCACTCGCCAACTCGTACAACATCCCCGCCGTGACGCTGCTACGCGAAGTCGGCGTGCCGGGTCTACTGGAGATCGCACGGCGCTTCGGCGTGGAGAGCCTAGGTGACGACGCTTCGTCCTACGGACTCTCGCTTACGCTGGGCGGCGGGGAACTGACGCCGCTGGAGCTGACGACCGCTTACGCCGTATTCGCCAACGGTGGCCACCGCATTGAGCCGCACTTGGTGACGCGAGTCACCGACAGCCAGGGCAACCCGATCTACGAAGCCCCTGCAGCGGTGGGGGAGGAGGTGCTCGACCCACGCATCGCCTTCCTGATCAGCAGCATCCTCTCGGATAACGCGGCGCGCACTCCGGCGATGGGGGAGGACTCGGCGCTGCTGCTGAGCTTCCCGGCAGCGGCCAAGACGGGCACGACCAACGACTTCCGCGATAACTGGACGGTAGGTTACACCCCGCACCTTGTGGTCGGGGTGTGGGCAGGAAATACGGATAACTCACCGATGGCGGAGGGCACCTCCGGCCTGACCGGGGCGGCTCCTATCTGGCATGAGTATATGGAAGGGGTATACGCCGATCCGGCGATGGCGGCGCTGCTGGAAGGGCCGGGCCTGCCGCCCCTGCGCAGCGACTTCACACCACCCCCAAACCTGGAATCGCGGCAGGTGTGCGTGCTGTCATCGCTGCGCGACCCGGCCCCCGCCGACCGGGGCTGCCCGCGCCTGCGTGCCGAGTGGTTCCGCACCGGAGGCATCCCGGGCGTCGAGCCGACTCCGACCACCGCACCGACGGCCACCTGGACTCCGCGACCGACCGTCGAAGGCCAGCCGCCGCCCGGCCCGATGCCGCTGGCCAGGATCGAGATCGAGCCAGGCATCTGGGCAATTGGCGTGCTGCCCATTGACGAGGCACGGCGACCTATACTCGCCCCAATCCTGCAAGCAATGGCCGCCGGACGCCCACCGGATACGCCTGTCCCGTCGATGCCGCCCTACTGCGAAGTGCCGCAAGAAGTTGCCGACACGCCAGAGATGAGCCTTCTGCTATTCATCGCCGCGCCAACCAATCCTGCCGACGCGATCCGCGCCCGGAACTGGGCTTACGAGCACGGTGTGCCTATTGCACCAGGTATACCCTGCCCGGTCGAGGCGTTGGCGCAGGCCACCCCAACTCCCAGCTTTGACGCCGGGGTCGGAGCAACGTACTTCATCACGTATCCGCTACCCAACCAGGGCGTGTTCGGAGTCGTGCCGATCCTAGGCACAGTAGTCTTCGATCCTAACCGAGTGCAGTACTATAAGATCGAGATCAGTGGCGGGCTGCTGGAGGGGTGGGTAACGCTGGGAGAGACGCACTCACAGAGCGTGGTGGATGGGGTGCTGGAGATTCTGCACGCGGACGCGCTGCCGCCGGGCGGGTATGTGATCCGGTTGGTGCTGGTGACATCGGACGGTAACTACCTTCAGCCGACGTTCGATGTGCCGATCTTTGTGCTGGCAGAGCCGTCGACGATCACACCGATACCATAGGCAAACCGGCGGGGCCGGGGCACAAATGCGTTCTGCTCTATCCGCTTGGTTGTAGGGCTTACGCAGTTCAGGCCCATTCAATCCCTCAGATGGCACCGATCTCGCAGATGGTTTTATCCGTGCCATTTGTGGAATCAGGGGCTACAGCCGTATCTCAAATTCAACTGCATAACCCCCAAGCTGATAGAAAATAACTCAGGGCAGCCCGATCCTCCTGGGCTGCCCCTGAACGACTGTGACAATCAGATGCAGTGCTAGACCAGCTTCTCTAAATCAGCAACAGCACGTCCCATATCGAGGAAAATCAAGCCCAACTTAGCGTCTTCGCGGGCGAGGGTGGTCAAAACAGCCACGTCTCCGATAGCCATCAGGATGACATAGCCCTTTTCGCCTTTAATATAAACCTGATTCAGCACACCGCGCCCCAGTTCAGCAGCAATACGGTCACCCAGAGAGAGCATCGCCGCTGACATAGCTGCTACCCGATCTTCTTCCACGTCGGCAGGCATCGAGGAAGCCATGCTCAATCCATCCACGCTGACAACGGCGGCAGCCTCCACCGCGCCCTGCGAACTAGCCTGCAGATCGCGCAGCCGCTGAATCATCTGTTCCGTGCGTGACTTAGCCAATGTCTGTTCCTCGCTGTGCTGGTAGGATGGTATCGTTCAGACTGGCTACTCGACAGGCACTTTCTCGATCTTGATGACGCAGTTTTGATCGCCCTTGGCCTTACACTCGGTCTCCAGAATACGGAACTTCTTGCCGTCGCTGACCCAGGCAAAGGCTGCCTGAAGGACGCCAATGGCGAGATGGCACACTGGCTCGTCAGAGTGACGTCCCCAGCAGACCGGGCAACGGGTAATGGTCCAGATCCAGTGCTTATCATCCTCACTAATCACAACAACCTGGTCGCTAACCGCGTTGAAGAACTTGGAGAAGAACTCCAAGCCAATCTTCACCTTGGCTTCCAGCGTGCCCACCCTCATAGCGATCTGGGCTGCAGCAGCCACGCTTTTGAACTGGGCCAGGCCATCCTTGAACGATTGCTCACCCGCGCGAGTGGCAAAGACACGCGCTCCTCGGTTGCCGTACATGTCCCAGATGGCCTGCTGGAGCTGTCCCATTTTCTCGAACGAGAACTCCTTCTTCATGTTGTCTGGCGGATAGTTGCCAATGTATTCTTTCATGCCCGCCATATTGAGGAGTGCGGTCACGCCCCGGTCGCCCATGACTTCTTCGGCGGAAGTGAAGACAATGCGGGCCCACTTATTTGGATAGTAATAGGTGACGCCCTCCTTCTTCTCTTCCTTCTTTGCTTCCTGCGGTCTAGCCTTGGCCCTGTCTTCTTCCCTTTCAGCCTCTTGGGGCTTCGTATCAGGGGGCTTTGCTTCTTCCTGCACGGGTTGCTGCTGCCTGGTTTCATCAGGGGCCTTGACCCCCTCCTGCTTAGCCTCTTCAGGCTTAGCCTCTTCAGGCTTGGCTTCTTCAGGCTTGGCCTCTTCAGGTTTGGGTTGACTCGCAGCGGCCTCTGGCGCTCTGGTCTGTTCTTCGGACATGGGGTCCCCCGTTTCAGGTAACGGCAACATGATGCTCGGCTGAACCGGCAACGGGAATTTCCGCGTTGGCCTTTCCTGTCCAGCGCTTCGCACGATGTTACACCACACCGGGCCGAGAATCAAATCACTTGAGAGAGGGGACTTTCCAGAGCATGGGGGAATAGATGCCGAAAGTCAATGAGTTGGGAAGTTCGGGCGGTGCTGACAACAAAGCAAGCGCTGGTTCCAGCAGAAGATGAACCAGTGAACAACAGCGCCGAGGACGTGAATGCTATGGCAGAGGCAGTGTGGCTTGCGGATAGGCGTGCCGGTGGGGGGGAGCTTGGCATTTCGCCTTCGACCGGATAAATTGCGCTTCTTGAGGAATCTCCTAGCCACTACAATAGATGGGAAGTCATGATCAAGCTGTGGGAAGTTGTGTTGGCGAGTTAACCACTAGCAACTTCGCCTTAGCTTCCTGTTCCTACCCGGCCCCTTGAAGGCGCTTCGCTTACCAAGGTATTGCAATTGCTACCTCACTCCTACAGACGCTTCTGTTGTCTCCGAAGGATGCTCTGGAAGATGCGCAGCAGCGGCCCCCGCTGTTCAAAACCTTGCTCGCCCAGATCGCTGATTCCCAGATAGATCTCACGACGGCAGCGCCGGATCAGGCCACTGGCAATCCGATACAGCATGTCCTGCTGGCGGTTGTATTCCTCTACATCGGTCCACACTGCCCCCGGCGGCCAATCACGAGATAGGACATAGGGGTGAGTAAGGGGTTGATCAAGACGTTCCCACCAGCCCATTGAACCTGCGTCCAGCCAGAATTGGATCGTCGCCACGCGATTGCGGAGCAAAAACGTGTAAGCAGGTGACATAAACACCGCATCAGCCAGATCATCGCGCCAGCTCTGGACATACAGCCCGCCCAGCAGTCCGGCATTAACAATCTCGTAGTAGCGCCTTCCCACCTCATTGATATCAATGGAGGTACCGCTGAATAGTGCCTGCCTAAAACGCCGAGCGGACTGAATCAGCTCTGCCGTGACACGCCCCGCTTCAGAGTTCGCATGGAATCCGTAGCCGGGCTGGGAAAGCACCTCCCCAAACAGGCGACTGAACACATGATCGAGCGGCTCCGGCTGACCGGAGGAGGCATATCTCATCAGCCAGGCGCGGAGATGGTCGTAGCGTTGCCCTGCCAGGTAGGTGATCCGTGCCTGCATAGAAGGGTTGATTTGCTCGAAGGAGCTAAGTGCACGGTCGCCGCCAGGGTGGTAGACAATCTTGGCTAGAAGGCTAGCACGTACTGGGTCAAGCCCCTCAATGGCCATTTCGAGCGCGTCAGCAACATCCACCACTGGCGGCAGGTAACCCCATTGGGGGTGCGCCAGCCCAATTAGTGTCAGGAGGCAACGCGCCACAGGCTCATCCCGCAGCGCCCGCGATGGGCGATGCGAGAGGGAGGGAATACCCCGTGCCTCCAACTTTTGGCTCAGCGAGAATCGGAGCGCATCGCTGAGGAAAGGGGCCAGGACGACGATCTCACGCGGTGGCAGGCCCTCACCGTGAACCAGCTCTCCAATACTTTCGGCTACCCAGTCCAACATCTGCGGAAAGTAGGAGTGGAAACTGTAACGAAATGCAGGCAGCACATCTCCGTCGGGGGGCTTTGCTCCGGGGCGGCGCATCACATAAGCAACTTCGGCGTGAAGTTGCTCCAGCCCCGGTGACATGATGTACGAGTGAGGAAGGGTAAGACTGGCCTCGCAATGTTGCCGGAGGAACAGCGCCCCTTCCGGAGCAGCGCCAAGGAAGAGCCGATAGCCGCCGTCCCACTCGTAAGTGAGCAGCGCGCCCTGAAGATGAGGCAACCACTCGTAGATCAGGTCGTGCGTGAGCGCAGTTTCCTCCTCAAGATGTTCGACGATCAGGTGGGTCCAGCGCTCGAAGTACTCCCTACGACGCTCTGGTTGTGCAAGCAGAGCAGTGAAGGCTTCGATTTGCAACGGGTAATCGAGAAGGCAATTCTCTAGGCAGTACTTCCGATAAGCCTCGGCGATCCTTCCTGCCGCTTCATAGGCCAGCACGCGCTTGTGCGGGCGCTCTGATCCCCAGGCAGCCGTCAGCAGTTCCGGCACGTGGTGATAGTCAATACCCATCGTTGCTGCCTTGCTCAGGTTATCTATGATCTGCCGGGCAATTTGCTGAGGCGAAAGATTGACTGCGTCAAACTCCCCGCGTTCAACTGCTGCATTGACAAAGCCGGCCATAGCATACTGGGACGTTTCGATGGTCAGAAAACGGGGACTACGCGCTGGGTCGGTGAAGCCCATCTTAGGTGCGATCAGCGGCCAGTAGAGCCGACACATATCCTGCGCCAAGCCCCCCAACGTGCGGATCGTTACATCACCGAGCGGGCCACGTGAGGTATCGTGCAGCGCCAGAAGGAAGGGGCGGGCCATTGTGCGCTGAGGCACGAGGATCAAAATGCGCGAAGGGTCGATGCCTGCTTCCAGCCAGGCAGACAGAGTCTCAATAGCGAACGTGGTCTTGCCCGATCCAAAAGGGCCTTCCACGAACATGGTGCGCGGGTTAGCCTCACCAGAAAAAGTGCCTCTAAAAGCCATCATGCTCCGTTGTGCCCCTGTTACCCCCGATCCGCTGAGGGTCGGGCGCTTCTTTGGTTATCGGGCGACCACAGTCCCTGAATTGCAGGCAAGTTTTGCAGTATCAGCTAGTATTGTACCCCACTAGGCAGCCCATCTGTTCCGCCGTTCGAGCACTCCACCTTCGTTGGTTTGCAGATGCCCAACGCCAGCTCCTGCTCTGCGCTTTGCAGGGCGCGTGGGTATAATCCGGCTCAATGACTCCCCTACCCACGACGGACAAATCACCAGCGGTGTGGCGTTGGATTGCTGCTCATCCTGATCGGCTGATTGGATGGGCCATATTCTTTGCCACGCTGATGCTGTATATTGCCACACTCGCGCCGGGGCTGGTGTTCGGCGATCCGGCGGAATATACCTTTGTGCCGCACATCTGGGGGATCGCCCACCCACCCGGTTATGCTTTCCAGACGGTGTTAGGGGGACTTTGGCAACGACTTGTGCCCATCGGCAGCATTGCCTATCGGGCCAATCTGCTCAGCGCAGCGGCGGGCGCAGGTATTGCGGCGCTGGTTTACGGCACAGTGCGCGCGCTGACGCCCGCTAGTCGCGCTCCCGCAGCCAGGTATGTGCCCAGTCTGCTAGCGGCAATCTCAGTAGCTACAGCCACCGATCTGTGGCAGCACAGTATCCACGCCAACGCGCATATCATCACTGCCTTGTTGGCAATCGCCAGCCAGTTCTCCCTACTGAAGTGGATTGGTGCCAATTCGGTGCTGGTGAAGAGAGGGATACAGGAGAAGGCCGACGATCGCTGGCTCTTGGCCTTCTGTGTCCTCGCTGGCCTGAGCATGACCCATCACCCTCTGCTCGTGTTTAGCTTCCCGGCCTATGCGGCTTTCATTGTGGCAGTCAGGCCACGCATCCTGCTTGACTGGCACACCCTGCTGAAGATGCTTGGCTGGGCGTTGCTTGGTCTGAGCATATGGCTGTACCTGCCAATCCGCGCCAGCCTGCCGACCCCCGTGCCCTTCGGCCCTGACAATACCAACACGCTCGCTGGGTTCCTCGACCTGACGTTGGCGCGTGGGCTGCGTGTCAACCTGTTTCACTTCGGCTTGGCCGATCAGCCCGATCGCTTGCGTGTATTCGGGTCACTGCTCAGCCTCCAGGCTGGGATGCATATCCTCGCCCTGATTCCGCTTGGCCTGATCTGGCTGTGGCGGACACAGTGGCGGGCCGGGCTGCTGCTGACCCTGTTCCTCGGCATCAACCTGCTGTTCATCCTGAATACCATCCAAGACGTGATGGCCTACCTGATGACGCCGCTGGTGGCCCTGATGACCCTAGCGGGTCTGGGATCGCTCGGCTTGTTCCAGTGGCTGCGGCTGCCCGCCGGGCGCGACACCGGGATGCTGCACGCGGCGCTGACGGTGACGTTAATCACGCCGCCCATTCTGCGGGCTGGCTATCTCGCGCCTCTGATCTCGCTCCGGGACTACCGGGAGGCCCAGGCGTGGGTCGAGGAGGTCTACAGCCGCTTTGAGGGCCAGAGTGAGAGCGCGATCCTACTGGCGGACTGGGAACACCTCACGCCGCTGTGGTACGAAGCATGGGTTGAGGATCATCCTCTGGCGGAGTCTGACTTACGGCTGATCTATGTGGCGACCACCTCCGAGCGGCCTTGGGCTGACAACGCCTGGGCGAACTTTGCAGAGGGGCCAGTCTACACCTCCGGCTACCGACGCGAACTGGTCGAGGAAGGGTTCCGGTTGCGGCCTGTTGGCCCGACGCTGTACCGCGTTCTCCCACCACCCGCCACCGAGCCTGTTGCAATGCAAACCCCGCTCGACGCCGATGCAGGGGTGGTGACGGTGGCGGGCATCGATCTGCCCGTGACGCACGTCGAGCCGGGGCAGGAGATCCCACTTGTTATCGCCCTCACGGCAGAAGGTACTTCCACCGATATCATTTTCCCCTACGTCACGCTCGGTGAGACGGCCTTTCACTTCACCACAGACAGCCACTTTCTCAGCCCCTCCTGGCAAGCAGGAGAGACCATCGTTGAGCGGTACGACCTGCGTGCGCCGCTGACCGCCGAGCCGGGCGAATATCCATTGCGGATCGGCCTGCGGAACCTCTCACAGGGCGGAGAGCCGTTGGCCTTCCCCAACGGATCGACGAGCCTGGAGGTCGGGACGATCACAATCGTGCCGCCCACTCGCTGGCCGGTCGATCCGGAGGAAGAGGGGTTGCTAGCCGATATCAATCACGAAGTCGGGTTGGTGGGGGCCGTGGCGACCGCGCCAGGGCAGCGGCGGATCGCGGTGTGGCAGGAGCCGCTGACCGCCCACCCCAGCGACGACCTGCACATCCGCCTAACGTGGAGGGCGCTCAACAGGCCGGGCGAAAACTACAAGGTGTTCGTCCACCTGGTGGACGCCTCAAATCAGGTGATCGCCCAACAGGATGCACCACCGCTGGGCGGGGCCTTCCCGACGTTTCTGTGGTTTCCCAAGTGGGTCCCAGGGCAGACGGTGGTCGATCCGTACCGCCTGACCATCCCGCCCGGCACGCCCCCCGGTGAGTATTGGATCGAGGTGGGGTTGTACGGATTTTCGACCTTCCAGCGCGCCCCGTTCTACGATCCAGCGGGTAACCTATCGGGCGATTTCTTCATTCTCGGCACGGTGCAGGTAGAGCCGTGAGCTTCCCTCCACGCCGCCTGATCCCAGTGGCGGCTGTAGCTGCCGCCATCACCGCGCTGCTATACGCCCGCAGCCTGGCCTTGCCGTTCTACTCGGATGATCTCGTTCAAATCCCCTGGCTGCGAGCGCTCTCCCGGGGCGCACTGTGGACTCAGGTCAGCCCGTATGGATATTACCGCCCGCTGGCATTCTCGTTCTGGCTGCTGATCCGCGACCTGGGCCTCCCGTGGACGCCCGCCGGGCTACGCTGGCTCAATCTGATCGGGCACGCGCTGGCGGCGACGCTGGTCGGGAGGCTGACCATCGAGATCGATCCAGGCCGGCGGACACTGACCAGCGCGTTTGCGGCGGGACTGTTCGCGGCATATCCCTTTGCGTACCAAGCCGTGCCGTGGGTGAGCGCCTTCTTCTACCCCCTGGTCGCCGTTCTGACCCTGGTGGCGGTGATCGCCTACCTGCACGCCCGCGCTACCGGATCGTGGTGTTGGATGGTGATCTCCCTCGCAGCCACGGCGCTGGCCCCGTTTGCCCACGAGAATGGGATGCTAGTAGGGCTACTGGTAGCTCTCACAGAATTACTGATCCGAACCCCGATTCCTGGGCTTCGCCCAGACTCACCCCTGCCCTCTCTGCGCTCGGACTCCCCTTCTCCGCCCCTAGAGAGGGGGCCGGGGGGTGAGGCTACCACCATTGTTCTCTGGCCACTGGCGCATGTGGCGATTGGCGCGGCGTTCGCCGGGCTGTGGTTCTCGCTGCAACCCGGCGGTGTGACGACCCTCGACCTGACCCTTCGCGGCCTCGCAGATAACATAGCGATCCTCAGCACAGGACTCTCGTATCCTGCTGCGCCTCTCGCCAGCTTCCTGAGATCAACCCCAGGGGCGCCCACGCCCATGATTCTGAGTTGGGGGATTCTACTGCTCGTGTTGGGGACCCTTTTCTTGCCGATGCGCCGCGCGCCCCGTGTGATGTTGTTTTGCTTGGGCTGGTTCGCGTTGAGCGTCAGCCCAGCGCTGGTCACGATGCGCTCCGAGTGGCTGATCGATGCGCCGCGCTTTCTGTATCCGGCGGGGGTTGGAGCTGCCATAGCATGGGGCCTCGCTGCAAGCCCGGTTGCCAGTAGCCGCGAGGCCCAGCTTAAGTCCATCCTGGCTGCCCTCGCCCTTGTGCTGCCGGGAGCGTACTTTGCCTATCAAGGAGTGGGCTGGCACCTGCGCGGTGGGGTAGCGATCGGGGAGGCCATGCGTGCCGCCCAGGCAAAGCCTGGCGACTCGCTGCTGCTGGTCAACCTGCCGGATCGCCTCACGCCCCACCGCAGTTTTTATCCTTTCTTCCCAGGTGGTGCCATCCTGCTGCCTTCGCAGGTCGAGGCGAGCAACGTGATCGGCGCAGCCACGGGCGAACTGCGACAGGATAAGGCTATCACGGTAGGCCATATCCTGCCCCCGGTCATATACCAGCGCACAACCTATGGCCCGCTGGTCGAAGGGGACGCGCTGGCCGAATTGCTGATGGAGGGGTGTTGGGTTGAAATTGCCGTTTACGAGGGTGAGACGATCCAGTTGCGCGAAGCCGGACGGATTCGGGAACGCTACACCCCTCCCCGTTTCGCGCTGGCTTACTTCGAGAGCGCGCTGGTTTTGTGGCAGGCTGAGGCACGGGTCGAGGGTAGATTACTGCGGCTGGCATTGATCTGGGAGATCACCGCGCCGCTGGACGGTAGCCCCACCGTGTTTGTTCACATCGTCGATGACGGGGGAAGCATCGCCGGGCAGGCGGACGGCGATCCCATCGGCGGGCTGTATCCGCTCGGTACATGGCGAGGGCACATGGTCCTGGAAGACGTGCGCCATGCCACGCTGCCAGGCGACGGGCCATACACGGTCTACGTCGGCGTGTGGCGTCCCTCAACGGGTGAGAGGCTGGTGCCCGCCGGCGGCGACTACCCCGATAACCGCGTCCCGGTGGCTCGCATCGGACCGTAGGAGCGCAGCTCTCCGGACTTGCTGTGCCGGTAAACCTGCGAGCGGCTGCCCCTGCACTGCTGTCCACTGGGGATGCACTGAACAGCGGGAGGGTGCTAGGGTGCGAGGATCGTGCCAAGCACTGCCTGGGTATCAGTCAGGTCATCAAATAGAGCATCTGGGCGATATGTGTTGAGGTCGGCACGTGACACCCATCCGGTACATACGGCAATGCTGCGTGCTCCTACACCTCGACTGCACAGAATATCCGAGGGTGTGTCCCCGATGACCACCACCTGCTGCCCTACGAACTTCATGCCGGTCAAAGCTGAGGCTCGCTCGATTGCTAATGGTGGCAGAAGGTTGCGATCCTCCGCTTCATCCCCGAAAGCCCCAACGCGGAACACAGCAGGGTCAAAGCCTGCCGCCTCCAGCTTGATTGCCGCCGTGCCGCGAAAGTTCCCCGTGATCAGCCCTAGTAGTGTATCCTCACGGGCCTGCAGTGCCGCGATCAGTGCGTGTGTGCCAGGGCACGGGCGCACGTGGTGCAGCCTGGCCGCGATGCGCTGCCGTAGGTCTGCCTCCACGACTCGCGCCAATTCGTCAAAACGGCTCCAGATCACGTCCTCCGGGATGCCTGCCTCGGTCATCAACAGGCGCACCGTGTGGCGGTCGAGGCTGCCGCCCAGTGCGAAGGTCTCAGCACCGCCCGGTGTGCCATAGACGCGCTCCAACGCGACCCGCAACGCAGCCCGCCCCGCACCGTCGGGTAGTAGCAGTGTCCCGTCGATGTCAAATAGCACCAAGTGTTGAATGAGGGGTCTCACAACAGCTTGCTCCAAGTTTGGACAGACGCCGTCCCAATTATAACAAATGGGAAAGGCTGCCCTACTCGCAATCTCCTTTCCCCATGATAGAATCCTCGCACACCCGACGCAGCATTTATCGTTCATCACTCAGTAATCTTCTTAAAGGAGACAGCCTTCCCGTGTCCAGACTCATCTCATTTCAGGATGTGATCTTGCGCCTACATGAATTCTGGTCGGCGCAGAACTGTATCATCTGGCAGCCGCACAATGTCCAGGTTGGTGCAGGGACAATGAACCCAGCAACGTTCCTGAAGGTGCTCGGCCCAGAGCCGTGGAATGTTGCCTACGTCGAGCCGTCTGTCCGCCCCGATGATGGCCGCTATGGCGAAAACCCCAACCGGATGCAGTACTACTATCAGTATCAGGTCATCTTGAAGCCCGATCCCGGTAACCCCCAGGAGCTGTTTCTGCACAGCTTGGAGGCCCTTGGCATCGACCGCCGCAGGCATGATATTCGCTTCGTGGAGGATAACTGGGAATCCCCGGCGTTGGGCGCCTGGGGCCTGGGCTGGGAAGTTTGGCTCGATGGGCAGGAGATCACCCAGTTTACCTACTTTCAGCAGGCAGGTGGCCAGGTCCTCAACCCCGTGTCGGTCGAAATTACTTATGGCTTGGAACGCATCTTGCTGCCGTTGCAAGGTGTGGACGCCGTGTGGGATATCGAGTGGGTAGACGGTGTCAGCTATGGTGATGTATTACTGCAATCTGAGATCGACCACTGCCGTTACTATTTCGAGGTAGCGGATGTAGAGGCATTGGCCCATGTCTATGAAGTGTACGAAGGCGAGGCGAAGCGTGCGCTGGCCCAGGAACCGCCACTGGTGATGCCCGCCCATGACTATGTATTGAAATGCTCCCACCTGTTCAACATCATGGACGCGCGCGGCGCAATTGGTGTCGTCGAGCGTGCGGATTACTTCCGCCGGATGCAGCGGTTGGCGGCCCAGGTAGCCCGAGCCTATGCCGACCGCCGCCGCGACCTGGGTTACCCCACTCTCCCGCCCGGCTGGCGGGTGGATGCCGAGACCGGCGTGCTGACCGTCCCTGCACCTGAGCCGCCAAAGACCCCTCTTGGGCAGTACCCCTCGAAGCCCGACCAGTTTGTGCTGGAGATCGGCACTGAAGAGTTGCCCCCCGGCGACCTCGACACCGCCCTGCTACAGCTCCGCGAATTCGTCCCCGCCATGCTTAGCACAGCGAGGCTGGATTACCGGTCGATCAGCGTCGGAGGGACACCACGCCGCCTTGCCGTGATTGTGGACGGATTGTCGCCAGGCCAGCACGCTGAGGAGGTCGTCCGACGCGGCCCGCCTGCCAGTGTCGCCTTCGATGCGGATGGCAAGCCCACGAAGGCCGCCGAGGGCTTCGCTCGAGGGCTGGGCGTTCCCGTCGAGTTGTTGCAGCGCCGTACGTTGGACGGCGGCGAGTATGCAGTCGCTGTGGTGTACGATCCGGGCAAACCCACATCGGAGGTGCTGGCTACGTTGCTCCCCGATCTGATCAGCCGCCTCCGATTCGAGAAGTCGATGCGCTGGAATGCTTCCGGCGTGGCCTTCTCACGTCCGATCCGTTGGCTGGTGGCTCTCCTTGGCCGAGGGGTTATCCCGTTCGAGTATGCAGGGATCTACTCGGGGCGCACGACACGGGGTGCACGGTTGTTGGGATCACCGGAGATCGAGCTAAAGTCCGCTGCCGATTACGCGGCGGCCATGCAGGTGCAGGGCATCATCGTCGATCCGGCGGAGCGCCGCGCCGTGATCGCCCGCCAGGTGGAAGCGGCAGCAAAACAAGTGGGCGGCGCTCTGCTGGACGACCCCGACCTGTTGGATCAGGTCACGAACATGGTTGAAGGACCGGCTGCCCTGCTTGGAACCTTCGAGCGCGAGTACTTAGACCTGCCTGCGCCTGTACTGACCACCGTCATGAAGAAGCACCAGCGCTACTTCGCAGTGGTGGACAAGAAGGGTCGTCTGATGCCCC
>Ga0129299_1001121_pt1 | contig 17836 bp, 10 predicted proteins | sample ConPoolayeCmetaG_FD_94477 | JGI IMG/M metagenome (GOLD analysis project Ga0129299, IMG submission 94477) | Hot spring microbial mat communities from California, USA to study Microbial Dark Matter (Phase II) - Cone Pool mat layer C metaG ...
GACGAGAGGACCCATTTTTGGAACGCCCGCTCCCACTCGGGGCGGCGCGGATCGTCGGGCATAAGCAGCACGGCGACCGAGAAGATCTGCGCGTTCCAGGCGTTCTCCTCGGCCTTGGTGTCGTGCCGGATCTGGAACGGCGGGGCGGCGCGCACGAAACGGTCGGCCTCGTGGGCGATCACTCTTCGCACGCCCTCCCGCAGATCCCCCGGCAGCGCCGGCCAGGCCCACCAGGCCGCCCGCCCCAGCATCGCCGCCCAGTAGGCCGACTGCCAGGCGTCGCCCCAGGGCTTGCCGTCGCCGGTCGGACGCGTGCCGGTGACGTGGGTCGCCGCCAGATACCGCATCATCGGCAGGATCGCTCCGTCCAGCAGCTGCTCGCGCGAGCGCCCGACCACCTCCGGATCGTACGGCCCGAAGCGGTGCAGCAGACACAGCCCCGCCAGCGTGCCGGCGTTCGGCCGGATGCAGTTCTCGCCGCTGCGGCTCTCGGTCAGCAGGCTCATCGACGGATCCTGCTCCCACGGCCGCAGCCGTCCGAGCATGTGCCGGGCCTGCCGCTGCAGCGCCCGGTAGACGCGTTCGCCCAGCGCTTCCTGCTTGGCACCCGGCCAGTCGGGCAGCCGCAGCCCGGCCGGCGGAGGTTCCCCGACCTCCCCGCAGGCCGACCGCGCGGCGGCCGCAGGCAGCGCCGGGGTGTCCGTCTCACGCACGCAGTTCACCAGCCGGACACCCTCGCCGGCGAGCCGGTCGAGGTTGGGCGTCCAGGCGTCGCGGTTGCCCGAGACCCCCGGCGTCCAGGCCGCCTGGTCGTCGGTGTAGACCAACAGAATGTTGGGACGCTCCGAAGCCGCCGCGGCCGCGACCGAAACGGTCAGCCAGGCACCCAGCAGGGGCATGGTCATGGCGAGTTCCTCCAGAGGCGCTCAAGCGGGCGGCCCCGGGCGAGCAGCCGCGTCCTCAGCCGGGGATGTTAACACACGCCCACCCGTGCGGTTAACATCCCCGGCGAGGGCGGACAGGGCATTTCCACAGGAGCGGCCAGGTGATGCGACGACACATGTTCCCGGCGGGCCTGGTTCTCTTGGGTGCGGCCGCGGCCGCATCGACTTCGGCGGTCGCAGCCGCGTCGACCACGGCGACCGGGCAACCCGTGCTGGTGCCACCGCCCAAGGAGGTCCGATGGTCCGGCCGGCCGCCCCGATCCCTCCCGCAGGACCGGGTGGTGATCGTGCTGGGCGACCAGGCCGGCGAACCGGAAAGCTGCGCCGCCGGGCTGCTGGGACGGCTGGTGGCCCGGCGGTTCGGGCGGACCTGGCCGGTGGTCCGCGAGCGGGAAGCACCGGAAGGCGGCGTGGTACTGCTGCTGGGGCTGCGGTCCACCCACCGCTTGCTGGACGGGCTCTGCACCCGGCACGGGATCGAACTGAGCGCCTCATCGCCCGGCCATGACGGATACGTCATCCACGTCCTGCCGGACGAGGGCGGACGCACGGCGGTGGTGGTCGGGGCAGGCAACGCCCGGGGGGTGATCTACGGCGCCGACACGCTTTTTCAGCTGATCGAGCAGCGCGCCGGGGACCTGGTGCTGCACGAAGCCTCGATTCGCGACCGCCCCACGGTGCCCTGGCGGGGGCGTCCGCACACGCATTACGAGCATTACCTCCGCGAGGGCGAACTGGACGTCTTCATGATCTCGCGGATCAACTGGATCGACCTGCGCGACGGAATCTACGCGTTTGAACCCGGCACGCAACTGGACAAGGCCGCCATCGGCCGGGTGCTCGCCGAGGCTCACCGACGCGGCCTGGCGGTCTACGGCACGGTGAACTGCGGGGTGCCCAGGTCGCGGCACGAATCCGTGCTGGCGACGTTCCGGGAGTTCATCGACCTGGGGGTCGACGGCCTGTGGCTGTCGTTCGACGACAAGGGGCCCGGCGAAGCCGCCGAGACGCTCGTCTGGCAGGTGCTGGAGCTGGCCCGCGAATCCGGCATCGGCCCGGATCGCATCGCCGTCTGCCCGCCGAAAGGCGCGTACCAGGATATCCGCGCGGACTTCAACCGCCGGCTCCTGGCCATACCGGGGCTTCAGCAGGCGATGGTGTTCTGGACCCGCGTGCCCTGCGCCGCCGACGCCGAGCAGGCCGGCAGGCTGGGCCTGGCTGTCCGGCCCTCGTGGTGGCACAACTGGATCCGGCCGGCCAGCGGGTTCACGCATGTCGAGGGCGGATCCCAGCTTTCCGGCGGGCGGCGCAGCTACCTGGAGCTGCAGCCTCTGGCCGCCGGCTGGCATGCCCCGACGGCCGAGGACCTGACCGAGGCCGCCGATCACGTCCACGCGGTCATGCCCTGGGGGGGCACCGGCTGGAACCCCTGCTACGTCGCACCGGCCATCGGCTGGTGGGGCTGGAGCGGGCCGGCGTACGACTTCCAGGCCGTGCGCGGGCGGGTCTACGACATCGTCTTCGGGCCAGGGCAGGTCGAGACGGCGCGGGCCTTCGACGACCGCCTGACGGCCCTGAGGTCGAAGTTCATCTTCACCATCAGCGGCTCGCCGGACGCACCGCTGTGCCCGCCCCGCCCGGCTCACGGCGCCGATGCAGCCGCGATTCTGGCCGAGGCCGATGCCCTGGACAGGCTGGTGGACCGGCTGGAAGCCCGGGCCCCGGCCGAGAGCCTGCTGCCGGAGGCCGAAGTCCGCGCCGGCCTGCTGACTCCGATGCGCGAGGAACTGGCCGTCGCCCGCGCCGCCGCCTCGCTGACCTTTCCCGAACAGTGGTGGCCGGCCGAGCAGTGTGCGATTCTTCAGGCCATTCATCGCGGCGACCGGCAGGAGGCTTCCAGGCGAATCCAGCAGGCCCGGGGACCGGTCCTGGAGCAGATCGACCGGGTCGCCGCCGCCCTCGGGCAGTTGCGGATGGTCGGGGACTACACCGCCTGGTGGAAGCGCCGCGCGGAGCTGGACGTCGAGGTCTGGGAACGCCTGGCGGCCGAACGCCGCGAGGAGTTCCGGCGACGGGTCTGGTGGTACACCTACACCGCCATCGGGCCGGCCGACCTGATCCGCGAGTCGGCCAACCCGCCGCTGGAGTGGGGTACCGGACGCTGGCAGGTGCGAAACCGGGTCCGGGCCCGCGTGCTGCCCGAGGATCGCGAGACCTTCTGGGGCGACTGGATGGCCGGCCTGCACGTCCAGGGCGACAGTCGGGCGGCCGTGTTCGCCTATCGGCATCATATCGACGGCGACATCGGCGATTTCGCCGAACTGCCGGTGGAGGTGCCGCTCTCGGGCGACCGCTCCTGCCTGGCCCTGATGATCTGCGTGGGGAACGCCAACAAGGACGAGATCGGCCTGCACCACGTGCCCGACCGCTGGGGGGGCTGCCGGGTCGTCCGCCTGCTGCACGAAGGCGGCACGCTCTGGGAGGCCGACCTGGGCCGGCGGCGGGACCGGGGCGAATGGTTCGTCATCCCGCTGCCGCCGATCCCGGCCGATCAGGACGCGCTGCGGTTGCGTCTGCGCGTCGAGGAAACGCGGGAAACCCGGGCCTTCGGCATCGTCGCCGTGGCCCCGATCCTGCTGGTCGAAACGCCCGGACATCCATAGCCACACGACTTCGGCCGGCAGTCAGAATCGGAACCGGTGTCCCCGACAAGGGTGCCGGGGTCTCCGACGGGCAACCAACAACCCAGGCAGCCGGCCGGAAAAAGGCCTTCGCCCGGCGGAGCCGGCCCCCGTTTTCGCCTGGTGGACTGATGCCCGTCAGGGAGCCGGCGGCCGGGTGCCGCCCTGTGAAAAGAATCTCGCAGTACTTGGGTGGCACGCCGCCGGCAGCCCCCCGGCCGGTATCGTATGGGGTGGCGACGATGCAGGGCCGCCGGGGGGCGTGCGTTCCTCGTATTCGCGTAAGTTCTTATAAGTTCGCGTCTTATGAAACCTCACGCACGCCGCCCGGATGCCAGCCCTGCCCGGTGAGGTTCATCACCGGATTTCTCGACGGAGGCATCGCCGTGGCGCACCTCGTGGAAAAACAATTTGGTGAACGGTCGACCCGGAAAACCTCTACCAAAATGTCAACCATTACGATACAATGATGTAGACAGCTTGTGTTAAGGCGTGCAACGGTCAGGGCGCATTAACGCGCCAGCCGGCCGGCAAGGTGAAGAGGATATGACAAGCTCAACGCCGGGAGACGCGATCGATGCGCGTGGGCGGGTGCGTGCGGCAGACGACCAACAGTCCGGTCCGGGCGGCATGCTGCGCCCCCGTCCCGGTGGTTAACGGAATCCCTTTCCCCCTCCGCGACCGGACCCGACAGGGCCAATACCTTGCCGGGTCCGGTTCATTCTTGTTCCCGGCCGGACGGAGGCCGCCGGCCGCGCCGCCGCCGGATCGGACGGCGCGGTGGTCGGGACCCCGGCGGCAATGGCGGTGAACAACCTGCCGGAGCCCTGGGGCAATCATGGTCGGATGGTAGCCAACGCACTATGCCGACGGCCACGTGGTGTCGCATCCCGAGAAAGACTGGCAGGAGCTCCTGACCGGCGCCCGCTGACTCCTGGGGGGGGCGGGCGCCGGTTTCCTTTCCGGCGATGATCGCCCGGCGGACCTGCCGGCAGCCGGTGCGGGCCTCCGTCAGACGCAGGGGGTGTAATCGATGCGCTGGACGTCGATCGCCCCGCTGCGGACCTCCAGGAAAGGCTTTCCGTCTTTGACGCCGACGGTTCCGTAACCCCCGGCGGTGGCGATGAACGCCCGGAAGTCGCCCTTGAGACGCGGCCGCAGGTACAGCACCTTTTCGACGGCGTCGTAGCGGGCCCCGCTGAGGCCCTGCAGCAGGGCGTAGGAGGACATGGCCCGGGCGTACCAGTGTCCGCACTCGTACTCGTTGAACGGGTTGCGGATCCGCCCGTCGTAGCGGTCGCGGCAGACGCGGACGATCTCCAGCCCCTCCTCGACGCAGCCCATCATCATCAGGTGGGAGGCCACCTGGTACTCGATGCCGGTCCAGACCTCGTTGCTGTAGACGAACGGCAGCGACAGGGCTCCGCCTTTGGGCCAGGTGCACAGCAGCAGTCCGCCCTCGGCCCCGCAGGCGAACGACGGGCGCTGCGGATTGGCGTGGGTGGACAGGTCGTGGCGGAGGTTGTGCCGGTGGACCGCCCGCAGATGGCTGACGATCCTGTCGGGGTCCAGAACCTGGCCGACGCCGCAGACCAGGGCCATCCACGAGCCCAGCACGCCGTCGGAGAGGCATCCGGTGCCGTACTGGTATTTGGGTCCTTCCTTCTTGAGCAGTTCCACCGCCTCGGGCGAGTAGCCGCCGCCGAAGCCGTGCAGTTCAGTCGGGCTGGAGGCCCGCAGGCCCTCCCAGCGGATCTCCTGGATGAAGTATTCGCCGTTGAACAGCTTTTCGTGCATGTACTTCAGCCCCCGCTCGAGCAGTTCGGCGAACAGCGGCACCTCGTCCCCGACGGCCTTGCCCATGTGGATCGCGGCCGCCAGGGCCCCGAGGTAGAAGCTGGTGCACATGCCGTCGGGGCCCCAGAACTCGATGTCGTAGGTGTTGTGGTGCGGCTCCTCGAGAACGCCCTTGTGGCCGGGGTCCCAGGTCTCGATGCAGTAGTTCAGGCTGGCCTTGATCTTCGGCCAGAGGCGTCGCAGCCACTCGGTGTCGCCGCTGATCCGCCACTCGCGGTGGGCCTTCATGATGCCGCCGAGCTGGCCGTCGGCCGCGGCATGGAAATCGTGCCTGATCGGGCGGATCGGCAGGGCCGAGCGGAAGGCCTGGTGGCCGCGGTCGTCCTGGGAAACCTTGAACTCGGTCTCGCGCAGGGTGCGCTCCAGGTCGGGGAACAGGTGCGGCATCGCCTGGGCGTAGTTCCAGACGTGGGTGCAGGATCCGTGGCAGCAGCCGCGGTTGTCGCAGCAGCCCTCCCACGCCCAGATCCGTCCGTCGGCCTGGCGCAGGACGGTGGGCGACTTGAGGATCGTCAGATTGGCGGCCACCGCCTCGATGACCTCCGGCGGCAGGGTGGTGTCGTAGAAGCAGTCGGCGAAGGCCGCGGAGCGCCGGCGCAGGCTGTCGTAATCGCGGCTCCAGGTCTCGGCCACCGCGTCGATGTCTGCGAACCGGCCGGCGTACCAGGGCACGTGTGTACCCGGATCGGCGGCAACGCCCTCGGGATCGGCACCCTGGCGCAGAGCCGTCCGGCCGGCGTACCAGGAGAGCTGCAGGACGACCGTCTTCTCTCCGGCCGGCGGCAGTTCCAGGGGCACGAACAGCGAGGCTCCCGGCGCCGGGTCGCCCTCGGTGATCGGCGGGCGGTCATAGCAGGCGGCGTCGTGCACGTCCTTCCAGGCCATGGTCAGGGCGTCGAACCAGCCGCCCCGGAACCAGGCATGGTTGACCTTGACCGCCGGGTCGGTGGCCCGGACACAAAAGGCGCCGGCGTCCTGCGGGGCCTCGTCGCTGCCCTCCTGGAACAGCACGAAGCCGCCGGCGAACGGCCGCACGCCGTGCCGGCCCTTGCCGCGCTGCATGAAGTTGCGGGCGTTGAACGAAAAGACCACCGACATCGGCCGGTCGGAGGCGTTCACCAGCCGGTACTCCAGGGCGGCCACCGGCAGGCTGGAGGCGTCGGCGTCGCCGGGCACGAAGGGGCTCCAGCCGGTGATCTCCGCCCGGATCGGCAGCGCCGGATCCTCGATCGCGACGGTGCCGAACGGGAATCGCGTGCGAAAAACCGCCCGGGCGAAGCGCGGCAGGCCGTAGTTCTTGCCGGTGGCTCCGTTGCCGGTGTCCGGCGGTCCGAAGAGCTTCCAGGTCGGGACCGGGCCTTCCAGCACCCGGGCCAGCTCCGGCCGGCCGGGCACGCCGACGGCGGCGAAGACGCACGGCTCGTGAAAGACCTCGGGCTGTTGCCGGAGGGACACGTGCGAGAGGGCTCCGGTGCCCTCCAGGCACACCATCCCCGCGCCGATGCCGCCGAGCGGGAAGGCCACGCGGCTGTTGCGGCTGCCGGCGAAGACGCCGTCGTACCGGCGGGGCTCTTCGGTCGCGGCCGCCGGTACGGCCGCCTGTGAACCGGCGGTCGCCGGGCCGAGGGGCGATGCGGCGCCGGCCTGGGCCGCGGGCACACCGGAGGCGGCGCCGATCGCGCCGGCGGTGAACACCGACTGCTTGAGAAACTCCCGTCGGGGCATGAATGCAGGTGAATCCTGGGGCGACATGGGCACTCCTTTCATCGCTCGGGACCGATCCGCCGGCCCCCTGCGTGCTCCGCGTGCAGGATAGCAGGTCAGGCACGAATGGCATGAAGCCGGGATGCAGCTCTTCTCGTCACCTGGACCTAGAGTGACTTATCCATGCCTTTCGAAAAGCCTCCCTGAAAGACCCCTGGCCTCCCGCCAGCATGTTCGGGCATCCGCCGTATCGAACGAAGGCCGCGGACGGCTCATCTTACGCGCTGGAGGCGCCGTCTTCAAACCGATCTCCCGGTCCATCTCGGAATCGACCAGGCCCTGTCGCCCACGGTGATCGAGGATCTCGGCCGCCGGGCCGGACAGGGTCGCCAAGGATACCGAGCCCTTGCCCGCTTCGCCGGGAGCGCGGCACGCTGTGCCCCCGGGGCGTCGTGTTGTTCCCTGGGAGCAGGGTCTTGCGTACCTGGTGCGGTCGATCCGGCCGCGGGGTTCATCGCGTCGAAGCCCCCCGGGCCTGGGCGTCGCGGCTGAAGGAGACTCGCGCGTTTCATGCACCATTCGTGGCGCGGTGATGCGAGGCGATGGCACTCGGCGTTCGGCGGCCGGCACGGAGGCCGGGCGCTACGGTGCTGCGCGACGCCAATGTGCGGCCATGACGGCGATGCGCGGTGCCGATGTGCGGCCATATTGAACGGCCGGCGCGGTATGAGGCGTGACATTCCCGGGGCGTGGCGTCGTCCACCCTCGACGGCCGGCACGGAGGCCGGCCGCTACGGCGCTGCGCGACGCCAATATGCGGGCATATTCGACGGCCGGCGGGGGCGCCGGCCGCTACGGCGCTGGCATGACTCACATGCGGCCCCGTTTCGCACTCCCGCCGGAGTCGCAGTCACGACAACATCGCCCACCCAGCAAGAAAACCTCGCCCAACCAGGTCTCGAGCCGGCCCCGTATGGTTCACCAGGTGTGGATCGCCATCGGAATCGGCTTGCCGTCGGCGGGCTTGAGTTGCGAAGATCGGAGGATACCATGCCTGCGGCGGCCGCAGGTCCGATGGGGTGCGACGCAATGCCCCAGGTCGGCAGCCGAGAGTGGCCTCCCCGGAGCCGGCGGCATGACGCGGGCGTTCTTCGAGCCGGATCTGTTCTTCGTGGCCCTGACGGTCTGCTTCGCCGCAGGGCTGGTGATCGGCGCGCGTCGGCTTGCGCTGCGACCGCTCTCGCGTGAGCGGCTCGAACAAATCCGTCGGCGAGGCTTCTACGGCGCCTGTCTGGCGGCCTGCGCGTTCCTGGTGGTGGCCGTGCTGCCCGGACCCCTGTCGGCCGGCCAGAGGATCATGTTCTCGATTCTGGCCGGGCTGATGCTGGCCGTCTCGGCCTGGGAGAGCTTCCGCCGACTGACCCCCGCCGAGGAGCTCACCATCTTCGGAGCCGACCCCGGCCGGTGCGCCCGATGCGGCTACGACCTGACCGGCAACGTCAGCCGGCTCTGCCCGGAATGCGGCTGGAGCATCCCGGCTTCCAGCGAGGTCGGCGACTGGCCTCTCTGGACCTTGTGGTGGCGCGAGTGGCGCATCCGGCGGCTTCGCGACTGGCGGAGGACGTTCCGGCTGACGCTGTGGATCATGCTCATGTTCGCCGGCACCGCGGTGATCGTCCTTTCGATCCCCTGGGCGATCGGCCGCCGCCCCGCGGCCGCGTTCGCCCTGCCCATGGTCCTGATGGCGGCTCATTTCGCCGTCAACGCCTTCCGTGTCCGGGCTTACGGCCGGCGGGAAGCCCGCCGCCGGCCATGAATCCGCGTCCCGGGGCTGCGGCCGCCGGGGTCGGCGGGCCGTGGCCGCGGACGGGGACGTCGCGCACCGGGCAGGCGGAGCGTGCGTCTTCCGCCGGCGGTCATTCCGCCAGGTCGATGCGCACGATCCGCCGGTAGCCCTCGATCGGCCGGCCGTCGTCCACGGTGATGTCGAAGTCCTCGTGCCGGGCGAGGGCCTCCTCGATGGCCTCGTGGGCCCGGCGCATCAGCCTGCGGTGCCGCGCCGAGGACTCGTTCCGCCCGTGGGGATCGAGCTCCCGCACCCACCAGAGGTTCTCCAGCGACAGGAAGTATCCGTAGGGGATGACGATGGCCAGGTCGCGCTGCGGCGGCGGCCCGGCGATCGAGGGCCGCCGGTGCGCGCGGACGTGGTCGCGCAGGTGCCGGGCCAGGGCCAGCTGCTCGGGCCAGGGCACGTGGTGGTCGTGGTCGGAGGTCCAGAACCACAGGTACCGGGCCCCCATGTCGCAGGCCAGGGTCAGGGCCAGCGGGGCGATGGCCGGGTCGCACTGCCCGTAGATCGCGGTGCCCCAGTGCTTGCCGAACGGCCGGGTGCCTCCGCGCAGGAAGGCGTAGTGGTAGCGGAGCATCTCCTCGGCGGTGTGCGAACGCGGGGACGCCAGCCAGGGCGCGACCTTCCCGTCGAACTCGGCGAGCTGGTAGCGGCCCTCGTGGACGATGCCGTTGAGTCCGCCGGCCATCTGGTAGTAGGCGGTGTCGTAGTAGGTTTCCCACGAGGGGTAGTCCCACTGTTCCAGACGCATGTCGCCGAAGCTCACCCCCAGCGAGCGGAAGGCGGCCTCGGCCGCGAAGGCTCCGTAGTGCTGGTCGGAGGCGTAGCGGCCGCGGACGCGCTTCTCGATGACCGCGGCGGCGTCGGAAAAGTACCACAGCGTCTTGTGGATGCGCTCGTCGCCGACCATGATGACCGACGGTTCGTCCATGAACATCTCCGACCCCAGGTAGTTCGAGCGGTACAGGTCCGCCGGGTAGGACATCGGGGGCCTGGCGGCGGGATTGCGGATGTAGAACACCGGCCGGTCGCGGACGAAACCCTCCTGCGCGGGCGTGACGACGAACAGGTTGATCCCCGCCTCGATCATCACCGGGTAGTCCGCCTCCACGAAGGGCACGTAGTCGTAGTCCTGGCGCTGGGGCTGCTGGGGCAGGCGGTGGCCTTGCGAGTCCCTGAAGCTCCGCGAGGTGCCGACCAGCAGTTCGGGGTCCAGCTCGAGCACGCGGGCGTCCGGCGGAGCGAACCGGGCGCCGGTTTCGATGCTCTTGAGGGTCAACACATGCCCGAGATACTCGCAGGTGTGGGGCAACCCCCGGGTGAAGGCCACATGGCGGGCGGGCTGGGGGACAAAGAGCCTCTCGAAGTTCCGCCAGGGCGGCAGCAGCGCCCGGCCGGTGTGGGCATTGCGGTACTCGAGGGTCTGGCCGGCGGCGGGGAGTTCCAGGATGTAACGGAGAAACTCCGGCGGCGGCGCGGCCGTGCCGCCGGCCTCAGGCGTGCCGCCGGCCGCGGCGAAGGGGTCCCGGGAGGTCAGGGCCCACAGGCGCATGAGCGGCTCGCCGTCGCCGGCGGCCTGGAGGTGGACTTCCAGCCGCCACCATACGCCGCGGGCATCGCCCTGATCGCCGGCCGGCCCGAAGACCAGATCCACGGCGGCGAAGGGGGCGGGCTGTCCGGTTTCGCAGGTCAGAACCAGGTAGTGGGCCCGGGTGCCCGGTTCGACGCGCGGCTGGGCGGCCGGGACGGTCGCCAGCAGCGTCCAGAGGATGATCGACATCGGCTTCTCCTTTCGTGGTTCGGTTGGGCGGCACACCGGCCGCGGAGTCTCAGGCGACCAGACGCCGGATCACCACGCCGGTCAGGTCGTCGGCCTGGGGCGTACCCCCGGCGAAGCGCAGCACGTCCGTGTGCAGCTGCTGAATCATGGCCTGGGCCGGCAGGTGGCGGGCGGCGCGGATGCTTTGGGAGAGCCGCTCGATGCCGAAGGGCTCTCCGGCGGGGTCGACCCACTCGAAAAAGCCGTCGGTCACCAGAACCAGCACATCGCCGGGGCGCATGTCCAGCCGTCGGGCCGGGCCGTAGCGGGTCTCCGGGACCACGCCGAAGGGCACGTCGTCGGCGTGGCGGACCTCGACGCGGTCGGCATCCGCGCGGTAGAGCAGGATCGGGCCGTGGCCGGCGGACAGCATCTCGATGGTATCCGAAGGCTGGTCGACGAGCGCGGCCACGAAGGTGACGAAACGATCGGGCGGGAGATCCTCGACCAGCAACCGGTGGATGCGGTTGATGAGTTCGCCGAGGTCGTCTTTTCCCAGGAAGCTGGCCCGGGCGTAGGCCCGGCAGACCGCGGTGACCAGCGCCGGGCCGATCCCGTGTCCGCTGACGTCGGCCAGGGAGACCACCAGCCGTCCTGCGGCCAGTTCCTGCCAGTCGAAGTAGTCGCCGCCGGTCTGGTCCGCCGGGCGGCTCCAGCCGGCGATGTCGTAGCCCGGCAGATCGGGCTTCCGCCGCGGCAGCAGGCCCTGCTGAATCGAGCGGGCGATGTCCAGATCGCGCTCCAGGCGCCGGATCTCCTCGCGGGTGGCGGCCTCGCGCAGGGCGGCCATCAGGTGCACGCGGGTCTGCCGGGCCACGGCGCCGGCGGCCAGGCCGGCCACGCCCAGCACGATGGCGAAGGTCACGTAGAACGGGAAGGTGAACGCGCCGCTGTCGGGCGGCGGGGCGGGCACCCAGGCGAAGGTGCAGGCGACCATTGCGATGTACTGGGCGGCGGCCACGGCGCCGGTCAGCAGGCACAGCAGCGGACTGAGGTGCAGGATCGAGAGAATGACGAAGATCATGTAGCCCAGGGCCGCGGGGCTGACGAGCGCCCGGTAGGGGCCGGGGTAGTCGCCCAGCGTGCCGATCAGCATGATGGTGGTCGGCAGGGAGGTTTCGACGAGGATGTTGACCGCCCAGATCCACTGCGGCGGCCGGCGTTCGGAGCGGATCGCCCGGGTCACGCTCCGCATCATGAGGCTCTCGTGGACGAGGAAGACCGCGACCACGCCGAGCATGGACGGCAAAGACGCGCGGGTATACTCCTCGCCCGGCAGCCGGCTGCGGACGACGGCCACGGCCACCAGGATGAGGATGACCGCCATGAGGCTGCCGATGCGCAGCCGCTCGCTGGTCAGGGCGGCCTTGTGGAAGGCGGGCGACTCGATCGAACGGGTGACCATGGCACGGCCCTCGCGGCGACCGGGTTTCAGAGCTCCTGGAGCATATCGCAGACCCCCCGGGCGATCTCGGCCTCCTCGTCGGTGCGGATGACGCGGACGGTGACCGCCGCGTCGGCCGCCGAGATGACGGCTGCGCCGGCGGCGTTGCGGGTTTCATCGAGCCGGACGCCGAGGAACTCCAGCCCGGCGCAGATCCGCGACCGGATCTCCGGGGCATTCTCGCCGATGCCGCCGCTGAAGACCAGCGTGTCCAGGCCCTCGAGGACGGCGCTGAGGGCTCCGATCCACTTGCGGGCGTCGTAGCAGAAGAGGGCCACGGCCTCGGCGGCGCGCACGTCGTGGGCTTCGCGGGCCAGCAGGTCGCGCATGTCGGAGCTGGTTTCGGAGACGCCCAGCAGGCCGGATTCGGCGTTGATCATCCGCTGGAAGCGCTCCACCGTCATCCCCTCGGTGCGGGCCAGGTAGGCGAACACGCCGGGGTCGAGGTCGCCGGTGCGGGTGCTCATCATCAGGCCGGCGGTGGGGGTGAAGCCCATGGTGGTGTCGATGCTTCGCCCGCCGCGCACCGCGGCCATGCTCGACCCGTTGCCCAGGTGGGCCAGGATGACCCGGCCCCCGGCCTCGCCGGGCCGGCCGAGGCGGGCCAGCTCGCGCATCAGCCAGGCGTACGAGAGCCCGTGAAAGCCGTAGCGCCGGACGCCGGCGGCGTCGTAGCGGCGCGGCAGCGGGAGAAGCCGGGCCACGCGGGGCACGGTGCGGTGGAACGCGGTGTCGAAGCAGGCCACCTGCGGCAGCGACGGAAACCGCCGGCCGAAGGCCTCGATCAGGCCGATCTGGGCCGGAAAGTGGCCGGGGTTGTAGGGCCCGAGGCGGCGCATCTCGGCCAGGACCTCGGGCGTGAGCCGCTGGGGGCGATCGTAGCGCATGCCGCCGTGAACCACGCGGTGCCCCACGGCGATCAGGGTGGCCAGGTCCGCCTCCTGCTCCAGGAGCCGGATCAGCGGCTCCAGGCAGGCGGCGTGGTCGACGGCCTGGATGGTCCGGCGGGGGACATCCGGCCCGCCCTCGCGGGTCACGGAAATGGCCGCGTCCGGCAGGCCGATGCGTTCGATCCGGCCGGACAGTTCCCGTACCGGAGGCCGGGCGACACGAAACACCGAGAATCGGATGCTGGACGAGCCGGCGTTGATGGTCAGCACGCGGGCGTTGTCGGTGGAAAGGTCGCCGGAGGGCAGGGCGGCCGGCGATGCTTGACCGGTCTGTGGGAATCGCTTATCGCTCATGGGACCGGGATTCATGCCGGGCTGCCGGGGCGATCCGGGCCGCCGCGGGACGGGCGCCGGCGGCGCGGAGCGACCGCCTGGCGGACGGTCTGCGGATGGTCCGCGGCCGCACCGGCGTCGCCGGCTTGCCGGTGCACGCCGTCGGCGGTCTTCTTCGGCTGTAAGGTTCTACTTCCCCGGCCGTGAAACGGCAAGGGGGAGCCGGCCGGGGGAGCGGTTCGATTTTTTCCGGGAATTTGTAGTGGCTCGGCCGGTCGGACGGACGTTAGAATCTGCGCGGTTGCCGGCCGCGCGGCCGGTCTCCACCCGTGGGTCGGGAAAACGAAAGGAGGTCGCGATGGACGGCCGGAGAACGGGAGTCGCAGCCCTGAAGGCCGTGGCGGTGATTGGCGGGATCGTGGTCGCCGCCGGCGTGGTGCTGTACTTCGCCAGCGACGTCTTCAGCACCCGCGTCGACGCCCAGATCGACCAGCTGGCCCACTGGACGCCGAAAAACATCGCCCGGGACCCCGAGAACTACCTGAACTTCTGCGAGAAGCAGGCCCGCAAGGCGATCGAGGATCTCAAGGCCAACGAGATCGGCATCAGCCAGAGCCGCGCCCGCCTGGAGGGGATGCGGAAGGATGCCGGGCTGAAGATGGGGGCCGGCCGCAAGGCCCTGGACGAGCTCAAGGAGCTGTACCGCTCGACCGAGGCCTCCGGCGGCTGGCCGGCGACGTGGCAGGGGCAGCCGCGCGAGCGGGACTGGACCCGGCGTCAGATCGTGACCCTGGCCAGGCAGATCGACAGCCAGAAGGCGCTGCTGGAGAAGGTCGAGGCCGGGATGAAGAAGCTCGACGCCCAGGTCCTGCGTGTCCAGGACGCCAAGGCCAAGGCCGCCGAGCAGCTCGTCGAGATCGCCGCCAGCCGCGAGATGCTGAAGGTGCAGAAGATCACCGACGAGCTGACCGCCCGTCTGGTGGGCATGAAGGGCATGCTGGAGGCCACGATCAGCACGGCCAGCGAGACCTCCGGCATGATCACGCTGGACCAGCTTGCCGCCGAGTCCACCGCGGTGGTCAGCGACGCGGAGTTTGACAGCGTGATGGCCGCCCCTGCCGCCGGCCCGAACTGAGTTCGCCGGGCCGGTGCCGGCCCGGCGGCGGGAAGCCGGCTTGGTCCGGCCTGAAGCCCGCGCCGGGCGGGCACGACGCAGGCGTGCCGCACAGGAGTCCGATGACCTCCGAAGCCTTACGAACGGGCAGGCTGGTGGTGGCTCTGCTGCCGGTGTGCATGGGCTGCAGGCCGCAGACGCCGCCTGCGCCGCCGGGGCCGCGGACGTGGACCAGCGAGCAGATCGCCGCCGATCCGGTGGGCTACCTGGAGGACCAGGACCGCCAGGTCGAGCGGCAGATCGAGGAGCGGCGCAACCGGCTCGAGCAGGTTTCCCAGCGGCGTGCCCAGATCGACGAGAAGCGTCAGCGACTGGCTCAGAACATGAGCGAGATCCGCAACGTGCACGACCGGCTGGCCGCCGCCGTCCGCCGGGCCGACGACGAGGACCGCTGGCCGGCGCGGATGGGAGGCCGGGCCTTCACCCGCGAGAAGGCCCGGGCGATTCTGGCCGGGACCGAGCAGTACCTGCAGGACCGCGAGCCGCTGGCCCGGGCCTACGAGGAGACGCTGGAGAAGCTCGCCCGGATGGAATCGCAGATGATCCGCGAAAGCCAGGACCTGGCCCGCCTGCGGGAGCGGATCGCCCTGGACATCGAGCGGATCCGGCTCAACCAGGGCATCGCCGAGCTGGGCGAGCTGCGGAAGGCGGAGACCGAGCTGGCCTCGTTCTCGAAGATGCTGGGGGCCATGGACGAGAACGTGCTCGATACCGCAACGGTGGCGGCCCGCGAGGAGCCCGTCCGGATCGACGTGGAGAAGCTGCTCCAGTGACCTGTCTGTTCATCGGAAAGGGGTGTGGCATGCGCGCCGCGACCGTCTGGATGATTCTGGCCGCCGCTGTGGCCGGGCGGCCCGCGTCCGCCCAGGACCGGGGGGATGTTTCGGGCCTGGCCGCCGACGCCGAGCTGGTCGAGACCCGCACGCAGGTGCCGCGGCTCAAGGCCGCCGCGGCGTACGAGCCGCGCGACGGGATCGTCGAGATCGAGCTGAGCGAGTACGCCGGCTACGCGGGCCTGATCGCCGCCAACCGCGGCCTGGAGCCGAGTGACGAGTCGATCTTCAGCCGCCGGCACGGCTTCAAGCTGCGGATCACGATCAGCGAGGAGGAGAGCTGGTCGGCGCTGAACGCCGGGCGGATGGCCGCCTCGGCGACCACCGTGGACGTGCTGGCCGCCTACGGCGAGCAGTTCAAGGTGAAGGTGCCGGCCCTGATCGGTTTTTCGCGCGGGGCCGACGGCATCGTGGTCCTCAAGGAGATCGCCAGGATCAACGACCTCAAGGGCAGGGTGATCGCCACCGCCCAGTTCACCGAGGCCGACTTCCTGCTGCGTTATCTCGCCCAGGAGGCCGGGCTGGGCGTGAACATGCTGCCGGACCTTTCGACCGCGCCGGATCCCGGGCAGATCAACGTGGTGTACTGCGCCGACGCGTTCGGGGCCGGGGACCTGTTCCTGCGCGACCTGAAGGCGGGGCGCAAGCGGCTGGCCGGCTGCGTGACCTGGGCGCCCAAGACCACCGAGGTGGCCGAGGCCAGCGGCGGGGCGGCCCACGTGCTGGTGACCAACCGCAACCTGCTGATCGTCGCCGACGTCCTGGTGGTCAACGCCGGCTTCGCGAAAAACCACCCCGCGATGGTCCACGGACTGGTCGCCGGGCTGCTGGAGGGCAACGCCCTGGTCCGGGAGAAGCCCGAGGACCACCTGGCGGCGATCGCCAGAGCCTTCGGCTGGACGACCGACGAGGCCCGCGAGGAGCTGGCCAAGGTGCATCTGGCGAACTTCCCGGAAAACCAGGCGTTTTTCGCCGGCACGCTGGAGTCGGCCGGCAGTTTCGAGTACATCTTCGAGACGGCCGGCTACGTCTACGGCAGCAGGCTGATCGGCGCGCTGGCGCCGGCCGGCGGCTTCATCGACCCCGGCCCGCTGGCCGAGATCGAGCGGAGCGGGCAGTTCAGGAACCAGAAGGCCGCGATCACGCCGATCAAGGGGCGCGGCGGGCCGGCCGAAACCGATCCGGATGCCGAGCGGCTCGAGACCGTCGCCCTGCTGTCCAAGGACATCCGTTTCCAGTTCAAGCCCAACTCCAGCAAACTGGAGTCCGACAACGAGCAGAACCGCAAGGGGCTCCAGAGCATCGCCCAGCTGGTCAAGGTGAGCCCCGGCTCGACGGTGCTGCTCCGCGGGCACGCCGACGGCTCGCTGGCGGTCAAAGCCCGCCAGACGCAGGGCGAGGCCAAGGCCCGGGAGATGTTTCTGGCCCTCAAGAGCCTCAGCCGGGCGCGCTGCGCGGAGGTCAAGCGCGTGCTCGAGGAGTCCTTCCGGATCGATCCGCAGCGCATCGAGGCCCAGGGCGTCGGGGCCGACGAGCCGACCGGCCAGGGGCCGGACGCCGACCGACGGGTCGAGGTGCTGTGGATGGTCCTGGAGTGAGGGTTCATGCCCCGCCGGCACGACTACCCGATCATCCGTTTCCTGATCGGGGCGTTCTACGCCCTGGCGGCAGGCGCCTTCGTCCTGGCGCTGGTCGTGGCCGGCTACCTTGTCGTGCTGGGGGAGGCCCTGCGCAACGGCCTGGTGATCGAGGGCCCGGTCTCGCAGGCCCTGAACCGCTACAACTCCACGCAGCTGTTCGTGGCCGCCGGGGCCACCGCGGCCGCCGGGCTGGTTCTGTTTCTGCTGCTGGGCACGCTGGGGCAGCTGCTGGCCATACAGCGGGACGGGGCGGTCAACGCCGCCCGGCAGGTGCGGCTCCTGGAGGACATCCTCGAGCTGAACGAGGAGGTCGCCCGGGCATCGAGCAAGAAGCGGGTGGCGCTGTGCGAGGGCTGCCATCGCCTGGGGGCTCTGGAGCGCATCGAGTCGGGGCAGTGGATCTGCCGCGAGTGCCGCCGCCAGATCCGCATTGCCTGAGCCGGCTCCGGATTGCCGGGTTGGATCCGCATTGCCTGCGCCGGACCCGCCGTATCGAAGGCCCGGAGCGGCCAGGGTTCGCCGCCGGACGGAGGGCGGACATGCCGTCATTCGTGCCGCTGATCGAAGCCGCCGAAGTTCCGCCCGGCCGGGCCGTGCCGGTGCGGGTCGGCGACCGCTGGTTCGCGGTGTGCAACGATGCCGGACGCTTCCACGTGGTCGATCACGAC
>Ga0129299_1001124_pt1 | contig 17813 bp, 12 predicted proteins | sample ConPoolayeCmetaG_FD_94477 | JGI IMG/M metagenome (GOLD analysis project Ga0129299, IMG submission 94477) | Hot spring microbial mat communities from California, USA to study Microbial Dark Matter (Phase II) - Cone Pool mat layer C metaG ...
CGGGAACGGCGCCCGTCGCGGACAGCGACGCCCGGCGCCGCGCTTTCCAGCAATTCATGATACGTACTCCGACAATAAACCTTGCAGCAACTGCCGCGCGTAGAACAGGCGCGAACGCACCGTGCCCTCGGAACAACCCATGATCCGGGCGATCTCTTCGTGGGGCATGCCCTGAATGTCGTGCAGCACCACCACCGTCCGATGTTTTTCAGACAGCGATTGCAGCGCGGCGTTCAATTTCTGCTGCAATTCGGAAATCTGGACGTCCCGATCAGGGCCGGAACGGGTGACCAGTTCCTGGAACGCCGGGTCCAGGCCGGCCGCCGGTTCGATCTCGTGGAGGCTGACGGCGGCGCGCCGGCGGCGTTGCTTGATGTGGTTGAGCGCCGTGTTCACGGCGATGCGGTAAAGCCAGGAGGAGAACGCGGCCGTGCCCCGGAAATTCGGCAGGGCGCGATAGGCCCGGAGGAAGGCGGCCTGGACGACATCCTCGGCGTCCTCCTTGTGGCCGAGCATGTGGTACACCATCGCGTAGATGCGCCCCTGGTGCCGGCGCACCAGCTCGTCGAAGGCGCCCAGGTCGCCCCCGCGGGCCGCCGCCACCAGCCGCACGTCGTCGTTCGGCGCCTCCGGCGTCGCCGGTTGTTGTTCGTGATGCTTCACGGCGTATGCGCAAGAAGAACTCCACACCCCTCCGCCGCCGGCCGCGGCGTTGAACGGCAATGATAACATAACGCGGGAAGGGCCGGAAAGCGTGAACGAGGACGGCCCGGCTATCCCGCGCCGCGACGCCTGGGGAGTTCGATGCCGATGCCGATGCCGATCCCGATGCGGGTCCCGACGCCGAACCTCCGTCTCCGCTTTGGAAGGGCCGATGGTCGGGTTGCGGGCGCAGTCCGCCTCGGTCAGAAAAATCTTTTCAACGTCGGGGAAACGCCGTAAAAAGACCGCGGGTTTGGGGATCGTTTTCTGCGCCGCCGGCGCGGAGCCGCGGCGCCCCTGCCGGAAGGGAGTCGCCGATGAATACGGAAGCCGAAACCGCGATAGCGGAAGCCGCAAAAACCGTGGCGTTGCGTCCGGGCGCCTCCGACGAACCGCGCGTCCCGGCGCACCCCGATCTGGTCTGGCGCGCGATCCGCGACTGCGGCACGCGGCTCTGGCTCGATACGGGCGACATCGAGGAGGCGGCGCGGCTCTGGACCGCCGAGTTCGAGGCGCTGACCACCAACAACACGCTCCTGAACCGGGAAGTTCAGAAGGGCATCTACGACGAGCTGGTCCGCGAGGCGGCCGCCGCGCTGCGCGCCGCCGCCCCGGACATTGACGAACGCCGGCTGCTGCTGGAAATCGCCTTCGTGCTGAACGCCCGCCACGGCCTGACGCTGGCGCGACGATTCGGCGCGTACGTCAGCGTGGAGCTGCATACCGACCTGGCCGACGATGTCGAGCGCACCGTGGCCTATGGCCGCCGGTATCACGAGGTATGTCCGGAGCGATTCATCGTCAAGGTGCCGCTCTCGCCCGCGGGGTTGATCGGCGCGCGGCGGCTGTCCGACGCGGGCATCCCGGTGAACTTCACGCTGGGTTTCTCGGCGCGGCAGAACGTGCTGGCCGCGCTGGTCGCGCGTCCGGCCTATGTCAACGTCTTCATGGGCCGACTCAACGCCTTCGTCAGCGACCATCGGCTCGGCGACGGGCTCAACGTCGGCGAGAAGGCGACCCTGGCCGCGCAGCGCGAATTGCTGAACCTTCGGCGCGTGGGCGCGGCGTCCTCCCGGCTGATCGGGGCCAGCATGCGCGAAGGGTCGCAGGTGGGCGCGCTGGCCGGCGTGGACGTGTTCACGATGCCGCCGAAAGTCGCCGCCGAATACCGCGCCCACCCGCTGCCCCGCCCGTCCTCGCGGCTCCACGACGAGCTGGCGGTGGCCCTGGCGCCGGGCGTCGCGCTGTCCGATTTCGCCGGCGCGACGCTGTGGGAGACCGCCGGTCCGTTGCGCGCCGCCGCCGCCGAACTGGGCCGCGAGAATCCGCGGACGCTGACGCCGGAGCGCATCGTGCGGCGGCTCGCGCAGGCGGGCGCCGCCGACGTATTCCCGGCCTGGACGCCGGAAGACATTGCCGCCGCCGATCGCGGGGGCAAGATTCCGGTGTACGCGCACTGGAAGGATCGCCTCGCCGCGGGCCGGATCGGCCTCGACGCGCTGATGAACCTTGCCGCGTTCCGTTCGTTCGCGGCCGATCAGGCGGCCTTCGACGAGCGGGTTCGGCGGCTCATTTCGGCCCGCTGATCGAGACCCGGCGCCGGTAGCTCTCGACCTCCCAGTTCTCGATGAAGGCGCGGGCGCGATCGGAGAGGAACTGCGGACCGCCGAACGCCTGCGTCAGCCGCTGCACGCGCGCGCCGTCGCGCGCGAACGCGAGGGCGAACTCCGCGTCCTTCAACGTCGCCCCCGCCGCCCAGACGCCGGCGTCCGTCGCGAAGACGCGGGGGGTGTAGCCGCGTTCCGCCCGGAACCGCGCGATCGAATCCGCGGAGATCGGGCCGATGTGCACGTAGGATTTCGCGTACACGATGTGGTCGGGCGACAGCGGGCCGCGCGGCGGCGGAAAGAGGCCCGAGGATACGATGTGGGCGGCGTCCGCCGGCCCCAGCAGCTCGCGCAGCAGCGCCCGCGTGCCGGCGTCGGCCGCGTCCGGCGGCGGCGCGGGCGGCGGCAGGTCGAGGTCGAGCCGCGCGGCCCGGTATTCCGCGCGCAGCGCGTCGAACAGGCGCGCGTAGGCCGCGCGAACGGCGTCGGGGGTGTCGCCCGCGACGAACACGCCGTGATTCTCCAGCAGCACGATCCGCGGGGCGCGGCCGGTTTCCGCGATCCGCCGCTGCATCGCCCGGCGGGTCTCGATGCACAGCGTGTAGCCGGGGTCCACGTAGGGCACCCACAGCGCCTCCGGAAACAGCCGCGCGCAGGCCGCCGCGCCGCCGCGCGCGCACGTCATCCCGTTCACCAGCGCGGGGTGCGTGTGGACGACGTAGGGCTCCGCGAAAACGTTGTGCAACGGCGCCTCCACCGAAGGCCGGCCCGTCGCGCCCGGTCGGCGCGCGGCCATCATCAGATCCTTCACCAGCGCTTCCCGCGCCGACGGATCGGCCGGCGGCGTCGCCGTGTACAGCTCCGCGATCCGCCCGCGGTCCATCGCGACGAAATCCGCGGGCCGGAGGTCGAGCAGCGTCACGCCCGACGGTTTCACCCACAGCGTCGCGTCGTCCTTGGCCGAGGTGTTTCCGCCGCCGCCCAGCACGTATTCCGGTTGGCCGAACTCGTGCGACAGCTCGGCGATCGTTTCCAGCAAGTCCATGTCGTTCGCGCTCCGGCCGCACTATGCCACGCCGCGCGCCGGCTGAAAAGCCCGGCCGCTCGCCGATCCGGTTTGACCGGAAACGGCGACGGCCCATAATCGCCGCGGCGCCATGCTTTATCTCTATGCCGGAAACCGCCTCGAACGCCTGGCGGACGCGCTCGCCGAAACGCTGCGCGCGCCGCTGCCCGGTCCGTTCGACCGCGAGGTCCTCGTGGTGCAGAGCCGCGGCATGGCGCGCTGGCTGGCCCTGCGGCTGGCCGAGCGGATCGGGGTCTGGGCGCAGGCCGAATTCCTCTATCCCGCGGTCCTGATCGAGCGTCTCTGCGCCGACCCGCGCGGCGAGCGCTGGCCGGACCGGGACGGGCTGGTCTGGGCGGTTTGGGATCTTCTGCCCGCGCTCCTGCCGCGCCCGGAGTTCGACGCGCTCCGGGGATATCTCGCCGACGACCCGGACGGCGTCAAACGGATTCAACTGTCGCGCCGGGCCGCGGACGCGCTGGACAAGTACAGCGCCTACCGTCCCGACCTGATCCGCAACTGGGAGCGCGGCGAGATCGGGGCCGACGCCGACGAACGCTGGCAGGCGTCGCTCTGGTCGGCCCTGACGGAGCGCTATGGCCGTTTCCATCGCGCGGCCCGGCAGGAATCCGCGCGGCGGCGCATGATCGCCGGCGAAGCGCCGGAGGGACGGCTGCCGCCGCGCCTCGCCGTGTTCGGCATTACCGCCCTTCCGCCGGCGCAGATGGACTTTTTCGAGGCGCTCGCCCGCCGGACCGACGTGTATTTCTTCGCCCTGAATCCCTGCCGCGCGTACTGGGGCGATCTGCGCTCGGAACGGGAGCAGGCCTCGTTGCTGGCGCGCGCCGGCGCGGGGGCCGACCCGACGGCCTTGCATCTGGAGGTCGGTCATCCGCTGTTGGCGAACATGGGTCGGGCCGGACGGCACTTCTTCGACCGGCTGATTGACGCGAACGCCGTGGAGCCTTCGCCGCCGTTGTACGAAAGCCCGGGCGAGGACACGCTGCTGGCGCGGCTGCAGTCCGACCTGCTCGATTTGCGCGCCCCGCCCGGACCGGCGGCCCCCGGCGCGGCGCCCTGCCGTTACGACGATTCCATTCGCGTCTTCTCCTGTCACAGCCGGATGCGCGAGGTCGAGGTGCTGCGCGACCGGCTGCTGGCGCTCTTCGAGACGCGGCCCGGGCTCGAGCCGCGCGACGTGATCGTCATGGCGCCGGACATCGAGCGCTATGCCGCCGCGATCGAAGCGGTCTTCGAGCGCCCCGGCGACCGGACGCCGCGGATTCCGTACTCGATCGCCGACCGCCCCGCCGGCGCGGGCAATGCGGCGGCGCGCGCGCTCTCGCTGGCGTTGCGGCTGCTCGAGGGCCGTTTCGGATTCGCGGAGGTCATGGCGCTCTACGATCTCGACCCGGTCCGGCGCGGGGCGGGCCTCACGGAGACCGAGCTCGACCGCGTGCGCGACCGGCTCCGCGAGGCGCGCGCGCGCTGGGGCATTGACGCCGAGCACCGCGCCGCGCTGGGCCAGCCCCGGTTCGCCGAATGCACCTGGCGCGCGGCCTTCGAGCGCCTGCTCCCGGCGGCGACCGACGGCGCGCCGGACGCCGCCCCCGACCCCGATCTGGCGGCGCTGCGCCGGTTCCGCGACCACCTCGAGATCCTGTTCGAGGCCGCCGCGCGCGTTCGGGAGCCGCGCGCGCCGCGGGAGTGGGCGGAGGAACTCGACCGGCTGTTCGAGCGCTGGATCGCGGGCGCCGACGACGAATCCGCGGAGGTCGCGCGCGCCGCCCTCGCCGGACTTCGCGCCGCGGCCGCGCACGCCCGCGGCGAAGGGCGCGCGACCTTGCGCGCGCTGCGGACCTGGCTCGACGACCGCTGGGCCGGCGAGCGGCCGACCAGCCCGTACCTGGCGCGCGGCGTCACCTTCGGCAACCTGGTTCCGATGCGCGGCATCCCGTTCCGCGTCGTCGCGCTGCTCGGCATGAACGACGGCGATTATCCGCGGCGCGAGGCCGCCGCGGAATTCGACCTGGTGGCGCGCCATCCGCGGCCGGGCGACCGCAACCGGCGCGCGGAGGATCGCTATCTGTTTCTCGAGGCCGTCCTTTCGGCGCGCGATGCGCTGCTGATCTCGTACGTGGGCCAGAGCATCCGCGACAACAGCGAGCGGCCCGCTTCCACCCTCGTGCGCGAGCTGCTGGAGGCCCTGGGGGGCGCGGCGGCCGAGGCGGCGCTGCTGGTGCGGCATCCGTTGCAGCCTTTCAGCGCGCGGTATTTCGCCGGACAGCCGGATCTGTTCACGTATTCCAGCGACGCGGCCGAAGCCGCCGCGCGCCGCGCCGCGCCGAATCCCGCCGCCGCCGCCGAACCGCCCCTCGCGCTGCCCGACGACCTCCGCGAGCCGGATCTCGACGCGCTGGCCGCGTATTTCGGAAACCCGGCCCGGTTCTGGTTCGAGCGCCGGCTCGAGGCGCGCGTCGAGGAGCGTCCGCCGCCGCCGGACGACGCGGAACCGATGGATCTCGACGGATTGGACCGTTACCTGTTGCGCCGGGAGGTTGCGCGGCGCCTGGAAACGGAAGATCCGCCGGCGGATCGGGCCGCGCTCGAACTCGAATTGCGCCGTCTCGGCCTGCTGCCGCACGCGACGCCCGGCGCGCTGGCGCTCGATCGGGCCTTGAACGAAGTCCTCGATTACCTGGAGCAGTTGAAGAAGGAACGCGGCGCGAGCGCGCCGCGCACCGTCGCGGTGGACCTGCCGCTGACGGCGTTCCATCTGCGCGGAACCGTGGATTCCATTTACGGAGGAAGAATCGTGCACGGGCGGCCGGCCGCGGTGCGCGCGACCGACCGGCTGCAGGCCTGGGTCCGGCACCTCGCGGCCAACGCGGTCGAGGGAAACGTCGAGACGGCGCTGGTCGGAACGGACGAGGTCGTGCGATTCCGCGCGCTGGATCCGGATACGGCGCGCGGGCAGCTCGACCGTCTGGGACGGCATTATCTGGAGGGTCTGCGTCGTCCGCTTCCCTTCTACCCGCAAACCAGCCTGGCCTTCGCCGCCGGCCTCGCCGCGAAGGACGATCCGGACGCGGCGCGCCGGGCGGCGGGCGAGGCCTGGCTCGGCGGCTTCGCGGATCGGCCCGGCGAGTACGATGCCGACCTCTGGCTGCCGATACTCCTGCCGCCCGACCGTTGCCGCGCGGCGCTCGACGACGAATTCGAGCGGCTGGCCGTGGAAATCGCCGGCCCGCTGATCGCCGCGTGCGCGGAGCCGTAAGCCGTTTGGCTCATGACGTGCGGCGGCGAGCAAGCGCGCGCCCCGCGCTCCTGAAATGCAGGGCCTCCGCTTTTTCACACCTTCTGACGGGATACACCGCGAGAACATTACTCCTTGATGCGGGTTTCCCGGGTGATAGAATGCCGTCGTCGCACACGGACCCCGCGCAATCCGCGCCGGGCGTGGCGACGGGAGGGTTCCGTCATGGCCGTTCAGCCTTTGGGAAGCGGTTTGCTCGCGCTGATGCTCGCCTTCGGTTCGTTGCTGTCGGGGCGCCCGTTCGCGTTGTCGGCGCAGGCGGCTCCGCCGACGCCGGAGCGGTGCGCCGAGGTGTTTCGCGAAACCGCGGCGGAGCTGGAGCCCGGCGGCGACTTGTATCTGCACGTCAACGTGGAAAACCTCCTGCCCGAGTTCGTCGGCATGCTCGTCAAAGTGCTGGACCTGACCGCGAAACACGAATCCGGGACCGGCGAAGCGGCCGCCGTGGCGCGGCGCGTCGAGGACTTCCTCCGGCAGGAAGGTTTCTACGATGCCGTCGCGCTGGGCGTCAGCTCCAGGCCGCGCGGCGACGGGACATACTCGGTCCGGACCTTCCTCTCCCGCCGCCCTGCCCAGCCGCCGGCGCGGCTCTGGCGGATGATGGGCGGCGAACCCCGCGAACTGGCCGTGCTCAACGCGATTCCGGCCGACGCGGCCCTGCTCGTTTCCTCGGACTTCCGCCTGAGCGAGCTCTGGGCGATGTTTCAGCAGGGCGTGCGCTCGATCGGCGGCGAGGAGCCCTTCAAGGAAATGCGCGGCGACCTCGAGGATCTGAAAAAGGAGGAGGGGATTGACGTGGATGCCCTCGTCGGCTCCCACACCGGCGAGATCGCCATCGCCGTCCTGCTGTCCAAAACGCAGAAGGTCGCGTTGCCGCTGGGCGGCGGCATGGAAATCCCGACGCCCTCCCTGCTGCTCGCCCTGGGAGTCCGGGACGACTCGCTGATGAATCTGCTGTTGAAGCTTCTGAAGGACATGCCGGTCGAGACGGAGGACGTCGCGGGCGTTGCGGTGCGGATGGGCCCGCCGATGCCCGACGCGCCGGTCCCGCTGCGGGTCTGCGCGGCGCAGGCCGGCGGCCTCCTGTTTTTCGCCTCGAATCCCGACACGATGAAGGCGGCCCTGGCCGCGATGAAAACGGGGAACGGCCTGAAGGCCGATCCGGAGTTCCGCCGCATGGCCGACCGCCTGCCCCCGCAGAACAACGGCGTGACCTACGTGAGCGAACGGTTCAACCGCACGTTGATGTCCGTGCAGATGGCCCAATTGAAGGCGGCCGGGGACGGCGCGCCCGCGGCCGAGATTGTCCAGATGATCTACGACTGGATGCCGATGGGCACGGCGATCGGCGCCCGCGTGGTCAAGCCCAACGGCGTCTATCAACAGAGCGAAGGCCCGTCGGGCGGTCGGGAAATGGTCGCCGCGCTGACGGTCATGCCGCTGGCGATGGTCTTCGGGATCGCCACCCCGGCCATGGTACAGGCGCGATCGCGGGCGCAGGAAGCCATGGAGATCAACACGCTTCACATGACGCTTCGCATGGTGGACGCCGCGAAGGAGCAATGGGCGATGGAGCATAACAAGGACGACGGCACGGACGTGACCCTGGCGGATATCATGCCCTATCTCCGGCCCGAAGCGCTGAAATTGCCGCCCGGCCACCAGCTCAACGTCAATCCCGTCGGAACGTCGCCGCAGATCGTCAAGCCCGATGGCGAAGTCGTCGAGCTGCCGTAATCCGAATTCCACGGCGTCCCAATCGGATTCGGGTCGGGGCGGAACCCGACCCTCCAGACCGTCGCTCGCCCTCCCTTTGCCTGCGCGATTGCCTGGGCCGATGGAGGGGGGGGGTAGGACGCGGCGGCATCACCGCGCCGGCGCGGTCGTCGCCCGCCTTCACCGGCCTTGCGCGCCTCGGCGTATCCGCCAATGAACCCCCGGCGCCGTCTTTGGGAGGATGCCTCTGCCGCGTCAGATCGGGCGAGCCGTTGCGCGCCGCACGCGGCGCTGAATACACATGATGTCGAAAACTGTGCCGAAAACAGGCCGAGAAATGCAATGATTTCAGTTTCCCGTCAAATATCTGTGTAGATTTGGCCACAGTAGAGTCGGTTTTTGTAATGCGTTTTGAAGCACGCCGCAAATCGGGTCAAAAAAATTGCGTTCTTAGGTTGACGGCGATAAATGCGCGGCGTATATTGGCGTCCACTCAACCAATTGAAAGTTTCAGGCCTTGAAAACAGAAGAAAAAACGCTCGATGGAGCCCAAGCCCTTGTTCGATGTCTGGAAAACGAGGGTGTGGAGTATATATTCGGCTATTCCGGCGGCGCGGCGATACCGATATTCGATGCGCTGGTTACAACCGGCACGAAAATCAAGTTGATTCTGGTGCGACACGAGCAGGGCGCCGCGCACATGGCGGACGGTTATGCGCGGGCAACGGGGCGGCCGGGGGTGGTGCTGGTGACGAGCGGGCCCGGCGCGACGAACACGCTGACGGGCATACTGACGGCGCACATGGACTCGGTCCCGATGGTCGTGCTGACCGGGCAGGCGGTCCGCCCGATGATCGGCAAGGATGCCTTTCAGGAGGCGGACATTTTCGGCATCACGATGCCGGTGGTGAAGCACAGTTACCTGGTCAAGGACACGAACCACATCCCGCGCGTCGTCCGCGAGGCGTTTTTCATCACCAACAGCGGGCGGCCGGGTCCGGTGTTGATTGACCTGCCCAAGGACGTGACGGCGGCCCCCTGCACGGCGGACCTGCGCGCGGAGGCGGATTTGCCCGGCTATCGGCCTCACGAGATGAAGCTGGACAAGGAGGCCATACTCCAGATCGCCGAGGCGTTGAATCGCTCGCGGCGTCCCGTGCTGCTGGTGGGGCATGGCGCGATCATTTCCGGCGCGGCGAAGGAAATCCGCGAGCTGGCCGAGAAGCTCAATGCGCCGGTGACCACGACCCTGCTGGGCAAGGGCGCCTTCCCCGAGACGCACCGGCTGTCGCTGGGCTGGATGGGGATGCACGGGACGGCCTACGCGAACAAGGCGGTGGTGGAATGCGACCTGATCCTGTCCATCGGCTCGCGGTACGACGACCGGATCGTCGGCCAGCCGTCGCGGTTCTGCCAGAATGCGGTGCGCATCCATATTGACATTGATCCGGCCGAGATCGGCAAGATGATCCGGTGCCATCACCATTGCGTCGGCGACGCGCGCGCCGTGGTGCGGGAGCTGCTCCGTCACGTGGGGCGGCTGAACACGGAGGAATGGCTCCGGCGCCTCGACGAGTACAAGCGCCGGTATCCGCTGCACTACAAGAAGCGCGGCGGGCTCAAGGTTCAGCACGTCATCCGGGAATTCTACCGGCTGACCGAAGGCCGCGCGGTGATCGCGACCGACGTGGGCCAGCACCAGATGTGGGCGGCGCAGTTCTACCTCGCCGACCGTCCCAACGACTTCATTTCGTCGGGCGGGGCGGGGACGATGGGCTTCGGATTCCCGGCGGCGATCGGCGCCCAGTTCGGCCGGCCGAAGGATCTGGTGGCGGCGATCGTCGGCGACGGCGGTTTCCAGATGACCATGGCGGAGCTGGCCACGGCGGCCCTGCACCGGCTTCCGATCAAGATCCTGCTGATGAACAACCATTATCTCGGCATGGTGCGCCAGTGGCAGGAGTTGTTTTACGAAGACCGGCAGAGCGGGGTGCAGTTGGAGGGCAATCCGGATTTCGTGCGGCTGGCCGAGAGTTATGACGGCGTTCGGGCCTTCCATCTGAAACGCGCCGCGGACACGCGCAAGATTCTGAAGCGCGCGCTCGACTACAACGACGGGCCCTGCCTGATCAACGCCGAGGTCGAGCAGGCCCACAACGTGTTTCCGATGATTCCCGCCGGCCGTCCGCTCGAGGACATGATCATAGACAAACCGCGGCGCCGGCTGGAGAAGCCGCCCGGCTCGACCTGAAGCCGGACGCCCGGTAGGGGGACCCTGTTGCCATGAACGATTTGCCTTCGTCCGACGCTTCGACCACGCACAACCTCAGCGTGTACGTCGCCAACCAGCCCGGCGCCCTCGCCCGGATCGCGCAGGTGTTCGCCCGGCGGGGCTACAATATAGACTCCCTGGTCGTCTCGCCCTCGGTGGACGGGCGATTCTCCCGGATGACCATCACCGCCAAGGGCAGCGCCGAAGGGCTGGACCAGGTGATCCGCCAGTTGAACAAGCTGATTGATGTGCTGCGCTGCGTGGACCATACCGGCGAAGATTCCATCGTCCGGGAACTGGCGATGATCAAGATCGCGGCCGGCGAGGAGGAACGCACCTCGGCCCTGCAGGTCGCGGACCACTTCGGCGCCAAGACGGTGGACCTGACCGCCCGTTCGATGGTCGTCATGGCCACCGGCAACTCGGACAAGATTGACGCGCTGGGGCGCATGCTCGCGAAGTACCGCGTCATCGAACTGGTGCGCACGGGCAAGGTCGTCATGGCCCGCGGCGAAGAGGCCACCTGAGGCGGGGCGGCCCCCCGGCCGCGCCGGAGCCTCGCCGATAGCGATCCCGACCCCGAATCCCGATTGGGCCAGAATTGGAGACGGGGCGACCCCGCCCCGGCGAACGAAGTTCGCACCATCCTCGCCGGCGCGAGGTCGCGCCGGCTCCAGATCGAGGTATCGGGGTCGCTATCGCTTCGAATCCGCCTTACCCGCTTTCGCCTGCCTCGCCGCAACGCCGCTCGCCGGCGCCGACCGCGCCGTTTGCCACAGCGCAATCGGCTCGTTCGAGAACGGCACAAAAGGCGCGACATCGCGCGGCGCCTCGTTTATGCTGAACGGCAGGAACGAGGCGAAGCGCGAACATGGCCCAACCGGATCCGGACCGAAACGTATTCTCGCTGAAGGTCTCTTTCAACGACCCGTTCCGGCGGAATCTGTTCAAGGTGATCCGCCGCTCCGTGGAGCGGCTGTTCTTCCTGGAGCAGATCAACCGTGTTTACGAGGCGGCCAGCCGGATGCGGGAAGGCGAGGATTTTCTGGCGGCCAGCATGCGCGCGATGGACGTGACCCCGGAGGTTTCGGCGGAGGATCTCGCCCGCGTGCCCCGCGAGGGCCCCTGCATGGTCGTGGCGAATCATCCGTTCGGGGGGATCGAGGGGCTGGTGCTGCTGCAGGTGCTGCGGTCGGTCCGGCCGGACACCAAGATCATGGCGAACTATCTGCTGCAGCGCATGCCGGAGATGGAACAGTTCGCGATCTTCGTCAATCCGTTCGGCGGCAAGGCGGCCAGCGCCGCGAACATCGGCGCCATCAAGGCGTGTATCCGATGGCTTCAGGAAGGCCACCTGCTGCTGGTGTTTCCGTCCGGCGAGGTTTCGCATCTGGATCTGCGCCGCCGCGAAATCGTGGATCCGCAGTGGAATCCGACCATCGCGCGCATCATCCGGAAAGGCCGGGCCGGCGCGTTGCCGGTCTTCGTGGAAGGACGCAACAGCGCGCTCTTCCAGATGATGGGCCTGCTGCACCCGCGGCTGCGGACGGCCATGCTCCCCCGCGAAATGGTCAACAAGCGCGGTTCCCGCCTCCGGTTCCGCATCGGCACGCCCGTGCCCTTTGCGCGGCTCGATGCGATCGAGGGCGACGGCGAAATGATGGAGTATCTGCAACTGCGCACGTACATCCTGAAGGGGCGCGCGGCCGACTACAACGCCCCCGCCGGAACGCCGCGGGCCGGCGCCGCGATGATGCCCGTGGCCGAGGGGCTGTATCCGGAAACCCTCGCGCAGGACATCTACCTGCTGCCGCCCGAGTGCCTCCTGCTGGAGACCGAAGAGTTCGCCGTGTATGCCGCGCGGGCCGACCAGATTCCCCGCGTCCTGCACGAGATCGGGCGGCTGCGCGAAATCACCTTCCGCGGGGTGGGCGAGGGCACCGGGCGCGAGATTGATCTCGACCGGTTCGATCGCTACTACCTCCATTTGATCCTCTGGAACCGGCGGAAGAACGAGCTGGTCGGCGCCTACCGGGTCGGCAAGACGGACGAGATTCTGGCGCGCTACGGGAAACGCGGGCTGTACACCAGCACGCTCTTCCGGTATCGCCGGAAGCTGCTCCAGCGCATGGGGCCGGCGCTCGAACTCGGCCGGTCGTTCATCCGCGCCGAGTACCAGCGCAATTACGCCTCGCTGCTGCTGCTGTGGAAGGGGATCGGCAAGCTGATCGTCCGCGAGCCGAAGTACCGGCACCTGTTCGGCCCGGTCAGCATCAACAACGAGTACAACACCCTTTCGCGGCAGATGCTCGAGGTCTTCCTGCGCGCGAACAATTTCCGCACCGACTGGGCGCGCTACGTCAAGCCGCGCCATCATCCCGCCCGGCCCAGCCCGCGCCGATGGAATCCCCGCGTGTTTCAGCGCGCCATCCGCGACCCGGAAGAAATATCCGAGCTCATCGCCGAGATCGAAAAGGACCGCAAGGGCGTGCCCGTGCTGCTCAAACAGTACCTGAAGCTCGGCGGCAAACTGCTGAGCTTCAACGTGGATCCCAAGTTCTGCGACGTGCTCGACGGCCTGATCTGGGTGGACCTGCTCGACACCGATCCGCGCATCATCGTGCGCTTCATCGGCCGCGAGGCCGCCGAAACGTTCCTGCGCTTCCACGGGCGGAGCCTCGACGCGGCGCCCCCGCCCGCCGGGGCTGCCCGGGAGAACTGATTATGGAATCCGGCCTGCCGCTGACCCCGGCCGCGACCGACCCGTTCACGCTGACGATCTTCGGCGCCACGGGCGACCTGACCCATCGCAAGCTGATCCCCGCCCTCTTCGCGCTGTATCGGGGCGGCCTGCTGCCGGAGACCTTCGCGATCGTCGGCTTCGCGCGCCGCGACTACGGCGACGAATCCTTCCGCGCATGGCTGCGCGAGACGCTGTCGAAGTTCAGCCGCGTTCCCGCCGAGCCCGCCGACCTCGATGCCTTTCTGTCGCACGTGTTCTACCACCGGGCCGACCTGGAGGCCGATCCCGACGCGTTCGCCGCCTTCCGCGCGCGCCTCAAGGCGGAACGATTTCCGCCCAACCGCCTGTTTTATCTCTCCGTCAAGCCGGAGCTGTTCGCCGGCATCGTCGAACGCCTTCGCGATTCCGGGCTGGTCCGGAGACCCGGGGAGAAGGCGTGGACGCGCGTGGTCGTCGAAAAGCCCTTCGGCAGCGATCTGGCCAGCGCGCGCGAGCTGAACCGGCGCTGCCTGGCGCACCTCGACGAGACCCAGATCTTCCGCATTGACCATTACCTGGGCAAGGAGACCGCGCAGAACATCCTCTCCTTCCGCTTCGCGAACATCCTGTTCGAGCCGGTCTTCAACCACCAGTTCGTGGACCACGTCCAGATCACCGCCGCCGAGACGGTCGGCATGGAGAGCGGACGGGGCGCCTACTACGACGTCGCCGGCGCCCTGCGGGACATGGTCCAGAACCACCTGCTGCAACTGCTCTGCCTGACCGCGATGGAGCCGCCCGCGCGCCTCGTCGCCGACGCGATCCGCAACGAGAAGGTCAAGGTGCTGCAGTCCATCAGTGTGCCCCGGGCCGGCTGCGTGGATTCGGCGGCCATCCGGGCGCAGTACACGGCCGGCGCGATCGCCGGCCGGCCCGTGCCCGGCTACCGACAGGAGGAGCGAATCGCGCCCGATTCCCGCACGCCTACCTACGTGGCCCTCCGGCTCGGCGTCGAGAACTGGCGCTGGGCGGGCGTGCCGTTTTATCTGCGCACGGGAAAACGGCTGGCGGCCCGCGCCACCGAGATCGTCGTGCGCTTCAAGATCCCGCCGCTGCAGCTCTTCGAGACGGTCGAGTGCGTCGGCGACGTGTGCGACTTCGTCCATGCGCGCCCCAACCAGTTGATTTTCCGCATCCAGCCCAGCGAGGGCATCTCGCTGCGCTTTTCCGCCAAGCGGCCGGACCTGCGGTACCGCGTCGAGGACGTGGAGATGGATTTCTCCTACGCGACGACCTGGGACCGCGCCGTGCCGGAGGCGTACGAACGGTTGTTGATGGATGTCTTGCGCGGCGATTCGACGTTGTTCACGCGGTCGGACGAGGTCGAGGCCGCCTGGCAGATCATGGACCCCATCCTGCGCGCGTGGGAGGGCGGGATGGATTCGCCGCTCTATACCTACGAGGCCGGTTCCTGGGGTCCGATCGAGGCCGAAAGCCTTTTCCACAGCAGCGACGTGTCCTGGCACACGCCCGGTCAGCGCGGCGGGAATTGACTCCGGCGCGCGCCGCAGACCGGACAGCGCCAGTGCGCCGGCAACCGCTCGAACGGCACGCCGGGCGGCACGCCGCCGGCGGCGTCTCCGCGGCGGGGGTCGTACTCGTATCCGCACCGGACGCAGCGCCGCGGGGCGGACTCTTTCTTCTCGCGCTTCATGGTTCGGCCTCCGGCGCCAGCCGCAGGAAGACCTGCGTGTAGCCCCAGGCGAGCCATTCGTAGAGCACGGTGCGGAAGCCGTGGCTGGATTTCCACCAGTCGGAGGCGTCGAAGTCCTCCGGCAGCGCGATCGTGCCGACTTCGAATCCCGGCCCCAGGGCGCGGCGGAAGAGCAGGGCGCTGCGGCGCGCATGGACGCCGCGCGTGGCAAGGTTGACCCGCGCCCGCGCGATGCCGCGCTCGGCGAAGAAGGCGCGGGCCGCCAGGGCGGCGGCGTATGTCCGGTCCCGCGCCGTCGCGCCCGCCGGCGCGGCCGCCAGCCGTTCGGGCGCGGCCCCGAGCGCCGCCAGCCGCGCCTGCGCGAAACGCGCGTAGTCCGTGTACTCCGGCAGCAGAACGCCGCCGCGTTCGATCGGCCCGCCGGTGGCGAGCAGCGCGCCCCGCGCTCCGACCGCCGGATGCGCCAGGACCGCGGCCAGGTCCGCGTCCGCCATCCAGCCCTCGACGATCGTATAGTCGGCATCCGGCAGCGGGCGCGACAGGGCCAGGCCGCGGAACAGCGCCGGCGCCAGCGCCCGCAACAGCGCGAGGACGACGACGGCCGCGGCCAGCCGGCCCGCCCAGGTCAGCCGCCAGACCTCGCGACGTCGAACGAATCGGATGCGCATATTTCGCCGCTTCGTTGCAGGCCGCGACCATAGCGGGAAACCCCCGCTGGGGGCAATCCCGCCGTCCGTCCCTCCGGCGCCGCCGGCGATGCCGCATCCGGTGCGCCGTCGTTGAAGTCGTACGCCCCGGCGCTTCCGGCGCCCGATCGCCGGAAGCGGAAGGGAGCGATTTGTTCTTGCGACGCTTCCGCGGATTCGAGTTTAGTATGACCAAGGGAATAAATGGAGGGGGGATGGCCGCGGACGGGTCAGAGCGTATCGAAAGGGCTGCGGATGCCGACGCCGGTCTGCTTTGCCGTGTGCAGGTAGATTTCGGTGGTCGAGATGTCCGTGTGCCCCAGCAGGTCCTGCACGTCGCGGATGCCGACGCCGCTGGCCAGCAGATGGGTCGCGAAGGAGTGGCGGAGCGTGTGCGGCGTGACGCGCTTGAAGAACCCGGCCTTCGCGACCGCCTCCCGAAATGCCTTCTGGAACGTTACGTCCAGCACGTGATGACGACGTGCGATTCCACTGCGGTGATCGCGCGTAAGGTTGCGCGAGGGGAAAAACCAGAACCAGGGGAATGTCTCGCCCGCCTTGGGCCACTTGCGTTCGAGCGCATCCGGCAGGGCCACGCCCGGCAGACCGGCGGCGCGGTCCTGCGCGTGCAGCGCGCGAAGCCGCTCGCGATGGGCTTGCAGCGCGGGCGCAAGCCTGGCGGGGATCATCGTAAGCCGGCTCTTGTTGCCCTTGCCGAACTGGATGGCCAATTGGAGGCGTTCGATATCCACGTCCTTGACGCGCAGCCGCAGCAGTTCCGAAAGGCGGAGACCGGCGGCGTACATCAGTTCGGCCATCAGGCGGTAGGCGCCCGTGAATTGTTCGAACAGCCGTCGGCATTCGTTCGGACTCAACACGGTCGGGGCCTGCCGTCCCTGCCGGCCGCGCTCGAAGTCGCTGAAATCGCCGGGCTCGCGCCGGAGGGCCTCGCGGAAAAGGAAGACCACGGCGTTGAGGGCCTGCTTCTGCGTCGCGGAGGAAACGCGCTCGCGCACGGCGAGGTCCGACAGCCAGCGCCGGATGTCGCCGTGGTCCAGTCGTTCCACGGGTTTGCCCCGGCACGCGGCGATGAAGCGACGCGCCCAGGAGCGGTACGTCTTCTCGGTCTCCCAGGCGAGGTTATTCTCGCGGATGCGTCGTACCAGTTCGCGCTCCCAGGGCGGACCGCCGAGGTCCGAGGCCCCGCGTGTCGGAATGTCGCTCATCGGGAGCTTCGAGATCGGATAACGTTCGGGAAGCGCCGGAGCGGACTCGGCTTGCGCGGCAGAGCTTGTCGCCGGAACCCGGGATTCTTCGGGTTGTGCGTCAACCGGGTTGGGGATCCGGGTCGCAGCGCCGGCCGGCGCAATCGCGGGCCGCATTCGCGAAAATCCTTTTCTGTAGTACCACCGCAAGGCCTCTTGTCGCAGGGCCAATTTTTCCGGAGGAAGGTAGGACTTCTTCCAAGCCAGGTGCTCCCTGAAGGACGCCGCTGTCGCGGGTTTCCCCGACTCTCGAAGCCAGTACCGAAACTTCACGATGGCCTCGCGATAAGGCCGGCGCAATTCGGGGCTGACTTCGGCCTGCAGGACGGCCTCCCAGTCGTCGAAAACGATCGCCGTGTCCGTCATGCCCTTTCCCCCCAAGTAGTCTTTATGCGGCAACGGAGCGCCTCGAAAACAGGTCGCCGGCATAAAGACTACTTCGCAAGGGTGACTAAAGACTACTTCGGTGTCAAGAACCATGTTGATATCCATCTGTATTGCATTCATAATGAGACGGATACTGGAATTCGAGGCGTGGGCAATTTCAGAGATGGAAGACTGTCGAGGCACGGGGGCGCCTCGGATCTGAAGTAGGCAGAATAATACTGTTGGCTTGAACAATGCGCGTACATGATCCAGTGTATGACCGCCTAGTTGCAGAATCTTCAGCTGCTCGTAAAAAATACTACGATGTTATTCAGGCCGCATCAGACCGCCGCAACTCTATAATTACGGAAGCACGTAGAA